>Ga0170475_119259318_pt1 | contig 22082 bp, 22 predicted proteins | sample Soicark_Litter_5_FD_111474 | JGI IMG/M metagenome (GOLD analysis project Ga0170475, IMG submission 111474) | Avena fatua rhizosphere microbial communities from Hopland, California, USA. Combined Assembly of 48 SPs
GCCGCCATGCGCGTAGGCTTCCGCCACCAGGATGAAGAACACGCCGTTCAGCAGTGATGAAATCAGCACGTATGGCCAGGCCGCCGTCGGCAACGCCGGCAGGAATGGCAACAGCACGAGCGCCAGCACGGCCCCGCCGGCAAGCATCAGCGCCGACTCGCGCCGCCGATCGTGACCAGCGCGTACCGCGACATTCCATCCTGCATGCAGCACGGCCGCCAACAGCACGACGGCGACGACGTGCGCCGGCAGCATCGTCAGTCGGACTCAGCGTCCTTGCGAAATGGTGACTGCTGCTCGAGCGCCGCCATCTCGGCACGAATGCCGCGACGCTCGTCCTCGAGAAAATTGCTGATCGCCCGGCGAAGTCCCGAATGGGCAACCCAATGCGCGGAGAAGGTTGGCTTAGGCATGTACCCACGTTGAATCTTATGCCGTCCCTGCGCACCCGCCTCCACCCGCTGCAGACCATGTTCGATCGCCCAATCGATCGCCCGGTAGTAGCAAAGTTCGAAATGCAGGAAGGGCCAGTCGCCGCGGCAGCCCCAGTTGCGCCCGTACAGCGCCTCGCTCCCGGCAAGGTTCAGTGCGCCCGCCACCGGCTTCCCGGCATTCTCGGCCATCATCAGCACCACACGGTCGCCCAGCCGTTCGCCCAGCAACGAAAAGAACGAGCGCGACAGATACGCCGATCCCCACTTCCGATCGACGGTAGAGCGATAGAAACGATAGAACGCATCCCAGTGCGCCTCGGTGATGTCGGCGCCATTCAGGGCGTGGAACTTCAGTCCCGCTGCATTGGCATCGCGACGCTCGCGCCGCAGCACCTTGCGTTTGCGCGACGACAGCGCCCCCAGAAAATCGTCGAAGTTGGAGTAACCGGCGTTCTCCCAATGGAACTGCATACCGATCCGCTGCAGCCACCCTGCCTGCCCGAGGTCGTTCCACTCGGGCTCGGTACAGAACGTGACATGCACGGACGACAGATCGAGCGACTGGCACGCCTTCTGAAGCGCCGACGCCAACGCCGTGACAGGCACCCCGGCGTCGGGATGACGCAGCAGCCGGGGCCCAGGCGCCGGGCTGAACGGTGCGGCCACCTGCAGCTTTGGATAGTAGTCGCCGCCGGCACGCTCGAACGCATGTGCCCAGCCATGGTCGAAGACATATTCGCCATAGCTGTGCGACTTGGCGTACATCGGCGCCACCGCCACGACCTGGCCGGCCTCACCGCGCAGTACTGCATGCTGCGGCAGCCAGCCAGTGCGCGCGTTCGCCGACCCGCTGTCCTCCATAGCACTCAGAAATGCATGGCTGACGAAAGGGTTGTCGGCACCAGCGCAGGCGTCCCATTCCGGTGCGGAAATTTCGGCAATCTTCTGGTGCAACGTCAGGGTGAGCGTGGCGGAACCGTCGGGCATCGTGTCAACCTAACTGATCTCGAACATGCCCTCCACTTCGACCGCCGCATCGGCCGGAAGCGCAGGCACACCGATCGTGGTTCGAGCGTGGCGACCGGCCTCACCAAACACCGCTACTGCGAGGTCGGACGCACCATTCATCACCTGCGCGTGCTGGGTAAACTCCGGCGGTGAAGCGATGAATCCACCCAGCCGCACCACCCGCTTGACCTTGTCGAGGTCGCCGCCACACGCCGCCTTCAGGTGCACCAGCACATTGATGAAGCAAAGCCGAGCCGCCTCCTTGCCGCGATCGATTGACACTCCGGCGCCAACCTTGCCGGTGATGGCGATCTTGCCATCCATCGCCGGCACCTGCCCGGACACCACCACCAGATTGCCGGTGACAGCATACGGAACATAATTGGCGATCGGCGGCATCGCGCTCGGCAGCGTGATATCCAGTTCCGCCAACCTCACATCAATCCGACCGGGCATCGTGTGGTTACTCCTGCTGTCTCGTCTCCCACTGTGCCTCGCGAAGACTCAAGTGGAAACCACGCGGAATCCACGCCGGCGCGCCCGGGGCGACTGCGGTGGCAGATCCAGCGGCAGCAGGGGCGCGTGATCACGGCTACCGTTGCCCACCGTATCCGCCTCCTCGACTTCCGCCTCGGGAATGTCGCGCCGCCCCAGATAATTCGCCGCAAGGTGGCGGAACGTGTAGTCAAGCAGCGACGTTGCATGCGCCACGGCCGGATCGCCTTCCACAACGCCCGCAGGGCCGAAGCGCGTGAACGTGAACGCCTCGACGAAGGCCTCCAGCGGCACGCCGTGTTGCAACCCGAGGCTCACTGCCACGGCGAAATTGTCCATCAACCCGCGGAACGCGGCGCCCTCCTTGTGGAGGGCGATCATCACCTCGCCCAATGATCCATCGTCGTATTCGCCGGTGCGCAGGTACAGCCGATGTCCGCCAACCGACGCTTTCTGAGTGTATCCGGTCCGCTGCGCGGGCAGTTCACGGCGTGGCAGAGCCTCGGACGCTTGCCGCATCGGCTCGGGCCGCGCCGGCATCGCGTGAACGAACGGCGCCACCGCGTCGTGCATGGCAAGGTGTGCATCAACCCCTGGTGCCGGCAACGGATCGCCCCCAGAAAGCTTCTCCGCCAATGCCGTTTCAGCTGACTTGCCCTGCGCTGCCAGCCAAGCCCGTGCCGTCCGGCTAAGCCCACCGGTCGCCGTGAGCGGCGAGAAGGGCGGCGCAATCCCACCGGTTTCAACGCCCAATAGGGCATCTGCCGCACCTGGTTGCACAACGGCCGTCAGCACCGTGTGGCGGAGACAGTTCACTCCAGTGGCCGCCTGCCGGGCCACCCGCGCCGCATCGGCCAACCCAGCCACCGGGGCGTCCGATGGCGGCGCGGGCCAGTCCAGCAGCGCCGGCGCGGCGCTGCCGAACAACTGCGCCAGCTCCCCCGACGCCACTTCTGCCCGGCCCCGCAGGATCGCAGCGATGCACCGGGCAACCGCGACCGACGCGTCCGACCCGTAGGCAATGCCAAGTCCAGCCAGCAGACCCGCCAGATCCGTCACGGCGACCTCGATCCGCTGGGCGGCTGGTGCAGCGAGGGTCAACGCCGTCACGGCAGTCTCCACCGCCTCGCCGAACGCCGCTACATCGAACCCATTGCCGGCATCGTGGAACGAGGCAAGGTTCAAGGTGAAGCCAGGCACCCCAGTCTGATCCGCCTGCCAGACCGAAGCGGTCGGGGCTCCGTGCCGCAGCAACAGCATCCGGTGCAGCCGTTCCGCCAGCGGCAGCTCCAATCCCGCGCGCAACGCCCTTTCGGCGATCGGCTTTATCCAAGTCTCGGATGCCACCGCCAGCGCGGCCTGCCCTGCGCCAGGAACGAGCTCCGCCAGCGCCGCCGCGGCTTCGTCACCCCAGGCTGCCGGCACGACCACGAGCCGTGGCGGCGCTTCGGGATCGGCGCCCGCCATAACCCGCCGCATGCGTACGCCCTGCCATGGCCGTGGGATCTTCATGGCCCCATGCTAGTCCGCACGTCGCGACTCGGAAAGCGTATCTTGCGCTAAAATCATGCCATCGCCACAAAATCCTGTGGATGACGCATCCAGTGGACCAGACTCACGGAGCTTCGTATATCGCACCCATGAACCTCGGTACCTGGCTGTTCACTCGGCTCAAAGGCAGGCGCGTCGGCGCCGACCGGCTGGGTAACGTCTACTATGATGAAAAGCGCCCGCGCCCGGGGTATCGCTCGCGACGCTGGGTCATCTATGCCGGCGCGCCGGAAGCTTCGCTCGTACCCCCCGAGTGGCATGCGTGGCTGCATTACACAACCGAGACGCCTCTGGTCGAGCAGGCGCGTCACCCGTGGGAAAAGCCGCACCAGCCGAACCTGACCGGCACACCGGCAGGCTACCGTCCGGCGGGTCACGACTACCAAGGCGGCCTGCGGGCGCGTGCCACGGGTGATTACGAAGCCTGGACCCCAGGGAACTGAGGTTCCCGCATGCATCGTCGTAGTATTGTCGAGGTTGTGATCGGGGCGTTGGTCCTGCTGGTCGCGGCCGGGTTCCTCGCCTATGCCATCGCCAATTCCGGCCGCAGCACCGGGTCCGGCTACACGCTCTACGCCAGGTTCGACCACATCGATGGCCTGGGCATAGGCAACGACGTGCGGCTGGCCGGCGTAAAGGTTGGCTCTGTCGGAGAGGAGCGGATCGATCCACGGACCTTCCAGGCCGTTGTCGGCTTCTCCGTCCGCGACGACATCAAATTGCCGAAGGACAGCGCCGCCATCATCACCAGCGAGAGCCTGCTTGGCGGCAAGTATTTGTCGCTTCAGCCAGGCGGTGACGAGGTCGTATTGCAACCCGGGCAGATGGTGACCATTACCCAAGGGTCGGTTAGCCTCGAGGAACTGTTGGGCAAATTCATCTTCAGCATGACGAACACCCCAAAGCCCGGGGAACAGCAGCAGCAACCCGCGAGCCCGAAGCCATGATCCCGCCACCACCCCCCACCTCCTGGCCGCAACCAGACGGCGCACCGGTTTCCTGCCGCGAGAAGCTGCGCATGTTGGCCGAGAACCACGCCGAACTTGCGCAGGCGCTGCAGGATACGTTCGAGGATGCAGTACTGATGGGCGTCGACGAAAAAGCCATGCGCCAAATCCTGGAGGCCATGGTGATGGGCCTGGAATCGCCGAAGCGCGCTGGCACATGAGGCTTGTTTTCTGTATCGTCGCCTCGGTCACGGTCTGCACCATGGCGCACGCACAGACCATCCCCCCGATCACGGCCACACCGCTGCTGCCACCGACAGTGCAGCCGCAGTTTGCGCCGCCAAACCAGCCGCAGCAGCCCGCGCCGCAACCACCAGCCGCAACAAATCCTCAACCAATACAGTCCACCTGGCTGCCGCAGCCGATCGCGCTATTGCAGGTACTCGACAAGGTCAACGCCCAGAACGCGACGCTGACGATCAAGGTCGGACAGGAAGCCCGGTTCGCCTCGCTCAACATCCTGGTGCAGGCCTGCGGTGCCCGCCCCCCGGATCAGCCGCAGGACTCCGCCGCCTACCTGACCATAAGCGATAGCCGCAGCGATGCGCCAGGTTTCCACGGCTGGATGCTGGCGAACGATCCGTCGTTGTCGATGCTCCAGCATCCGATCTACGACGTGCGCGTCGTTACCTGCCGGTCCTGAGCAATGAATCTGCACCTGCCGCCGTTCGCGCGCGCAGCGCTGCTGCTCGACCTTGATGGAACGCTGCTCGACATCGCACCGCGACCGGACGCCGTGGTCGTCCCTTCGGGTCTGATCGAGGCACTGTTGGCCATACGGCAACTGCTGGACGATGCACTCGCCATCGTCACCGGCCGACCGGTCGAAACCGTCGATGCGTTGCTTGGCACCGCTGCGTATGCCGTGGCCGGGGAACACGGCGGCGCGCTGCGACGCGAGCTAGGCAGTCCACTGGAACGTCCGCCTCTGCCGTCACCACCGCGGGAATGGGTCACGGCAGCGAAGCAACTGGCTGTGTCTCATCCAGGGACGCTGTTCGAGCCGAAGATGCGCGGTTTTGCACTGCACTACCGCGCGGCGCCCGCAGCCGGCCCGACACTGCACGATGCGCTCAAGGATATGATACGCGGTTCGGCGGAGTTTGAGCTGTTGCCGGCGCACATGCTGTGGGAAGTGCGGCCGCGCGGCGTCGACAAGGGCACGGCTGTCGAGCGCCTGATGGAGTGCCCGCCCTTCTTGGGCCGCTTACCGATCTTCATAGGTGATGATGTCACGGACGAAGATGGCATCGCCGCCGCGGCGATGATGGGGGGCGCTGGCCTGCGCGTTCAGGACGCGTTCGGCGACGCGGCCGGTGTGCGAGCCTGGATCGCCGCGATTGCCGCGAAAGGCGACTGGCCCAGCGCCTGACCCGCGGAAGACCTACGCGGCTACGTGCCTGCCGAACGCCGCTTCCAGTGCCTCACGCTGAATGACGCGCGTGTATTCCTCCACCATATCCGGCGTGGCCACTTCGATCATCAGACGGTTCTCGACCCAGAATTCGATGACGTGAAACACTGGCTTCTCGCCCGGCGCGCCGCGGCCGAAATAGCGGGTCCGCCAGCCTTCGCGTTCGCCGATCCGCTCCAGCGTTGCGCGATCCACCGGCACCGACAGCAGCATGTGGAACGGTTCATAGCCGGGCTTCGCATCCTTGAGCGTGCCCACCTGCCTGTCGTCGCGACCCGGCACCAACGCGATATTCTCCGGATACACCTCGATCATCGAACCGTGCTCATCGAAACTCACCGCCATGAACGAGTCGGCGACGCCGCCGGGAAACGGATAGCAGCGTCCGTTCATAAGCTCTGCCAGCACCTCGGCGACGTGCTTCGGATCATGCGCCGAAATCGACACGTGATGGATCATCGCTGGCCTCCTCAAGAGCGTGATGACCGGAGGCGGAATCGCCAGAGGCCCGAATCACGCGACAAAACCTTAGATCACGCGACAAAACCTTAGTACGTGCGAAACATGCGCGCGATCTGCTCCTGATCGGGCGTCACCGTCAAGGCGAGCGAAAGCAGGATGCGCGCCTTCTGCGGATTCAGATTATCGGCAATCAGGAACCCAGCATTCGCCAGCCGTGTGCCGCGAAACGTGCGTCCGCTGCCCGCGCGAGTACATTGCACCACGACGATGCCTTGTGCCACGGCTTCCTTCAGCGCCTCGAATTCGCCGGGCGGGGCAAAGCCGGGCGCAAATCCAGCCGAGACGATCCCTTTGGCGCCCGCGGCAGTGAATGCGCGCACGGCAGCGCCATCGCCGCCCGCATAGGCATAGGCAATGTCGACGCGTGGTATCGCATCGAGCGCCCGGATATCGAACTCGGTGTCCGGATAGCAGCGCCGGATAGGTTTGCGGTACAACGCGATCGCATCGCCATCTGCGTGTCCCAGCACGCCGAAATCGCGCGAGCGGAAGGTCTGCAGCCGCAGGGTCGACGTCTTGGTCGCTTCCCGCGCCGCTTGGATCTCGTCATTCAGCAGCACCAGCGCGCCCATGCCGCGAGCCTCGGGACTCGCGGCAACGCGGATCGCATTAACGAGGTTCAGGCCAGCATCAGTCGAAAGCGCGCTGGACGGACGCTGCGCGCCAACCAGCACCACAGGCAAATCGATCTTCAGCGTCAGGCTCAGGAAATAGGCGGTTTCCTCCAGCGTCGCCGTCCCGTGGCCGATCACGATCCCCGCGAGATCAGGGTGTTCGCTGGCCAGTTTCTCGCAGAGCAGTACCAGCGCCTTCCAGTCCGAGTAATCAATCGCAGTACTCGGCACGTTCCGATATCGGACAGGCACCACATCGGCGACCAGCGCGGTTTCGGGAAACCGTGCGAAAATCTCATCGGCGTGCATTACCTTGCCGGTCGCGCCGTAGTTCTGCAGATCGAGCGGCCCGGTGCCCACCGAGGCGATCGTCCCTCCGGTGCCGATGAAGGCGACCTTCGGCTTCATGCACGGCTCCGGGCGTCAGCCCGGCCTTCCGCGCCTGCCACCGGGCTTGACCCCGGGGTCACGGCCGGAGCTGATCCGGCCATCATGCGACGATAACGCCGCCCGCTTCGACACCATCCAACACAGGCGGCCGCCGTGTGTGGAAGTCGGTGTCGCGCTGATAGGCATCAGCCACCTTCAGCAGGCGCGCCTCCGCGAACGGGCGCGCTGCGATCTGCAAGCCGATCGGGCACCCGTTGGGATCGAAGCCGCAATTCACGCTGATCGCAGGCAGGCCAAGATAATTGTAAGGTCGCGTAGCAGATGAAACCGCCATAAAGGTCATCTCAGTGCCCGGCGGTCCATGATCGATATCGGTGTCCGCCAGTGTCGGCAGACAGGTGCGGATCGTCGGCGAGATCAGCACATCGACTTTGGCGAAGACCTCCTTTGCGAACGCTTTCAGCACCGGACCGCGCCGGCTGAGCGCCTCGATGTAGTAAGTAGCCGGTATGGCGTAGCCACCATACATGCGGCCACTGATGTGAATGCCGTAGTCCCCCGCTCGCTCACGCATCCACTGCGCATGGATGGTTGCTGCCTAGACACGCGAGATGATGCTGCCATAGGTCGTGACTGCATCCATCAGCGGCAGCGTGATCGGCTGCACAGTGGCACCTCGCGCCACCAGCACCGCAACTGCGTGCTCCATTGCTTCCAGCACCGGCGGGTCGACGTTCTCGAGAAACCAGTTGGACGGCAGGCCAATGCGCAGTCCGCGCACGTCGCCATCGAGCGCCGTTTCATAGTCCGGCACAGGCTCATGTGAACTGGTCGGATCTTTCGGATCGTGCCCGGCAATCAACGTCAGAACACGGGCACAATCGCGCGCGGTACGCGCCAGCGGCCCGACATTGTCGGCGCTGAACGACAGCGGCATGACGCCGTAACGCGAGACGCGTGTCTGCGTCGGCTTGATCCCGGTCACGCCGCACGCCGCAGCCGGCAGGCGGATCGAGCCGCCGGTATCCGATCCGAGCGCCATGTAGTTGAACCGGGCCGCCACCGACACGCCGGAGCCAGACGACGATCCTCCGGTAATGTACGGCAGGTTCCACGGATTGTGGCAGTCGCCGAACGTGCGATTGTGACCCGTCGGATTCTGCGCGAACTCCGCCATGTTGAGGCCACCAAACGTGTAAGCCCCTGCGGCGCTCAATCGTTCCATCACCGTCGCGGTGACGGCAGGCCGCCAATCCCTGCGTAAGGCCGAGCCACAGGTGCTGAGCTTGCCCGCCTGATAGTACATGTCCTTGTGCATCATCGGCACGCCGTGCAAGGGGCCGGTCCACGACTTCTCGCGCATTGCGCGATCCGCCGCGCGCGCAGACTGCTCGGCAGCTTCGCGATCCAGCCAGATCGTAGCGTTCAGCTCGCCATTGACCGCCTCCATGTTGCGCCAGCAGGCGCCCAGCAACTCCACAGACGTTGCATCGCCGTTCCTTACCGCATCGGCGGCCTCGACCAACGACAGGTATGCAAGATCTGTCATCGCGGTCACTCCTTCGCTTCGTGCAAAGCCGCTTCGAAACTCGCCGGCTCGTCCTCGAACACCAGCGTGCCGCGCAGCGCTTCGAAGGCGCGGATCGTCGAAATCAGCTCCGCTGCCATTCGCCGCGCCGGATCGTTGGGCGCCGCAATCCCATGCCATCGCGAAATTGTTGCCTCTACCTCGGCCGAAAAGTCGTCCATGTTCGGTCTCCCCGACGTTCTTCACCACACTATGCCAAGGATTCGGATCAAACGACATGCCGGATAGCGCTGCCGTCTTCGAAACCAATGTGCCCGCCAGGCTTGATCGCCTGCCTTGGTCTCGGTTTCACTGGTTGGTGATCATCGCCCTCGGCATCGCCTGGGTGCTCGACGGATTGGAAGTGACGATCGTCGGCTCGCTGTCCGGCGCGCTCACTGAAAGTCCCGTGCTGCACCTGACCGGCGCCCAGGTCGGGCTCGCCGCCAGCGCCTATCTCATCGGCGCCGTTGCCGGCGCGCTATTCTTCGGTTGGCTGACCGATCGGCTCGGACGCAAGAAGCTCTTCAGCATCACGGTGCTGGTCTACCTGGTGGCCACCATCGCCTGCGGCCTGTCGTGGGACTTCTGGTCGTTCGCATTTTTCCGACTGCTGACCGGCGCCGGCATAGGTGGCGAATATGCCGCGGTGAACGCGACGATCCAGGAGCTGATTCCCGCCCGTCGACGCGGCTTCACCGATCTCGTGATCAACGGCAGCTTCTGGCTTGGTGCCGCCATCGGCGCTCTCGGCGCGCTGCTGGTGCTGGATCGTGCGTTGATCCCTGGCGACTACGGCTGGCGCTTCGCCTTCATCATCGGCGGTGCGCTCGGCTTCATCGTGCTGCTTTTACGCCGACACCTGCCCGAAAGCCCGCGCTGGCTGATGACACATGGCCAACCCGAGGAAGCCGAACGCGTGGTGGCCGAAATCGAGCGGCGCGTTGAGCAGGCGACCGGCAAGCCGCTGCCGCCGGTGCCGCACCAGGCATTGCGGCTGCGCACGGATGTGCAGTCGTGGTTCGTGCCAGCGACCAGAGCATTGTTGACCGACTATCGCCGGCGCACTGTTCTCGGCGTTGCGCTGATGGCCGCGCAGGCCTTCTGCTACAACGCGGTGTTCTTCACCTACGCACTGATCCTGCAGCAGTTCTACAATATCCCCTCGGGCGACATCGGCTGGTTCATGCTGCCATTCGCGCTCGGCAACTTTCTCGGCCCGCTGGTCTTGGGTCGACTGTTCGACACGCTCGGCCGCAAACTCATGATCACCGCAACGTATGCTATTTCAGGGATCCTGATGGCAATCACCGGCTGGCTGTTCGCCGCAGGCTACCTGGACGCCACGCAGCAGACATTGGCTTGGACCGCGATCTTCTTCGTTGCCTCGGCGGCAGCCAGCTCGGCTTATCTGACCGTGGGCGAGAGCTTTCCCCTGGAGATGCGCGCCATCGCCATCGCACTGTTCTACGCCTTTGGCACTGGCGTCGGCGGCGTCGTCGGCCCGGCACTGTTCGGCGCGCTGATCGACACCGGACAGCGTATGACGATCCTCTGGGGCTATTTGCTCGGCGGCGCACTGATGGTCGGCGCTGCAGTGGTTGCTGCGTGGCTGGCCGTCCCCGCCGAACGACGCGCACTGGAAGATGTGGCGCCACCGCTGTCCTCTGTTTGAAGGCGATCCTCCTGGCCGGCTGCACTATTCTCGCGGCCGCTGATCGATGACACGTCGCGCCTTTCCCAGAGAGCGTTCGATCGCATCCGGCGGCTCAACCACCACACGCGTGGTCAGCCCTATCGTGTCCTTGATGCGCGCCGCCACAACCTTTGCTTCCGCCTGCAGCAGCACCGGATCGAAGAATTCCGGCCGCGCCTCGACATGCACCGCGACATCGTCCAGGCGTCCTTCGCGAGTCAGCACGATCTGGTAGTGCCCGCTCAGCGCCTCGCTCTTTAGCAGCTGTTCCTCAATTTGCGTCGGAAACATGTTGACGCCACGCACGATCACCATGTCGTCCGACCGTCCCGTCACCTTCTCCATTCGACGCATTGTCCGGGCGGTGCCAGGCAGCAGCCGCGTCAGATCGCGCGTCCGATAGCGCACCACCGGCATGCCTTGCTTGGTCAGTGAGGTGAACACCAGTTCGCCGCGTTCCCCTTCCGGCAACACCGCGCCGGTATCGGGATCGATGACCTCGGGATAGAAATGGTCCTCCCAGATGTGCAGCCCGTCCTTGGTTTCAACGCACTCGTTCGCCACGCCCGGTCCCATCACCTCGGACAGACCGTAGATGTCCACCGCATCTATCGCGAACCCATCCTCGATCTCGCGACGCATTGCGTTGGTCCAGGGTTCGGCGCCAAAGATGCCGATCTTCAGCGAGCTGTCGCGTGGAGCGATTCCCTGGCGTCGGAACTCATCGAGAATTGCCAGCATATAGCTTGGCGTCACCATAATCACGTCGGGACGGAAATCGGTGATGAGCTGCACCTGCCGCTCGGTCATGCCACCCGACACCGGCACCACAGTGCAGCCCAGCTTTTCGGCGCCGTAATGTGCGCCAAGACCACCGGTGAACAGACCGTAGCCATAAGCGACATGCACGATCATCCCGGGCCGCCCACCCGCGGCGTAGATCGAGCGCGCCACGACATGCGCCCAAGTCTCGATGTCCTGCGCGGTATAGCCGACCACGGTCGGCTTACCAGTAGTGCCGGACGAGGCATGCACACGCACCAGCTTCTCGCGCGGTACAGCAAACATACCGAAGGGGTAATTCGCTCTCAGGTCCTGCTTGGTGGTGAACGGAAACTTTGCGATGTCATCCAACGTGCGGAAGTCGTCCGGATGGACGCCCGCCGCATCGAACGCGGCACGGTAATGCGGCACGTTGGCGTAGGCGTGCCGCAGCGTCCAACCCAACCGCTCGACCTGCAGCGCGGCGATTTCGTCGCGCGAAGCAGTCTCAATCGCATCGAACCCAACCATCTATTTATCTCCCCCTCCCCTCGCGGGAGGGGAATGGGGGGAGGGGGCGGATCGTGCGCGAATGACCCCGAAACTCCGCCACCAGTTCGCCATCTGCAGTGGACACACGAACATCATAGATGCCCGAACGGCCTGCATGCATTCGCTCCGTAGCGTCGGCAACCAGCACGTCCCCGACCTGCGCCGGATGGATAAAGCTGATCGACGCGTGCTGAGCAACGGCAGGCTCGCCGCGCGGATTGACAACGAAGGCCATCGCGGAGTCCGCGAGCGCAAAGATGAACCCGCCGTGGCAGATCCCGTGCCCATTCGTCATCGCCTCAGTGATCGTCATCGACAGGCGCGCACGACCTGGCGCGACCTGATCCAACCGCATGCCCAACCCGGCAGCGGCGCGATCCTCTGCCCACATGGCCTCGGCACGCGCGCGGACCGCATCATCATTCATCCATGCCGTCCGAACACCGGAGGGCGCTTCTCCATGAACGCCTGCACGCCTTCGGCATAGTCGGCACTGCGGCCAGCCGCCTGTTGCATGTCCTGTTCCACATCGAGTTGCGCCTGCAGCGTATTCGTCGCCGACGCAAGGAACATGCGCTTCATCGCTGCCAGCGCCTCGGTCGGCTGCGTCGCCAGATGCGCTGCAAGCTTCTCGGCTTCCACCGACAATTCCGCATCTTCGACCATGCGCCAGATCATGCCCCACGCCGCCGCACGTTCGGCATCGATCGTCTCGCCGAGCATCATCAGCGCTCGCGCACGTGCCTCGCCGATCAGCCGCGGCAGAAAGAAGCTCGCACCGGAGTCTGGCACCAGGCCGATCTTGATAAACGCCTGCGCGAACTTCGCAGCGCGGCCGGCGAGCACGATGTCGCACGCCAGGGCGTAGCTCGCCCCGGCACCCGCGGCGATGCCATTCACCGCGCAAACCACCGGCAAGCGCACCTCTCGCAACCGGTGCACGAAGCGATGATGCAGCGCGGCTACGGCGCCAAGATCGGCCTGCCCCGGCATCACTGCCGGTCCGAGTTCCTGACCGGAGCAGAACCCCCTGCCCTCACCGGTCAGCAGCAGCGCTCGGCAAGACCGGTCGGCTTCCGCCTCATGCAACGCGTGCAGCAAGCCTCGCAGCATCGCTTCGTTTGCTGCGTTCAGCTTTTCAGGCCGGTTCATCACCAGCTTGCGCCAGCCGTCCCGTTTCTCGACGCGAACTTCGTCGCTCATGCGCGCCTCCACTCGGACCACGATACGAAACCCAGATCAGGTCGTGGTGTCTCGTCCAGCATGCAGATGAACTCCAGCGAGTGCCCATCCGGATCGTCGAAATACACGCTCGCCGCCGGCATCCACGATAACACCACCGGCTCGTCGATCGGTGTCCCGGCGCCGGAACGCGGGGTCAGTCCCGCTCGCCGCAGCGCCGCAACCGACTCGAACACCTGCGGCAGCGCCACATCGAACGCGATGTGCAGGCGCAGGCGCAGCGGCGACGTGCCGATCGACCACAGACCGAGCATCGCCTTGTCGGATGACGGCACCCAGAAGAACGCCACGTTGCGCGCCGGGACGCGGTGCGCGAGCGGCAGGCCGAGAACGTCGCGATAGAATGCGATGGAACGGTCCAGATCGCTGACCGTCAGATGCGCTTCGAACAGACCTTTGATCGGTACAATGGACATTGGCGTAGCTCTCTCACACCCACGGCTGCTCCGCCGCGGCATTTCTTCCCGCGATCCGGCCGAACGCCAGGCACTCACCGATATTGCCGGTGCCTTGATACAGATAGCTGTAGATCGAGCCGAGTTCACCCGCACTGTAGAGCCGCGCAATCGGCGAACCGTCCGGCCGCACGATCTGCGCCTTCTCATTGCGCCGCGGGCCGCCTTGCGTGTTGAGCATCGATGGCGACAATTCCACGGCGTAGAACGGCCCGTGGGCAATCGGCGCCAGCATCAGGGTGCGGCCGAAATCGCCATCGTGGCCGGCATCGCAGTGGCCATTCCACCGCGCGACACTGTCCTCCAGTGCGCGCGGATCAAGCCCCAGCTTCGCAGCCAATGCCGCGACCGTGTCGGCGACCTTGATCCAGCCTTTTGCCAGTTCGGCCTTATTGTCCGCGCCCCAATCATAGCGCTCGATGATCTGTGTCCACCCGTGACTCGGGTGCATGTCGTAGAGCGGGCCCGCGCTGAACATCGTGTGGTCGACGATCATGAACATGGGACACGGCGCAGACAGCGGCAGCCAGCGTCCGTTGACCGGAACCTTGCCGTGGCGGGTCTTGTACTTCTCGTCGGTGAAACGCCGCGCATCGGGTCCCACCACGATCATGCCCCCAGGCATCTGCTTGCTGTAATGCAGTGCCTGCATCGAAAAGCTGGTGCGCACCTCTGGCACCTTCAGCGCCATCGAGGGTCCGGCGTAATTGTTCATGTGCCAGAGGTCGGCGCCCACCGACATGGCCATGGTGATGCCGTCGCCCTCGTTATACGGCGAGCCGGACGTGTAACAGTAGGGAACGCCAGGAAGGTAATTGCGGATCATCTCCTGGTTGTTTTCAAAGCCACCGCAGGTCAGCACGACCGCCCGACGCGCCTTCACCGCGATCGAGCGCTCTGCCTGCTGAGCGCGGACGCCGAGAATGTCCTTGCTGATGTCGTGCTGGATCAGTTGCCGGCCCGGTGCCTGATACATCACCGCGATGGGGCGTTGCAGCACCAGGCTCTCGAACCGCTGCCAGGTGAGCGAATAGCCATAGGTTGGCCCGTCGTGAAATTTGTGCACGCAGTCGGCGCCCGGCAGGTCGGGGAACTCAATCCCAACCGGCGGGTGTTGGTGCTCCTGCGGATCGCCGCCCAGGCTCGAAAGCCAGGCGTTGTTCTGGCACATCTCCTCCGCCCAGGCCTGCACCATTGCCTCCGGCACTGTGTATGGCCCGCACAGCGCTGTAAGATAGGCCGCCGCCGGCTCAACCGAGGAAGTGTTCAGGTAGCCCTGGCCGGCCACGCGGGTATTGCCGCCATGCTGACCTTCCGGCGCCTTCTCCAACATGATGACCTTGGCGCCTAGATCGTTGGCGGTGACCGCGGCGGCCACCCCGGCGGCACCGAAGCCAACGACGACGACGTCGGCTTCGACGTCCCAGGAAAGCGCCATACGACCCTGCTCCAATCACGCCTGTCTCAGCGACATTGCTTCGCCCTGGCTTTCCTCGCAACGACATGTCGCGGGGGGCCACACCGGCGCAGCTTCGTCGCCATTTCCCCAATTCCCTGTGCGCGACCTCGCCCCACATGGCAAGATCATTGCCGCAATCCTATCTTCCCGGTACGGCCTCACTCACAAGAGATGACCCTGATGGACATCGGTCTCGGCCCAACCATCACGTTGGAAAGCCGCTTCGTCGATCTCGACAGGCCCGTTCTGTTGTCCGGCATCCAGGCGCTGATCCGCGTCCTGCTGGAGCAGGCACGGCTTGACCGCGCGGCAGACCGCAGCACCGGCGGCCTGATCTCCGGCTATCGCGGCTCTCCGCTGGGCGGTCTCGATCGCGAAGCCTGGCATCGCCAGAAGCTGCTGTCGGAGCAGAACATCCACTTTCAGCCTGGCGTTAACGAAGACCTCGCTGCCACCATGCTGTACGGTTCGCAGCAGCTCGACGCGTTTCCTGGCAAGCGCGTCGATGGCGTGTTCGGTATGTGGTACGGCAAAGGTCCTGGGGTCGATCGAGCCGGCGATGCGCTTCACTGCGGCAATTTCATTGGCACCGCTAAGCATGGCGGGGTGCTGGCGGTATCCGGCGATGACCACGGCGCGCACTCTTCCACCTACCCGCACCAGACCGAGCACGTGTTCGAAGGCGTGTGCATTCCGGTGCTGAATCCCGCCTCGGTCGAGGAGATTCTCGATTTCGGGCTAGCCGGCATTGCGCTGTCACGCTTCTGCGGCCTCTGGGTCGCGCTGAAGACCACCGCCGAAACCGCCGAGCAAGCTGCCAGCCTCGTCATTCCCTCGACGCGTTCCTTCGTTGTCCCTGATTTCGCCCTGCCGCCGCACGGACTGAACTACGACCCCACTCTGCGCTTCCCGGCCGACCGGGCCGAACTGGAGCGCCGCGTTGTCGATGAACGCCTTCCGGCCGCGCTCGCCTGGGCACGCGCCAACCGACTTGATCGCCGGATTTTTGGCGGCGAGGACGCGCCCGTCGGTATTGTCACCGTCGGCCGCGCGCACGAGGACACGATACGTGCGCTGCGCATGCTCGATCTGGAGCATCATCCGCAGCTTGCGCTCTACAAGGTGGCGATGACCTGGCCGCTGGAGACCGAAGGTCTCGGTGCCTTTGCCTGCGGCAAGCGTGCCCTGTTGGTCGTCGAGGAGAAGCGCAGTTTCGTCGAATCGCAGATCCGCGACGCGTTGTATAATCTGCCCGCCGATCAGCGTCCAACGATCAGCGGCAAGACGAATCCCGCTGGCGCCCCGCTGCTGTCGCAGCTGATGGAGCTGTCGCCGGAAATCGTCGCCGCCGGTCTCGCCTCTTTCCTGCGTTCAGCCGGCTTGAACGTGCAGGATCCGCCGGCCGTTGAACCGCCGCAGCGTCCGCCCGGCCTGCTGCGCCGTATCCCGGCATTCTGCGCCGGCTGCCCGCACGGCACTTCGACGCGCCTCCCGGACGGCAGCTTCGCCACGGCCGGCATCGGCTGCCACTTCATGGCACTCGACGAAAGCGATCAGACACGGACCTTCACCCATATGGGCGGCGAGGGCGCACCCTTCGTCGGCATGGCGCCTTTCACCGACACCCCGCACGTCTTCGCCAACATGGGCGACGGCACCTATACCCACTCAGGCATCATGGCGATCCGCCAGGCGGTTGCGGCCGGCACCCACATTACCTACAAGCTGCTGGTCAACGACGCTGTGGCGATGACCGGCGGCCAGCCGGCGGAGGGCGGCTACACAGTGCCACAATACGCGGCACAGGTCGCCGCGGAGGGCGTCAAACGCATCGCCGTGGTGGCCGACGAGGCAGACCGACTGCCTCAGCCGTCCGCACTGCCCCCAGGTACGACGCGTCACACCCGAGCCGAACTCGATCAGGTACAGCGTGAGCTGCGTGGCCACGAGGGCGTATCCGTCCTGATCTACGACCAGGTCTGTGCCACCGAGAAGCGCCGGCGGCGGAAGCGCGGCAAGATGCCACAGCCGTTGCAGAGCGTGGTGATCAACGAACAGGTCTGCGAGAACTGCGGGGACTGCTCGAAGCAGTCGAGCTGCATTGCGATCGAGCCGGTGCAGACCTCGCTTGGCCGCAAGCGCCGCATCAACCCGACCAGCTGCAATGTCGATCTGTCCTGCCTCAAGGGTTTCTGCCCAAGTTTCGTCACCGTGGCCGGACCGCCCGAGGCGCCGGACGCCGACCCGCACTGGAAGGCGCGTGAAGGCGAACTCGCAGCCGACCTGAAGCGACCCGTCATCCCATCCGTGCAGAAGCCGTGGCGGGCGCTGTTCGCCGGCATCGGCGGCGGTGGCATCGTCACCTCCGGCGCAATCCTCGCCATGGCGGCGCATCTGGAAGGCAAGGTGGTCCGCACCCTCGACTTCACCGGGCTCGCGCAAAAGAACGGCACCGTCGTCGCGCATGTGCAAATTGCCGACGACGACGCCTTGCTTGACGTGGTGCGGATCCCTCTCGGCACCGCCGACGTCATGATCGCAGCCGACCTCGCGGTCGGCGCAGGCCCCGGCGTGCTGGAACGGAACGCCGCTTCGGCGGCGGTGATCGGCAACCTCGATCTCGCCGCGACCGCCGCCTTCAAGCACGACGCCAATCTGCTGATCGATGCGGTGCTGCACCGGCGCGCGATCGAGCGCACCACCGACGCGTCGGCTTCGGTCTACCTGCATGCGGTACGCCTGGCCGAGCACCTGTTCGGCAACGCGCAGGCGATGAACACTATGCTGCTCGGTCTCGCCTGGCAGCGCGGTCTCATCCCGGTCGGCGAGCCGGCCATCATTCGCGCGATCGAACTGAACGGCGCGGCGGTCGAGCTGAACCGGCGCGCTTTCCTGTGGGGTCGCATCCTCGCCGAGAAGCCGGAACTCGAAGATGAGATCCTTGTTCATACGGCGGAAGCGCCGCCTGCGGACCTGGATGCGCTGATCAGCGCGCGTGCCGCAGCGCTGGTTGCCTATCAGGGCAAGAGGCTGGCCAAGCGCTACCGCGCGCTGGTCGGCGAGGTGATCACGCGCGAGGCGCAGGTCATGGGCGCGCCGGGACCACTCTCGCGCGCGGCAGCCGAGGGTCTCTACCGGGTGATGGCATACAAGGATGAATACGAGGTGGCCCGTCTGCATGCTGCCGCGACATATGGCGACAAGCCAGTATTCCATCTGTCGCCCCCGCTGACCCGCGGTATCGATCCGGCGACCGGGCGCCGCCGCAAAATTGCGCTGCCCGGCTGGATCGGGCTGCCGCTGTTCCGCGTGTTGCAGCACGGCAGGCACCTCCGTGGCACACTACTCGATCCGTTCGGCCGGCAGCAGGAGCGGCGTATGGAGCGAGCGCTGATCGGGCAATACATCGGCGATCTCCGTGCCCTTATCGCTGCGCTCCGGCCGGACAATCTCGATGTCGCCGTGGCGCTCGCGCAGTTGCCCGACATGATCCGCGGCTTCGGTCCGGTGAAGGACGCCAACCGCCTGGAGGCCGAGAAACAGCGAGGCACGCTGCTGGGCAAGCTTACCACCACGCCGGTGCCCGTCGCCGCGCAGTAGGTCAGCGCCCCGCCGCCGGCTCGTGTCGGCGGACGCATGACTTCCGCTCACCTACGCGGTGAGAATCGATCGTTTGTCATTCCTGTCCTCCGCAACTAGTTGCTGCCGGCAACTCTTTGGGAGGCAAGAAAATGTCAGGATTGCTTGCAATGCTGTACGGCGTCAGTAGCTACGCCGTCTTTGTCTTCACTCTGCTCTATGCGATCGGCTTCGTAGGCAACCTCGCTGTGCCGAAGTCAATCGATTCCGGAATGGCCGAGCCATTGCTGCAGAGTCTTCTGATCGATGTGCTGCTGCTCACGATATTTGCCCTCCAGCACAGCGTGATGGCGCGCCCGGCATTCAAGCGGGTCTGGACCCGGGTGGTTCCTCGTTCGATCGAACGCAGCACCTACGTCCTGTTTGCCAGCTTGGCTTTGCTGCTGCTGTACTGGCAGTGGCGGCCGATGCCCGATCTCATCTGGACCGTGCAGAACCCGCTGATGGCAGCGATGCTCCATGGCGTCTTCTGGTTCGGCTGGGCCTTGCTGCTCGTGAGCACTTTCCTGATCAGCCATTTTGAGCTGTTTGGTCTCAGCCAGGTTTTCGCTCGCATGTTCGGCAGGGAATTGCCCGATGCCAAATTTCACACACCCTCTCTCTATCGCCACGTCCGCCATCCGATTTACCTGAGCTTCCTGCTTGCCTTTTGGTCGACGCCGTCGATGACCGCGGGCCACCTTCTGTTCTCAATCGCGACAACGGGCTACATTCTGATCGCTATACAGCTTGAAGAGCGCGATCTGATCCGGCTCTTCGGCGAGCAGTACCGCCGCTATCGCCAGCAGGTGGGCATGCTGCTGCCGATGCCACGTCGCGCCGTAGCCGGACGAGACACAGGATCCTTGCCACAACGGCAGTTACACTGAAAGTCTAGCGTTGACGCCAGTGACGGCTCGAATAGGGCCGCGCTGGCACCACGGCGCACGCCGCGTCGGGACTATGGAAATCCCTCGGAACCGCAGCCATATTGCGCCTGATCAATGCGGCAACATCTCGCCACGCCACCACGGAAACGGAAGTCACCGGGTGCACAAGTTCAGAGGTCATCGGTTGTTTCGATCGCGGCAACTTGGGGCGACGAGGGGCTGATCGGGACCTAGTTTGAACCAAGGATGAGTGTCTTCAGTGCGACAGAGTGTGATTCGACAGTTGGCCACGATGGTTGCGATTGTACTCCAACTCGCTGGATGTGGCTTGCCTATAACGCACGTCCGCCCCAACTTCGGTCCGACATACGGCGATGGACCCGGGTAGCGCGTCCGCAGGCTCGCCAGCGAAGTTCGGCAACGAGATCTGTCGCTATCTTTGGTGGCGCAGCCGCAAACCCCACGCTCGAAACGGCACTAGTACCTACTATTGCTGAAGGGCGCGTCAGCCTCACGTGTCAGATCGCGCTTCAGCGATTCCGGGTACTAGCGCCGTTCGCCGGAATAAAGTTAGTGTGCAATCCGGGTTGAATGGGGCAAACAATGAATGAAACGACTGACCAGATCCTTGGGCTCACCGCCCAGATCGTGTCGGCACACGTTCGACATAACGCCGTTACACCGGATGCGCTGCCTGCGCTAATCCAAGAAGTATACCGGACATTGCTAAACATCGGCCGAGCACCAGTGCAGACGGAAAAGCCAACACCGGCTGTCCCAGTGAAGCAATCGGTGCGCTCGGACCGCATCGTTTGCCTGGAAGACGGCAAGAGCTTTTCGATGTTGAAGCGACACCTGATGACTGACCATAAATTGACGCCGCAGCAATATCGCGAGAAGTGGGACCTGCCGCGCGACTATCCGATGGTAGCCCCCAACTATGCGCAGACGCGCTCCGCCTTGGCAAAAAAGATTGGGCTTGGGCACAAGTCCGGCCGACGCCCGAAACGCGCGCCTACTCGCCGCAAGCGCACCTGACGCGGCGAGTTTCGCGATGGGATAATTTCGATCAGCCCATCGCTCGCGATCGACGGGAACGCCATCGTCGAGACGTTCGTGCACGCATCGGGCCCTGGCGGACAGAACGTCAACAAGGTCGCAACGGCGGTGCAGCTGCGATTTGATCCGGCTGCCTCCGGACTGCCACAGGACATACAGAACCGGCTGCGCGCGATTGCCGGCCGCCGAATGACCCAGCAGGGAGATGTGCTGATTACCGCCCAGCGGTTTCGCACGCAGGAAAGGAATCGTCGGGCCGCGCTGGATACGCTGATCCGGCTTATCCAGCGGGCGGCGGAGCCCCCGGCAGTACGAATCGCCACCCACCCCACCGCTGCGTCCAGACGCCGCCACCGTCATGACAAGGCGCATCGTGCGCGGATCAAGCAGACCAGGAGCTCACCCGTCCGGGACGAGTGAGCTGGCGGGTATTTGTCCCGACGCTGCGATCGTGTATCGGCGCGGCGACAGCATGTGCAGCAAGATGTTCCGGAGCAACTTCTTCTCGATGCCGCCATGAAGGCCGAGTTGCATGATGTGCGCTCGCGGATAGAGCGTATGGTGGGGCGCCATCCTCTGCCGCCGCAGCGACATGTGGGTTACGCCGCCGCAGCGTGCGCCATTGGATTCTAAGTGGAGGATGCGTATGAAAGCTGTGATCGGTGCCCATCTTGTCGGCAGCGTACCGCTGTCCGACGCAGAAGGGTGTTCCGCACCGTCGCGCGCGAACTGTGGCCGCATCTCGCGCGCATTCCGGACGGAGAAACCGGTGAGCGTAGCCGCTGGATCTGGTGGCAGCGTGAGATGCTGTTGCAGCACCCGGCGATGGAGCCCGATAGCGATACGCCACCGTTCGAATTGCACCGGTGGGATGGCCAGCTACTTCGTACCACTGACTGGCTGCGCTTCAGGGCGGCAATCGATCCAGCGTCCGTATCATTCGAAACCGGCTACGCCTCGGCAGCCCGCGACTCCCATGCGATCTTTCGTCGCCTGCGCGACAGCGGCGAACTTCCCGCCGGAATGCGGTTCCTTGTTTGTTTGCCGACCCCGATGGCCTCTGGCTACATGTACGTCAGTCCCGGTTCGCTGGCCGCCTACCTGCCAGCCTACGAACGGTCTCTGCTCACCGCGCTGCGGGAAATCGTCGACGCCATCCCCCACCGCGATCTGTCGATCCAGTGGGATGTATGCCAGGAGGTATTGGTGTTCGAGAACTACTTCGCGCACCGTCCCTCCGGCTACAAATCCGATATCGCCGCCGAACTGGCGCGCCTCGGCGACGCGGTGCCGGAGGATGTCGAGTGTGGCTACCACCTTTGCTACGGCTCGCCGCGCGACGAGCAC
>Ga0170475_107543303_pt1 | contig 21989 bp, 21 predicted proteins | sample Soicark_Litter_5_FD_111474 | JGI IMG/M metagenome (GOLD analysis project Ga0170475, IMG submission 111474) | Avena fatua rhizosphere microbial communities from Hopland, California, USA. Combined Assembly of 48 SPs
GCTGGCCGTCAACTCCACCAAGTCCATGGTCGGCCATTTGCTGGGCGGCGCCGGCGGCGTGGAGGCCGTGTACTCGGTCCTCGCCATTCATCATCAGATCAGCCCGCCGACCATCAACCTGCTCGATCAGGATGCGGAATGCGATCTCGATTACGTCGCCAATACGGCACGCGATATGAAGATCGATGCCGTGCTGACCAACTCTTTTGGCTTCGGTGGCACCAACGGTACGCTGGTTTTCAAGCGTATTTGAGCCCAGCGCATCCAGTAAGCCACGCCTTTATCGGCGTGGCTTTTTTTATGCGCATTCAGGAGGCATGCTTTGCGTTCAGGCCTTAGGCGACATGCAGGCCGCAAGCATGATCAGCCATTCCGCCAACTGCCGCGCCGGACTCTCTACGGTATCCGTCGTTGCCGCAGCATGTACGGAAAATAGACCCATGGACGGGAAGACATCCGCCAGCGGTACAGCGCCATCAGCCTCGGTGCTGGCCAGATAGCTTGCCGCCAGCGACGCCAGGGCATTCATCATTTCGCGCTGACCATAAGGTATCGCCAGCCAATCCGGCGTGCCACCGCGCATGGCCAGGCCCGCCAGTTGCGTAATGCTCAGACCCAGTTGCCGGGCCACCAGGGCGATGAATACAGGCGCCTGCTCGTCACCGGCATGTAGCCAGCCGCCGGGCATGGGCGCCAGGGCGTCCAGTATCGGGGCGGCACGCTGCAGCACCGACGCCTTGCCGCCGGCGAACAACATAAAGCCATGCTCAACCGCAAAGGGACTATCCTGCCAGGTCAAGGTCGCACGCTGCGCATGGCGGTGCAAGGCCGTGTTCTGCGTCGTCAGGCTGGCGGGTGGTACGCACTGCAGCCACACATCCTGTTCGGCCAGCAGCGGCAGGTCCGGCGTCGCGCTGATCCAGCAGCGTGGCGGAGGAGCGGCGACCAGCTCCGGCGCAGCGGCCGTCTCCCAACCGGGCAAGACGCCGCTGCCCACCAGCCAGCCGGGCATGGCCGAGGCGAGAAGGCGCTGTGACAACTCGGTCGGCACACCGAGGCAGATAGGTGTCATGCGCAGTGGTGACCCAGGCATAGCCTGGCCTTGACCGGCTCATGGGAAAGATGCTCGATAAACCAGCGCAGGGCATTGCCGCGCGACTTGGTCGGCCAGGCGACATGCAGATTGGCGATATGCTTATGATCTGGCTCCTCGACATGGATGGCGATCAGCTTACCCGCTGCAATATAGGGGGCAGCCAAACGCTTAGGAAGATAACCGATACCAAGTCCTGCCAATTGTGCCTCCAGTTTGTCTTGTTGTGACGCGACCGTCAGGGTAGGTTGACCTGTCAGCAGGCCGGAAGTGCGGGGCGGCAGCGTTCTTGAGCTGTCGGCAACGCTGACTGCCCGGAATTGCCGCACCTGCTGCATGGTGATCGGCGCTGCCAAACCAGCCAAGGGATGCTGTGGCGCCGCCGCCAGCACGAATTCTACCGCACCTAGCGGCTGACTCTTGTATCCGCCGCCTGGTGGTGCGTCATCGGGCGCACCGATGGCCAGATCAGCCTGCCCCGTATACAGGGCATCCCAGGCGCCGCCAAAGGCATCATGCGAGAAACGTAGCCGCGTCTCCCCACCCTCCCGGTCGAATGCCGCCACCGACTCCAGCAAGCCAGTAAAGTCGATTAGATCACCAACCGCAATACGCAGTTCCGGCTCCCAGCCGGTAGCAACACGTTTTACCCTCGCCTCCAGCGCCGACGCCGCGTCCAGCAGCGGCCTGCCGACGGTCAACAGCTCGCGTCCTGCCGGCGTCAGGCGCGCACGATGGCCGCTGCGGTCAAAGATCAGCACATCCAGATCTTGTTCAAGCTTTTGGATGGTATAGGTGATCGCCGACGGCACACGATGCAGTTCAGCCGCCGCAGCGGCAAAACTACCTTTGCGCTCGATGGCGTCCAGTACGATCAGGGCATCCAGAGAAAGTCGCATATCCCAAATCTACACGTATTTAACAGCTTGCTTACGCAATATTGTCCCTACTCCACAGGCTATCTGTACCGGCACGCAGCAGGGGTGAAGGCGCGCAGATGCGCTCGCGTGTCGCAGATTTATTTTGAGTCGGCAAGCTGCGTCGCGCTTCCTTCACCGCAGCGGGCCGCGAATGAAGGGCTTGTTGACCCTTCATTATGGACAAAAAAACTGATTTTCCTTGGCCAATATCGGCTGGACGAAACCCATATCGGCGACATGGCGATCCCCCACAAATAAGTTTTAGCATAAGCGCTTGATTTAATAAATAATTATTCAATCAAGGCGCAAGGCAGCCGCGCGAGGAGGCCGTATAGCGTGCGATGCAACGACAAGCAACGCAGCCAGGCGACGAAACTGCCGGCATCCCCCTCGCCTCCCGCCCGTTAAGCGCATGTTTAGCCTCATATTTTCCAATACCAGCGCACATTGTGCGGCGCAACAAAAAATTGTTGACGTGCAGGTAACGCATCGGCATAATTACTTCATGGTGCAGCGCAATATTTCGCAACCAGACCGTGACGCCGGCTGGCCGCACGCCAGCACCGCCTGCAGTTTGCTGAGCATTGCCGTTTGACGATTTTTCGATTATTGCCTTTTACCGATTCCCTACCTACATACAGTATCCTACGGAGACTCCCCCATGTTCGCCACTCAAGATATCGCCGGCTTCAGCCAAGCCCAAATTGAAAAATCCATCCGCCTGTCCGGCATCGTCCTGAGCGGCGTCGAGCGTTTCGTTACCTTGAACCTGGATGTTGCCCGTGACCTGCTCAGCGACAACGCTACCGCTGCCAAGGCATTCACCGAAGTCAAAGATGTACCGGGCCTGATCGCCCTGCAGCAAAAGCTGTCGCAGCCTGCTGTCGACAAGGCCCTGTCTGTCGCCAAGAGTGTTTACGAAGCCGGCACCTCCACTCAGGCCGAACTGACGCAAGTCGTTGAAGAAAACGTCGTTGAATTCAACAAGAATCTGGCTGCCACGCTGGACAAGGCACTGAAGTCGGCACCGGCCGGTTCCGAAGCCGTCGTTTCCAGCATCAAAACCGCATTCACCACCGCTGCTTCCGCTTACGATGCCGTTTCCAAGACAGCAAAGAAAGTAACGACCGATTTCGCGCAAGCTGGCGTAGCCGCTGCTGAAACCACGAGCAAGGCCGCCCGCCCGGTTGCCGCTGCCAAGAAATCCGTCGCTGCCGCTAGCGCTGCCTAATTGGCTGAGCTACTCGGTTAGACGCCTACATAGGTAGGCGGTGACTGCGAGCACACAAAACCCCCATGCCTCGGCTGGGGGTTTTGCTTTTCAAGCGGTCCGCAGATGGTTATCAACCATCCGATCACGGCAGAAGTAGGCTTTGACGGCAAAACCGAGCCCAGCCGCCAGCCGGTGGAGTGCACGGCGGCTAAGCCAGCCAGCGCAAGCCGCTAGTCAAACTTACAAATAAGAACTATACTCACTTGCAAATAGGAATGAAACTCAATCTTACTTATATTTAATGCAACAAAGGCCATACAGAACATGATCAAGCTTACCCGTCTGGCTTACGCTATCGGCACCGCCGCCTTGTTATCGGCTAGCGCCCACGCCAAGGAATACCCGATAGGCAAACCGCAACAGAGCAATGGCATGGAAATCGCCGCTGTTTATCTGCAGCCGGTAAAAATGGAGCCGGACGGCATGATGCGCAAGGCGGAGGAATCCGATGTGCACATGGAAGCGGATATCCGCGCCCTGGCCAGGAACGCCAATGGCTTTCCGGAGGGTAGCTGGGTTCCCTATCTGAATATCAAGTACGAAGTCAGCAAAGATGGCGGCAAAGAGAAGGCCAGCGGTGATTTCATGGCCATGGTCGCCAACGATGGTCCGCACTATGGCGACAATGTAAAGCTGCAAGGCCCCGGCAAATATACCCTCAAGCTGACTGTCGCCGCCCCCGACGCCAACCCGAATACGCACTTCGGCCGGCATGTCGACAAGGAAACGGGCGTCGGCCCCTGGTTCAAGCCCTTCACGCTGGAATACAAGTTTACCTTCGCCGGCATAGGCAAAAAGGGCGGTTACTAAGGTGATTTCCGGAAATGAACTTACCATTTTCGGAAGTCACCTAAGGCATATGAAAGCATTTATGCGCGCAAGCCATCTCGCCACCTTGCTGTTGCCCCTATTTGCCGCCGGTGCCATGGCGGCAGATAGCCTGCTGACGTTGAAAATCATCGCCAAGGATGGCCGGTTCACCCCGGACAAGCTGACGGGGCCAGCCGGCCAGCGCATCAAGATCGAGATCAGCAACCAAGGCAAATCGCCGGTCGAATTCGAAAACCTGCAGTTACGCGTCGAGCGTGTGCTTGGGCCGGACGCCAGCTCCTTCGTGGTGCTGAATGCGCTCAAACCAGGCAGCTATACCTTTGTCGACGAATTCCATCCGCAAACGGGCAAGCTTGAACTGACCGTCAAATAGCATCCCTACCCTCACCGAGCCTCTATGCGCGACAACGCCGGCAGCCACCCTTGGAGCAACGCGCTTTTGCATCTTGGCAACGGGATGCGGGAACACCAGCGCGCCATCCGCGCCGTGCAGTGGCTGGTAGTGGCTTTCTATCTGTTCCTGGTGCTGGTGCCGGCTTTCCTGCCGCTGCCGGATAACGATGCCCGCATACTCAACAACCTGACCATACTCGCGCAATTCCTGTTCTGGGGGGTTTGGTGGCCTTTCGTGCTGCTGTCCATGCTCTTGATCGGCCGCACCTGGTGCGGCGTATTCTGCCCGGAAGGCGCGCTGGCGGAATGGGCCAGCCGCCATGGCCGCGGGCGCGCCATACCGAAGTGGATGAAGTGGGGCGGCTGGCCGTTTACGGCGTTTTGCATCACGACCATCTTCGGGCAACTGGTCAGCGTCTATCAATATCCCAAGGCCGCCCTGCTGGTCTTGGGTGGCTCCACCGTGGCGGCGATGGGGGTGGGTTATCTATACGGCAAGAGCAAGCGCGTGTGGTGTCGGCACCTGTGCCCCGTCAATGGCGTGTTCGCGCTGCTGTCGCGCCTGTCGCCGCTCTATATGCAGGTGGACAGGCCAGGCTGGGATGCGCCGGCGCAACGCAAGCCTATCCCCATCAACTGCGCGCCGCTGGTCGACATACGCCGCATGCAAGGCCCGAGCGAGTGCCATATGTGCGGCCGCTGCAGCGGCCACCGCGACGCCGTCGCCCTGGCGATACGCCCGCCGAATCGGGAGATCAGCCAGCTCGGCACGGAGCAAGGCTCGGTATGGGACTTGCTGCTGATCACCTATGGCCTGCTGGGCGTGGCTATCGGCGCCTTCCAGTGGACGGGCAGCCCGTGGTTCGTCGCCGTCAAGCAAGCCAGCGCCGAATGGCTGGTGGACCGCGACATCATGTGGCCGCTGGCCGACAATGCACCGTGGTGGCTGCTGACCCACTACCCGGAGCGCAACGATATATTCAGTTGGCTGGATGGCGCCATGGTGGTCGGCTATATCAGCGCCACGGCACTGCTGTGCGGCAGTTGGGTATTGCTGTGGCTGACCGCAGCGGCGCGTGTGCAGCCCGGCGCGCTACGCGCCAACGCCATCAAGCTGGCTTATACGCTGACGCCGGTAGCAGGCTGCGGTGTGTTCCTCGGCCTGTCTGCGCTCACCGTCAGCCTGCTCAAGACGGAAGGCGTGAGCTTCGACTGGATCAATACCGCGCGCTTCAGCCTGCTGGCAGCCGCCTGCGCCTGGAGCGTGTGGCTGGCTGTGCGCCAATCCCGCCCGGATAGCTGGCGGCGCGCGCTGACCGCGCTATTGCTGCTCCCCGCCCTGCTCGGCGTCGCCTATATGTGGAAGTTGATCTTCCTTGGCTGGTAGCACGCCGCGCCGCACCCTGAATTTGGGCGGCCGCTTGCGCTCGGCTACCTTCTGGCGGCGCGCATCTTTCGGGTCCGCCAGCAAGGGCCGATAAATCTCCACCCGGTCGCCATCCGCCAGCAACTGCTCTGGCGAACAAGGCTGGCTGAAAATACCGATGCGGTTTAGCGCGAGATCGATTTCCGGGAACATCGCCAGCACGCCGCTCGCCGTAATCGCGGCCGCTGCGCTGCTGCCCGGCGGCATATGCACGGTGATCAGCACCTGCCGCTCCGGCAATGCATAGGCGACTTCGATACTTAGCGTGGCGGCGCTCACGACCCATACTCCCTATCGGCCTGCTTGGTGAAGGCGTCCACGAACGTGGAGGCGATCATGTTGAATACCGGCCCTACCACCGCCTCCAGCGCGCGGCTGGAAAAGGTGTAGTCCAGTTCGAATTCCACCTTGCAGGCTTCCTCGCTCAAAGGTTTGAAGCGCCAGGCACCGGATAAGGCATGGAAAGGGCCATCCTTCAGCTCCAGGGTGATCGCATTTTCCGATTTGCGGTTCTCCGTCGTGAAAGAGGTAGAAAGACCCAGGTATTCGATGCCCAAGGTCGCCACCGTCCATACCGCATCACGCACATGCACCTTGCTGCCGCTGCACCAGGGCAGGAAGTTGGGATAGTCTTCAACGGCATCGACCAGGTCGAACATTTGCTGCGCAGTGTGCATGACCAGCACTGATTTTCGGATTTGCATCATTGAGCGTCTTGTTCCGTCTCTACGGTTGATAGAATGACACCCTGATTGTGCCTGAAACTGACCGCGCGAAAAATGACCGATCACCTGGACGACCTCGAACCGCCTTATGAACCTGTCGAATACGACCACCCTGCGCACGACAAGCAGTTGGCGGCAATACGCACGCCCCCGCATTCCGTCGAAGCCGAGCAATCCGTCATCGGCGGCCTGCTGATCGACAACAATGCCTGGGACCGCATTGCCGACGTGGTCTACGAAGCGGATTTCTACCGTGAAGACCACCGCACCATCTACCGGCATATCGCCAAGCTGGTGGAAGGGGGGCGCCCTGCCGACGCGGTGACAGTGGCCGAATCGCTGGACAACCTCAACCAGCTTGCCTTCGTCGGCGGCCTCACCTATCTCGCCAGCCTCGCCCAGAATGTGCCCAGCGCCGCCAATATCAAGCGCTACGGCCAGATTGTGCGCGAACGCTCCATCATGCGGCAACTGGCGGCCGTCGGCACGGAAATCGCCGACCTCGCCTACAACCCGGTAGGCCGCGAATCCCACGAGCTGCTGGACGAAGCGGAGCGGCGCGTCTTTGAAATTGCCGAACAGTCGGCGCGCGGCAAGCAGGGCTTCCTGGACATGCCGGGCCTGCTCAAGCAAGTGGTGGACCGCATCGACGACCTGTATAGCAATTCCAATACGGAAGGCATCACCGGCGTCGCCACCGGTTTTACCGACCTGGATGCGCGCACCTCCGGCCTGCAGGGCGGCGACCTGATCATCGTCGCCGGCCGCCCGTCCATGGGTAAAACCGCTTTCTCCGTCAATATCGCCGAGAACGTCGCCATCGAATCCGGCCTGCCCGTCGCCATCTTCTCGATGGAAATGGGCGGCGCGCAGTTGGTGATGCGGATGATAGGTTCGGTAGGCCGCCTCGACCAGCACAAGATCAAGACCGGCAAGCTGGAAGACGACGACTGGAGCAAGCTCACCTATGCGGTAGGCAAGCTCTCGGAAGCGCAGATCTTCATCGACGAAAGCGCCGGCCTCACCGTATTCGAGCTGCGGGCCCGTGCCCGGCGCCTGGCTCGCCAGTTCGGCGGACAGCTCGGTCTGATCGTCATCGACTACATCCAGTTGATGTCAGGCAGCGGCCGCGACCAGAACCGCGCCACGGAAGTGGGCGAAATCTCCCGCTCGCTGAAGGGGCTCGCCAAGGAACTCAAGGTGCCGGTGATCGCCCTCTCGCAGCTATCGCGGATGGTGGAACAGCGCCCCAACAAACGCCCGATGATGTCGGACCTGCGCGAATCCGGCGCCATCGAGCAGGATGCCGACTTGATCATGTTCCTGTACCGCGATGAATACTACAACCCGGATTCACCGGACAAGGGCCTCGCGGAAATCATCGTCAGCAAACACCGGAACGGGCCGACCGGGATAGTGAAACTGACCTTCCTCGGGCATTACTCGCGCTTTGAGAATGCGGCCTTGCCGGGTGGGGGGTGGTCGGAGGCTGGGTAGTTATTCACCCCCACCCCGCCTACCCGCCTTCACCACCGCCCGCCGCGCCTTCCCCTCCAGCCGCCGCTTCACGGAAGAGCGCGTCGGCTTGGTGGGCCGGCGCGGCTTGGCCTGCACGGCAACACTATCCAGCAGCGCGTGCAAGCGCCGCAGCGCTTCCAGGCGGTTGCGTTCCAGGCTGCTGTATTCCTGGGCCTTGATGACGACGATGCCATCGCGGCTGATACGCTGGTCGCCGAGAGCCAGCAGGCGTTCGCGCACTTCCTCCGGCAGGCCGGCGGCGGCGATGTCGAAGCGTAGGTGGATGGCGTTGGACACCTTGTTGACGTTCTGGCCGCCGGCGCCCTGTGCGCGGATGGCGGTAATCTGCAGCGATTCAGGCGGGATGGCGAAGTGCGTATGCATATAGGGGGCTGACCAATATCACTTGGACAAGGACAGCAGCCGCTCCAGGCGCGGGCGTTCCGTTTTGACCAGCACCGGGTCCTGGGACAGCAGGCGGTAGGCGTAGGCAAAGTATTGCCTGGCATCGTCGCGCCGCCCCAGCTCAACCAGGTCTTCGGCAATTTCCTCGTAGACGGCGCCATCCGGCTCCAGCCGCTCGCGTTGCGCTTTCTCCACCTGCAGTTGCAAGAGCAGGCCCGGCCCTGGCTCGCCCGTCAGGCGCATAAGCTTGCCGACCGCCCAGCGTGCCGTCAGCAATTGTTTGCCGGACTTGCTGCGCGCCTCCTGCCAGGCCAGGGCGCGGCGCAGGTAGTCCAGCGACTTGCGGTAGTCGCCCTGGTCGTAGTAAGTCCAGCCCATATTGTTGTACAGCGAGCCCTTCCAGTCGCCGGCCCGCGTCTGCGTGCTGGTTTCCGCGAGGCGGATGGCTTTTTCGTTCCACTCCACTGCAAGCTGCCCCTGCTCGGTGAGCGCCAGCATATGCATGGCGTCGACGGCGTAGAAATCTTCGTTGTGCTTTTGGGCGAGCAGGTAGGCGCTGCGGAACCAGCGCTGCGCCTTTTTCGGCTCGCCGGCGGCATTGAGCAGGCGGCCCCGCTCCAGGGTATAGCGGAGGCTGATGATGGGCGGCAGGTCGGTCAGCTTGTCCTGCAGCAGGTCCAGCGTGCGGTTGCCTTCGGCAAAGCGCCCCTGCAGGCCTTGCGCGCGGGCCAGTTGCGTGAGGATTTCACTGCGGCTGACGCCATCTTTCGCCTCGTCGAAAGCCGCCTGGAAGCGCGCTTCCGATTGCGCCGGCTGGTCGAAATCCCACAGGCCGTCCACTTCGACGGAGCCCGCCCCCGCCGCCAATGCACACAGCGCCAGGGACAGGTAAAAGAGGCGCGCTATGTTCATGTGCCAACCATCCTCAGCAGCATCATTCCGCACACCATCCTTACTTGGACAGCTTCAGAAAGCCGCTCTCGATCAACTCGTCGAGCAGGTAGCTGAAATCCTCGGCACCATCGGAATCGGGAGCGAAGGTAAAGATATCCTGGCTCTGCCCTACCCCTTCCATCACGCTCTGGCTCTCGAACACGCGCGTGCGGCAAAAATCCTTGCCGTAGCGGCGCGTCAGCTCGGCAGCGACTTTTTCGGAAGTGGGGTGGCCCCGTTGATAGCGGTTGATGAAGACCTTGCGCGGCCGATACAGGCCCATGCTGGTCAGGCCGCGCAGGGTCTGGTCCAGTTGCTGGGCGCCGTTCATGGCCAGGTATTCGGCGGTGACGGGCACCAGCACAGCATCGGCGGCCATCAGTGCAGACAGCGACAGCACGCCTATCATCGGGCAGCAGTCGATCAGCACCGGTGTGCCGGCACCAGCCAGCATTTCCTCGCCCATGGCCCGCTTCAGGCGCCGCAGGTCGCGGCGGTTCTGCGACAGCATCATGTCGACCTTGGACAGCTCCATGTGCGAGGGTATCAGGTTGACGCCGTTGGGCAGGCGATGCACCAGGTCCGACAAGGGCGTCTGGTCATGGAAGAAGCCATATACCGTGCGTGCTGCCTTCGGGTTGATGCCAGACAGAAAAGTCAGGTGCGCCTGCGGGTCCATATCAATGACCAAGGGATCAAAGCCGTTTCTGACCATGGCGCCGGCCAGATTGGCGGTCGTGGTGGTCTTACCGACCCCACCCTTTTGATTGAAAATGGCGAGAACTGTCATTAGGCGGCTCTACTTGGCAATAGGAAAAAATGGCAACGGCGCACGATACGCCGTTATCTGAGAGCTTGTGAAGAAATCGTCGCGAGTGGTCCAAACACGAGATTGGCCCACGCAGTAGATTTATTCACAAGCTCTGAGCATACCGCATGGGCGTACAGCGCCTAATATATCGCGGAAATACCTGTTTTTGTCGATCAGGTCGGCATGCAGCATAGCTGGCCAGCCGATGCAGTAAGCTAACACGAACCTACCAGACAGTTTAGACGGGAATGTTCAGGAAACTGCTACCGTATTGCGAATTTCGAAAAATTCGCAGGCGTGCCTGACGGAACAAGGGGATAAAGGCAGCGCCCTCACTCGACATAGCGGAAGTGCGCCCGTTTGACGTTGCAGAACAGCTCGTAGGAAATGGTGCCGGCCGCCGCCGCCACCGTGTCTGCCGGCAAGCCATCCCCCCACAGGCGTACCGGCGTATCGATACCGACCTGGGGGAGATCCGTGAGATCGACGGTCAGCATATCCATGGAGACGCGGCCGATGATCTGGCTCGGCAGGCCATCAACCAGCACCGGCGTGCCGTTGACGGCGGCACGCGGATAGCCATCCGCATAGCCGCAGGCGACCACGCCGACGCGCGTGGCGCGCGAGGTGAGAAAGCGCGAGCCATAGCCCACATATTCACCGGCCGGCAGATCGCGCACGGCGATGATGCGGCTATCCAGTTGCATGACGGACTGTGGCCAGTCCGGCAAGGGCCGGTCCACACCCGCGCCGCCATACATGACGATGCCGGCGCGCCCCCAGTCCGCATGGGCGCTGGGCCAGGCCAGTATGCCTCCGGAGTTGGCGAGGCTGGTTTCGACACCGCTATCGATGATGGCCTGGCGGAATAGCCCAACCTGCGACAGGGTGCTGGTGTCGTCCAGCTCGTCCGCCCGCGCAAAGTGCGTCATGCCGATAATCTTTTCCACCTTGCCGGTGGCGCGAAGCTGCGCGATGGCCGCCAGCGCCTCCTGCGGCGCAATGCCGAGGCGATGCATGCCGCTGTCTATCTTCAGCCAGACATGCAGGGGCCGGCTCAAGGTGGCAGCCGCCAGTTGCGCGATCTGGTCGAGACGGTGCAGGCCCGTCCAGAGTTCATACTGGTCGATCAATGCCAGCTCGTCTGCCTCGAACCAGCCCTCCAGAAGCAGGATGGGCGCGCGTATGCCGCCCTCGCGCAAACTGATGGCCTCCTCTATCGCCGCCACGGCAAAGCCATCGGCGATGCCTTCCAGTGCCTTGGCACAAGGCAGTGCGCCATGGCCATAGGCATTGGCCTTGACGACGGCGAGCACGCGCCCGCCGTGCAGGCGTTTGGCGAGCAGGTAATTTTCCCGGAGGGCATTCAGCTTGATGGTGGCGACGAGGGGGCGGCTCATGGATATACGCTGCAGTGAGGAATGACTACATTATCCCGCATTGCAGCACACCAGGGATAGCGCAATAAGACGAGTTTGCGCAACCAATCAGGCCTTGAGCTTGCCCGCGTACTTGGTCATCGCCTTCCTGACCTTGGGCGCCACCACCATCTGGCAATAGCCTTGCTGGGGGTTCTCATCGAAATAGCCCTGGTGGTAGTCCTCGGCCGGGTAGAAAGTAACGGCCGGGGTAATCTGGGTGACGATTTTGTCGCTATAGGCGTGTCCGGCGGTCAAGGCCGCCACCTTGGCGCGCGCCGCTTCTGCCTGCGCCTCGTCATGGTAGAAGATCGCCGAGCGGTACTGGGTGCCCACGTCATTGCCCTGGCGGTTCAGCGTCGTCGGGTCGTGGATGGTAAAGAACACGTCCAGCAGCTCATCGAAGCTGATGACGCTGGGGTCAAAAGTCACCTGCACCACTTCCGCATGTCCGGTATCGCCCCCACAGATCTGCTTGTAGGTCGGGTTGAGCGTCTTGCCGCCCATATAGCCGGAGATAGCCTTGTCCACGCCCTTAAAGCGGGAGAGAACCGTTTCAACACACCAAAAGCAGCCGCCGGCCAGTGTCGCCTTCTGTAGGACAGTCATGTAACGCTCCTTGGAATGCAGTAATAAGTTTGAAGCCAGCATCACAGGCAAGCTTCCCACTTATTGTCGCACGAAGGTAGATTTCCTTACTCAGCGCTATCATTGAGCCAGGCGCGGCACTTTGATCGCCCACAAACCGACCGCCAGCGACGTGCCCAGCAAGATCACGCCGCCGCCCACCAGCATGGACGGCAGTATCTGCTCGGCGAGAAAGATCACCCCCCAGGCCACGCCGAACAGGGGGATCAAAAAGGTCACGGCGATGGCGCGGCTGGGGCCGATATGGGCGATCAGCCGGAAATACATCAGGTAGGCAATGGCGGTGCAGAACACGGCCAGGGCCAGCACCGCATGCCAGGCGCCGAGGGATACCGGCTGCGACGGCCACAGCCAGGCCGCCAGCGGCGCCAGCAGAATGGCCGCATACATCTGGCTGCCTGCCGCAACAGCCATGGCCGGCACGCCGCTCAGATACTGCTTGGTGAAGTTGGCGGCAATGCCGTAGGAAAAGGTCGCCAGCAAGGCGGCGCTGATGGCAAGGCCTGCCCCGCCCGCCTTGAAACTGGCCTTGCTCCATACCAGCAGCACCACGCCAAGGAAGCCGATGGCGAGCCCGAGGATGCGCGAAGACGGCAGCGGCTGGCGCAGCCACAAATAGGCGATCACAGCGCCCCATAGCGGAGTTGCGGCATTGATGATGGATGAAAAGCCGGCCGGCATGGATAAGGCGGCATAGGCATACAGGCAGAATGGCAAGGCGGAATTGAGGAAGCCGACTACCGCCAGCGGCAACCATTGCGTTTTCAGCAAAGGCAATTCCCGGCGCCAGGCCAGCACCGGTAGCAGGCACAGCGTGGCAATGGCCACACGCAGGAAAGCCAGCGCAATCGGCCCCAGCTCCGGTGCGGCGACGCGCATAAACAGGAAGGACGCGCCCCAGACGGCGGCCAGCAGGATCATTTCCAGGGTATCGATGCTACGCATGGTCAGCGCTCGTTGTGATCAAGCGTGACTGTGTACCTTTTGGGCGGATTTGTACCGGTACAGGATGCGGATAATTCAGCGAACAGGTTTGCGCCGGGCCGAGCTTGCGTACGCAAAGCTGCAGTTCACGTAGGGCGCAATAAGCGCAGCTCATTGCGCCGCATGCAACTCGCGCACCTGACGCCAACTCATTGCGGGCCGGTGCGCTGTCCGTATTGTAAGTACTCGTAAAGCGTGACATACGGCGCAATGCACTTCGTTTATTGCGCCCTACGTAGCTGCAGTGATGATACATGGCAAGATTCCCGATGATGATTGCAGCCAACATCTTGCAATGCGCCGCTGCAACCATCCATCCGCTTCTTGCTATCTTACTTGGCGGAATGTCCCGTCAGCTTCACTTCCACCTTCTCATGCTCTTCCAGGCCGGCGTAGTAGCTGCGCAGGATGGTCAGCACTTCCGGGCGGCTGAACTGCGGCGGCACTTCGCCGCCTTCGCTCAATAGCTTGCGCAGCTTGGTGCCGGACAGCAGCAGGCGGTACTTTTCATCGTGCGGGCAGGTGCGGCTCGAGGCCATGCCGTCGCATTCGCTGCAATAGAAGGTCCAGTCTATCTTCAGCGGCTTGGTTTCCAGCGCATCGGCCGGAATGTCGTCGAAGATATGCTGGGCATCGAAGGGGCCGTAGTAGCTGCCGACGCCGGCATGGTCGCGGCCGACGATCAGGTGCGAGCAGCCGTAGTTCTGGCGGAACAAGGCATGCAGCAGCGCCTCGCGGGGGCCGGCATAGCGCATGTCCAGCGGGTAGCCGGCCTGTATCACCGTATTCTTGACGAAATACTTGTCGAGCAGGGTGGAGATGGCTGCGGAACGCACCGGCGCGGGAATGTCGCCAGCCTTGAGCTTGCCGAGCAGCGAATGCACCAGCACGCCGTCGCAGGTCTCGATGGCGACCTTGGCCAAATACTCATGCGAGCGGTGCATAGGGTTGCGCGTCTGAAAGGCGGCGATGGTCTTCCAGCCCTTTTCCACGAACAGGGCGCGGGTCTGTGCCGGCGTCAGGAACTGGTCGCCGTATTCTTCCTCGAAGCCGCCGGTGGACAGCACCTTGACGGAACCCGCCAGGTTCACGTCGCCTTGTGCCAGCACCATCTGCACGCCGGGGTGCTCAGGGTCGGTGGTGCGGAATACCTGCTGGCATTCGTAGGCCTTGTCGATGCTGTATTTTTCCGTGAGGTGCAGCGTAGCGATGACCGCATCCGTTTCCGGGTCAACCAGCGCCACGTCCTGCCCCACGCTCAGCGTATCAGCCAGCGCCGGGGTAGTGGACAAGGTGATGGGGATCGGCCAGAACAGGCCATTGGCCATGCGGTATTCGCCGCATACGCCTGCCCAATCTGCGCGGCTCATGAAGCCATCCAGCGGCGTAAAGCCACCGATACCCAGCATGATGAGGTCGCCCTTTTCACGGGAACTCACGGGTATCCTGGGCAAGGTTGCGGCGCGCGCCAGTTCGGCGGCGCGCTCGGCGCCTTCCAGCAAAAGCGGTTTCAGGGTGGTGCTGCCATGGGGATTGACGAGTCGGGTCATGAAATGCTCGATAGGGGCGGAGAAAAGCCCATGACTATAGCAATCCTTGTCCCGCCAACCAACACCTGTGCGGAGATAGCTGAGGAAATTTTCAGCCGGCCGTGCTTACATCCACCGCCGCGCCAGTCTTTTCGATGATTTCCGCCACCGTCACGCCCGGTGCCAGCTCCACCAGCTTGAGGCCCTGCTCGGTAATATCCAGCACGCACAGCTCGGTGATGATGCGGTCCACCACCCGCCGCCCGGTCAGCGGCAGATCGCATTCCTTGAGTATCTTGTGCTCGCCGCTCTTGGCGGTATGCTCCATCACCACCACCACGCGTTGCACGCCGGCCACCAGATCCATGGCGCCGCCCATGCCCTTGACCATTTTGCCAGGAATCATCCAGTTGGCCAGATCGCCCTGCTCGCCCACCTGCATGGCGCCGAGGATGGCGAGGTTGACATGGCCGCCCCGTATCATGGCAAATGAATCGGCACTGCTGAAGAAGCTGGAACCGGGCAAGGTGGTGACGGTCTGCTTGCCGGCATTGATCAGATCGGCATCGACCTGATCCTCACGGGGGAACGGGCCGATGCCCAGCAGGCCGTTTTCCGATTGCAGCCAGACATCCATGCCCGGCGGGATATAGTTGGCGACCAGCGTAGGCAGACCGATGCCCAGGTTCACATAAAAACCATCCTGCAGTTCCTGCGCGGCGCGCTGCGCCATTTCATTGCGTGACCATGCCATGACATTCTCTCCTTTGCCGACGGTAGCTTATTGGCTGACGGTGCGCTTTTCGATGCGCTTGAGCGGATTGGGATTGAGCACGATGCGTTGCACGAAAATCCCTGGCGTATGGATATTATCCGGCTCCAGCTCGCCGATCTCGACCAGCTCTTCCACTTCCGCCACCGTGATGCGCCCGGCCATGGCCACCATGGGATTGAAGTTGCGCACCGTCATGCGGTAGATGAGATTGCCGGCCTTGTCGGCCTTCCAGGCTTTGACGAGGGCGATGTCGGCGGTCAGCGAGCGCTCCATCACGTAGGTGTCGCCGTCGAAGTCGCGCAGCTCCTTGCCTTCGGCCACCAGGGTGCCGACGCCGGTCTTGGTGAAGAAGGCCGGGATGCCGGCGCCGCCGGCACGCAGCTTCTCGGCCAGAGTGCCCTGCGGCGTCAGCTCCACTTCCAGCTCACCGGAAAGATACTGGCGTTCGAACTCGGCGTTTTCCCCCACGTAGGAGGCGATCATCTTGCGTATCTGCCGGGTGTTGAGCAAGGCACCAAGGCCCACGCCATCAATGCCGGCGTTGTTGCTGATGGCGGTAAAGCCGGTCTTGCCGGTGGCGCGCAGCGCGTCGATCAGCATTTCCGGTATGCCGCACAGGCCGAAACCACCTACGGCAAGCACCTGATTGTCTGCCACAATATCCGCCAGCGCCGTCGCGGCATCCGGGTAAAGTTTATTCATTACAATATCCCCCCTGTAGACCATCCAAACCTAGACCATCCAAACCGGGCTGCAGGCGCCATAAAACCGCCCATCAGCCCCTCTGCCAGCCCGGCCGAGCCAGCTTGCCATGTATTCTGCCATGATCGTAACAGCAGCACCCATGTGCGAAACTTCGCCATTACACAAAGTACCGCACTATCATCACATTAACCGGCGAAATATACGGTTAAAATCACAATCAACCGAGTAGATGCAACTCACACGCATAAGTTGCATCCTACTCTTAGCCATACACAGGATACGCATATGTCAGGCAGTACCTTAGGCCTACTTTTTACAGTGACATCGTTCGGTGAAAGCCACGGCCCGGCCATAGGCTGCGTGGTGGACGGCTGCCCCCCGGGCATGGCGCTGTGCGAGGCGGATATCCAGTTGGAGCTGGACCGCCGCAAACCCGGCACTTCCCGGCATGTCACGCAACGCAAGGAACCGGATTCGGTAGAGATCCTGTCCGGCGTGTTTGAAGGCAAGACCACCGGCCATCCCATCGGCCTGTTGATACGCAACCAGGACCAGCGCAGCCAGGATTACGGCAAGATCGTGGAAACCTTCCGCCCTGGTCATGCCGACTACACCTACTGGCATAAATACGGCATACGCGACTACCGTGGCGGTGGCCGCTCTTCTGCGCGTGAAACGGCGGTGCGTGTCGCTGCCGGCGCCATCGCCAAGAAATGGCTGCATGAAAAATACGGCGTGGTGATACGCGGGCATATGACGCAATTAGGCGAAATCGCCATCCCCTTCCAGTCCTGGGAAGAAGTGCCGAACAATGCCTTCTTCGCCGCCAATGCCGATATCGTGCCCGAGCTGGAAAGCTATATGGACAAGATACGCAGCGAACGCGACTCCATAGGCGCACGTATCGATGTGGTGGCAGAGAACGTGCCGGTGGGCTGGGGCGAGCCGGTCTATGACCGCCTGGATGCCGACATCGCCTATGCGATGATGAGCATCAATGCCGTGAAGGGTGTAGAGATAGGCGACGGTTTTGCGACAGTGGCGCAGCGCGGCTCGCTGCACGGCGATGAGCTGACACCGGAAGGCTTTGCCAGCAACCATAGCGGCGGCACGCTGGGCGGCATCTCCAGCGGCCAGGATATCCGGGTGAGCATCGCCATCAAGCCCACCTCCAGCATACCGCAGCCGCGCCAGTCGATAGACAAGACGGGCGCCGCCGTCGAGATGTCCACCACCGGTCGCCATGACCCTTGCGTGGGCATACGCGCAACGCCGGTGGCTGAAGCCATGCTCGCGCTGGTGCTGATCGATCATGCCTTGCGCCAGCGTGCGCAAAATGCCGATGTGCAGGTGGATACGCCACGCATCGCCGGCGCCCGGCCAGCATGAGGGCACGCCTACCCTGCAATCGGCAGCAGCCTGGCTGCAGGGTAGGCCAGACAACAAAAAAGCCGACCAAGCGGCCGGCTTTTTTGCAAAGCAGCAGTGACTTACTGCTTCTTTTCTTCCGGCTTGGCAGGCGCAGCAGGAGCGGCGGCAGCGTCAGCAGGCTTGGCATCAGCAGGTGCGGCTGGTGCAGCAGCAGGAGCGGCGGCAGCGTCAGCAGGCTTGGCATCAGTAGCCGGAGCGGCGGCAGGTGCAGCCGGTGCAGCAGCAGGTGCTTCAGCAGCAGGTGCAGGAGCAGCGGGCGCATCAACCTTCTTTTCACCACAAGCGGACAGGGCGAGTGCCAAAGCGGCAGCAACGAGCAGGGATTGTTTCATGCTTTTTTACCTTTAGTAGTCAATAAAAACTGGACAAAAACCCAAGAGATCGACCGTTGATCGAGGGTTTCATTTAAACCTTTGACGCATCAAATACGACCGACTGGCGGGATTTTATCAGTTTCGCCGGAAAACACCAGTAGGCATTGCACCGCAACATAAATCGCAAGCCCGTCATTTGCAACGAAATGTCGCCTTTCAGATGTGCAGGCGCCGCCAATCCGAGAAGGGAGATGCCTCCAGCCACAGGGCTTCAAACCGTTGCAGACACAGCGTCACAGCCCGCTCGGCGCGGCTGGCTTCGCCTCTTGGCTGCTCGTTGTGATAACGGCGGACGACGAGCTCATCAGCGAGCAAGAAACATTCATTTACATTCCGGTGCGCCGCATTTACGAGGCGCACGGATATCGAATTTCCGTAAATGTCCAGTAACTGCAACAGTTTTGGACATTTACGACACAGGAAATCGCCTTCGTGGAGCAGCAGACGAACACTGCATGGGCGTTTGCTGCTTAGCATACGCCGCAGATTTTCGATGTTTTCCGCTGTATTGATGCCGGTTTCGCTGAGGTCATAATCGAACCAAAGCAGCTTGCTGTGGGCCTGGGCAAGCGCGCCGGCAAGATGCTGGCGGAAATCGCCCATGCCGATGAAGCGGACGCTGTCCTCTGGTGGGGTATCGGGCTTGATTTCGTCCATCATTGCGCTCCTTGGTAGCGGTCCTGTTGGGGTGGTCCTATGGGATAGGCTCTGGGGTAGGCCCTGGTTTAGCCGCAGCGTGATCCGCGCCTTGCGCCCGGAAAATGGTAGGCTGGGATGCAATCCCAGCTTTATCGCCACCTAAAACGACTACTCAGCCGCCACCAGACTGGCCCATAAATACGCCGCCGCCATGGAGCGGTGCGGCGCATAGTGCTGCAAGATGGATTGCGCTTCCGGCTGGTTCAGCTTGTCAGCGCGTCCCAGGCGGGCTTGCAGGGCGTTGCGAACTGCAACGTCGCCATGCAAGGAACAATCCGCCAGGCCATAGCCGCGCATCAGCGCATAGTTGACCGTCCACGGGCCGATGCCTTTTAGCGCCAGCAGGCGGCTCTCCATCTCGGCAGGATCGGTCTGCCACCAGTCGTCCAGCGGCAGTGCGCCATCGGCAACGAGGCGCGCCAGGTTGATCAAGGTGGCAGATTTGGCGCCGGAAAAACGTTCGGCGCCGAGCTGCTCCGGGGTCAGCCGTGCCAACGATGCCGCATCGGGATAACACCACAAGCCGTCGGCCATCGGCGTGCCGGCGAGGCGTATCAGGGCATTGCGCAGGGTGATGGCGAAGCTCAGATTGATCTGCTGGCCGGTAATCGCCCAGGTCAGCGCCTCGAAAGGCGTTGCCGACTGGGCGATGCGCAGGCCGGGCCGGGCAGCGCAGATCGCGGCAAACAGCGGGTCGTCGCCCACGACATGCTCGAATGGCGCCGGGTCGATCAGCAAACCCAGCAAACGGCGCACGATGCCGGTCAGTTCAACGTCGGCCTCGCACAGCGAGCCATAGGCTTGCCATACGCAATGCGCTTCCCCTGCCTGCAGGCGGATATCCAGGCGCACGGCTGTGCCTTGCAGGAGCAAACCCTTGCTGATGGTATCGCTAGCGACACGCTCCGCCAACTGCCGCGGGTCGCGGCCATGGAAGGCCAATACTTCGCGGCTGCGGTAAGCGGGCGGCAAAGCCACTGTAAACATACCACCTTGCGCCATCATCGCTGCCGCAGTCAAAGGCTGGTCGACTTCTGGCGTATGGCGAGCAGGGCCTGATTGCGCAGTATCTTCAGGAAGGACAGCTCGCGCGGGCCAATGACCAGGCTGCCAGGCTCATTTTTGTCTGCATAGATCATGCCGACCACCGTCTTGTTCATGACCAGCGGCAGGATCAAAAAGGTCGAGCCGGGGGACAAGTCGCGGAACCAGGCTGGAATAAGATCGCGAATGGCACGCAGCCCCGTGTCTTCGATCAGCACATCCGCATTGCGGGCAAGGCTCAAGCGAAAGATATCGTTGGACTCGCCCAGCGGCACCGCGAAACCGTGCACAAAAGAGGAGACGCCCTCACCGAACCCTACCCTGCCCACCAGGGCCTGGCGCTGGTTGCTCAGCGTCGCCAACAGGATGCGATCAGGACCCAGGCTGCGATAAACGGTTTCCAATATCATTTGCAGCAATTCGTTCAACTGGAATTCACCCACCAGCGTCTCCGACACCTCCTGCGAACAACTGGCCAGCGTTGCCAGTACCTCAGGCCGGTCTTTCTTGGCAATCTTCATGAAAGGGTTATCGGCAACGCGCGCATCCGGTGCCGCGTCGGCACGCGGACGGGGGCTGGCCGCCACATCAGGCCGCTCGGCAGGCGGGGGGCTGTCGCCAGCTTTGGGCGCGGGTGCCGCTGCCTTTGCCGGTGCGCCAAGCGGCGGCAAGCCCGCCAGCGTACGCATCGCCGCCAGGACGCCATCATTCATGGCATCCACGCCGAAGATCGGCGCCTGTATCAGGCACTCGCGTATCGCTTCGTTGACCAGGGCTCGCAGATCTCTCTCATTGATCTGCAGGGCGCCGCCATAATGATGGCTAATCTGTGCCATGGCCCGCGTGCGCCGCGCGTCGTCCGGCTGCAGGCTGGCATGCATCAGCTCACGTCCCGCATTGGCAAACAGGCACAGCCACTCTTCGTCATGCTTGGGGCTGCGTGGCCGCTCTTCCACCAGCATCATGCTCGACAGGAGCTTCTGCGGCAGGTGCCAACTCTTGCCCACCTTGAGGCCCAGCTCGTCGAAACTCACGCCCAGATGCCGGCGCGCCGCTACCGCCTCGCTATCGCCGCGCGCGACATCGACAGAGATCAGCGCCACGGTTTCCTGAAAGTAATAATGTGCCAGCAGCCTTCCCAGCATATGGCACATGCCGCCGATGCGTGCCTCCTCTATTTCGTGGTAGCGACAGCGCTCGGCCAGCTTGCGGGAAATCAGGCTGACGAAGAAAGCCCGCGCCACTTCATCGCGCAGATCGACCACCTGCTCGCGGTTCTGCAGATGCTCCATCAGCATCAATGACAGCGATAAGGCCTTGATCGTAGCGAAACCCAGCAAGGTCACGGCACGCGATACCGTGCTGACCGGCCCAAAATGCACATAATCCGCAGAATTCGCAAGACGCAGCACCTTGTTGGTCAGCGAAAAATCGCGCAGCACCACCGCTGACAGCGACTGCAGGCGCTCCTTGTCCACATCATTGATACGGTTGATGGCGCCGATGGCGCGCGACAGCGCCGGGAAATCGTCGCTATCGCTCATGCGCCGCAGAAGCTTGCCGGCGGGGCCAAGGTCTTCGCCTATGCCCAGCGACGTTTCCAGCTCCGTCAGAAAATCAACAATCTGCCGGCGCAGGTCCAGCGGGCCATCGAAAGCCGGCGTACCCGGCTCGCCCAGGGCGGACAAAATCAACTGCTCCAGCTCGGCAGACACCTCGCCGTTGATCATCGACGGCAACAGCAACTCGCCTTCCGGACTACGCACGGGCGGAATGCCGGTCAACATTTCATAGAGCAGCCGTCCGGCCTGCAAGACCAGGTCGCAACTTTCCATGTCGCCAGGGAGGACGGCTGCGAGGCGCGTGTCTTTGAAGTCGTCGCCCAGCAACACGCACTGCGCCGTAAAAGCGCCCATGGCCAAACCGATAAGACGCGTATTACAGATGCCATCCAATAGGCGCAGCATGCAGCGCAAGGCGTCCAACACCGGCATAGGCCCGTCCGCCAGCAGATCGGCCAGGCTCCGGCCATTTTCGCTCCACTCGTAAGCCAA
>Ga0170475_111355805_pt1 | contig 21935 bp, 20 predicted proteins | sample Soicark_Litter_5_FD_111474 | JGI IMG/M metagenome (GOLD analysis project Ga0170475, IMG submission 111474) | Avena fatua rhizosphere microbial communities from Hopland, California, USA. Combined Assembly of 48 SPs
AGGCAAGGTACATGCAGGCGGTCCACCGTACCGGCGACATCGCCGTGAAAGCGCGCTCCGAAGTGCGCCAGGCCTATGCGAGCTATCGCACCGCCTACGACATCGCCCGCCACTACCGTGACGGGGTCGTCCCCCTGCGCAAGCAGATCGCCGACGAGGTGCTGCTCCGCTACAACGGCATGTTGGCGAGCACCTTCGAATTGCTTGCCGAATCGCGCGAACAGCTTGCGGCCGTCAACGCCTCCATCGCGGCGCAGCGCGATTTCTGGATCGCCGACACCAATCTTCAGACCGCCATGAATGCAGGCGGCAATACTGATTCAAGGACAGCACAATGATTTCCCGTCGAGATTTTTTCAAAGGCGCCGGCGCCGTCGCGGTAAGCACTGCCGCAGTCAGCCGTGTGGGCGCAGCATCGCTGCCCGAAGCGATGGTCATGGACAATGCAAAGACCCATGTGCCGCCGCCACCCGCCACCGGGCGTCCGTTCAACCCGGTCGTGACCCTGAACGGCTGGTCCCTGCCCTGGCGGATGAACAACGGCGTAAAGGAGTTCCACCTGGTTGCCGAACCGGTGGTGCGCGAGTTCGCTCCCGGTATGAAGGTCAACTTGTGGGGCTACAACGGCCAGTCCCCGGGCCCGACCATCGAGGTCGTCGAGGGTGACCGGGTGCGTATTTTCGTGACCAATAAACTCCCCGAGCACACCAGCGTGCACTGGCACGGCCAGCGCCTGCCGAACGGCATGGATGGCGTGACCGGTCTCACCCAGCCGGGTATCGCGCCGGGCAAGACCTTCGTCTACGAGTTCGTGGCGAAGCGCCCGGGTACCTTCATGTACCACCCCCATGCCGACGAGATGACCCAGATGGCGATGGGCATGATGGGATTCTGGGTGACGCACCCGAAGGACATCGGGCGGTTTGCCGTCGACCGCGACTTCGTGTTCCTGCTCAGCGCCTACGACATCGAACCGGGCAGCTATACGCCGAAGGTCAACACGATGCTCGACCATAACCTCTGGACCTTCAACAGCCGGGTTTTCCCGGGTATCGACACGATGCCGGTACGGCAAGGCGACCGTGTGCGCATCCGTGTCGGCAACCTGACGATGACGAACCACCCGATCCATGTTCACGGTCATGAGTTCGAGGTGACCGGCACCGATGGCGGCTGGACCCCGCCCGGCTCGCGCTGGCCGGAGGTGACCACGGACGTCGCCGTCGGCCAGATGCGGGCGATCGAGTTCATCGCCACCGACCCGGGTGACTGGGCCTTCCACTGCCACAAGTCACATCACACAATGAATGCGATGGGCCACAACGTGCCGACGCTGATTGGCGTTGACCACCGAGGCATTGCCGAGAAGATCAACAAGATCGTGCCGGATTACATGGTCATGGGCGACAAGGGCGGCTCGATGGGAGGCATGGAAATGCCGATCCCGGAAAACACTCTGCCGATGATGACTGGCGACGGGCCATTCGGCGGCGTCGAGATGGGCGGCATGTTCACCGTGCTGAAGGTGCGCAAGGACCAGAAGCGTGGCGACTACAGCGACCCGGGCTGGTACAAGCATCCGGCGGGTACGGTCGCCTACGAATGGACTGGTCAGTTGCCTGAGCCTGCACGCAGCAGCGATGCTGGACGCAGCCTGATGCCGGCCACCAGCAAGCCCGACGTCGAGCTGCAGGTGCGCAAACCCTCGGGGCATGCGGAGCATTAAGGCAAAGCACACTAGCAGCATGACGGAATGCCGGCATGAACATTGTGTCGGCACACTGCACGACGCCTGGCCTCTCAGTTCTTTCGCTCCAGATCCCGGATGTATTCCTTCATTTCGCCAATTTCCTTTTTCTGTGCAGCGATGATCCCGTCGGCGAGCTTGCGAACCCGCGGGTCGGTAATGTTGGCGCGTTCGCTGGTCAGGATGGCAATGGAGTGGTGGGGGATCATGGCGCGCATATAGGCCACGTCGCCCACCGTCGCCTGGCTGCGCACCAGCCATAGCGCACCAAGAAATACCACTAGGCTTCCGATAAGGATTCCTACGTTGACTCCTTTGTTCGGATACATCTTCCACATGAAAGCAAGCATCACGATTGCCATCGTGGCACCCATGATGAGTGCCATGAACGCTCTTGTTTCGCTGAAGAATATGTGGTCGTCTGAATAGACATTCAGATACATCAGCCCGAACATGATGATTGTTCCAGCCGCGATCATTTGAGCAAAGGTTGTGTATTTCATTGTTGCCATCGTATTGCTGCGGTGAGGTGCAGGCGAATCTTGCATTGATTTCTCCTTTAAAACGAATCGACGTAAAACAGCGCCGGGTTAACATGACCCGGCGCCCGATGCTGCCGGTTAGCGCGAGCAAGCCTTTCAGAAGTCCTGATCCTTTCTCTTGTCGCCGGTAGCGGGCATGAATCCGCAATCGCGGAATTGCTCGCACAGCATGTGCCGCATCTCGTTGATCTGGTTCTTCTGCGTCACGACGATGTTCTCGCAGTAGCGATGGAGGGAGTCGTGGTCGATGTCGCTCTTGACCTGGCAGTGCAGGCTGGGCGCGAGTGCGCTGAGATGATGGTTACTGAAGGTGCGCAGGAAGGTCTGGTTGAACTGTGCGCCGGCCGGCGTACTCTCGAGAGTCGCGATCATCCTTTGGCCGTCGGCGGTGAGTTGGGGCGTGTGCTGCATTCCGTACCAGTCGCGCAAAAAGCGCTGGGCCCGCATGATTTCTTCTCGCTGCGTGCGGTTAGCCTGGCGAGACATGGAGCGAATTTGATCATCGCTCGCCTTGGCCACGGTGGCGCCGTAGCCAGGTGTCGGCGACGTCCCTTCGCCAGGATTGCTGACAGGCGCATTGCGTTGCGTGTCCGTGCCGGCTGCCAGCTCGGTCATCCGCAATGCCGAGTAATGGTGGTCGATGATAAAGACGAGATAGTTCTTCTCGAACGTCGCAGTCGAGCCGCGACCCGGGCCGTCCGCGGACGCCGTGCCCGTGATCGCCACGAGCGCCAAACCCGCGAGTGCACGCGTGGCCAAGGTGCGGCAACGCGATACCGGCGTTGCAGCGTGCGTGAAATACAGATTAGTGCGTTTCATCTTTCTCTCCTGTATGGTTGTGATGCGAGGTTCAAGCCACAGTCTTTGCCTGCTTCGATGTGAGGCTGCGCCGGCGAGCCAGAGCAGCAACGCCGAGTCCGCCCAACAGCATCGACCACGTCGTCGGCTCGGGCACGGCCATAACGACATTGTTCGCCGCTGCCCAGTACACGGTGCCGTCGTCCTCCATGTTCTGGAAAGACACAGAGGTGAGCGGACGATCCGACAGGAACGCGACAAACGCGTCCTGTGAAGCATTCGACAGCGTGAATGTCTCGCTGTCCGCACCGGACACCGCGCTTAGCACGATGGTGCGGTCCGGCATGAAGGCGCCGAATGAATCGGTTCCGAAGAAGTTGCCACCGAAGCCGAATACCCCGGACGAGAACGCGTTGAACGTGATGACGTCGCTGGACATCGTTCCACTCAGCCAGATATCGCCCCCGCTTCCCGACGGGTAAAAGCCGCTGTCGCCAGGTCCTGCACTTACCTGGTAGGTGTAGGCGCCGGCCAGGCGGCTCAGGGGGCTGCCGGTTTCTACCATGGCCAGGTCGTCGAAGGTGTCGGTGGCCGAGCCGGACACCGCATTGAGAAAGGCAGCGCGGTCGGTGAAGACCGTGATGTCTGCATGTGCGGCGGAAGCCGCCATCGTCACGGCGCATGCGGCAAGCAGCTTCCGTGTAAGGAACAGACTGGAGTTCATCTTGCGGTTCCTTTCGTATGCGCCTTCCCGCTTCCTGCGGGAAGGCATTGTTATCGCGAACGCAAGCCCTCAAGCCGCCGCGGTCGATCCCATCCGGCGGCACTCCTCGGCGCAGCGCCGGCAAGCAGCCGCGCAATCCTGGCAATGCTGCATCTGGTGCTTGGCGCACTCGTCACCGCACGCCTGGCAGATCTGGGCGCAAAGCTGGCAGAGCGCTCCGGCGAATTCGCTGCCCCGGGCCATGAAGGCGGCAGCCAGCCGGCAGATCTGTGCGCAGTCCATGTCGAGTGCGATGCAGCGCGCCATCATCTTGACGTCGTCTTCCTGCAGGCAGGCCGTCGAACACATGTCGCAGGCGTCGGCGCAGGCGTTGCAGGCATCGATACATGATTGATACTGTTGTTGCATGACGTTCTCCTTGAATGGTTGAAAATACCTCTTCAAAACGTCCCTATGGATAGTGCGGGGGTGGTCATGGCCACCCCGCTTCGTGATCAGAACCAGATGCGCACGCCCGCAACGATCTGCGTGCTCTTGTTTCGTTCTCCCCTCGCCCGCGCATAGTCGGCGGTGTCGCCGAAGTTGCGCGCCCAGGTCACGCCGACATACGGGGCGAACTGGCGCCGGATCTCGTAGCGCAGGCGCAGGCCAAGTTCGAGATCGGACAGCCCGCTGCCCACGCCTCTGGCCGGATCGGAGCGGCTGTACAGGTTGGCCTCGACTTCGGGTTCGAGGATCAGCTGCTGCGTGAACAGCAGTTCGTAACGCACGTTGAAACGCGCGGCAAGCCTTCCACCGGACCAGTAGGCGGTCGCTTCCGTATCAAACCAGTACGGCGCCAGGCCGCGCACGCCGAAGGCCAGCCAGTTGCGCGAATCGCCGCCACCGCTGTCGTGGCGTACGCCGAGTTGGGTACTCCAGAAGGTCGCGAAGGTGCGGTCCCACAAGGCTTCCGTACGCAGGGACTGTAGGTGCCCTCCGCGCCGCTCACCCTCGGCCTTGAACCTGGCCTTGTTGTAGTCGTTCCCGTACCACGCTTCGGCGTCTAGATTCTGGCCGTGTTCGCCGTCACCCTTCGCGTATTCGAACTTGTCGAGCAGGATCCGGCCGAAGCGCATCTCGTCGTTCATCTCGTTGCCTGGCAGGTGCGCGAAGCTCGTGCCTTCGGCATAGGCGTCCGGATCGCGGGCGTCGGGCGGTGGACTGCCGCCCTGCATCGGGCCCATCTTCATGTCGTGGCCCATTCCGCCCATGCCGCCCATCGCTTGTCCCATGCTGTGGTCCATGCTTGGTTTGCCCTGTTGCGGCGCCGGCTTGGCGTCCTGCACCCGGTCGTCACCCGCATGATTCATCTGCGAGTGATCCATCCCGGACTGGTCCATCTGCGATTTTTCCATCTGCGTGTGGTCCATCCGCGAATGGTCCATCTGAGAATGGTCCATCTGGGAGTGATCCATTCCTTCCATCGTTTTGGACTGGCCCGTGCCGGATGTCTGGCCGGTTCCGCCCTCCTTCGGCGGCTCGGTCGTCTGGGCCGATGCCGCGTCCGCCGCCACGAGGCCAAAGATCAGCAGCGCGACCGCTGCACCGGTTTTCGTCGTTGCGGTTTTCATGAAACGACCACCTCCCTGAACATGCCTGCTTCCATGTGATAAAGAAGATGGCAGTGGTAAGCCCAATGGCCTGGGGCGTCGGCCGTCACCCGGTAAGTGACGCGCTGGGCCGGCTGCACGTTAATCGTGTGCTTGCGGACCAGGAACTCCCCGCTCGGCGACTCGAGCTCGCTCCACATGCCATGCAGGTGGATCGGATGGTTCATCATGGTGTCGTTCACCAGTACGATGCGCAACCGCTCGCCGTGCCTGAAGTGGACGGGCTTGGACTCCGAAAACTTCTGGCCGTCGAAGGACCACATGAAGCGCTCCATGTTGCCGGTGAGGTGCAATTCGATCTCGCGGGTCGGCTCACGGTCATCGACCGGTCCACCGATCGTGTGAAGATCGGCATAGGTCAGCACGCGCCTCCCGTTGTTGCGCAGATTGATGCCGGGGTCGTCGAGATTGGTGCGAGGCATGTCGACGTGCATGTCGACACCCGGGCCATACTCGGTGCGGGCGTGGGTGACTTTCGGAGGCGTGCCCTGGGCCATTGGCATCGTGTGGCCGCCGCCATGGCCGGCGTGCTGCATCGGCATCTGCATCTGCCCGTGGCCCTCGCCCATCCCGCTGTGAGACATGCCCGGCATGTCGTGCATGCCCTCCATCGAGTGCATGTCGTGCGGCGCCTTCCCTTCCTTGCCCGGCGCCTGGCCCATGCCCGACATGCCGCCCATGCTCCCCATTGCCATCGCGCCCATCATGTCCTGCATGGCCAGCCACTGGGGCGGATCCATATCGGGCACCGGGGCAGACATGCCCGCGCGCGGCGCCAGCGTCGCGCGCACGAAGCCGGAACGCCCGATCGACTGCGCGAAGATGGTGTAGGCCTGGTCGCCGGTTGGCTCGACCAGCACGTCATAGGTTTCGGCAACGGAAATCCGGAATTCGTCGACCGGCACGGGCTCGACGTCCTGTCCGTCCGCAGCGATCACCATCATTTTCAGACCCGGAATGCGAACGTCGAAGATCGTCGTCGCCGAGCCGTTGATGAAGCGCAGCCTGACTTTCTCACCCGGACGGAACAAGCCGGTCCAGTTCCTGTCCGTAGGCGTACCATTGATCAGGTAGGCCATCCTCACGCCCAGGTTGCGGCTGGCGGTCACGTCGCTGAAGTCCGTCGGCAACATGCGCATCTGGTTCCACATCTTGCGCTTGTCGAGCGCGGCCCCGAGGCCGTTCTTCCGTATGTCGTCCAGGAACTGGCCGATGGTCGGCTGGTTGGTGTTGAAGAAGTCGCTCATTTTCTTGAGCTTGGCAAAGACCTTGGCAGGATCGCCATCGACCCAGTCCGACAGCATGACGACGTAGTCACGGTCCGCCTTCACCCGTTCACCGTTCTTCGGCTCGATCACGATCGAACCGGCCAGGCCGCTCTGCTCCTGGAATTCGGAATGGCTGTGGTACCAGTAGGTCCCGCTCTGCTTGACCTGGAAGCGATAGGTGAAGGTCTGGCCCGGAGGAATCCCGGTGAAACTGATGCCGGGCACGCCGTCCATCTCCGCCGGCACCAGGATGCCGTGCCAGTGAATGGAACTCGTGACCGGCAGCCGGTTGGTCACGCGCAGCGTCACGGTGTCGCCCTCGCTCCAGTACAGGACCGGCCCAGGAACCTGGCCGTTGACCGCGGTGGCGACCTGCGGTGCGCCAGTGAAGTTGACCGGCGCCGGCACGATCTCCAGGTCGAATTCGGTGCCGCGCAAGATCGGCTGCGCGGCCTGACCGGCTGCCAGCAGTCTGGCTGGGACCAGCCCGGCGAGGGCGGCGGCCCCTGCGCCCTGCAGGAGCCGTCGTCGCCACCGGTTCACGGCACTCTCCTCAAAAACACGTTGCTGCATGAAGTATTCCCCTAGATGAAGTGATGAAACAATTGCCGCAGTACGGGCCCGCGTCGCGCACGCAGGCGCACTCGCAGCAAACCTCGCTGCGCAGCTACGTGGCGGATGCGGCCTGCGCGCACTCCCAAAGCGTGCGGGCTCCGCGCGTGTTTCGTCGATATCGAAGTTCGAATGAAGATGAATGGCTGGCAGGCATCGATCGATGGCATGTCGCGTGCATCCCGCATGCGCGACGTCTCCGACGGATGCCGGGAGAGCGTTCAGCCCACCTGGGAAGTCAACCGCGTGGCGGTCGCTCTATGCGGGATGGGATCCAGCCCGTGAAGGAGGAGATTGGGGAAACGGAGTCAGTTGCAAACTGCTCTGCTGGAAACCCAGCAACTGCGAACGGCGGGGGCGCCGAGGCGCCGATATAGCCGGCACTGCACGCCCGGCAGGAAGAATGCTTTTGGTGGGCGCCACTATCGCAGGGCATGTCATGATCTGCGGCGACGCTGGCGTGCGCTTGTGCGGTCGACTGGGTCATCGACATCGCCATCTCATGCTCGTCGCAGTCATCCATGACCGTAGCTTCCGGGCTTGCCGATGTGGTATGCGCCATTCTGCATGGCGATGTGATCGTGGCGGCGATGCCCTGCACGGGCAGCGACACGATCAGTATCCATAGCATGAGGACTCGAACGAATGGGCGCATGTAAATCAATCTAGCACATGCAAAAATGACATGTCCGCACGATACGGCACCGCAACGTTCGAAGCTTACCTGCCGATGGGATTGCCGATACTTTCGCATATGCTAGAATCGACGTGTGAAAGCCATCCTGAAAGTCTTGATCGTCTGGATGACGTTGCTGGCGGTGCCGCTCCAAGGCTTCGCTTCCGCGACGATGTCCTTCTGTGTGCCGCCAGTGGCGGCACTGGACAGTCACGACCACGAATCGATGGCCGACGACGTCGACATGTCCAGTGCTCACGCCATGACGAGCACACGGGTCCGGACATACAGGCCGATCATCATCCCGCGTCTCATCATCAGGCCGGCAAGTGTGCCACCTGTGCGACATGCAGCGTCTGTTTGTCGATGGCACCGTCGTTCGTTGCCGTGCTACCGGCAACTGCTTCTTCGTCAACAACCATTCCCTTTGACCGGCATCTCTTGCCATCGGTCTACCTTGCGCTTCTATAGCGACCTCCACGCGTCTGACCTTTCACACTGCTGAACGTTTCGTTCCTGCCAAGGCACGGACGTACCTGGCTACGCCTTCGTTGCCGGCACCTCAGCGTGCACAGCCCTTCTTTATCTGTAACTAAAACGGACCGCGTCAGGCCGGCAAGCGCCGTCGCGCGTCCACTGCAATTGAGTTTTGACTGTTTTGGAGCTTCAAATGACTCGTTTTTCTTCCCTGTTCAGCACCCTCCTCGTTTCCGCCGGCCTTGCACTGGCAACGGCCAATACATCGGCACAGATGCAGATGCAGGACCACAGCCAGCACCACGCCGCGCCTGCCGCTTCGCAGGATGATGCGAATGCGCTGACCGATGGCGAGGTCAAGAAAGTCGACAAGGACACCGGCAAGCTGACGGTACAACATGGCCCGCTGACCAATCTAAACATGCCTGGTATGACCATGTCCTTCAAGGTGCAGGATCCGGCAATGCTCGACCAAGTGAAAACTGGCGACAAGATCCGACTGCGTGTCGAACGCATCAACGGGACCTTCACCGTGACCAAACTGGAAGCGGCCAACTGAAGCTGCAGGCGTTCTGTCGGCGCTGCGGGCAGAACGCTCCACACCCATACCTCGACCCAACCAAAGAATCAGGAATAAAAACATGCCCATCAAACACATTTTGGCCCTGGCCACCTTCGCTTTCGCAAGTACCGTAACTTCGGTCGCATTCGCACACGCCAAGTTGCAATCATCGGATCCCCAAGCCGGCAGCACGCTCGGAGATGCACCGAAGCAGGTGCGCCTCAAGTTCAACGAGGCGCTCGAGCCTGCGTTCAGCAAAATCAAAGTGATGGGACCCCAAAATAACGAAATCCCGGTCACCGCGACCACCGTCGACAAGGCGGATCCTACCGTCATGACGGCGCCGCTACCACCGCTGTCCTCGGGCGAGTATCACATCCAGTGGTCGACGATGACCCACGACGGCCATAAGGCAAAGGGCGAAGTCACGTTCAAGGTCAAGTGATGGGGCTGGACCTGCAAGCTGTCCAGCACGTCGTCACTGCCCTCCTGAACGTCGCGGTAGCCCTCGTCACGGGAGCGAGCGCTTCGCGCTTGTGGATTAGTCGTGACGCATCCAGCTGGGCCGACGCGCGCCGCCAGTCCGTCCGCAAGACTGCCTTGACCGGTGTCGTCGTCGCTCTGGCCGCGAACGCGGCGCTGTTGTGGCTGGAATCGGCGGCCATGGCCGAGGTCCCAGTGACTGAAGCGGCTGGCGCCACCTGGTCGATGCTGACCTCGACACACCTTGGGCTCGCGTGGTCCATTGGGATGTTCGGGCTAGCCATGGCTACCTTCGGAACCTGCATGCGCGGCGATCGCAACCAGGTGCCTGCACTGCTGACTTTGGCGGCGCTTGCCGTATTCTGGTACACGCGCGGCATGGTCAGCCACGCCGCCAGCGAAGGCGACTTCAGCCTGCCCTTGCTGGCGGACTGGATCCACCTCGGCCTGATCAGCCTATGGGTCGGTGAAGTGTTCCTTGCTGGCGGGGTCATGTTGAGGGCAACCGAAAACATGGCCACGGCCGACAGACGCGCGCGGGCGGCTTATGTAGCGTCCCTATCCGGCTCGGCGACGTTCGCGCTTACCGGCATCTTGGCCACGGGCCTGTATGCAAGCTGGCGCAACCTGGGCGGATTCGAAAACCTGGTCGGCAACCCGTATGGCAAAACGCTTGTAGCGAAGCTGCTGCTCGTAGGCGTTGCGACGATGCTGGGTGGGATCAATCGCTTTGTCGTGATGCCGCCGTGGCTCGCGCGCGAGTCCGCAGGAAATGCCGCCCCCGAGCTTTTACCGATGCGGTTCAAGCGCATACTTTGGATCGAAGCGCTTGTATTGCTTACGGTCGTTGTTCTGGCGGCCTGGCTTGCATCGACATCGCCCCCGGGCGAACAGATGTAGGACGTTCCAGCTGAGTGATAGTTGATTTGACGCTGGCAGCCGACCATATCCGTCGGCGCCAGCACTTAGGAGAAGGATTATGTTAATCGGAAAATTCAGAAATCTCGCGGTCGCTGCCCTGATCGGGCTGCCGACGCTCGCCAGCGCCGCAACCCAGGCCGTCGAGGTCTACAAGACCGCAACCTGCGGCTGCTGTGAAGAATGGGCCAAGCACCTGCGGGCCAACGGATTCAAGGTCAATGCGCACGATGTCGCCAATCCATCCGACACCCGCGAGAAAATGGGCATTCCCAATCGGCTCGGCTCATGCCACACGGCAGTTGTCGGCGGTTATGCGATCGAAGGGCATGTGCCAGCCGCTGAGATCAAGCGGCTGCTTGCTGCGAAGCCGAAAGCGAAAGGGCTGGCCGTGCCGGCCATGCCGCCTGGCTCTCCTGGAATGGAGGGCCCAACGCGCATGCCGTACGACGTGCTACTGGTCCGCAACGACGGCAGTACGACGGTCTACAAGCACTACGACTGAGCGATCGGGCGCCTGCAGTTACTTCGCCGTGCCCCGCAGGCGCAGCGCGTTGGTGATCACGGATACCGAGCTCAGACTCATCGCCAACGCCGCGATCATCGGTGACAGCAGGCGGCCGGTGAACGGATAAAGCACGCCTGCTGCCAAAGGAATCCCGAGCGCGTTGTAGAAAAAAGCGAAGGCCAGATTCTGCCGCATGTTGCGCACGGTCTCCAGCGACAGCAGGCGCGCCCGCGCGATACCGCGCAGGTCGCCCTTGACCAAGGTGACGTGGGCCGAGTTGATGGCGACATCCGTTCCGGTACATCGCGATACCGACATTGGCCTTGGCCAGTGCGGGGGAGTCGTTGATGCCATCCCCTGCCATCGCAACCGTTTTCCCCTGCGCCTGCAGCCTTTCCACCAGTGCCAGCTTGTCCTGCGGCTTGACCTCGCCGTAGACTTCCGGGATGCCAAGCTTGGCCGCAACCGACCTGGCGGTCGTGACACCGTCGCCGGTCGCCATGACGACCGTGATGCCAGCCTCCTTGAGCGTTGCCAGCGCTTCCGGCGTGGTCTGCTTGACCGGGTCGGATACCGCCACCAGCCCTAGGAGCTGCCGATCGGCCGCCAGGTACATGACGCTTGCACCTTCCTGGCGCCAGCTTTCCGCCTGGGCCGTGAGTGGCTTCCAGTCGACCTTTTCGATGTCCATAAGCGCGGTATTTCCGAGGGCAATGCGCTTGCCCTCGACAACTCCACGCACGCCGATGCCGCTGGACGATTCGAAGGACTCCGGCTTGGCCAGGCCCAGCCCGCGGCTTAGGCCTCGGCCACAATCGCATGGGCCAGCGGGTGTTCGCTGCCCTGGTCGATGCTGGCAGCGATCCGCAACACCTCCTGTTCGTCCCCGCCCGGGATCGCAGCGGCCGAATGGAACGCCGGCTTGCCTTCGGTGAGTGTCCCCGTCTTATCGACGATGAGGGTATCGATCTTGCGCATGCTCTCGATGGCCGCCGCATCGCGGAACAGGATGCCCTGCGTGGCGCCGCGGCCGGTAGCGGCCATGATGGACATTGGCGTCGCCAGCCCGAGCGCGCACGGGCAGGCAATAATCAGCACCGAGACGGCATTTACGAAGCCGTACACCCAGCTCGGCTCCGGACCGAAAAGCCCCCACCCGAGCAGCGTCAGCAAGGCTATGGTCACGACAATCGTCACGAAGTAGCCGGCCACCACGTCGGCCAGGCTCTGCATGGGCGCGCGCGAACGCTGTGCCTGGGCGACCATCTGGACGATTTGCGACAGCATGGTCTCCGAGCCCACTTTTTCCGAGCGCACGACCAGACTGCCGCTGGCATTGATGGTTGCACCGATTACCTTGTCGCCCGGGCGCTTGGTTACGGGCACAGGCTCGCCGGTCAGCATGGACTCGTCGACCGCGCTTTCGCCCTCCAGGACAGTGCCGTCGACCGGCACCTTTTCGCCTGGCCGCACACGGAGCGCATCGCCGACGTGTACATGAGTCAAAGGAATGTCTTCTTCCGTGCCATCGGCGTTGATGCGGCGCGCCGTTTTCGGCGCCAGGCCCAGCAGGGATTTGATTGCTGCCGAGGTCTGCGAGCGTGCGCGCAGCTCCAGGATCTGTCCCAGTAGAGTCAGCGAAATGATGGCCGCGGCCGCCTCATAGTACACACCGATGCGTCCATGCATGGCAAAGGTTTGCGGAAATAGTCCGGGCGCGACGGTTGCGACTACGCTGTAGCAGTACGCTGCTGCGACGCCGAGCCCAATCAGCGTCCACATGTTGGGGCTGCGATTGCTGATGGACTGCCCCCCGCGTGTAAAGAACGGCCATCCGGCCCACAGCACGACCGGTGTGCTCAGCACGAGTTCGATCCAGCTTTGCCCGGGCAAGCCTCCTGTGAAGAACCGGTGCCCCGCCATCGCAAGGACGGTCACAATGACCGTCAGCGGCAGGGTCCACCAGAAACGGCGCTTGAAGTCCACTAGTTCCGGATTTTCTTCCTCTTCCAAGGACGGGAGCATGGGCTCGAGCGTCATGCCGCAAATCGGGCAGTTGCCAGGCTGCGGCTGCTGGATTTCAGGATGCATCGGGCAGGTATAGATCGTGCCTTCCGGCGCGGCGGGCGCCGGTTCATTGGCAGCGAGGCCTATATACTGCTGGGGCGACACCCGGAACTTGTCCATGCACCTGGCGCTGCAGAAATGATAAGTTTGCCCCTCGTGCCGAATTTCCCTGGCGGGGTCGGCGCCGACTTTCATTCCGCAGACCGGGTCAGTGAATGGCTTATCCCCAGTTCCGCTCTCATGGCGCACTCCGTGCCCAGGGCCATGCTCATGATGATGTTCGTGGCCGTCGTGATCGTGATGCGGCTGGTCGTTCATATCGGAACCTTTCCTGGACTCGTTATTGCAAGTTCACATTGGGTACATCCGGCTCAGTCAGCCGCTACCTGAGTAGCCGGATAGCCGGCAGCGGTAATCGCGGCGGCGACTGCATCCGGTGCTCTCGCGCTTTCCACACGGACGAGCTTGTCTTTCAACAGCACCTCGACTTTTGCATCCGGATCCAAGGTCTGCACGGTCCGGGTAACCCGGCTGGCGCAGCCGCCGCAGGACATCTTTTCTACCTTAAGCGTGTACATTGCTTTCCTCCTGTCTGATTGCTCCGATTACAATGTAGACCTTCCCATGATAGGAAGGTCAAGCTCTATCTGTGGTGATTTCACCGCGTAGACATATGATAATTGCCAGTGCCCAAAGAGACCGCTTAACTCGTATTTCCAAGAAGCGGCAGGCCATAAGGGACAGCGAAGGTAATCAGGGCCGGAGCAATCACGATTCAGAAAAAGAACTTGTAGATTGTCTGCGCTTGGGCCACACCTACGCCACTCAATTCGTCTACACGCTCTGAGACGAGCCTGAATAGACGCGTTACCCGAACCGAAAGAGTTAAATACTCGCCATTTAAGGTCGGTATAATTGACAACAAAATGTGGCGGTCCTAGACTACATCCTGACCATGAGACTTCCTCGCACATCCCGACTGATTGCCGCAACAATACTGCTGTTTAGCATATTGTTCATGCAGCTCGCTGTGTCGGCCTATGCGTGCCCAGCTCTGAACTTGGGAAATGACGATCAGTTGACCTCGTCCGTGCATGCGAAGCCAGCCGACATGGTCGCATGCCAGGACATGGATATGGAACAGCCCAGCCTGTGCCATGCGTCCCACCAGACAGACAAGCAATCGCTCGACAAGCCGGCGACGCCACCGTTGGCGCCTTTCGTGGCGGTAGGGTACGGGCTTCCGATAAGCCTGAACACATTGACGTACCAGCGGCCTCTCGGCTGGCCTGCTCCCGCCTTCCTCACCTATGCGACGGCACCGCCCATAGCCATTCGCAACTGCTGTTTCCGCATTTGATCCTTCAGTTTGCATGATTCCTCATCGCTGCGCTTTTGCGCGGGCGGTGTTACTCAATGCATTCTGGAGGTTTGATGTTTTCCCCACATATCATGGCGTCGCAAATGACGCCTTGTTCGGCTGTTCGGTCTTCCCGGGCTGTCCTTCTTCTTGTATTTGCTGTCTCGCTTGTCCTTGGCAATCCTACGTTTGCCGCTGAAACGCCATTGACGCTGGCTGAAGCCCAGCAGCGGGCCATCGAGCGATCGCGAATGCTGGCGGCAAAAGACTACGCTGTCCAGTCCTCACGGGAGATGTCGGTCGCTGCCGGTCAGCTCCCAGATCCAGTCCTGAAGGTCGGTATCGATAACCTGCCGATCAATGGACAAGATCGCTTCAGCTTGACGCGTGACTTCATGACGATGCGACGGGTCGGTGTCATGCAAGAGCTGACGCGTTCCGACAAACGTCGCCTGCGTGCCGAACGGTTTGAACGCGAAGCGGAAAAGTCGATTGCGGAGAAAGCGGCCACGGCCGCGACAATCGAACGCGAGACCGCTTTGGCCTGGCTGGACCGTTACTACGCCGAAGCCATGTCGGCCGCAGTAGCCGAACAGATAGATCAGGCGAAGCTGGAAATCCAGGCGGCCGAGTCCGCGTATCGGGCCGGCCGCGGCAACCAGGCCGACATCTTCAGTTCGCGCAGCGCACTTGCGGCCCTGGAGGACAAGGCTAGCGATATCGACCGCCGCATCGGCAACGCTAAAATCGCACTGGCTCGGTGGATCGGTGACGCGGCGCAGCAGCCGTTGGGCGCCAAACCGGCGGTCGATACCATCCGCCTCAACGAGGCCACACTCGACACCCAGCTTAACCACCACCCAGAACTTGCCGTGCTGGCCAGGCAGGAAGACATCGCAGTCGCAGAAGCGCAACTTGCAAGAGCCAACAAGAAAGCGGACTGGAGCGTCGAGGTCGCAGTGCAACAACGCGGCCCAGGGTATTCGGACATGGTGTCAATCGGCCTTTCGGTGCCCCTGCAGTGGGACCAGAAAAACCGCCAGGATCGCGAACTGTCTTCCAAGCTGGCTCAGGTCGAACGGGCGAGGGCCGAGCGCGAAGATATGTTGCGTGCCCATGTCGCCGAAGTGCGTGCCATGTTGAACGAGTGGCATACGGACAGGCAGCGACAAACCCGGTATGAGAAAGAACTGACCCCTCTGGCCAACTCCAGAACAACCGCGATCGTTGCCGCCTACCGGGGCGGAAAAGCCACGCTGGCGGACGTCATCGCCGCTCGTCGCAGTGAAATCGAAGTGCGCCTGCAGGCATTACAACTCGAGCAGGAAACCGACCGCTTGTGGGCGCAATTGAATTTTCTCTTTCCGCAAAACGGCGGTCCCGGCCACTGAAAAGCCGGGCGAACAAGGATTTTTATATGGATACTAAAAAAATAACAATTGCTCTGCTCGTGGCTGCTGCATTGGGCGCTGGTGGGTATGGCGTGTACAAGCTCGGCATGAATCAAGGGATGGGGATGTCAACCGTTCCACAAACGGCGTCCTCCGCCCAAGGGGCAGGTGTGAATCAAGCCAATGGACGCAAGGTGCTTTACTGGCACGACCCGATGGTCCCGGGCCAGAAATTCGACAAGCCGGGCAAGTCACCGTTCATGGACATGGAACTGGTGCCCGTGTATGCGGATGAGGCTGGCGACGAAGGCAAGATCAGCATCAGTCCTCGCGTTGAACAGAACTTGGGTGTTCGTACCGCCGAAGTCACGAAAGCCAGGTTTGCCGCCAATGTGGAAGCTGTTGGCAACGTCGCGTACAACGAGCGTGACGTCGCCGTGGTACAGGCGCGTAGCAACGGCTATGTCGAGCGGCTTTTCGTGCGTGCAGCGCTTGACCCGGTAAAGAAAGGCCAGCCGCTGGCCGCACTGTATGTACCCGACTGGGTAGCAGCACAGGAGGAATACCTCACCGCAAGGAAAATGAACGGTCCCGGGACGGACGGACTGGCGGAAGGGGCGCGACAGCGTATGCGCCTGGCGGGCATGACGGATGCGCAGATCCGTAGCGTCGAGTCCAGCGGCAAGGTGCAGCCCCGTTTGACCGTCAGCTCGCCGATCAATGGCGTGATCGGAGAACTGACAGTCCGTGAAGGGATGACGATCGCATCGGGCGCACCTATGTTCCGGATCAATGGACTCAGCACGGTCTGGGTCAACGCCGAGCTTCCTGAAGCCGCATCGGCCGAGGTGCGCCCAGGCACACCGGTGGAAGCCCGTACCCCTGCCCTGCCGGGCACAGTATTGAAGGGCAAGGTCAGCGCGATCCTGCCTGAAGTCGAGGCGGCAACGCGCACATTGAAAGCGCGGGTCGAGCTGGCCAATCCCGGACAGCGACTGGTGCCGGGCATGTTTGCCACCGTGAACTTTACGCCCGCGGCGAGCGCGGAAACCTTGACGGTGCCGACGGAAGCAGTCATCCAGACCGGTAAGCGCAGTGTCGTGATGCTTGAACAGGGTCAAGGCAAATTCATGCCCGTCGATGTCCAGATCGGCCGCGAGAGCAACGGCCAGACCGAAATCCTCAAAGGTCTCGACGTCGGGCAAAAAGTTGTTGTTTCAGGCCAGTTCCTGATCGATTCCGAAGCCAGCCTGCGAGGCACCACGAACCGGCTGAGCGGTCCTGCGCCGGCGGGAGACTCCAAGCCAAGCGCAGGGCCAACGACACATCGTGCGCATGGCAAGGTTGAGAATATCAATAAGGATGAAATCACGTTTTCGCACGATCCGATCCCGAGCATGCAGTGGCCGGCGATGACAATGGGGTTCAAGGTCCCGGCAGGAGGTGTACCGAAAGATCTGGCGGTCGGCGACATGATGAACTTCGAATTCCAGCAGACCAAGGACGGAGCGTTCCAGATCACCAGCATGTCCCCTGCCGGCCCGTCGATGCAGGGCATGAGCGGAATGGGAGACTCCAGGAAATGATCGCCAAACTCATTCGCTGGTCGATCCTCAATCGCTTCCTGGTCCTGCTTGCGACACTCGGCATCACGGCCTGGGGCATCTATGCGCTGCAACGTACGCCTCTGGATGCGCTGCCCGACCTGTCCGACGTGCAGGTGATCATCCGCACATCCTATCCCGGCCAGGCGCCACAAATTGTCGAGAATCAGGTGACTTATCCGCTGACGACGACAATGCTGTCGGTACCCGGCGCGAAAACGGTGCGCGGCTATTCTTTCTTTGGCGACTCCTTCGTCTACATCCTGTTCGAGGACGGCACCGACCCCTACTGGGCACGCTCGCGCGTACTGGAATATTTGAACCAGGTTCAGTCGCGCCTGCCGCCACAGGCAAAGACAGCGCTCGGGCCGGATGCCAGTGGCGTTGGCTGGGTGTACGAGTATGCCCTGGTCGACCGTAGCGGCAAGATGGACCTGTCGCAGCTGCGCGCGTTCCAGGACTGGTTCCTCAAGTACGAGCTCAAGACGGTACCCAATGTGTCGGAAGTCGCAAGCCTGGGCGGCATGGTTCGTCAATACCAGATCGTCCTCGATCCTGACAAGCTGCGGGCCTACAACATCGCGCATAACGTGATCATCGACGCCGTGCAAAAGGCCAACCAGGAGGCCGGTGGCTCCGTGCTCGAGCTGGGCGAAGCCGAATACATGGTGCGTGCGAGCGGTTATCTGCAATCGCTCGACGATTTTCGCAAGATCCCACTGATGACCTCCCAGGCTGGTGTTCCCGTCCTGCTCGGAGACGTCGCGCGAATCCAGCTGGGACCGGAAATGCGGCGCGGCATCTCCGAGCTGAACGGCGAAGGCGAAGTGGCGGGTGGCGTGATCGTTATGCGCTCAGGGAAGAATGCACTGGAAACCATCGACGCGGTGAAAGCCAAACTGGCGTCTCTCAAGTCGAGTTTGCCTCCGGGCGTGGAGATCGTTCCGACCTATGACCGCTCGAACCTCATCCAGCGCGCTGTCGACAACCTCAGGGATAAGTTGGTGGAGGAGTTCATCGTTGTTGCGGTGGTGTGCGCAATCTTCCTGTTCCATCTGCGCTCCGCGCTGGTCGCGATCGTGACATTACCGATCGGTATTCTGACCGCCTTCATCATCATGCATTACCAGGGGGTGAACGCGAACATCATGTCGCTCGGCGGTATTGCGATCGCGGTAGGCGCCATGGTGGACGCCGCCGTCGTCATGATCGAGAACGCACACAAGCATATCGAAGCGTGGAATCACAAGCATCCCGGCGCAAAACTCGACGGAGAAGCGCGCTGGCGGGTCATTGGGGACGCCGCCGCCGAAGTCGGTCCGGCACTGTTCTTTTCGCTGTTGATCATTGTGCTGTCGTTCATTCCGGTGTTTACGTTGGAAGCGCAGGAAGGACGGCTGTTCTCACCGCTTGCCTTCACGAAGACGTATTCGATGGCAGCCGCCGCGGGGCTGGCCGTGACCTTGATCCCGGTGCTGATGGGTTACCTGATCCGCGGACGGATTCCCGACGAACAGAAGAATCCGCTGAATCGCTTCCTGATCGTCCTGTACCGGCCGTTACTGGATGGCGTGCTGCGCTTTCCCAAGTCGACCCTGGTCGTCGCCGCCATGATTGCCGCCATCACCGTCTGGCCGATGACCCGGCTCGGCGGCGAATTCATGCCGCCTCTCGACGAAGGCGACCTTCTTTACATGCCGTCGGCGCTACCAGGGCTTTCGGTTGGCAAGGTGTCGCAGTTGTTGCAACAAACGGACCGCCTGATCAAGACGGTACCGGAAGTGCAAAGCGTCTTCGGCAAGGCGGGACGGGCCGAGACGGCGACCGACCCTGCTCCACTGGAGATGTTCGAGACCACGATCCAGTTCAAGCCAAAGGATCAATGGCGGCCGGGAATGACACCGGATAAGCTGGTGGAAGAACTGGACCGCGTGGTCAAGGTGCCTGGGCTTTCCAACATCTGGGTCCCACCGATCCGCAACCGCATCGACATGCTGGCCACCGGAATCAAGAGTCCGGTCGGGGTCAAGGTGGCCGGTACCAGTCTGCAGGAGATCGACCGCGTTGCTGGCGAAATCGAACGGATCGTCAAGACGGTGCCGGGCGTGTCTTCGGCACTCGCCGAACGTCTCAACGGTGGACGTTATATTGACGTCAATATCAATCGTGACCAGGCAGCGCGCTACGGCTTGAATATCGCCGATGTGCAGAGTGTCGTGTCGGCGGCAATCGGCGGCGACAACATCGGCGAGACCGTCGAAGGCCTGCAGCGATTCCCGATCAATGTCCGCTATCCACGCGAAGTCAGGGATTCAGTCGAGAACCTCCGCCAGTTGCCGGTCCTGACGCCGCGCGGCGCACAGATTCGCCTGGGAGATGTAGCGACGGTCCGCATCAATGACGGCCCGCCCATGCTCAGGAGCGAAAATGCACGGCTGTCTGGCTGGGTGTACGTCGACATCCGCGGGCGTGACATGAGCTCGGTGGTGCGGGACATGCAGCAGGCTGTCGCCAAGCAGGTCAAGCTGCAGCCTGGCTATTCGATTTCGTGGTCCGGTCAGTTCGAATACCTGGAACGCGCCAGCGCGAAGCTCAAGGTTGTCGTACCGGCGACGCTGCTGGTGATCTTTGTCCTTCTCTATCTGACATTCAAGCGCTTTGACGAAGCCATCCTGATCATGGCCACCCTGCCGTTCGCACTGGCAGGCGGCGTCTGGCTGCTCTGGATGCTCGGCCATCACCTGTCTGTCGCCAGCGCGGTCGGCTTCATTGCCCTTGCCGGCGTCGCGGCCGAGTTCGGGGTGATCATGCTGCTCTACCTGAAGCAGGCCTGGGAGGCTCGCGTCACTGTCGGAAAGTCATCCGAGGCCGATTTGTTGGACGCCATTCGGGAAGGGGCGGTACAGCGCGTCCGGCCAAAAGCCATGACTGTGGCGGTGATCATTGCAGGCCTTGTTCCGATCATGATCGCGTCCGGCACCGGCTCGGAAATCATGCAACGTATTGCTGCGCCCATGGTCGGCGGCATGTTGTCCGCGCCGTTGTTGTCCATGTTTGTGGTTCCGGTTGTCTACCTGTTGATGCGCCGTCGTCAGTTAAGAAAGGAGAATTTGCGGAAACCTGTACACCAGGAGGTCAACTATGAAACTACATGAGTTGCCACTGCACGGTGGCTCAAGGGTCCGGCTCTTTTGGCCGGGCCGGAGCGTAGACGGCTTATAACATGCCGCAGGAAGGTTTGGCCGAGTTCGCTTTTTTGCAGTCGTTAAAGGAGTCAATCATGAAAAAATTTCTTTTCACCTTACTCAGCGTAGCGTCATTCGCTACCGCTTTGCCGGCGTTCGCAGGTCCTGATTGGCAAATCATCGAGCATGGACGCAAGGTCAAGGCGGAGCGCATGCGACAGGAACAGGCTCAGCGCGCCCAAGAGGAGCAGCAGAAAAACGTGCAGCTGCCGGATAACCAAGCCGAAAAGGAACGGATGATGAAGGCGTGCATGGAAATGATGAACAAGTCACAGCAGCAGAGTGATCATTAATGAACCCGTAACGGCTAACTTAGCCACAACAACTTGGCGTCCCGTCGTGGACTCAAGACTTTACTTTTATTCACTTGAGGAGAATTCTCATGAAACGTTTTGCCCAACTTGGCCTTCCCCAGTTTTGACGGACACATCCGATAGGTATGATGTCACTATCGGAGGTAATGCATGTCACGTGAACGAAGGTTCTTTTCAGAAGAGTTTAAGCGCGAAGCGGTCAAGTTAGCTAGTCAACCAGGCGCGAACAAGTCGGCGATCGCACGCGACCTTGGGATCGGCGCAAATCTGCTGGGGCGCTGGTGCCGCGGGCTGGATGAGAGCGAGGTGAACACCAAGGCCAGTGATAAGGTTTCGGTCGCCGAGTATGAACGGATGCGACGCGAGCTCGCCAAGGTTAAGACGGAGCGCGACATCCTAAAAAACCGCCCCACACGGTTGCCCGTGGCCCTTATGAATAGAAACTCTGGACGAGTACACTGGGCTCATGCAGAGACCGTGACCGAACGCTTTTTGGAGGCATAGACCCCGTCAAAAAACCTGGTCCAGGGGAAGCTGCGGACTCATCTGTGGCGGCGCCATCTGGCGACCCCGTTTAGGAAGTTGATCAAATCCGAGTCCCCGTCCTGCACCTGACTTTCCAGGAGGTGGCCATGTCCAGAGAGCGCTCCCGATCCAAGCCCAGCGGGCTGCCGATCATTCATCCATTCGCCGCCGGTATCGATATCGGCTCGCGATTCCACGTCGCCGCCGTCAGTCCGGACCTATGCGATGAACCAGTTCAGACTTTTCAGGCTTTTACCAGTGACCTGGAGCGTATGGCCGACTGGCTGGTCGCGACCGGAACGAAAACGGTTGTGATGGAATCGACCGGTGTCTATTGGGTTGCCGCGTATGAGGTGCTTGAGACGCACGGGCTGGAGGTCATCCTGGCCAACGCCCGCGAAGCGCGTGCGGTTCCCGGACGGAAGAGCGACGTCAATGATGCCCAGTGGTTGCAGCGCTTGC
>Ga0170475_105302441_pt1 | contig 21927 bp, 20 predicted proteins | sample Soicark_Litter_5_FD_111474 | JGI IMG/M metagenome (GOLD analysis project Ga0170475, IMG submission 111474) | Avena fatua rhizosphere microbial communities from Hopland, California, USA. Combined Assembly of 48 SPs
CCGGCAGGTCCGCCGCCATGACGATCGGCGAATAGATGACGACGTAGTTGGCCAACTGCTTGGCTTGGGTCGAGTTGAAGACCCGGCCCTCGGCGCCTTCCAGGCTCAGCACGCCCGGCGTATAGTCGAGCGGCCCGCTCAGCATGCGGGTGAACACCAGGTTCGCTTCATGGCCGACGCCGTTGATCGGGGTGCCCCAGGCGTTGTATTCGACCCCGCGCGCGCCTTCGCGCGTGAGCCAGTTCGGGTAGGTGCGGCGCAGGCCCGTGTCTTTTACCGGTTCATGAGTGTCGATCGCGATCCGGTAGCGCGCCGCCTCGGTCACTGCCTTGAGGTAGTGGCGCGAACCCTCTTGCGAATCGCTGAAGCCGAAATGGCGCTTGCCGTTCTTGTCGGCGAACAGTGCGGTGCCGGCATCGTGCACGTAGCCGGACTTGACGCTGTCCACTCCGAGCTTGGCATATAAGCGATAGCCGGCGTCCATCTGCTTCTCGTAGTCGGCGATATTGCCGCCGGTTTCGTGGTGGCCGATCAGGCGCACGCCCTTTTCCTTGGCGTAGGCGGCCACGCCAGCCAGGTCGAAATCGGGGTAGGGCCGGGTGAAGCTGAAGGCCGCGCCGCCGCCGGCCCAGTCGCTTTCCCATCCGAGGTTCCAGCCCTCGACCAGCACGCCGCGAAAGCCATGCTTGGCCGCGAAGTCGATGTAGCGGCGCGCATTGGCGGTGGTCGCGCCGTGCTTCGGCCCGGCGTGCCAGGTGGCGCGGTTCAGGTGCATCTCCCACCAGATGCCGATGAACTTGGACGGCTTGACCCAGGACACGTCGCCCAGCTTGTTCGGTTCGTTCAGATTCAGGATCAGGTCCGACATGTACAGCCCAGGCGCGCTGCCGGCAAACTGGAGCGTGCGCCACGGCGTGCCGAAGGCGCCGCGGCGCACCACGGCCGGGCCGGTGGCGGATGGCGCCAGCATTGCGCGCAGCTTCTGTCCCTCGACCTTGCGCAGCCACATCGAAGCGTAATCGACCAGCGCTGCCTCATGGAAGGCGATGTGGGTGCCGTCCTCCAGGCGCACGGTGAGCGGCGTATTGGCGATGCCGACCTCGCTCAGCGGGGTTTTCGCGATCGGATATTCGAGCGCGGCGATCTCGCCGGCCGGCTGCCACCAGGCGGTCGCCGGCTGGGACACGTTGAACTCGGTCAGCTCTTCGGTGATCTTGGCTTCGGGCAGTTGGCGCTGGTCGGGAAACTCGTAGCGAAAGCCGACCCCGTCGTCGTAGATGCGGAATACCACGGTGAGCCGGCGAGCGTACTTCTTCTGCGCCAGGGCGACCCGCAACTCGCGGTAGTGATCGCGCACGAACTGGCGCTCGCCCCACGGCTGCTCCCAGGTGCTGTCGTGCTCGTTGATGCGCTGCTGTTCGAGGGAAAAACCGCCATCGAGCTTGGGCGCGTTGGCGAGGATGAAACCGAGGCGCGACAAGCCGATCACTTCCTTGCCGTGGCGCTTGACCTGATAGCCGAGCCGGCCAGCATCGTCCAATTGCACGGCGACAGCCAGGACATTGCCAGGCGACGCGGCGCTGGCGACGATCTGGTTGGCCCAGGCCACCGGCCCGAGGAGGCAATAGAGAAGGAAGAAAACAGCGGTTCCGCAGCGTGCGCGCATCGAAGGTCTCCTTGTTGTAATTGTTTCCTCGTAGCCGCCTGACTATCGGGGGGCGAAGGTAGCAAAATTACTACTTCTTGCTAGCGGAAAAGTAGAGGATATGCCGATGGTAGTCGAAAAATGTCCGAAAAACCGGAGCCGCTTCTGAGGTTTTTGCGGGAACACCTCTGTAGCTGCAGACGCGTCCCTTTGGAGCTTTATTGCGCGTACGCAATAAATTACTGCTGACTTAACTGAATAATCGCTCGCACTGACGGTGTTTCATGGCACAGGAGAGAACAATGGCTAATGACGTGTACCTACAAATTGATGGCATCAAAGGCGAGTCGACTGACTCAAAACACCAAGGGTGGCTTGAGGTCAACAATGTCCAGTGGGGCGTCTACCAACCTCGAAGCACGGCCGTATCGACCGCAGGCGGTATGACCTCTGGGAGAGCCGAACTGAGCGAACTCACTTTCCGCAAGATGGCGGACCTTTCCTCACCGCTCCTCCAACAAACCTGCGCAATGGGCAAGACGATCCCCAAAGTGAGGATCGAGTTCTTCCGTGCAGATGGGCAAGGTGAGCGGATCAAGTATTACGTAGTGGAGTTAGAGAACGTTATGATTTCCAGAGTGATGCCGAACAGTGGCAATAGCGGACTTATCGAGGAGACTGTCGCTCTAGCATACTCCAGGATCAAGTGGGGCTACACGCAGCAAAAGATCAGTGGCGGCGCTGGCGGCAATACGGCCGGTGGCTGGGATTGTGCCGGTAATAAGTGCGTGTAAGGCAGGTCGCTATGCCACGCAACGTCATTTACCAAGGCAACATCGCGGAGTTGTTAGAGAAGAAGAGAGGAACGTACGTGGGGCGGGACCAGGAATGTGTGGCCCTGCCCCAGGTACTAACCGATGTCGGCCACACTAGCACTTGGCAGCCGGGGCCAAGAGTCGTCGATCTCAGTTTTCTCATTCCCGGGACCGTTATCGCCAACTTCAAATTCGAGAATGGCAGAGCCAGGTTCCCTAATCAACACGGTTTTCACGCTGCTCTGTTCCATGAGTTCGGAGAAAGAAACATGGCGACCGGCAGGTATTGGCGTATCTGGGTCATCGACCAGTGGAATGGAAAGGCTCTGGATCGACGCGACAAATACGCTTACTCGCCCGAGCAAATTAAAAGGGAAGGAATCAAACCTTCCGACAGCGCGAACGACTTTTACGTGGTGGTGGTGCCATGAAAAAACTTCTGTTCGCGTGTCTCATCCTCGGGCCTGCCGCACAAGCACAGGTAATCGAATGCCCGAAGTTCTACCCGTGGCAGGACACTTCTCTCGCCGAAATCCCCTACCGTCATAAAGGAAAGGGAATTGTCGCAAGGCGCCCACTGAGCGGTGCCGGCGCCTTTGTCGGCGAGTTCAATGGTGCGGGCGAGCTACAGGGGGTGCGCAAGGATGTCAAGGGCGGGTATGACGTCCAGTTGCCGGGAGTGACCAAATGGTTCGTCTGCTACTACGGCGAGGGCCGCGACATCAGCTGGTGGGAACAGATAGACGATAGCAAGATTACGCGTTGCACGCTCCAAGTCAGGAATAAGAACTCCGAAGGCATGATGGACGCCTCCATGACCTGCAAGTGAGCCATACTACCAAACAAGGCATCAGAACTGCTCGTCCGGCCGCAAATAGCGCCACTGTCCCTGTGGCAGGTCGCCCAGCTTCACGCGTCCGATGCGCACGCGCTTCAAGCCCACCACCTTCAGCCCGACCATCTCGCACATGCGCCGGATTTGGCGCTTCTTGCCCTCGCGCAGGGTAAAGCTGAGCTGATCCTCGTTTTGCCAGCGCACCTTGGCCGGCAGCAGTGGCTTGCCGTCGAGCCAAAGGCCGTGGTTCAGTTTTTTTAGATCAGCATCGGGCAACTTGCCGGGTTTGGTGTACTGCACCCGCACGAGGTATTCCTTGTCGACCGAGGTGTCTTCGCCGATCAGCCGGCGCGCGATGCGCCCATCCTGGGTCAGCACCAGCAGGCCCACCGAATCGATGTCGAGCCGTCCCGCCGGCACCAGGCTGCGCAGCTGGGTAGGGTGGAACCGCTCCGGTGATGGGTCGTCGGCCCAGCGGTTCTCCGGCTTGACCAGCGCCACGGCCGGCTGGTAGCCGTCCTCCGCCTGGCCGCTGACGTAACCGACCGGCTTGTTGATCAGGACCGTCACGCGCTTGGATTGTTCGGCCGCCGCCTGACGCTCGACCGTGATGCGCTGCGACGGCAGCACCTTGCTGCCCAATTCCGACACCACCTTGCCATCGACCCGAACCCAGCCGCGCGCGATCCATTCATCCGCTTCCCGGCGCGAGCACAGGCCGAGTTCGGACATGCGTTTGGAAAGGCGTAGCGGTTCAGTCATGAGGGACGGACGAAAATGATGGTTCAGACCTTGAGCGCGTCCAGCAGGTCGGTTTCGAGCTGGACCTGCACCCGCGGGTTGTTGAGCGCCCCGCCGCCGATCAGGAACACGTCCTCCACACGCTCGCCGAGGGTCATGATCTTCGCGGTGTGCAGATTGATGCGGTAGAGCGCAAGCACGTTGGCGATCGCGTACAGCAGTCCGGTGCGGTCGTTGGCGGCGATCGAGAGCACGTGGAACTGGCCGCGCTCGTCGGGCCGCAGATCGACCGAGGGCGTGACCGGAAAGTGGCGCGACATGCGCGACAGGCGCGCCCGCGTCGGCGGCGCCAGCGGCTCCTGCTTGATCAGCAATTCGGTCAGCTCGTGCTCGATCAGGTTGATGATGTCGCGGTAGTGCTTCGCGAAGTTCTCCTCGGTGACGAGGAAGGTGTCGAGCGCATAGCCGTCGCGCGTGGTGTGGATCTTCGCATCGAGGATGCTGAAATTCTTGCGGTCGAAGTAGCTGCAGATGCGCGCGAACAGGTCCGGCTGGTCCTTCACGTAAGCCGTCACCTGCAACCCTTCGCCAATCGGCGCGAGACGGCATTTGACCACCGGCTTGGCGCTGCCCAGCTTGTTGTACAGCGCGCGCGTCTGCCATGCGATGTCGGTGGCGTCATGGCGCAGGAAGTAGGCCATGTCGAGCTGCTCCCACAGCGCCTCGTGGGCGTTGGCGGGCAGGCCGAACAGGCGCAGCGTGGCCAGCGCTTCCTCCTGGCGCACGCGCAGTTCGCGGTCGGCCGAATGCGGCTCGCCGCCCAGCACGCGCAGCGTCATGCGGTACAGGTCTTCGAGCAGCTTGGCCTTCCAGGCGTTCCACACCTTGGGGCTGGTGCCGCGGATGTCGGCCACGGTCAGCAGGTACAGCGCGGTCAGGTGGCGCTCGTCCTTCATCAGCGCCGCGAACGAGGCGATCACGGCGGGGGCGGAAAGATCCTGCTTCTGCGCCACGTGCGACATCGTCAGATGCTGCTCGACCAGGAATACCACCAGTTCGGTGTCCGCGGCGGATAGGTCGTGGCGGCGGCAGAACTGCCCGGCGTCTTCCATGCCCAGCTTCGAATGGTCGCCGCCGCGCCCCTTGGCGATGTCGTGGAACAGGGCGGCCACGTACAGCAGCCAGCGGTCGCGGAAGTTGGCGACCAGCTGGCTGCAGAAGGGGTATTCGTGCGCGTGCTCGGTCATCGTGAAGCGGCGCAGGTTCCGCACCACCATCATGATGTGCTGGTCCACTGTGTAGACGTGAAACAGGTCATGCTGCATCTGGCCGACGATGTGGCGGAAGGCGGGCAGGTAGCGCCCGAGGATGCCCATGTCGTTCATGCGCACCAGCGCGTGGGTCACGCCGGCCGGGGCCTGCAGGATGCGCAAGAACAGCGCCCGGTTCGCGGGATCGGCGCGGAATGCGTCGTCGATGCGGTTGCGCGCATGCCAGAGCGCGCGCATGGTGCGCGCCGTCATGCCCTTGATGTCGGGGCGCTCGGTCATCGCGACGAAAATCTCGAGCAGCGCCGAGGGCGTGGTCTCGAAGGTGTCGTCGGCGGCGATGTCGATGAATCCGTGTACTTCGTTGAAGCGCGGGTTGAGCGGCAGCGGCAGGATCGGCTGCGGGAACAGCCTCGCCTCGATGTTTTGCAGCAAAATCGTGTTGAGCTGGCTGACCGTCTTGGCGGCCCAGTAGTAGCGCTGCATCAGGAGTTCGCTGGCCCGGCGCGCGTTCGGGCCGGTGCCGGTGCTGCTCAAGCCGAAGGTCTTGGCGATCGCGCTTTGCACGTCGAACACCAGCCGGTCTTCGCGCCGCCCGGTGTGCAAGTGCAGGCGTACGCGGATGTCCTTGAAGGCGCGCTCCTTTTCCATCAGCTGGCGCGCTTCGACCCGCGTGATCAGGCCGCGGGTGGCCAGTTCGCGCCATGAGTTGGCCAGGCCCGCGGCCTTGGCCACCCACAGGATGACCTGCAGGTCGCGCAGCGCGCCCGGGCTTTCCTTGCAGTTCGGTTCAAGGTTGAAGGCGGTGTATTCGTACTTGGCATGGCGCAGCCGCATTTCCACGGTTTTGGCCTGGAAGAAGGCTTGTGGGTCGAGCGCCTCGTGGTAGCGCTCTTGCAGTTGGGCGAACAGCGGCGCGTCGCCAGCGACGAGGCGCGCCTCGAGCAGGCTGGTTTGCACAGTGATGTCGGCGGCCGATTCGATCAGGCACTCGCCGATGGTGCGGATGCTGTGGCCGATTTCGAGTCCGAGATCCCACAGCAGCTGCACAAAGCCTTCCAGGCGCGCCTGCGTGAGCGCGTTGGCCGGGCCGCCCAGCAGGATCAGCAGGTCGACGTCGGAATGGGGGAAAAGCTCGCCTCGGCCATAGCCGCCCACTCCCACCAGGGCCGTGTCGGCGGGCAGGCCGGCGGCCTGCCAGGCTTCGGCGAGCACCGAGTCGACGCAGCGGCACAGCGCGCGCAGCAGCTTTTCAGGCTTGCCGTCTTCCTGGAAGGCGGCAATGAGCGCCTGGCGCTCGGTCTTGAGCCGTTGGCGCAACTGCGGTTGCGCCTGATCGAGGAGCGCCGTCATCGGTATCGCCCTAAGCCAAAACGGCGTCGTTCGGCTGGACGATCGCCGGCGGCGGCGGAGTGCCGGCCGACGTGGTCAAGACTTCGTAGCCGGTCTCGGTGACCAGGATCGTGTGCTCCCACTGCGCCGACAGGCTGCGGTCCTTGGTCTTGATGGTCCAGCCGTCGCTCATCTCGCGGATTTCGCGGCGGCCGGCGTTGATCATCGGCTCGATGGTGAAGATCATGCCCGCTTCGAGCCGCTGCCGCGTGCCCGGACGGCCGTAGTGCAGCACTTGCGGCTCTTCGTGGAACACGCGCCCGATGCCGTGGCCGCAGAATTCGCGCACCACGCTGTAGCCGTTCTTTTCGGCGTGCTGCTGGATCACATGGCCGATGTCGCCCAGGTACACGCCCGGCTTGACCTTCGAGATGCCCAGCCACATGCACTCATAGGTCACTTCCGACAGGCGGCGCGCCAGGATCGACGGCTCGCCGACGAAGAACATGCGGCTGTTGTCGCCATGAAAGCCGTCCTTGATGACGGTGACGTCGATGTTCAGCACGTCGCCGTTCTTGAGCACCTTGTCGCCGGGGATGCCGTGGCAGATGACGTCGTTGACCGAGGTGCAGATCGATTTCGGGTATGGGGTGTAGCCCGGCGGGGCGTAATTGAGCGGCGCCGGGATGGTGCCCTGGACGTTGACCATGTAGTCGTGGCACAGGCGGTCGATTTCGCCGGTGGTCATGCCCGCCTTGACGAAAGGCGTAATGTAGTCAAGTACTTCGGCCCCAAGCCGGCCCGCCACGCGCATGCCTTCGATTTCTTCCGGCGTCTTGATGGAGATGGAGGACATAAACGGGTTCGCAATCAGTGTAAGGTTGGTAGCGCAGGCAACGGTATTCCATCCTGTGCAATATCCTGGGCATTATAAGGGATGTGGATAGCCCGTGCTGCTTCCATGTCAGGCAGCGGCTTTCCGCCGGCGCGGCCCCGGCCGGACGCGTCGGCCGGGGCCGCCTCGCGCGCTTGACGCGCTTGAAATAGAGGGCAAATCCGGTTAGAATCTCGGGTTGCTCATATTTGCATCGAGCAAGCTTGTTAATCGTAGTATTTTTTGTGTTCGAAATCGCGAATGCGGCCGAAAAAGGGTGCCGAACAGGTGACTGGCCGTATTCAAGACTTAACCCTGGAGAATGACATGTCCGTAACAATGCGTGAGATGCTGGAAGCCGGTGTCCACTTCGGCCACCAAACCCGTTTCTGGAACCCAAAGATGGCGCCGTTCATCTTTGGCCATCGCAACAAAATCCACATCATCAACCTGGAAAAGACGATGGGGATGTACCAGGAAGCGATGAAAACCATCAAGCAGATCGCTTCCAACCGCGGGACCATCCTGCTGGTGGGCACCAAGCGCCAGGCGCGCGACATCATCGCCGCTGAAGCGCAGCGCGCCGGCGTGCCCTACGTCGACCAGCGCTGGCTGGGCGGCATGCTGACCAACTTCAAGACCATCAAGACCTCGATCAAGCGCCTGAAAGACATGGAAGCGCAGATGGAAGACGGCTCGATCGATAAGCTGTCGAAAAAAAGAAGCGCTGATGTTCCAGCGCGAAATGGTCAAGCTGCAAAAATCGATCGGCGGCATCAAGGAACTGAACGGCGTGCCGGACGCGATTTTCGTCGTCGACGTCTGTTACCACAAAGGCGCCATCACCGAAGCGGGTAAGCTGGGCATTCCGGTCATCGGCGTGGTCGACACCAACCACTCGCCGGAAGGCGTGACCCACATCATTCCGGGTAACGACGACTCCTCGAAAGCGATCCCCCTGTACGCACGCGGCGTTGCCGATGCGATCCTGGAAGGCCGCGCCAACGCCAGCAACGAAATCGTTGAAATGGTCAAGGCTGCCGGCGACGATTTCGTCGAAGTTTCCGAGCAAGCATAAATAGCGGCGGGCCGCGGCCCGCCGGCAGACTGGAAGGGGGGCGCCGTGCCTGGCATCGAGCCCCCCTTTTTTTAAGCTCAATACAGAGAGCGGGCGGCGGCACCGGCGCTCGCAATCCCTGGCACATTTAGGAGAAAAAACAATGGCAGCGATTACTGCAGCGATGGTTGGCGAACTGCGCGCCAAGACCGACGCACCGATGATGGAATGTAAAAAGGCACTGACCGAAGCCGAAGGCGACATGGCCCGCGCGGAAGAGATCCTGCGCGTCAAACTGGGCGGCAAGGCATCGAAAGCCTCGTCCCGCATCACGGCTGAAGGCGTGGTGGCATCTTGCATCCTTGGTAATGTCGGCGCCCTGGTCGAAATCAACAGCGAAACCGACTTCGTTGCCAAGAACGAAGAATTCCTGGCCATGGCCAACCTGGCTGCCCGCCTGGTCGCCGAGCACAACCCGGCTGATGTCGCCGCCCTGGCGGCCCTGCCGGTCGATGGCAAGACCTTTGAGGACGTGCGTACGGCACTGATCGGCAAAATCGGCGAGAATATGACCGTTCGCCGCTTCCAGCGTATCGAAACCGGCGCCAAACTGGCGTCCTACCTGCACGGCACCCGTATTGGCGTCATTGTCGAGTTCGACGGCCCGGACGAACAGGTGGGCAAGGATGTGGCCATGCACGTCGCCGCGATGAAACCGGTCGCGCTATCGGCCGATCAAGTGCCTGCCGAACTGATCGAGAAAGAGCGTTCGGTGGCGCAGCTCAAGGCCCAGGAAGATGCGGACAAGGCCGCTGCCGAAGGCAAGGCGCCGCAATCGCCGGAAATTGTGGCCAAGCGCCTGGAGGGTTCGGTGCAGAAGTACCTGAAAGAAGTATCGTTGCTGAACCAGGCGTTCGTGAAGAACGACAAGCAGTCGGTCGAGCAGATGCTCAAGGCCGCCAACACGACCGTGAAGCAGTTCGCGATGTACGTGGTGGGCGAGGGCATCGAAAAGAAAGTCGACGACTTTGCGGCAGAGGTGGCGGCGCAAATGGCTGCCAACAAGCAGTAAGGTAAAGCGGGCCGGTAGGCCCGTTTTTTTAACTGCCGCGCCTTGGCCGGCGCCAACCGCCATCCGTCGGCAACTGGATGAGACCGCAAACGGTGGTCGGAACTGAATACGAAACACATACTTAGGAGCCGCGTCATCATGACAACACCAGCCTACCAACGAGTCCTCCTTAAACTGTCTGGCGAAGCACTGATGGGTGACGATCCGTTTGGCATCAATCGCGCCACCATCGAGCGCATGGTGGCCGATGTGGCGGAAGTGGCGAATCTGGGCGTGCAGGTGGCCGTGGTGATCGGCGGCGGCAATATCTTCCGGGGCGTGGCGCCGGGCGCGCAAGGCATGGACCGCGCCACCGCCGACTACATGGGCATGCTGGCGACCGTGATGAATGCGCTGGCCCTGGCCGATGCCATGCGCCACGTGGGCATCACCGCGCGCGTCATGTCGGCAATTGCCATCGAGCAGGTGGTCGAGCCCTACGTGCGCCCCAAGGCATTGCAATACCTGGAGGAGGGCAAGGTCGTCGTCTTCGCCGCCGGCACCGGCAACCCGTTCTTTACCACCGATACCGCCGCCGCGCTGCGCGGTTCGGAAATCTCGGCGGAGATTGTTTTGAAGGCAACCAAGGTCGATGGCGTATATACTGCCGATCCAAAGAAAGATCTGCATGCCACGCGTTACGAATCGATCTCGTTCGACGAAGCCATCGCCAAGCACCTGCAGGTGATGGATGCGACCGCGTTCGCCCTGTGCCGCGACCAGAAACTGCCGATCAAGGTGTTTTCGATCGTTAAGCCCGGCGCGCTCAAGCGCGTCATCATGGGCGAAAACGAAGGCACATTGGTACACGTTTAATTTTTTAGAACACAGGAGAGCAGCATGTCCTTAGCTGACGTTAAGAAGAGCGCCCAGGAGCGGATGGCCAAGTCCATCGAGACCCTGAAGAGCGACTTGGCGAAGGTCCGTACCGGCCGCGCCCACACCGGCATCCTCGATCACATCCAGGTCGATTATTACGGCACCCCGACCGCGCTACCCCAGGTCGCGAACCTGACCCTGATCGACGCGCGCACCATCGGCGTGCAGCCCTGGGAAAAGAAGATGCTGAACGTCATCGAAAAGGCGATCCGCGACTCCGACCTGGGCCTGAACCCGTCGGCGCAGGGCGACCTGATCCGCGTGCCGACCCCGCCGCTGACCGAAGAGCGCCGCAAGGAAATGGTCAAGCTCGTCAAGTCGGAGGCGGAAGACGCGAAGATCGCGGTGCGCAATATCCGCCGCGACGCCAACGAGCAGCTCAAGAAAATGGTCAAGGACAAGGCTTGCTCGGAAGACGATGAGCGCCGCGCCCAGGACGACATCCAGAAGCTGACCGACAAGTGCGTCGCCGACATCGACAAGCTGGTGGCGGAAAAAGAAAAAGAAGTCCTCACGGTGTAAGTCGGACGCGCACGGCAAACGCCTGGCATCCCTGTGGCCCGGCCGCTCCGCCCACCTTACGTATTCGTCTTTCAACGGCACTGGATTTATGATTTACAAAAGTTCGACGCTAGCCATACCCGAAACCGCTGCCGTGCCGCGCCATGTCGCCATCATCATGGACGGCAATGGCCGCTGGGCGACCAAGCGCCTGCTACCGCGCGTCGCCGGCCACGTCAAGGGTGTCGAAGCCGTGCGCGGCGTAGTCGAGGCATCCGCCACGCGCGGGATCGAATACGTGACGCTGTTCGCCTTTTCGTCCGAAAACTGGCGCCGTCCGGAGGAAGAAGTTTCGCTGCTGATGCGCCTGTTCGTCACCGCGCTCGAGCGTGAAGTGTCGAAGATGCACGCCAATAACATCCGTCTGAAGGTGGTCGGCGATCTGTCGCGCTTCGACATGAAGCTGCAAGACATGATCGCCAACGCGGAGCGCAAGACCGCCAACAACACGCGCCTGACCCTCACCGTCTGCGCCAATTACGGCGGGCGCTGGGACATCATGCAGGCGACGAGCAAGATGGTCGCGGCCAATCCCGGCGTGACCGAGTTCACCGAGGATATGCTGGCGCCGCACCTGGCGATGGCGTATGCGCCCGAGCCGGACCTGTTCATCCGCACCGGCGGGGAAGAACGCATTTCCAACTTCCTGCTGTGGCAGCTCGCCTATTCCGAGCTGTACTTCACCGACACGTTCTGGCCCGATTTCTCGGCCCAGTCGCTCGACGCGGCCATTGCGTCCTACCAACGCCGGGAGCGCCGTTTCGGGCAGACCGGCGACCAAGTAACGAAGAAGAGCTGATGCTGAAAACCAGAATCATCACTGCCATCGTGCTGCTGGCGGTCTTGCTGCCGGTTTTATATTCCAATAATTTCACGCGTTTGCGGTGGTGGCGGTGATATTCTTTGGCGCCGCGATCTGGGAATGTTTCCGCCTGTTTAACCCCAGCTCGGCGCGTTCGCTGGTCATCACGCTGTTTTGGACAGCAGCCTTCGTCTACGCTTTTTTTCTGGGCAGCTCTAGTGCCTCGCTGTTCTGGTTCGCGATCAGCGTGTTGCTCTGGGCGCTGCGCTTCGTGCCCTCGCTCAAGCTCGGCTTGCCCCCGCTGGATACGGTCGGCAATACCCTGCTCAGCCTGTTCTACGCCATTGCGATCGTCGGCTGTTTCGCCGCCATCGTGGCACTCTTTGCTGATTCGCCGGTCTATCTGTTGTCTGTCATGGCGCTGGTCTGGATTGCCGACGTTGGCGCGTATTTTGCGGGCAAGGCATTCGGTGCGCGCAAGCTCGCGCCGTCGATTTCGCCCGGCAAGTCCTGGGAAGGGGCAATCGGCGGAGGTGCAGCCGTGCTCGTCATTGCCACGGCCGCCGTCCTGTTCGGCGGCGACCGCTTCGGCAACACCTTTCCTGCGCGCGTGCAGGCCAGCTTGGGCTGGGCCGGCATGCTGGCGGTCCTGATGCTCATCGTCGCCGCCAGCGTGGTCGGAGACCTGTTCGAATCTCAGCTCAAGCGCCGCGCCGGCGTGAAGGACAGCAGCAAGCTGCTGCCCGGCCACGGTGGCGTGCTGGACCGGATCGATGCCCTGATTCCGGTATTGCCGTTGGCGGCGCTGATCGGCGCCTGGCTCTAGAAGGAGCTTCACATGCAACGCATCACCATCCTTGGCGCGACCGGCTCGATCGGCGCCTCGACCCTCGATGTGCTCGCGCGCCACCCCGACAAGTACACCGTCCATGCCCTGACCGCCCGCAGCCGGGTGGAAGAATTGGGCGAGCAGTGCCGCAGGTTCCGTCCAGCGCGCGCCGTGGTCGGCAGCGCCGAGGACGCGCGCCGGCTCGAAGGGATGCTCGCGGGCCTGGGGATCGACGTCGCCTACGGCGAACAGGCCCTGTGCGAGGCCGCCTCCAGCGCCGCCACCGACACGGTGATGGCGGCCATCGTCGGCGCCGCCGGCCTGGCGCCGACGCTGGCGGCCGCGCGCGCCGGCAAGAAGATCCTGCTGGCGAACAAGGAAGCGCTGGTCATGTCCGGGCAGCTGTTCATGGACGCGGTCAGGGAACACAAGGCGGCCTTGCTGCCGATCGACAGCGAGCACAATGCCATCTTCCAGTCGCTGCCGCAGCCGTACGCGCGCAAGCCCGACGCTGCCGGCGTGGCCAGGATCGTGCTGACCGCGTCAGGCGGCCCGTTCCTGGCGCGCGCGGTCGATACCCTGGAAGACGTCACCCCCGAGGAAGCCTGCAAGCATCCGAACTGGGTCATGGGCCGCAAGATTTCGGTCGACTCGGCCACCATGATGAACAAGGGCCTGGAAGTGATCGAGGCCCACTGGCTGTTCGGGGCGCCGGCGGCCAGCATCGAAGTCGTGATCCACCCGCAAAGCGTGATCCATTCGATGGTCTCGTACGTGGACGGCTCGGTGCTCGCGCAGCTGGGCAACCCCGACATGCGCACCCCGATCGCGCATGCGCTGGCGTTCCCCGAGCGGATCGATTCGGGAGTCGCGCAGCTCGACCTGACGCAGATGGCCGCGCTCCAGTTCTGCCGGCCCGACCTGCGGCGCTTCCCGTGCCTCGCGCTCGCCTTCGAGGCGCTGCGCGCGGGCGGCACCGCGCCGGCCCTGCTCAACGCCGCCAACGAGGTGGCGGTGGAGGCTTTCCTTGAGCGCCGCATCGGCTTTCGCGACATCGACCGCGTGATCGCGCGGGTGATGCACGAGAACCCGCACGGCGCGGCATCCTCGATCGAGGCGGTGATGGCGCAGGACGCGCGCGCGCGCGACGCCGCCCGCAAGATCGTGGCCCAACTGGCCAGGAGCTAAAGGCCATGACGCTGCTCTATACGGCGCTGGCCTTCCTGCTGGCCATGGGCCCCCTGATCATCTTCCACGAACTGGGCCACTACTGCGCGGCGCGCCTGTGCGGCGTGAAGGTGCTGCGCTTTTCGATCGGCATGGGCAAGATCGTGTGGTCGCGCCGGTTCGGCCCCGACCAGACCGAGTGGGCGATCTCCGCGCTGCCGCTCGGCGGCTACGTCAAGATGCTCGACAGCCGCGACCCGGCCACCGCGCCGAGGGACGCCGCCGAGCTGCCGCGCGATTTCACGCGCCAGGGCGTATGGCGCCGGATCGCGATCGTCGCGGCCGGACCGGCCGCCAACTTCCTGCTGGCGATCGCGGTGCTGGCCGGCCTGTTCATGCACGGGGTCGAGGAGCCGAGCGCGCGCCTGCGCGCGATGCCGGAAACCGCAGCGGCCTACCAGGCCGGCCTGCGCGGGGGCGACACCATCGTCTCCGTCAACGGCAGGGCGGTCGCCTCGTGGCCGGAACTGCGCTGGGAGGTCGTGCACGCCGCGGTCGACAAGACCGAGGCGCGCTTCGAGGCGCGCACCCCGGGCGGGAACAGCTACAGGGCGACCGTGCCGGCGTCCAGTATCGGCAAGCTCGATGTCGAAGGCGACGTGCTGGGCGCTCTCGGGATGGCGCCATGGCGCCCGAAGCCGGTGATCGAAAAGGTGCTGCCCGGCGGCGCGGGCGAGCGCGCCGGCCTGTTGCCTGGCGACCTGGTGCTCGCGGCCGGCGGCCAAGGCGTGGCCGACAACCTCGCCTTCGTCGAGATCGTGCGCGCCGCTCCCGGCCGGGAGCTGAGGCTGGAAGTGCGGCGCGCCGGGCGCACGCTGGCGCTTGCGCTCACCCCCGAGCGCGACCCGGCCGGGCACGGCGTGGTCAAGGTCATGGTGGCGCAGGCGCCCGAGATGACGATCGTTTCCTCCGCTCCCGTCAAGGCCCTGGCCAAGGGCTTCGACCGCACCTGGGACGCCAGCGTCATGACCCTCAAGATGATCGGGAAGATGATCGTCGGCGAAGTCTCGTGGAAGAACGTGACCGGTCCGATCACCATCGCCGACTACGCGGGGCAGAGCGCGCGCATCGGCCTTGTTCCGTTTTTACAGTTTATCGCCTTCATCAGCATCAGTCTCGGCGTGATGAACTTGTTACCAATTCCAGTTCTGGACGGTGGCCATTTGCTGTATTATTCGCTGGAAGTTTTGACCGGGCTTCCCCTGCCCGAGCGGATCGGCGAGATCGCGCAGCGTGCCGGGGTGGGCCTGCTGTTCATGCTGATGGCGCTCGCCGTCTTCAACGACCTGGTGCGGTTGCTCTAGCGGCCTCGCCGCGCCGGCAAAGCATTTGTAATATGTTGTTCCTTGACCGACCCTTTGACTGACCGATGAAATCACACTCTGATCGTTTTGCCCTGCGGCTCCTTCGCCGTAGCCTGATCGGCGCGGCCGTGCTGGCCCTGTGCGCCGGCCACGCGCTCGCCGTCAATCCGTTCGTCGTCAAGGACATCCGGGTCGAAGGCATCCAGCGGACGGAAGCGGGCACCGTGTTCAGCTACCTGCCGGTGCGCGTGGGCGAAACCTTCGACGACGCCAAGGCCACGGCCGCGATCAAGGCGCTGTACGCGACCGGGTTCTTCAAGGATGTGCGGCTGGAAGCGGAAAACGGGGTGCTGGTGGTGCTGGTCGAGGAGCGCCCCGCCATCGCCTCGGTGGACTTCACCGGCACCAAGGAATTCGAGAAGGACATGCTGGTCAAGGCGCTCAAGGAGATCGGCGTCGGCGAGACCAAGATCTTCGACAAGGCATCGGTCGACCGCGCCGAGCAGGAACTCAAGCGCCAATACCTCTCGCACGGCCTGTACGGCGTGAAGATCACCACCACCGTCACGCCGATCGAACGCAACCGCGTGACGATCATGTTCAACGTCGACGAGGGCGATGTCGCGCGCATCAAGCAGATCAACATCATCGGCAACAAGGCGTTCTCGGACAAGCAGCTGCGCGAGCTGCTGCAGTTGTCGACCTCCGGCTGGTTCACCTGGTACTCGAAGGCCGACCAGTACTCGAAAACCAAGCTGACCGGCGACATCGAGGCGATCAAGTCGTGGTACCTCAATCATGGCTACCTCGAAGCGAACGTGGAATCGACCCAGGTGTCGATCACGCCGGACAAGAAGGACATCTACCTGACCCTCAACATCACCGAGGGCGAGAAGTATACCGTCTCGGGAATCAAGCTCGACGGCGAGATGTTCGGCCGCGAGGAAGAGCTGCGCCAGCTGGTCCTGCTCCAGCCGGGCAAGATGTATTCGGGGGCCCTGCAGGAAGAGAGCATCAAGCGCATCTCCGAGCGCCTCGGCACCTTCGGCTATGCGTTCGCGAACGTGACGGCGAACCCCGATATCGACCGCGAAAAGCGCGAGGTCGCCTTCACCTTCTTCGTCGATCCGGGCAAGCGCGCCTACGTGCGCCACATGAACATCGCGGGCAACACCGTCACCCGCGACGAAGTGATCCGCCGCGAGTTCCGCCAGTTCGAAAGCTCCTGGTACGACGGCAACAGGGTCAAGCTCTCGCGCGACCGCGTCGACCGCCTCGGCTACTTCAATGAAGTGAAGGTCGAAACGCCGGAGTCGCCGGGCACTTCCGACCAGGTCGACGTCAACATCGTCGTCGAGGAAAAACCGACCGGCAACTTCATGATCGGGGGCGCTTTTTCGCAGGCAGAGAAGTTCACCTTCACCGCGTCGATCTCGCAGGCGAACTTCGCCGGCAGCGGCAACACCGTCGGCATCGAGCTCAATACCAGCAAGTACAACCGCACGATCGCGTTCTCGCAGACCAACCCGTACTTCACCGACGACGGCATCTCGCGCGCGTTCCAGCTCTACCTGCGCACCTCGCGCCCGCCGGCGCTGAACATCGGTTCGTTCACGGTGCGCCAGATCGGCGGCAACCTGACCTTCGGCGTGCCATTCTCGGAATCGGACACGGTCTACTTCGGCGCCGGCCTGGAACGCACCCAGATCGAAACCGACCAGACCAGCCCTTCGCTGTACAAGACCTTCGTGGCGCAGAACGGCGGCCCGCCCAACGGCGAGGGCAAGGCCAGCACCATGGCGATTCCGCTGACCGTGGCGTGGGGCCGCGACACGCGCGACAGCGCGATCACCCCGACCGCCGGCCGCTACCAGCGCGCCAACCTGGAAGTCGACGCCATCGGCGACGCCAAGTACTACCGCGCGATCTACGAGCACCAGTGGTACCGGCCGCTCACGCGCTGGATGACGCTGGCCCTGCGCGGCGAATTCGATTACGGCAAAGGCATCGGCGGCAGCGCCTACCCGGTCTTCAAGAACTTCTACGGCGGCGGCATCGGCTCGGTGCGCGGCTACGAGAGCTCCTCGCTGGGCGTGGTCGATCCGTTCACCTTCGACGCCGTGGGCGGGTCCAAGCGCCTCATCGGCAGCGCCGAACTGCACTTCCCGTTCCCCGGCAGCGGCACCGACCGCAGCCTGCGCTGGTTCACCTTCTTCGACGGCGGCCAGGTCTATCAGGAAGAGCAGAAGATACGCCTGTCGGAGCTGCGCTATTCGGCCGGTATCGGCCTGTCCTGGATTTCCCCGGTAGGACCGCTCAAGTTGAGCTTTGCCAAGCCTATCAATCCGTTGCCGGGCGACCGCCTCGAACGCTTCCAGTTCCAGATGGGAACCGGCTTCTGATTCCACCAAGGGCATCTTATCCCAACGATCGCGGAGAACTATGTTGAAAAATCTGATTGCCTCGTTCCCCAGCACCGTGCTGCTGGCCGCCCTGTGCGCCGCCCCGCAGGCGCAGGCGCAGGCGCCGGCGCCTGCGCAAACGGCGCCCAGCCGGATCGGGTTCGTGTTTACCGAGCGCCTGATGACCGAGTCGAAAATGGCGAAGGCGGCCGACGCCAAGATCCAGGCCGAATTCTCCAAGCGCCAGAAGGCCACCGAAGAGATGCTGGCGCGCTTCAAGCAGATGTCCGAGAAGTTCGACGCCGACGCGCCGGGCCTGACCGATATCGAACGCACGCGCCGTTCGCGCGAGCTGTTCAACATGGAGAAGGACGTGCAGCGCATGCAGCGCGAATTCCAGGAAGACCTGTTTCAGCGCAAGAACGAGGAGCGCGCGGCCATCGCCCAGAAGGCTTACCGCCTGATCGAGCAGGTCGCCGAGCAGGAGAAGCTCGATGCGGTGCTGGCCGAGGCGGCCTGGTCGAGCCCGCGCATCGACATCACCGACAAGATCCTCAAGCTGCTGGACAAGTAACCGGCTGGACAAGCAATCACATTGACGGAACATGGAATGACCAGGATGGGCACTCGGCTCGGTGAATTGGTCGAACGCTTCGGCGGGCATTTGGCGGGCGACCCGGACGTGGAGGTCACGGCGATCGCGCCATTGGACAGCGCGGGCGCTTCGGACATCAGTTTTCTCAGTAATAGCAAATTGCGCGCGCTGGCCGGGCAAAGCGAGGCGGCGGCCCTGATCCTCTCGCCCTTCGACGATCCGGTGGTGTCGGCCACCTACGATGGCGCGCGCATCGTCACCACCAATCCGTACGCCTACTTCGCGCGCACCGCGCAGTATTTCGCCTCGTTCGACGCCATCGTGCCGGCGCCGGGCATCGACCCCAGCGCGAGCGTGGCCGAGGGCGCCCTGATCGACCCCAGCGCCCACGTCGGGCCGCGCGTGACGATCGAGGCGGGCGCCGTGGTCAAGGCCGGCGCCGTGATCGACGCCGGCTGCTTCATCGGCCGCGGGGCCGAGATCGGCGAGGGCACCCACCTGTTCGCCAACGTGACCTTCCATGCGCGCTGCGTCATCGGCGCGCGCGGCATCGTCCATTCGGGCGCGGTGATCGGCACCGACGGATTCGGCTTTGCCAGCGAGGGCGGCGCGTACCTCAAGATCCCGCAGACCGGGCGCGTGATCATCGGCGACGACGTCGATATCGGCGCCAACACCACGATCGACCGCGGCGCGCTGGCCGACACCGTCATCGAGGACGGCGTCAAGCTCGACAACCAGATCCAGATCGGCCACAACTGCCACGTCGGCGCGCATACCGCGATGGCCGGCTGCGTGGGCGTGGCCGGCAGCGCGAAGATCGGCAAGCATTGCACCTTCGGCGGCGCGGCGATGGTGCTGGGCCATCTCGAGATCGCCGACAACGTGCATATCTCGTCGGGCAGCATGGTGTCACGCTCGGTGCTCGAACCGGGCCAGTACACGGGCTTTTACCCCCTGGCCAAGAACGCCGAGTGGGAGCGCAGCGCCGCCATCGTGCGCAACCTGTCCGTGATGCGCGAGAAAATCCGCGCCCTTGAAAAAACAATCAAAACCCTGACCGAAGCAAAATGACGACCACCGAAAACAAGACGCTCGACATCCACCAGATCAAGCAATACCTTCCCCACCGCTATCCGCTGCTGCTGGTCGACCGCGTGCTGAACTGGGAGCCGGGCAAATCCATCACCGCGATCAAGAACGTCACGGTCAATGAAGAGTTTTTCAATGGCCACTTCCCGCACAGGCCGGTGATGCCGGGCGTGCTGATGATCGAAGCGCTGGCCCAGACCGCCGCGATCCTGTCGTTCATGACGATGAACGTGAAGCCGGACGAGAACTCGGTCGTGTATTTTGCCGGCATCGACGGCGTGCGTTTCAAGCGCCCGGTCGAGCCGGGCGACCAGCTCAAGATGGACGTGGAGATCCTGCGCGTGGCGCGCGGGATCTGGAAATACAAGGCGGCGGCCAGCGTCGATGGCAAGGTCGCGGTCGAGGCGGAACTGATGTGCACGATCCGTAGCGTGAACGACGCCAGCCAGGCGGCGGGGCAGGTGGGGCAGTAATGACGAAGATTCATCCAAGCGCGATCGTCGACCGGAAGGCGGAGCTCGACAGCTCGGTCGAGGTCGGCCCTTATTCGATCATCGGGCCCAACGTGCGCATCGGCGCCGGCACCGTGGTCGGGTCGCACGTGGTCATCGACGGCCACACGACGATCGGCGAGGACAACAGGTTCTTCCAGTTCTCGTCGATCGGCGCGCCGCCGCAGGACAAGAAGTGGGCGGGCGAGGCGACACGGCTTGAGATCGGCGACCGCAACATGGTGCGCGAATTTTGCACCTTCAACCTGGGCACCGTGCAGGACGCGGGCGTCACGCGCCTGGGCAACGACAACTGGATCTCGGCCTATGTGCACCTGGCGCACGACTGCCAGGTGGGCAGCAACACCATCTTCTCGAACAACGCCCAGCTCGCGGGCCACGTCGAAGTGGGCGATTGGGCCATCCTGTCGGGCTATTGCGGCGTGCACCAGTTCTGCAAGATCGGCGCCCACGCGTTCCTCGGCATGTACACCAGCCTGACCCAGGACGTGCCGCCGTTCGTGCTCGTCTCGGGCAACCCGGCCGGCGCGCGCGGGATCAACGTCGAGGGCCTCAAGCGGCGCGATTTCACGCGCGCCCAGATCGACGGCATCCGCGCCGCCTACAAGCTGCTGTACCGTTCGGGACTGACGCTGGAGGAGGCCAAGGCCGCGCTGCTCGCGCAAGAGGACGCCGCGCCGGAGGCGGCGCGGCAGATTCGCGCGCTGCGCGAATTCCTTGGCGTCGCCACCCGTGGCATCGTGCGCTGACGTCTCGCTTGCCCTGGTCGCCGGCGAGGTCTCGGGCGATCTGCTCGCGGCGCGCCTGCTGGCGGGCCTGCGGTCCCATCTTCCCGGCGCGCGCTTCCACGGAATCGGCGGCCCGCGGATGGCCGAGCAGGGCTTCGTGACGGACCTGCCGATGGAGACCCTGACGGTGCGCGGCCTGTTCGAGATCGTCCCGCGCTACCGCGAAATCAAGGGAATCCAGAACCGGCTGCGCGACCGTCTGCTGGCCGAGCGGCCGGCGGCCTTCATCGGCGCCGACTATCCCGGCTTTAACCTCGGGCTCGAGGAGCAGCTGCGCGCGGCCGGCATCCCGACCGTGCATTTCGTCAGCCCGCAAATATGGGCCTGGCGCGGCGGGCGCATCAAGAAGATCAAGCGGGCGGTGTCGCACATGCTGGTGATCTTCCCGTTCGAGGAAGCGATCTACCGCGAGGCCGGGGTGCCGGTCACCTACATCGGCCATCCGCTGGCCGAGATGATCCCGCTGCGGCCGGACCAGGCGGCGGCGCGGCGCGCGCTCGGCATCCCTGACGGCGCGCGGGTCGTCGCCATCATGCCCGGCAGCCGCATGGGCGAACTCAAATACCTGGCCGAACCGTTCGTGGCCGCGGCCAGGCTGCTGGCGCGGCGCGACTCAAGCCTGACCTTCATCGCGCCGATGGCGGGCGCCCGCCGGCGCGCCTACTTCACCGAGCTGGCGGCCAGGGCCGGCCTGGCCGACGCGCCGGTGCGGCTGATCGACGGCCAATCGCACGCCGCGATCGCGGCCGCCGACGCCGTGCTGGTCGCCTCCGGCACCGCCACGCTCGAGGTGGCGCTGCACAAGAAGCCGATGGTCATCGCCTACCGGGTCATGCGCGCGTCCTGGGAAATCATGCGCCACATGGGCTACCAGCCGTGGATCGGCCTGCCCAACATCCTCGCGCGCGCATTCCTCGTGCCCGAGTTCCTGCAGCACGCGGCCACGCCCGAGGCGCTGGCCGAGGCCGTGTGGAAGCAGCTCGAGGACGCGCCCGGCCGCGCGCGGCTGGAGCAGCGCTTCACCGACATGCACCACAGCCTGCTGCGCGACAGCGCTTCGCTGAGCGCGGAGGCGGTCATGCGCATCATCGGTTCGAGCAAATGAGAACGAAGAAGATGAATTTTTACCCCGGCCTGCCCCCGCGGCTGCGCCCGTTTACCGGCGAGGACATCGTCTGCGGCGTCGACGAGGCGGGGCGCGGTCCGCTCGCCGGCCCGGTATTCGCCGCCGCCGTCATCCTCGACCCGCGCCGGCCGA
>Ga0170475_100328957_pt1 | contig 21889 bp, 23 predicted proteins | sample Soicark_Litter_5_FD_111474 | JGI IMG/M metagenome (GOLD analysis project Ga0170475, IMG submission 111474) | Avena fatua rhizosphere microbial communities from Hopland, California, USA. Combined Assembly of 48 SPs
CCTGGCGCTGGCCTGTTGCCTGGCTTTGTTCCGGGGTTTGCCGGGGCGCGCCTACAATGTCTGTGATGACGCAAGCTGGCGCATGGGGGAGTGGTTCGACCGGGTTGCGGATAGCTTCGGCTTGCCGCGTCCACCGCGTTTGCCACGCGTCGAGGTGGCGCAACAGGTATCACCCATGCTGTGGTCGTTTATGAAAGAGTCACGGCGCCTGCTTAACCAGCGCATGAAGGATGAGCTACGCTTGCACCTCGCCTATCCAACGCCACAAACGCTGCTGGATCGCTGAGAGCGTGTGAATAAATCTGCTGCGTATGCCGGTCTCAAGCCTGCGATGCTCATCCTACCCTTGTACGGCAGCGCTTATTTTTTGGTCATCTGGTGGCGCTCGCGCTCCAACTGGGCAATATAGCGCTGCAGCACATTCTCGGTATGGCGGGGCAGGTTGACGAACTGGCAACCCAGCATGTTCTGTGTGCCGCCGCTGCGCCGCGTTACCCTGCGATTGCTGCGTACTTCCAGCGTGACCTCTATGCTGCCGAAGGTGCCGAGGTCGACACGGCAAGCCTGGAAGATATCCATCAACTCCACCCGTACGCCGGCCGGCAGCCAGAGGCCCATGCCGCCGATCGAGATGTCGTGCATCTGCATTTCCTGCATTTTCCCGGCCAAGGGCACCTTGCAGATCAGCGGGCGGCCCAGCGGCGTTTCCAGGCGGAAGTACTCACGCCTTTGCAGCTTGATCATGTCGTCTGGGAGCACGCTGCAGAAGGCGGCCCTGCCATCGACATTGGACCAGGACGGGGCGTCGTTAACCACGAATTGTATCTTTACCCCGTCCGGCGAGGCGACGAACACCATGCGGTCAGTTGCCAGCAGGGCTTCATTGGTGGCGTTGATGCTGCTGACGTCGAACCAGAAACGACCGGCCTTTACATCCACTTCCAGTATGGAGGAGAGTATGGATTGCGTGCCATGGCTGAAGTGTATGGAAACGAGGTCGCGCTTGAGGGATAGGGATCGTAAGACATAGCCGATCTCTATGGGTGTATGCAGCATGTATGAGCTGACATCTACACCTTCCGGTATCAAGGCAATGGCTTGTTGACTGTCTTTGTCCGTCAAAATCGTTGGGTATCCTGCTGGCGGTTACTATCAAGCCGCTTCTGGTCGTAGCCGGCGGCAATTTTCTGATATTAGCGCGGTTGTTGTTCCAAGGCACCTATCAATACGTAGCGCGCATCCACATGCCAATCAGCTTCCTAGCAGCAAGGATAGATCATGAGTAAACGCAGCACTACCTGCACCATAGTTGACAAACAAGCGCAATGCGCCTGATCTATCCAAAATATAGCTGCCGGCACTGTGATCTACGCTGTAATTATTTGCGCTGCTGCCCGGCACCTTCTGGTAAAAAATCTTGTACGCATCCGCCACGGCGCGGATCTGGCTGTCGCTGCCGCGCAAGCCGATGAAGGTTTTGTTGAATGCGGGGGCATATTGCGCCAGCACCGGCTGTGTGTCGCGCTCCGGGTCTACGGTGACGAACAGCACCTGTACCTCTTCGGCTTTCGCGCCCAGCGCCTTCATGCTGGCGCCCAGCTCAGCCATGGTAGTGGGGCAGACATCCGGGCAGTGCGTATAACCGAAGAATAGCACTACGACCTTGCCTTTGAAATCCGCCAGTGTGCGCGCCTTGCCGGTATGGTCGGTGAGCGCGATCGGGCCGCCGAAATTGGCACCGGTAATGTCCGTGCTTTGGAAGTCCAGGTGCTTTTGCCCGCTACAGGCGGCCAACAGCATGATCAGCATAAGCCCCAGGCAATGCTTGAGCTTTTTTATCATGCGCCGGCTCGCAGGATGGCTATCGGCAGGTAATGGTCGACCAGCAGTGCGGCAAAAAGCAGCGACAGATAGAGTATGGAGTAGCGGAAGGCGCTGCGCGACAATTCGTCGCTATAGTTGCGCCAGATGCGCCAGGCATAGATCAGGAAGATGGCATCCAGCACCACGGCGCTGGCCAGGTAGATGGCGCTGCCCATGCCTGTTGCTACCGGCAGGAAGGTAACGGCAGTCAGTATCACCGTATAGAGCAGCACATGCAGGCGCGTAAAGGCATCGCCATGCGTTACCGGCAGCATGGGCAGGCCGGCCTTGGCATACTCGGCTTTGCGGTACAGCGCCAGCGCCCAGAAGTGCGGCGGCGTCCAGGCGAAGATGATCAGGAACAGGATCAGCGCATCGTGGCTGACGGCGCCGGTAGCCGCAGCCCAGCCGAGGATGGGCGGCATGGCGCCGGAGGCGCCGCCGATGACGATATTCTGCGGCGTAGAGGGTTTGAGGAATATGGTATAGATCACGGCATAGCCGACGAAGGTGGCCAGCGTCAGCCACATGGTCAGTGCGTTTACCTGCGCATACAGGAGCCACAGCCCGCCACCGCCGATCAGCGCGGCGAGTACCAGCGTTTCTCTGGAGGTGACCTGGCCGCGCGGCAGCGGGCGTGCCCGCGTGCGCGCCATCAGTGCGTCGATCTTTTGTTCCACCAGGCAGTTGATTGCCGCAGCGGCGCCGGCTACCAGGGCGATGCCGACCGTTGCCGCCAGCACGATGCGCAAGTCAGGCAGGCCCGGCGTCGCCAGGAACATACCGATGACCGCGCAAAATACGATCAGCGACACCACGCGTGGTTTGGTCAGCGTGACGAATTCCCGTAGCCTGGCTATCAGCCCGGTGGCGGGTTTGGGTGTGGCGACGGCAACCATAAACTTCTCCTTGGTGTTCCTGCGCCTGTCTTAGCGACGTACCATGCGAAAATTGATCGCGATCATGGTGGCGAGTAGACAGGCGGCGCCTGCATTGTGGGCAACTGCCACGGGCAGGGGTAATTTGAACATTATGTTGGCAATGCCCAGCACTACCTGCAGCAACAACGCCAAGCCCAGCAAAACCGCAAGGCTACGCAAAACACGTGACGCATACAAGCGCCAGGCCAACAACATGATGTAGCAAAACGTCACTAATGCGCCTAAACGGTGCAACCAGTGGATGGCAGTGAGGTTGGCCGTGCTCAGTACCTGTCCGTCTGCCGTCTGCCCCAGCTCGCGCGCCAGGTGGAAGGCATCGGCAAACGCCATCTGCGGCACGATCTGCCCCTGGCAGGTGGGGAAGTCGGCACAGGCCAACGCGGCATAATTCGTGCTCACCCAGCCACCCAGCACAATCTGCGTGATCACGATCAACAGGCCCAACCTGGCCCAGGGTAAGAGGCGCGGTGCCGCATTGCCGGGGCGTGACCAGTAGAGCTGCCGCATCGTCAGCCAGATCAGCAGGGCGAAGGTGGTCAGGCCGCCAATCAGATGCGCCGTGACGATGGCGGGCTTGAGCAGCAGGGTGACGGTCCAGGCACCCAGTGCTCCCTGCAGGCAGACCACGCCGATCAGCGCAAGATGCAGCCCCCAGGACTGCTGCCAGTAGCTGCGTTGCTTGTAGGCAATGGCGGCGATGGCGATGATCAGCACACCCAGGCCGCTCGCCAGGAAGCGATGAATCATTTCCTTCCAGGCTTTGGCCATGCTGACCGGGCCATAGGGCGAGTCAGCATGGGCTGCCTGTATCTGCTCGGCCGCATGCAGGGGCGTAATCTTACCATAGCAGCCAGGCCAGTCGGGGCAGCCCAGGCCGGCATCCGAGAGCCGGACATAAGCGCCCAGGACCACGACGCAAAAAGTCCAGACGGCGGCGAGTATTATCAACTTGCGGTACATAAATCATCCATAAACGATTTCAACAGGCTACGGGAAAAAGGTGCCTGCAAGTAGGTGTTACCTGGCGGACTTCGCAAACCGCGCTCAGCCTAGCGCCTCATTGTTCTTGAGCAGCTTGCCCAATTCCTTGATCACCTTGTTGGGCATGACATCGCGCTCGTAACGCAGCACCTGGTTGCCGAGAGGGTCGATGATGTAGATGCCCTTGTTGACGGCGCCGGGCAAGGGAATAGTCTGCAGTGCGCGGCGCAGTTGTGCGCCGTCGGCGCGGGTGACGATGTCGGCTGAAGGTGTGCCGCCATCCGTCACCAGCCATAGTCGCTCTACCCGGCCCATATCCTTGCCCTGCGCCAGGCGAAACTGGCGTATGGCAAACAGGCTGTCCTGGCAGGACTTCTCGCAACTGGCCGTGTCGGCCATCACGATCAGCCACTTGCCTTTCAACTGCGCCAGTTGCGCGGGCTGGCCGTCCATGGTCGCCATCTTGAATTGTGGGACGGGCGCGATTTCCAGCATCTTGCCATAGCTTTTGCCGCCTTCGGGTTTCCAGTAGTAGTAGGTAAGGTAGGAGGCGGCGACCGGCGCGATGGTAATGGCAATCAAGGCCAGCAAGGTCAAACGCTTTGGAAGATACCGGCGGATTTGTCTGAGGGCTTGGCGCTGTGGACAGCGGGTGCGGCGGCATGACTCATTTTGGGCTACGTCTCCAATGAAACCGGATAAAAAAGAAAATCGCCAAGCCGGCAAACAAAAACCATTGTCCGGCGTAGGCATAGTGCTTCTCGATGCCCAGATCGGGCGGCGGCCAGTCCTGCCGTAAGCCGTCGGCTGCAGACAGCGCCAAGGCGAGCGCCGGAACCGGCTCGGTTTTGACCAGGGCCCGATAGCGTGCCCAGTCGAGATTTTGCCAGATAGCGCTGCTGCCGGTGTCGCTGGCCAACTGCACATAGTGCTGGGTCGGCGGCGTCAGGCGGATGGTCATTGTCACCTCCGCGTCCGGCAGGGGAGGGGGGTGCGGTGCTTCTACGCCCTTGGCCAGCCAGCCGCGATTGACCAAGAGCAGCTTTCCGTCATCCAGGCGCAATGGCGCCAAAACATTAAAGCCCGCTTTGCCGTCCAGAATGCGATTATCCAACAAAATGGCGCCTTCCGGCTGCCAATGACCGCGTACGGTAAACTGCTTGTACCAAGCTGCATCACCCAGCTCGCCGTGCCAGGGCTGGACGGGGCGGGCATCGGCCTGTGCATAGGCTGCCGCAAGCTGAGCTTTGTATTGTCCTCTGCCCAATTGCCAGAAGCCCAGGCGCACGGTCAGCGCCACGAAGAGCAGGGTGGCGATAAGTATCAAGGGACGCGGCTTGGCGAGATGCATGTACGGGCTGCCTACTGTAAGAACAGGCATGAAATTGCCTGCCCGCCGTTTCGGCGCGCAGGCACCTGATAAACTAGCGCGTTTCTGTATGCAGGAGGTCGCATGAAAGTCATTATCGTCATATTCGTACTGGGCATACTGGTAGCGATGGGTAGCGCCATGGTCGCACTATTACGTCACAAGGGCTCATCGAAAAGCACGGTGCGGGCGCTGACCATCCGCGTGGCGTTATCCGTGTGCCTGTTCCTGGTGCTGATGCTCAGCTTCAAGATGGGCTGGATACATCCCCATGGTGTGACGGGGTAGTTGCCGCAGTGGTACAAAAAGCAACGGTGCAGCTTGTGGCTGCACCGTTGCTTTTGATGATCGCAATGACGCGGCGATCGTCGATAAGTCTCTTACAGCCAGTAAACAAATACGAACAGGATCAGCCACACTACGTCAACAAAGTGCCAGTACCAGGCGGCCGCCTCGAAAGCGAAGTGATGCTCAGGCTTGAAGTGGCCCTTCATGACGCGGAACCAGGTCACCGTCAACATCAGCGCACCGATGAACACGTGCATGCCGTGAAAGCCGGTCATCATGTAGAAGGTGGCACCGTAGACGCCAGACTTCAAGGTCAGGTTCATTTCCGTGAAGCCATGATGATATTCCTGCACCTGCAAACCCAGGAACAAGGCACCCAAGGCAACTGTTGCTGCCAGGAACAGCTTCAGCGTGCCGCGATGGTTGGCCAGCAAGGCGTGGTGGGCGATGGTCAGCGTGACACCGGAAGTCAGCAGGATGGCAGTATTCCATGCGGGAAGACCCCAGGCCTTCATGGCTTCATAAGGCTCAGAACCGTTCGGTGCTGTCGCGATCGGCCACACTGCGTTGAAATCTGGCCATAGCAGCTTATGCGTGAGATCGCTCAGCTCTGGTACGGAAATGACGCGCACGTAGTACAAGGTGCCGAAGAAGGCAGCGAAGAACATGACTTCGGAAAAGATGAACCAGCTCATGCCCCAGCGGAAGGAAACATCCACACGCTTGGAGTATGCGCCGCCTTCGGATTCACGGATAACATCGCCGAACCAGCCAAACAACATATAAATCAGGATGGCTGCGCCGAGCGCGATTGAGTAGAAACCGGTGTTGACGGCGTTCACCGCCATGGCAGCGCCAAGGCCGATAAAGAACAAGGCGAAGGCACCGACCAGAGGCCACTTCGACGGCTCTGGCACAAAGTACGCCGGTTGATGTGCGGCTGCGTGATGGCTTGCCATTGTTTTACTCCCTTGCTGTTGATTACTTGCCGCTTGGCATTTGCGCCGAGGGCACTGTTTTAAACAAATTCTGCTTGCTGATCGGTGCTTGCTACGCTGCCAGTGCAATGCTCAACTGGCGATGTGCTTGACCAGCATGATCAGGCTTCCTATCAATATGCCTGCGCATATCACCGCAGCCACGATAATCTGCACGGGGCGCAGTTTGGCGAGATCCTCACGGGAAGCCTTGCCACGGCGTATGCCGATAAATGCCGAGAGGACTGTGGCGACTGCGCTCAGCGTGGTTGATCTGCGCGTGCCCTGGTTTGCATCATCCTCTTTTTGCTTCATGAGCTACCTTTCGCCGTGCCGGCAACCTCGAAAAAGCTATACGACAGGGTAATCGTGGTGACCGATTGCGGCAGTGCCGGGTCTATCACGAAGATCACCGGCATGCGGCGCTTTTCGCCCGGTGCAAAAGTTTGCTGCCTGAAACAAAAGCACTCCAGTTTATTGAAGTACTTGGAAGCGACGGCAGGTGCATAGCTGGGAACGGCTTGTCCAACAATGGCCTTGCTGCCGCGATTCTCGAAATCATAAACTACTTGTGTCAACTCACCCGGATGTACTTCGATGTGGCTTTTTTCCGGATGAAACTGCCAGGGCAGTTCACCCCGCAGGTTGGCATCAAACTCTATGCGAACGACCCTTGTCTTGTCGACCTGTGTGTTGGCTGGCGTTACCGCGTCTGCCTTGATCAGGTTGTTGATGCCCGTTACTTCACAGATCTTCTTGTAAAACGGCACCAGGCCATAAGCAAAGCCAAACATGAGGAGCGCAATGACTGTCAGCTTGCCCAGCAATACGCGATTATCCTTCGCTACATTACTCATACCGCACCATCAACTTACTTTCTGCCTGTGCTGCTAGAGCCTCAAGCCAACCGGGTCGAGCAGGCCTGCCTGGCGTTTCCAGGCTAGCCTGTCTGACCCGTCGTTTAATGCCCAAACAAAACGTGCCTGGCTATCACACCTATGAAGAACACCAAGGCTATCGAAACAAGTATCAGGCCGGTACGTGCGTTTTTATTGCCGCCGCTCATATCTGGCTATCCGACTTAGTGCAGCATTTGCTGGGCAGACAACTTATCTACTACCGACTTTTCAGGCGGCGTTTCCCAGGTATGGAACGGGGCAGGGGAGGGCAGTTCCCACTCCAGCGTATTGCCGCCTTCCCAAGGCTTGGCTGGTGCCTTGCCGCTGCCGCCGCGGATGCAGTCGATCACAGCGTACAGGAAGATCAACTGGCCGAGACCGAAACAGAAGGCGCCGACGGTGGCAATGCTGTTGAAGTCGGTGAACTGCACGGCATAGTCAGGAATACGACGCGGCATGCCGGCCAGACCCAGGAAGTGCATCGGGAAGAAGGTGATGTTGAACCAGATCATCGACCACCAGAAGTGGAACTTACCGACCTTCTCGTTGTACATGTTGCCGGTCCACTTTGGAATCCAGTAGTAGACTGCAGAGAACAGCGAGAACAGGGCGCCGGCCACCAGCACGTAGTGGAAGTGGGCAACCACGTAGTAGGTATCCTGCAACTGGATATCGACAGCAGCAATCGACAACACCACACCGGAGAAGCCGCCCAACGTGAACAGGCACACGAAACCGATGGCGAACAGCATCGGCGTTTCAAAGGTCATGGCGCCTTGCCACATGGTGGCGATCCAGTTGAATACCTTCACGCCGGTCGGTACGGCAATCAGCATCGTTGCGTACATGAAGAAGATTTGCGCAGTAGCCGGCATGCCGGTGGCGAACATGTGGTGAGCCCACACCATGAACGACAGGATGGCGATACTGGAAGTCGCATAAACCATCGAGTGATAGCCGAACAAAGGCTTGCGGGCGAAAGTCGGGATCACCTGGCTGACGATGCCGAATGCCGGCAAGGCCATGATGTACACCTCGGGGTGGCCGAAGAACCAGAACACGTGTTGGTACAGAACCGGGTCACCGCCGCCTGCCGCGTTGAAGAAGTTGGTGCCGAAGTGGCGATCCGTCAGCACCATGGTCACGGCACCAGCCAGAACTGGCATCACGGCGATCAGCAGGTAGGCAGTGATGAGCGTCGTCCAGCAGAACATCGGCATCTTCATCAGCGTCATGCCGGGCGCGCGCATGTTGAGGATGGTGGTGACGATGTTGATGGCGCCCATGATGGAAGAGATACCCATGATGTGGATGGCGAAAATCGTCAGGTCCATGCCCATGCCCATCTGCGTGGCCAGCGGCGCATACAGCGTCCAGCCTGCGGCGGCAGCGCCACCGGGTACGGCAAACGAAATCATCAACAGCAGGGCGGCGGGTGGCAGCAACCAGAACGACCAGTTGTTCATCCGCGCAAACGCCATGTCCGGCGCGCCGATCATCAGGGGAATCTGCCAGTTGGCGAGGCCGGTGAAGGCCGGCATGATGGCACCGAACACCATGATCAGGCCGTGCAGGGTGGTGAACTGATTGAAGAGTTCCGGCTTGAAGAATTGCAGGCCAGGATGGAACAGCTCCAGGCGGATGCACAGTGCCATCACGCCGCCGGATATGAACATGGCGAAAGCGAACCACAGGTACAGCGTGCCTATGTCTTTGTGGTTGGTCGCCATCACCCAGCGGGCAATGCCGCTGGGGTGGTGATCGTGATCATGGCTGTGATCAGCGTGATCGGGGATATGCGTAGTCGTAGTCATAGTGGATCCTTATCGGTATGCGGCACAGCCAATTACTTGCGAGCGGCCTTGACCTCGGTCGGTTGGACGAGGACACCGGTATTGTTGCTCCAGGCATTCTTGGTGTAGGTGATCGCTGCGGCTATTTCCGTGTCGGACAGCACAGCCTTCCAGGCCGGCATGGCGTTGCGGCCATTCAGCACCACGTTGATCTGGCCGGGCTTGTCCGTCAGTACCAGCTTGGAGCCATCCAGGGCCGGGAAGGCACCGCCACCCTTGCCATCTGCCTTGTGGCATACGGCGCAATTCGCTTCAAATACCTTCTGGCCGCGTGCTTTCAGGTCGGCCAGCGTCCATACCTTGTTCGGGTCGTCCTGGTTGGCGGCAGCCAGCTTCTTCTGCTCGGCTACCCAGGCCTTGTATTCCTCTTCCTTGACGACCTTGACGACGATAGGCATGAAGCCATGGTCCTTGCCGCACAGTTCGCTGCATTGGCCGCGATAGATGCCTTCCTTCTCGGCCTTGAACCATGTGTCGCGGATGAAGCCAGGGATGGCATCCTGCTTGACGGCGAAAGCCGGCACGCTCCAGGCGTGGATCACGTCGGCGGCGGTAGTCAGGATGCGCACCTTCTTGCCGACGGGCACGACAACCGGGTTGTCCACTTCCAGCATGTAGTTCTCGTTCTTGGCTTCGCGGGCTGAAACGTCCTGGCCGTAGTTCTCGTACTGGCTTTGCGGTGTGGACAGGCGGCTGTAGAAGCTGATGCCCTCGTCCATGTAGTCATAGCCCCATTTCCACTGGTAGCCGGTAGCCTTGATGGTCAGGTCGGCACCTTTGGTGTCTTTTTGCGAGAGGATGACCTTGGTGGCGGGCACGGCCATGCCGACCAGGATCAGCAGCGGAATGATGGTCCATACCAGTTCCACGGTGGTGCTTTCGTGGAAGTGGGCGGCCTTGTGGCCGACGGATTTGCGATGTTTGAATATCGCGTAGAACATCGCGCCGAAAACAACGAAAAATATCACCGTGCAAATGCCGAGTATCAGCGTATGCAGGTCATAAATTTCTCTGGCAACCTGCGTTACCGGCGTCTGCAAATTCAGTTGATATTCGGCAAGCGCGGCGCCGGAAGCTGTAGCTAGCACGGTGGCAAAAATTGGTAATGCGTGGCGTTTCATATTGTCCCCATGTACGCAGCGCCGATGCGGCGTCGTAATCCTTGTGCGGCGTTAACCGCTAGCGTTGTCTGGTGCCGTCGTCTGGTCTGGCAGATGTAAATTGCCGGGCAGAACGACTAAAGAGTGGCGCCGTGAAGACCCATCGAAGATGCGTTCAACGTTGTGGCAACCATTTAATCGCGGCAATCCTAGCAGAGGGGGGCAACTAACTCAACGCCAAACGGTCCAGTTGTTTGGCGCCGAGCAATGTCCGCAGTGCTTGGTCGAGTATTGGCGCTTGATTTAGTTCAGCTTTTTCTTGATCGGCCAAATGTGGCAGCGCACCTAGAAATGAGACATCCAGATGCCTGCGCAAAAAGTCAATATTGTCTTGGCGGGCCAGCATGGCCGGTTCTACGCAGTTTGCAAGCCAACCTGCGCAGGGCAGGCCGCTGGCCTTTATCGCCTGCAAGGTGAGCGCCGCATGATTGAGGCAGCCTAGTCTCACGCCTACCACGAGTATGACGGGCGCATTGATCGCCACGGCCAGATCCTGCATGGTGCGGGTTTCATCAACAGGCGACAGCCAGCCGCCGGCGCCTTCTACCAGTACCACATCGGCCAGTTGCTGCAATGCCTGATGCGCTTCGGTCAGGCGCGCAAAGTCTATCGTTGCCCCAGCAGCGCGCACCGCGATATGCGGAGATACGGGCTGGCTGAACGCATAGGGATTCCGATATTGCAGGGGCGCATCGATATTGCCGGCCAACAGGTGCTGGCTGACATCTTCATTGTCTATGCTGCCGTCCTGCCGCTGGCGCCCGCCCGCGGCGACAGGCTTCATGCCGACTGCGCGCAGGCCTTTGCGCACTGCCGCGCGCAGCAAGCCACAGGTAAACCAGGTTTTACCGATTTCCGTGTCAGTGCCGGTGATGAAAAAGCTGCGTGCGGGCATAGGGTCGCAATGTATCAGACAGCGCGTGGATGGAAGGAAATGATCTGGCTGCCGTCGTGGCTAGCCGGCTTGGGGCTGGGTTTCCAGGCGTGGCCGTAGATCACTTCATAGCTTGCCGGCAGCTTGCCGGCCCGGCGCTGCTGTTCATAGGCGGCAATGACGCGTGCCCATGCCGATTTGCCGAGCAGGCCGCGGCGGCGGCCGCTGCCGGCATAGGTGGCGCCGATGGCTTTCAGGTCGTGCAGGATGGTTTTTACGTCATCGTAGGTCATGACGATCTTTTCCATGTCCATGACCGGCGCCGCATAGCCGCAGCGGGTGAGGGCGTCGCCCAGGTCGTGCATGTCGATAAAACGGTTGACGTGCGGCGTGCTGTCGGCAGCCGCGAAGGCCTGGCGCAGCTCGCATAGGGTGTCCGGCCCGAAGGTGCTGAACATGAGCAGCCCTTCCGGCTTGAGAATACGGTGGAACTCCTTGAACGCACGATCCGGTTCGTTCAACCACTGGATGGCCAGGTTGGACCAGACCAGTTCCACGCTGGCGCTTTGCAGGGGAATGGCTTCCAGGTCGGCACATACGCTGTCGCTGTTGCGCCCCAGCAAACGGCTCATGAAGCTGCTTTTGTCGCGCGCCGCCTGCAGCATGCCCAAGGCAATGTCCAGTTCGATCAGGCGCCCGCTCTTGAAGCGCTCCCGGAGCTTGGGGCCGGCGTAGCCGGTGCCGCTGCCGGCATCCAGCATGCGGCTAGGCATGAGCTTGACGAGGTCCAGGCGCTCCAGCATGCGGTCGGCGATCTCGCGCTGCAGGACGGCGGCGGCGTCATAGGCATTGGCCGCACCGTGAAAGGCGCGACGCACGGCAGCTCTATCGGTAAGCAGCGCCGCCTCATCTGTGGTTAGCGGTTTGGAGGGGATGTCTTTGCTCAACACGCGCATTTCTTTGCCATCATGCCGGGCGCCGACCACTGAACCACTGCCGCATTACCTGCACCAGCATGGGTAGCAGCGACAGGCCGACGACGGCGATGATCATGATGGACAGGTTATTCTTCACGAAATCCATGTCGCCGAATATATAACCCAGCGTGACCAGCCCACCCACCCACAAGGCCGTGCCGAGCAGGCTGAAGATCAGGAAGCGTGGATAAGCCATGTGCGCAGCGCCGGCCACGAAGGGGGCAAAGGTGCGCACTATCGGCAGGAAGCGCGCCAGGGCGATGGTTTTGCCGCCATGCTTCTCATAGAAGACGTGGGTGCGCTCCAGGTAATCGCGCCGGAATATCTTTGAGTTGTTGTTCGCAAACAGCTTCTCGCCCAGGGTGCGACCGATCAGGTAATTGGTCGAATCGCCAAGCACTGCCGCCAGCATCAGGCAACCGGCGATCAGGAATGGGTCCATGCCGCCAGTGGCCGCTACGGCGCCCGCCACGAACAGCAGGGAGTCGCCGGGCAGGAAAGGCATGACCACGAGACCTGTCTCGCAGAAGATGATCAGGAACAGCAGTGCGTAGATCCAGGCGCCGTAGTCGATCGCAAGCTGCTTCAGGAATACATCGGTATGCAGGAAGATATCTATCAGGAAGTGCAGGTCCACAAATTGCTCCGGATGCGGCAAAGGCCGCGCAAGCGGCCCCCGTCTAGGATAGTGAAGGGCGGTATCTTTTATCTATTTAAGATCAGACTACCGCTTCTTCCTTGGTCCGCACTTGTTTGATCATATTCTCCCGCGTCACGCCGAACAGCAGCAGCAAGGGGCTGGCGACCAGCACCGAGGAGTAGATGCCGAAGACGATGCCGATGGTCAGAGCCAGTGCGAAGTAATGCAAGGCCGAGCCGCCGATGAAGAGCATGGACAGCACCATCATTTCCGTACAGCCGTGGGTGATCAGCGTACGGCTCATGGTGGTGGTAATTGCGTTGTCGATGACTTCCGGCACGCTGCGCCCGCGCAGCTTGCCACTACGGAAGTTTTCCCGTATCCGGTCGAATACCACCACCGATTCATTCACCGAGTAGCCGAGCACCGCCAGCACGGCGGCCAGCACCGTCAGCGAAAATTCCCATTGGAACAGGGCGAAGAAGCCGAGAATGATCACCACGTCGTGCATGTTGGCGATGATGGCGGAGGCAGCAAAGCGCCATTCGAAACGCAAGGCAAGGTAACCCATGATGCCGAGACTGACGATGATCAGTGCAATCAGACCGTGGCTGAACAGCTCATCGCCGACCGAAGGGCCAACGAAATCCACCTTGCGCCGCTCGATGCATTTTCCCACAGGCAGGGGCCGTTCCTGCTCATTGATACGCAAACCGGCCTTCTGTGCCTTGGCAAGCTCGGCATTGGCGGCGCGAGGCGCTGTGCATTCGGCGGGTTCGGCGCCTTTTTGGATGAGGCTTGCGAACGCGAGGTCACTGGTTGAAGCGCTGGTCGCGCCCGGCACATTCGGCAGGCGGATCATGATGTCCTGGGTGGTGCCCAACGCCTGTACCTGGATATCCTTGTGCTTGCCGCCCAGGTTCAGGGCCTCCACCGTCGTGCGCACTTCATCTATGCTCACGGCGTGCGGATAGCGCACCTCGATCACGGTGCCGCCCGTGAATTCGATGCTCATGTTCAAGCCCTTGATGAGCAGGAAGGCCACGGCCAGGATGAAGGTTCCCAGCGAGATTGCCGTGGTGATCTTCCCGTAGCTCATGAACGGGATATCTTTTTTGAAATGGAAGAATTCAATCATAATTTTTACTCGATTTGACGCGGCTTATACGGCCAGCGACTTGACGCGGCGGCGATAGCCGTAGATCAGGTTGACGAGACCGCGCGAAACAAAGACGGCGCTGAACATCGAAGTCATGATGCCGATGCAATGCACCCAGGCAAAACTACGGATGGCGCCGGAGCCGAATATCAGCAACGCCAGACCGGCGATCAGGGTGGTGATATTGGAATCCAGAATCGTCGCCCAGGCATGCTCGTAACCGGCGTTGATGGCGGCCTGCGGACTCATGCCGTTGCGTACTTCCTCGCGTATGCGCTCGTTGATCAGCACGTTCGAGTCGATTGCCATGCCCAGTGTCAAGGCGATGGCGGCGATGCCCGGCAGCGACAAGGTCACGCCGAGACGCGACAGCACCGCCAGCAACAGCAACAGATTGACGGCCAGGGCAAAGGCCGCCGTGATGCCGAACATGCGGTAGTAGACCAGCATGAACAAGGTGATGGCGACGAAGCCGTAGAGCGTGGAATACAGGCCCTTCTCGATATTCTCTTTGCCGAGGCTGGGGCCAACGGTGCGCTCTTCTACGAATTCCATTTCAGCCGCCAGCGAACCGGCACGCAGCAGCAAGGACACCTCGTTGGCTTCCGCCGCGCTCATGGCGCCGCTGATCTGGAATTGGCTGCCCAGTTCGGAGCGGATGACGGGAGCGGTGACCACCTGACCCTTGCCTTTTTCCACCAGTATCATGGCCAGGCGTTTGCCGATATTGTCGCGTGATACCTGGCGGAAGATGGAGCTGCCTGCCGAGTCGAGGCGTATATGCACGGCCGCCTCGTTTTTGTCGTCGAAACCGGGCTGGGCGTCGTTGATGTTGTCGCCTGTCAGTTCAACTTCCTTGCGAACCAGGATAGTCGTGTTGCCTTTGGCACCCAACTCTTCCATTAACTCAAAACCGGCTGGGACATTGCCGGAGCGGGCTTCAGCCAGCTTGGCGGGATCGTCCTCAACCAGGCGAACTTCCAGTGATGCGGTGCGACCGATAATGGCCTTGGCCTTGGCGGTGTCCTGCACGCCTGGCAATTCGACGACGATGCGATCCAGCCCCTGCTGCTGGATGATGGGCTCGGCGACGCCCAATTCGTTGATACGGTTATGCAGCGCGGCAACGTTTTGCTTCACGGCGTCGCTCATGATGCGCTGGCCTTCTTCCGGCTTCATCGCCAAGATGACCTTGTAGTTATTTTCGCCCTTGTTTTCCGTTACCAGCAGATTGGGCTGGGTTTTCTCGATGACCTTACGTGCTTCGCTGACCATATCGGCATCGCGGAACTGCACTTCGACGGTCTGTCCAACGCGCTTGATGGCGCCGTAGCGTATTTTCTTATCTTTCAATTCCCGGCGCGCATCGCTGGAAATGCGGTCGAACGCTTTGTCCACCGCCTGCTTCATATTCAGTTCCAGCAGGAAATGCACGCCGCCGCGCAAGTCCAGGCCCAGCGCCATTGGCTGCGCGCCGACAGAGGCGAGCAGCGACGGCGTGTTCGGCACCTGGTTGAGCGCCACCACATAGTTGTCGCCCAGGGTTTTCTGGATCAGCTCCTTGGCGGGCACCTGATCTTCAAACTTGCTGAGCTTGACCTTGAGACTGCTGCCATCGAAAAGAATGCCGGCAACGGGTATCTTGGCGCCGGCCAATAGTTTTTCCATTTGTGCCATGGTGCTGGTATCCACCTTGACGGCGGAGCGCGCGCTGGAAATCTGCACAGCGGGGCTTTCGCCAAACAAGTTGGGAACCGAGTAAGTGAGGCCCAGGATCAGGGCAATGGCGATGAGGATGAATTTCCAGGCAGGATAACGATTCATGGCTTAGATGTTGTTCTTGAAGAGCTTGCTGTGGACGGCCTGCGAGCAGGAACGGGGGGCGACCGGCAGCAGGCAGTGCCGGCCGGTTCGCATCACACCTGTCAGCGTTGTGCTTTCAGCGTGCCTTTTTCCAGCTTGTTGGCGATGGCGCTGCGCTGCACGACGACCTCGACGCCGTCAGCGATGTCCAGTGTCAAATAGACTTCGCCTGCTTTGACGACGCGGCCGACGGTGCCGCCATTGGTGACTACCTCGTCGCCTTTTTGCAACGCGTCCAGCAAGGCCCGATGTTCTTTCAGCTTTTTCTGTTGCGGGCGGATCAGCAAAAAGTAAAACAACACCATGATGACCGCGATAGGTGCGAATTGCATCAGCATGTCCGGCTGGCCGGAAGTCCCTGATGCGGCAAAGGCTTGTGTGATGAACATTGTCGGTTTCTCGAAAGACGGAGCGGAATCGCAAACGGCGCATTCTATCTGCTCAACCTTGCAAAATCCACCTCGCTGGTCGAGACTGCGGCGCCACAAGGGTTTGAAAACGCCAGGCAACACTGCAAGACTGGCTAAGGCGCTATTTTGTTCCTGGATTCTGGAGGTTTCATGTTGCAACTGATTGATTACTACGCGTCCTTGATACGCGCCTGCCTGCTTGTCCTGCTCATGGCCACGCTAGCGCATGCGTCCGAGCCGGTGGTCGAGATTTATAACGCCGAAAAGACGCGCATTGCCGATATTTATAAAGACGGCATGAAGCAATGTGAGGCTAAAGCCGGTGAAGTCAAGGTGCGTTGTCAGAAAAGCGCTGCACAGCAGCGGCGCGAAGCGCTGAAAGCGGCTAGCCGGGAGCGGGATGTGGGCTTGACTTGCCTCGCCTGCGGCAAGGTGAGCAAGGTCGAGGTGACGAGCCGCGACGCGACGGGCAGCACCACCGGCGCAGTCATCGGCGGGGTGGTGGGGGCGGTGGTCGGGCGTCAGGTGGCGCATGACAGCAGCTCGGCGAACAAAAATGTGGCAACTGCAGTCGGGGCGGTCGGCGGTGCCCTGATCGGCAACAAGGTCGGCGCCAGCGGCAAGCAGCAGAAGGTCTGGCTGGTATCCTACCAGTTGTATAACGGCGAAGCGTCGCAGAAGACCTATAGCGACGAGCCTGCATTCAAGGCCGGCGACAAGATCAAGGTCGATGGCGAGCGCTTGCTGGCGCGCTGATTGAAGGCTGAGAATCACTCTCTCAGGGCGGACTTGCATCCACTATATTTAAGGTGATTTTCGGAAATCACCTAAGCATCGCGGGGTTTGCTGTCAGAACATCGGGCCGCCTGCGACTGATTCCTCACGCACTTGTCTGAACGTCGATGGCGGCAAGTAGTCTTAGCGCTTATTGCCAGGAGAAATGAACATGAGAAACTCGCAGTTGGCCATAGCTGCACTATCAGTATTGAGTGCCGCGCTTGCGATGGCGCTTGAGATCAAGCCCTATTCCGCAGAAGCACTTGCCAGCGCACAAAAGGACGGCAAGCCGGTAGCGCTGCATTTCCGGGCCGACTGGTGCCCCGTCTGCCGCGCGCAGGATAAGGTAATGGAAGGCTTCAAGGCCGACAAGGCCCTGGATATCACGGTGCTGGCGGTGGACTATGACAAGGAAAAGGCGCTGGAGAAGAAGCTGAAGGTGGCGACGCAGTCCACGCTGATTGTCTACAAAGGCAGCAGTGAAAAGGCGCGGCTGGCTGGCGATACCGAGCCGGAAAAGCTGCGTGCAGCACTGGCTGCTGCCAAGTGAGTCGCTGATGCGCTGCATACCCCGTGTCGCCCTCTACCCATGGTTGTGGCCCGCCGTGAAAGCGCAGCCGTGAGCATCGCCCTGACCAGCCTCGGCCTTGCCATCGCTGCCGGCGCCTTGACTACGCTGTCGCCCTGCGTCTTCCCCATCCTGCCGCTGGTGGTGGGCGGTGCCATGCAAAGCAATCGCTTGGCACCTGTGGCGATGGGGGCGGGCATGGTGCTGTCGTTTGCGGTGATGGGCACATTGCTCGGCGCGTTTGGCGATGCCTTGGGCCTGGATGCCGGCGCTGTGCGTGTGTTCGGAGCGCTGATGCTGATCGGCTTCGGCATCGTCATGCTGGTGCCGGCGCTCAATGCGCGCTTCAACCTGTTGATGAGCCCCATTGCTGCCGGCGCCAATGATGCATCTGCGCGCCTGGATACGGCCTCGCTGCTGGGTGCGTTTGCCCTGGGCGGGCTGCTGGGCCTGATCTGGAGCCCCTGCTCCGGCCCCTTGCTGGCTTCGGCGCTGACCCTGGTGGCCAGCGAAGGCGGGGCAGTCAGCGGTGGCCTGATATTGGGGCTGTTTGGATTGGGCGCCGCCACACCCCTGGTGTGCATCGCCTATGCGTCGCGCGCGGGTTTCAGCCGTTCCAGGGACTGGGTGCTGCGACGTATCCACACCCTCAAGCAGGGCTTCGCGATTTTGATGATCGTGCTGGGCGTCGCCATCCTCAGCGGGCTGGACAAACGGTTGGAAGCGGTTGTTACCCAGGTGCTGCCGGAGGCCTGGGTTGAGGCTATTACCCGCTTTTGAGGCGGGAACGCGAATTGCGCGGGATGCTTGGAGTCCGTAGGGCGTCAATAAGGCGTAGCCGCATGGCAATTTGTCCATCTCATCTTGCAGTGGCGTGTGAGAGATTTTCATGCGGCGCAATGCGCTACGCTTATTGCGCCCTACGAATCAGCCAGCCAGCGACAAAGGCAGCTTGCGCAAGCGCTTGCCGGTGGCGGCAAATAGTGCGTTGGCCAGCGCCGGCGCCAGTGGCGGCAGGCCGGGTTCGCCTATGCCGGTGGGGCTGGCTGTGCTCTCGACGATATACACCTCGATAGGCGGGCATTCATTGATGCGCAGCACCGGGTAGTCGTGAAAGTTGCTCTGCTGCACCTGGCCGTTGTTGATGGTGATCTGCCCATGGCGTGCGGCGCTGAGGCGAAGATCACGGCGCTTTCCACTTGCGAGCGCACGATGTCCGGGTTCACTGCCAGCCCGCAATCCACTGCCGACACGATGCGTTTGATCGTGTAATCCGTGCCGTGCACGCTGACTTCCACCACATGCGCCACATCCGTCTCGAAGCTGCGTGCCACGGCGATGCCTCGGAATACGCCGGGCGCCGGCGGCGTGCTCCAGTTGGCCCTGGCCGCCGCCAGTTCCAGTACGCCGAGCAGGCGCGGGCTGCCCTTGAGCAGGCGGCGCCGGAACTGGAAGGGGTCGATGCCCGCAGCGTGGGCCATTTCATCGACGAAGCTCTCCGTCATAAAGACATTGAACGAATGTCCGACGGAGCGCCAGAAGCCTATCGGGATGCCGTTATCCTGGTTGATGTATTCGACGCGATGATTGGGGAATGCGTATGCAAAGCTGGCGGTGCCCTCAGTGGCCGTACCATCCGGCGCGATGCTGCGATAGGTCTTGGCCGCCATGGCGGCACCGGCACGCTTGACGCCATGCGGCACCCAGGTCGGGCTCATGGTGGAGATGAAGTCCAGCGTGGAGGCGGCGACGATGGATTCGCTAACCACGCGCGCGAGGAAGCCCGTCACCTCGCCATTTTTACCCAGCCCGGCCTTGTAGTAATTCACGGCAGCGGGTCGATAGAAATCGTTGCGCATATCTTCCTCGCGGCTCCACAGCACCTTTACCGGCTTTTTGACGGCCATGGAGATGCGGACGGCTTCTTCTACATAGTCCTGGGGAATACGCCGCCCGAAGCCGCCACCCATGAAGGTTTGGTTGACACGGATGCGCGCATGCTCAAGACCGCTGACGCGTGCCGCCGTTTCGCGTGCCAATTGCGGGAACTGGGTGGGCGCCCAGATTTCGCATTCGTCCCAATTGAAAAAGGCCGTGCAGTTTTGCGGTTCCATGGTGGCGTGCGCGAGGTAGGGCGCTTCGTAGCTGGCCTCGATGAGCTTGCTGGCGGCCTTGAAGCCGTCCTCGACATTGCCGTCGCTACGGATGGACTTGCCGGTGCCGTTGCGCGCCAGATCATGGTAGCGGCGGCTGATGGTGGCGGAACTGGTGCTGGCGAGCGGCCCGGCTTCCCATTCCAACTTGAGCAGGGCCGCGGCGGCCTTGGCCTGGTACCAGTGGCCGGCGACAACGGCGACGCCGTACGGCAGCGCGACGCTGGCGATAAAGCCGGCTTGCGCCTTGCAGGCCGCATCGTCTATGGCCTTGGGAGAGCCACGCAAAGTCGGGCTATGCACGACGAAGGCGTGGACCATGCCCGGCACCTGGACGTCGATGCCGTACTGGGCAGTGGCCATCACCTTCTGGTGCAGGTCGAGGCGCTTTTGCGGCTTGCCGATGTACTTGAAATCCTTTGGCTTTTTAAGCGCCACCTCACCGACCTGCTCCTGGGCTGCAGCGATGCAGACCTGCCCATAGCTGAGGCTGCGGCCGCTTTTTGCATGAAGTAGCTGACCATGCGCCGCGCTCACTTCCACCAGTGGTACGCCGAATTTTTTTGCTGCGGCGCTGCGTAGCATCTCGCGTGCCGTCGCGCCGGCGCGGCGTAGCGGCTCCCAGGAATTTTTGACGCTGGCACTGCCGCCTGTCACCTGCACGGCGGGATTCGGTGCCCCATTCACATAGGCGCCGCCCACGCCTTGCGCAAAAGCAACCTCGATGTGTGCCGGATCGACTTCCAGCTCTTCGGCGATCAGGGTCGGATGCGAGGTCATGGTGCCTTGGCCCATTTCCACCCGGTCCAGCACAAACACGATGCGATTGTCGGGGGTGATGGATAGCCAGGCATTCGGGTTGAACTGGCCTTCTTGCGCGGCATTCCGGGGGGCGCCAGCCGTTTGCACAGAGATGCCAAGGGCTAGCCCTGCGCCAAGCGCCGCCGTGCTTTTCAGGAAATCCCGCCGCGACAGTTGCTCGAAAGCGGGGTCGGTTTCCAGGATAGAAGGTTCGGCCATGCCATTCTCCTTAGCGGCCGAGGCCTGCTGCGGCCTTCTTGATGGCCAGGCGTATGCGTGGATAAGTACCGCAGCGACAGATATTGCCGGCCATGGCCGTATCGATATCCCTGTCGCTGGGGTGAGGGTTGCTGGCCAGCAGCGCGGCGGCCTGCATCATCTGTCCCGGCTGGCAATAGCCGCATTGCGGTACATTGGCCTCTTCCCAGGCCAGTTGCACCACGTGCATGCGGCCATTGCCCAGCCCCTCGATGGTGGTGACCTTGCCGCCCTCTACTGCGGAAACGGGCGTGACGCAGGCGCGCACTGCCTGGCCGTTGACATGCACGGTGCAGGCGCCGCACAGCCCCATGCCGCAACCGAACTTGGTGCCGACCAGCGCCAGGTGCTCGCGCACCACCCACAGCAGCGGCGTGTCGGGCGCGACTTCCACGGCCGCCGGCTTACCGTTCAATTCAAACTGGGCCATGCTGAAGCTCCTGGTGGGTGATGCGCTCAAGGGCTGCTCGGCCCGGTGACCTTGGCGACGATGCCCGTCACCAGCTTGCGGGGTAGCAGACCGACGCTCATCGCAAACAGCCGGTTCATCAGGCCGGTTATCTTCAGTGTCTTGCCGGCGCGCATGGCCTGATAGCCCTGGGCGGCAACGGTCGCGGCATCCATGATGACCTTGTTTTTGACCAGGCCCGACATATCCATGCCGGAGCGCGCCTGGAAGCCGGAGGCGGTCGGCCCTGGACACAGTGCCGTGATGCTGACGCCGCTGCCGTGCAGCTCATGCGCCAACGCCTCCGAGTAAGACAGTACATAGGCTTTCGTCGCGTAGTAGACCGCCATGTAGGGGCCGGGCTGGAAAGCGGCGGTGGAGGCAACATTCATGATCCGCCCCTGGCCGCGTGCCAGCATGCCGGGCAGAAACAGCTTGCACAGGCGGGTGAGCGTGGTGATATTCAGGTCCAGCATATCCTGCTCGTCGCTGAGCTTGATGTCTTTGTGCAAGCCGAACAGACCAAAGCCGGCATTGTTCACCAGGTAGCCGATATTCAGATGCAGGCTTTGTACCGCCGCATAGACCTGGTCAGCCGCCTCGCGCTGGATCAGGTCCTGGGTGAGGGTA
>Ga0170475_110604204_pt1 | contig 21854 bp, 19 predicted proteins | sample Soicark_Litter_5_FD_111474 | JGI IMG/M metagenome (GOLD analysis project Ga0170475, IMG submission 111474) | Avena fatua rhizosphere microbial communities from Hopland, California, USA. Combined Assembly of 48 SPs
AATTCATATCGGGGTACGCTGCGGATCGGAAAGGGGACATCGATGTCAACACCACCTTCCGGATCGGCCTCCAGAACTCGGGCGACCATCCGTGACGTTGCGGCGCTGGCAGGTGTCGGAACCAAGACCGTGTCGCGAGTGATAAACGACGAGGCCAACGTATCGCCCCAGACCCGGGCGCGGGTAGAACGCGCCGTAAAGGCCTTGAATTTCAAGCCCAACCAGGGAGCTGGCGCGCTGCGACGCGGCGATCGCAAGACCCTCACGCTAGGCCTCCTCCTTGACGCCGTCGACAACCCATTCTCAGCCTTTATTAACCGTGCTGTCGAGACCGTGGCCTATGGGCGTGACACGGCCATGCTAGCCGCCAGTTCCGACCACGATCCCGAACGTGAACGAGTCATGATCGATGCCTTCACTCGACGGCGGGTCGACGGATTGATCTTGAACACAGTCACCGAAGATCAGGGCTACTTGCATGCCGAGCGGGAACAAGGTACGCCACTGGTATTCGTTGATCGACCGCCGAACGGGCTGCTAGCCGATGCAGTGATCACTAATAACTACGAAGGGGCGGTGGAGGCGACTCGGCATTTGATCAATCACGGTCATCGCCACGTCGCCCACCTGGGGGAGGAGTCGGCGACGACGACGGTTCGAGGCCGGCGACGCGGGTTCAGCGATGCGATGGTCCAAGCGGGCCTGGCGGAGACAGCACATGAAGTGAATGGTCTGCGGTCTGAGCAAGAGGCTTATGCCGCTGTGCATGGCCTGATGCAGCTTGATCATCCGCCCACTGCACTTTTCACATCTCACCACCTGGTAACGCTAGGCACCATCCGTGCGCTGCATGATCTTCGGATGCAGGAGCAGGTTGCCATGATCGGCTTTGACGATCTTGTGCTGGCCGACCTGGTTCGTCCAGCCATAACGGTGATGGCTCAAGCTCCCACCCGCCTTGGAACGCTTGCAGCCGAGCGCATCTTCGCGCGCTTGGACGGCGATACCTCCGCGGTACAGACCACAGTAGTTCCGGCGAAGCTCATTGCTCGTGGTTCAGGTGAGATCCCGCCAGCTGCTCAATAAGTCTTCGCATTACTGTCGAGTGAACCTGCGTCGTTGAAAGGGGAACCGGCCGTGACGATCACAGAGGCCATCCCGCTCCGGGAGCACTGGACCGTGGAGCAGGCGGTCGCAGCCGTCTCAGCCAGTCTTAAGGGAGTCCGCCGGTTGGGAGTCGCGTTCTCAGGAGGCGTTGACTCCTCTGTGTTACTGGCACTCGCTGCGCGAGCGCTCGGCGCCGACAGGGTTATTGCTCTGCTTGGCGTCTCCCCGAGCCTCGCCCTCGACGAGCGCAGCGCGGCACATCACGTTGCGGCCCAGCTCGGCATACCACTCGTCGAGGTCGAGACGCACGAAGGTGATCGCGCCGAGTATCAGGCGAACGGGCCTGACCGCTGTTTTCACTGCAAGGACGAGCTGTTCAGCCGGATCCAAGACGCGGTCGCTGACCGTTACGACCTCGACGCGATCGCGTACGGGGAAAACGCCGACGACGCGCGACGACCCGACCGACCAGGCGCCCGGGCTGCCGCCAACCACGATGTGCTCCGGCCGCTCGCCCAGGCCGACATGACCAAGCGTGACGTACGTGCGATTGCCCGGGCTCTGGATTTGCCGGTGGCCGACAAGCCGGCCGCGCCCTGCCTCGCGTCGCGGATTCCCCACCACCATGCGGTTACGCCGGTCAAGCTGAGCCAGATCGAACGCGCCGAATCCGCCCTGCGGCAGCTAGGATTCGCCGACCTGAGGGTCCGGCACCATGATGAGGTTGCGCGGATCGAGCTGCCTCCGGAGGATCTGGCGCGGGCCGTCGCTGATCCGCTCCGCACGAAGATGCTAGCGGCGGTACGCGGCGCCGGCTTCCGATTCGTCGCAGTTGATCTTGGTGGTATTCAGTCTGGAGCCTTCACCCTGCCCTTGCTGAATTCTGATCATGATTGAACCGGAGAATCATCAGCCGTCCATTGCGGCGTTTGCTGATCTTGATCACGACCGAACGCGGCGCCGCGGGTATCCCGAGGCGATCTATTGCACGGGAAAAACGCCGGAACAAGTCGGCATGATCGCTGGCGCGGTTCGTGATCAACCGCACGTGACCCTGTTCACCCGTGCCAGCAAGAACCACGCGGCCGCCGTCTTGTCCGAGCTTCCCGGCGCCTTCCATGATCAACAGGCCAATCTGCTGGCATGGCCTGCTGAGCCTCCACTGGCTAGCGGCGGACTGGTCGCAGTCCTGGCCGCCGGAACCTCTGACCTACCCGTCGCCAAGGAGGCACAGCTCACAGCTAGCTACCTGGGACGGCCCACCGAACTGGTCGTCGATGTTGGAGTCGCCGGCCTGCATCGGGTTCTTGGTCGCTTGGATCTGTTACGGCGAGCTCGGGTTGTTGTTGTGGCGGCTGGAATGGATGGCGCCCTTCCCAGTGTGGTGGCTGGGTTGATCGGAGCTCCGGTAGTCGCATTACCCACCTCAGTGGGATACGGGGCAGCCTTCGATGGGCTCGCCGCCTTGCTGACAATGCTCAACGCCTGCGCACCTGGCGTCGCAGTGGTGAACATCGACAACGGTTACGGTGCCGGTCATCTAGCAGCTCAGATCGCAGCGCCCGCATCACCAGGTCAACAATGAGCCGTTCCCGGCACGCCTGGATTGATGCCTCCGCCGGTGTCGCTGGCGACATGCTGTTGGGCGCCTTGATCGACGCGGGCGCGGATCTGGACGCTGTACAACGGGCTATTGACGCCGTTATCGGCGAGTCGGTGCGGTTGACTTGCGAGCCGGTGACCCGAGCTGGACAGCACGCCAATCGGCTCGCGGTGGAGGTGATCGCTCGAGACGTACCCAGCCGCGAATGGGGAGCCATCGAGCACCTCATTGCAACAGCTGAGTTGGCCGCTCCAGTACGCGATCGGGCGCTAGTCAGCTTTCAGCGACTGGCCGCAGCAGAAGCCAAAATCCACCATGTTCCGAAAGATCACGTTCATTTCCATGAGGTCGGAGCACTGGACTCCATCGCCGACATCGTCGGAGTTGCCGCGGCTCTCCATGGGCTCCAGATCGACAGCGTCAGCGCGAGTGCCGTAGCGGTTGGATCAGGACGAGCCCAAAGCGTCCATGGTGATCTGGCTGTGCCGGTGCCGGCAGTTGTCGAGCTAGCGACTGGCTGGAAGATCTTTTCGGGAGGCTCGAGCGAGCTCACCACGCCGACCGGAATGGCTTTGCTATCAGCTTTGGCCGAACGTTGTGAAGATCTTCCGCCGCTGACACTTCAGGCCTCCGGGGCTGGTGCGGGTAGCCGAGACACGCCGGGACGGCCCAACGTGACCCGCGTTCTGATCGGTGAACGAGCCGCGGAGCCGGATGTGGACCTGTCGGATACCGACGTAGTGCTTGAAGCGAATGTGGACGACCTAGACCCTCGGCTGTGGCCTGGCGTACTCACCAGCTTGATCAGAGCCGGAGCCGCCGACGCCTGGCTGGTTCCGATTATCATGAAGAAAGGCCGGCCGGCCCACACGGTCACCGTTCTGGCGAGGGCCGAGCAGGCAGCTGATCTTCGCCTCATGCTCTTGGCCTTGACAAGCACTATCGGTGTTCGCGAGACAACTGTGAGCAAGATGGCTTTGCCACGGGGATGGGTCGATGTGACGGTCGCCGACTGCGATCTGTCGATCAAGATCGCATATCGTGGCGACAGGATCTGGCAGGTCACGCCGGAGTTCGATGATCTTGAACGGGCTTCGATCGAACTAGGCGTCTCCCCTCTCGCACTGCTCGAGCAGACCATGGCTGTAGCGGCAGTCGCAGGCCTGGTGACCGGCGCTCCGGTACCGAACGAGCTGCGCAGCAGCCGTTAACACGCCCCACTGCGCTGAGCTGGAGCTGACGCCACCGGTGTCGAGTAGATTTGCTGCGTTGCCGCCTCGACCGACCGGCGTAGACAGCCACCCAACGCGTCCAAAACCACGCCCAAGAGAGGGAAGTCGATGACCGAGCCCACGTCGTCCGCCCCCACACCGTCAATAAACACCGCACCGCCGACCGCCGCCCCGGCGGCACTTACTCCGCCGGAGGGCACGCCCCTGACGCTCACCGCGCCGGCCGCCCCGCCGCCAGTTGTGGCCACTCAGGCTCCCGCCATGGCTCCCCAGCTGGATCCGGCCCTCGTCCCAGAGCTGGACGGCAAGGTTGACAGTTTCCTGAGCGCCCTGATGACGGCACAGACCCGCTCCCCTGAGTTCGCGCAGCAGGCAGCCAACGTGCGAGCGATGGGCGACGCTGATATCCGGCGCGCGGCGGAAACGTCCAATCGCCTGCTACAAACTCCGGTACGCGCACTCAAGGAAGGTGGCATCGCCGAAGGATCCAAGGTTGGCAACACCCTGCTCGAGTTGCGTCGCACAGTGGAGGACCTCGATCCGAGCCGAGCGACCGGAACACGCAAGTTCCTTGGCATGATTCCGTTCGGTGACAAGATCACCGATTACTTCCGCCGCTATGAGTCGGCTCAGGGCCACTTGAACGGGATCTTGCACGCATTGCGCAATGGCCAGGACGAGCTGACCAAGGACAACGTCGCACTCAACCTGGAGAAGCAGAACCTCTGGGCAACGATGGGACGCCTGAACGCCTATATCTACATCGCCGAGCGACTCGACGCGCGGCTTGCCTCGACCATTGCCCAGCTGGAGATCTCTGACCCTGAACGTGCCAAGGCTCTCAGCCAAGATGTGCTGTTTTACGTACGTCAGAAGCACCAAGATCTACTGACCCAGCTGGCTGTCTCGATACAGAGCTATCTGGCGATCGACATCATCATCAAGAACAACATCGAGTTGATCAAGGGGGTCGACCGGGCGTCGACGACGACCATCTCGGCACTCCGTACGGCTGTGATCGTGGCGCAGGCACTCGGCAACCAGAGGTTGGTTCTTGATCAGATAACTGCGCTGAACACCACCACCTCCGATCTCATTCAGCGCACCTCGGAGATGATGCGCGACAGCTCGGCGAAGATCCAGGAGCAGGCGGCCTCATCCACCATCGGCCTCCCCCAGCTGCAAGCCGCATTCCAGAACATCTACGCCACGATGGATTCCATTGACACCTTCAAGCTGCAAGCGCTCGACACCATGGCAGCCACCATCGGCACGCTCGAGACTGAGGTTGCCAAGTCCAGGGAGTACCTCGATCGGGTGCAGCGCCAAGATCAGCAGTTAGCCTCCGGCGCCTTGGACCTCGAGGGTGGCGGTACGGCTGGCGGACTGCGCTGAGTCCGGGTCGAGTTTCTCGATCTTCGTTTGGCTCTCATGGGATTCAAGGAGTGGATCGCAGCTTTGACCGGGCGACGCCCGCAGCCCGCGGCGCCACCGGTTCTAGCGCCAACACCGGCAGCCCCGACTGAATCCGACATCATGGCCGCGCTCGATCGAGTCGAGGACGTCGTCACCGGAGGCGCGGTGCCGCGCCGGTGCAATCCAGAGTCCGGCGCATTGCCCAAACCGTACGCGACACGATGCCTCGGCTTCGTAATCTTGGGCTCGGTAGCCCGGATGCTTACTCGGTGATGGCAATGGCGACCGACTATCTGCCAGAAGCTGTCGGCGCGTACACCCGTCTGCCACGACAGTGGGCCGACTCACGGCCCATCGAGAACGGCAAGACCTCGCTGATGTTGCTGATCGATCAGCTGGACCTGCTGAGCGCCACCATGGACAAGATCTTCGACGCAGTGGTCCGAGTCGACGCTGATGCCCTCATCGTGCACGGCCGCTTCCTGCAGGAGAAGTTCGGCCACGCCTCGACCGGAGGAGCCTTGAACATCGGCGAACAGCCCGCTCCAGAGGCGCCGCGTAGCACGTTGGATTTGCCGTGACCGAGCCCTCGAGGAGTACCCTCGGCGATGCTTTGGACGCGCTACGTAAGGCCGCGAGCGCCGCAGGGCTGGAGGATGAGGCGGCGGTACGCGAGGGCGAGGCTCTGGCTGCGGCCGTCGCCGAGTCAGCAGAGCAGGCCTATCTGGACTGGGGCCAGCAGACCGGCCATGGAGATCCTCAGGCCTTCTTCGATGCGGCACATCGCGGCCGGCGTTGGCGGGCAGCTCCCACGGTGCTGCTCGGTCAGCTGGTCCTGAATCGCTCTCCGAAGGCCGCCGACTACGCCGAAGCCATGGCCGACGTCTGTCGAGCGGCGCAGACGCTTGGAGCGCCAAGTCCGCGGACCGCTGGCAACGCGGCTATCGCAGCGGCAGCCCAGGTCTCAGCGCTCAGCTCTCCGCCGGCGCCGGCGACGGTGACAACCCGCCCAGAAGTAACAGAAATGCTAAGGACGCTCAATCTGAGCTCACTGAACCTCAGTTCGCGGGAGCTCAACTCACTGGACCTGAGCTCGTTAGATCTGCCAGGCGGCTTTCCCGCACTGGACTCCGCTCTGCGTCATCCGCCTCCCGATGTGCGCCCTAAGCCTGACGATGAGCCAAATCCAGGCGCTTCGACAAGCTCAGCACACAAGTCAGCGGAACCAGAAGCGCCAGCCAAATCCGAACCAGAACCCAAGACGCTCGACGAACTGCTCGCTGAGCTCGACGCCCTCATCGGCCTAACGGCAGTAAAAGGCGAAATTCACCGACAGGTGGCCGTGCTTCGCGTCGAGACCTTGCGCAGTAAGGCGGGATTGAAGTCTCCAACCATCACTCGGCATCTGGTGTTTGTCGGCAACCCAGGGACGGGCAAGACGACCGTCGCACGGCTGGTCGGTGGAATCTACCGCGCGCTCGGTTTGCTGTCGAAGGGTCAGCTGGTCGAGGTTGACCGCTCGGAGCTGGTTGCCGGCTATCTCGGACAGACCGCAATGAAGACGGCCGAAGTCGTGGCTTCCGCAGCTGGCGGAGTTCTTTTCATCGATGAGGCGTACAGCCTGGCCGGTGACCAGTACGGTCAAGAGTCGGTCGACACCCTGGTCAAGGAAATGGAGGACCGTCGCGACGATCTCGTGTTGATTGTGGCGGGCTATCCAGGTCCCATGGCGATCTTCATCGCTGAGAACCCGGGGCTGACGAGCCGATTCCGTACCACCATCGAATTCGACGACTACACCGACGAGGAACTCGTGCGCATTCTGAAGCAGATGGCCGAGGCCGCCGATTATGACCTGGACGATGCATGCATAGCCCGCTTTACAGCAATCCTTGCCACCACACCACGCGGCCCGATGTTTGGTAACGGGCGGTTCGCGCGCAATCTGTTAGAGGCAGCGATTGGTAGGCACGCCTGGCGGCTGCGCGAGGTCGCCGAGCCGACGGTCGAGCAGCTCCGAAAGCTGGTCGCCGACGACTTCGACGAGGCCGCTGTCGAAGCTGAGCCGCCTACTGTCTTCCAGGAACAGTCGGCTGAGGCTGACGCGACATCGGAGGAGCCAAGCAGTGAGCCAGGCTAGCCAGCAAGTCGGCACAGCCGAGGTCATCGCGCCGCCGTCGAGTGCAGCCGGAGCAGCGACCGCTACGCCGCCCAGCGCGTCCCCAGCGTCGGTCTCACCGCAACCCGATTCAGCCAGCTCCGGCCGTCTGGCGAAAGCTGCTGCAGCGATAAACCAGATGAGTACGCCGCAGCGGCTCCGGTTGCTCAGCCTCGGTGTCGTGGTCGTCGGCGTCGTCATCGGTGTGGTCGGCGCGCTGATCTTTGCCTCTCTCGCCTCCTCGTTGAGCCGTGCCAAGGCGGACACAGCCCAACTCATCAGAGTCCAGAAGATCCAGTCCAACCTACTGAGCGCGGATGCCACCGCCACCAATGCCTTCCTGGTCGGCGGCCTGGAACCGCCAGTCCAGCGAGCGGCGTACGACCAAGCCATCAGCGGCACCAGCGCCTTGATCGCCGAAGCCGCCCAAGCTCAACCAGCCGACGGAGCGGCTCTATCCGCTCTCAACCAGCAGGTCCTCAGCTACGCCGGCATGATCGAGCAGGCGCGAGCCAACAATCGACAAGGATTGCCGGTTGGTGCGCAGTACCTGCGCAACGCGAGCGCCCAGTTACGAAACGATGCGCTGCCAATCCTGGACAACCTTGTCACTACCAATGCAGCACGAGCCACGGATGAGATGAAGGCCGGCCCCGGTTACGTGGTTGTGGTTATCGGGCTGCTTGCTCTCGCTGGCATGATCACCGCTCAGGTGTGGCTGGCGCGCCGATTCAAGCGCAGGATCAATGTCGGGATGCTGGCGAGCTCCATTGTGTTGTTCGTGGTCGTGGTCGGGAGCCTGATCGTCGTACTGCAACTGCGCAGCGCGCTGAATGACATCTCCAGCGGCAGCCTCGCAGCAGTCAACACCGCTGCGGACGCCAGGATCAATGCCAACAACGCGAAGGCCAATGAGAGCTTGACACTGATCGCACGGGGATCCGGTCAGGCCTTCGAGACAGCATGGAAGTCGTCGGCCGACTCAGTATCTGAAGGAGTTGGCCGTCTCAGCGATAGACCGGAGCTGGCAAGCCAGTGGCAGGCCTACACCGACGTCCACACTCAGATTCGAGCGTTGGACGACGGTGGCCAGTGGGACAAGGCGGTGGCGAGGGCGACCGGCTCGGGCCAGAATTCGTCCAATACCGTCTTCGGTGAATTCGACGGCAATCTCGCCGGTTACCTGGACGGCGTCAGCCAGGATGCGTCCAGCTCCTTGGCCACCCAACAACCGGTCATGGTCGTCGCTGCAATCCTCCTCCTGCTCGGCGGGTTGGCGGTCACACTGCTGGGACGTCGGGGCGTAGCCGAGCGGTTGAGGGAATACCGATGAGGCTCCTTTCCGGTGATCGCTCGCGCAATACCGACGCAAGCGATCACGACTGGCGAAGGCCGCTGCTTGCCCTGGCGGCCATCACCGCTGCTGCCACGCTTTCAGCCTGCACCCTGTTCAGCTACAGCCCCACACCTCTGCCGTCGGAGGCGCCGACACCACAGCCGACCTCGAGTGCATCGCCGGCACAGCCGGCCAGCTGCGGCAACCCGCTCGCCTCATACCAGCCGAGCGACCCGCTGCCGAAGCCAGACGCATTGCCAAATGGGTCGACCATGTCCAAGATCAAAAAGCGGGGCCGGCTCGTCGCCGGGGTATCGGCCGATACCTATCTGCTGGGATCCCGGAATCCGTTCACCGGTGAGATCGAGGGTTTCGACATTGACATGGTCAAAGCTGTCGCCAAGGCGATCTTCGGTAACGAGGACCGCTATCAACTGAAGGTGATCACTGCGGCGCAACGCATTCCCGCGCTGGAGAACGGCGACGTCGACATTGTGGCCCGCAACATGACGATCAATTGTGATCGTTGGAAGCAGATTGCCTTCTCGGCTGAGTACTACCGGTCAGGCCAAAAGATCTTGGTCCGGAAAGGGTCGAAAGCAAAATCGATCGACGACCTCGCCGGACAGAAGGTGTGCGCACCAATTGGCACCTCGAGCATGGATAACTTGATCAAGAAAGCGCCTAAGGCCATTCCAGTCGGCGCCGACACCCACACCGGCTGCCTGGTGCTGTTCCAGGAGGGTCAGGTTGCTGCGATCACCGGTGATGACACGGTGCTGGCCGGACTCGCGGCGCAGGACCCATACGCCGTCGTACCTGATCAACGGTCATTTACCGAGGAGCCGTACGGATTGGGCTTCAACTCCTCCGACGTCGACTTTGTACGCTTCGTCAACGCCCGGCTGGACGACATGCGTTCCGACGGTGAGTGGACCAGCATCTACAACCGGTGGCTGAGAGACTCTTTGGGTCCGGCGCCTAAACCGCCGATACCCGTCTACGGCAGGACGCGATGATCGTGGCCGCCCCTGCCGGACAGATCAGCGCGCCAGTCGCGCCCGGCCGGATGGGCGCAGCTCTTGACATCCAGGCGGCCCAGGTCTATTTAGACGAGCTTGGTCGCTGGCGTAACGGTCGCCGGCATGAGCTGGACGAGCTGGACAAAGCGGCGCTGCAGGCACCGACTGGCTCGGCAGCCACAGGCGACATTCTGCTGTCCATGGCGCTCTGGAAGGCAGTCTCGGATCGCTACGAGCTGCTGCTTGCCACCTGGAATTCAGGACGTGTCGGAGTCACCGAGCTGACACGCATGTCGACGATGATCTGGGGCCGGTTGGACACTGGCACCGCATCAGGACTTTCTGTCTCGCTGCCGGAGGCATGCCGGCTTTCCGACGCGCTGCTGTCGCAGCTTCGCGTCAAACTTGGGCTCGATCCCTCGGGGATGGAGATCACTGAACGAATCCGACAGCTGCGTGCCCAGATGGAGCGCATACGGGAGCAGATCGACCTGGAACCAGCGGGCGCCACTCAGCAGCAGGCCGCACTCGAACAGTCCCGGCTGGCGCGCCGGCTCAAAGAGATTGCTGAAAAGGCCGGCCGTGGCGGGGATGTTGCCGGTTTGCTGGGTCCTGTGGAAATCGAGGCCGCAACCTTCGAACGTGATCTGATCGTCAACGCTGCCCGCCGGCGCGACGCCGCCGCCCTGGTGCGGAGAGCTCGCGACCAGCGCGCCGATCTCGAGGCCCGAGAGGCGGCTCTGCGGACCATCGTTGAGGAATGCGTACGCCGGGTGGATCCCGCACCTCGCTACGCTGTGCCAGACACGGCGGCTCTCGGTCCGGTACCGAACACCCGTGATGAGCTGGAGAATTACCTTCGCCGCCTCGATCAAGTATCCCGGGCGATGACTATCGCCCAGACGGCGTACGCACAAGCGCTGCGTGATCATTCCGAGCTCGACAGCCGGCTGGAGGCGTACCATGCCAAGGCAGAAGCAACCGGTGTAGCCGACGTTACCGACGTGGCCGGGGCCTACGAGCTCGCCCGGCACGCCTTGGACGAACAGCCCAGCCGTATGGTGCTCGTCGAACAACTCGTTAGTGTCTACCAGACCTATCTGCAAACCACCCACGCGGCGCAGTCAGCCACGTCCGCGGAGGAAACATGACCAAATGCACCCAACCAGGCTGCACCGGCACCATCGTCGACGGCTACTGCGACGTCTGCGGCAGTCCAGGGCCCGCCGAAACCCCAGCCAAGGCCCCGTCCGCCACCCCGAGCACTGCCGCTCCGGGGGCGAGCGTCCCTGCCCCGCAGGTCGCGTCGACGTCGAACCTCGACGGCGCCCCTTGCAACCAGCCAGGTTGCACCGGCACCATCGTCGACGGCTATTGCGACGTTTGTGGAACCCCGGCAGCGGTAGGTGCTGATCAAACCTCAGGCGGTGATCGGACGCCGGTATCGACAGGAGCTCCAGTCTCGGCAGCTACTGGCGGGTCCAGCCGGCTACGGTCAACCGCCCTTGGCTCACAGCGGGTCTCCGGCAACGGATCCAAGATCACCAAACGAGTACGCTCTGATTCTCAGCGACTCCGCTCGGCTCGGTTGGGCGCCGGACTGACTCGGGTTCCGCCAGCGCCGGTGATCGACGCCGCGCAGGCGATCATGAAGAATCCGCAGGTCCCGGAGGAGAAGCGCAACTGCCCGAACTGCGGCTCGCCTGTCGGGCGGTCTCGAGACGGCCAACCGGGACGTACCGAAGGCTTTTGCCCGAAGTGCGGCACACCGTTCTCGTTCACCCCCAAGCTGCAGCCCGGCGATCTTGTGGCTAATCAGTACGAGGTAGTCGGCTGCTTGGCACACGGCGGGCTGGGCTGGATCTATTTAGCAAAAGATCGCAACGTTTCGGATCGCTGGGTCGTATTGAAGGGTCTGCTCAATACCGGCGACAAGGATGCACTCGCGGTGGCCATCGTAGAGAAACAGTTCCTTGCCCAGGTTGAGCATCCGTTGATCGTCGAGATCTACAACTTCGTAACCCATGGTGATGCCGGCTACATCGTGATGGAGTACGTCGGCGGCATCTCATTGAAGGAGATCTTGAAAGACCGGATGCGGGCCAACAATGGAAAGTTCGATCCGCTTCCGGTCGATCAGGCGCTGGCCTACATTCTCGAGATCTTGCCAGCCTTCAGCTACCTTCATGATCTTGGCCTGATCTATTGCGACTTCAAGCCAGACAACTTGATCCAGGTCGGGGATGCGGTCAAGTTGATCGATCTTGGTGGCGTACGGCGTATGGATGATCAAGAGTCGGCCATCTATGGCACAGTTGGCTATCAAGCACCTGAGGTGCCTCAAGTCGGACCCAGTGTGGCATCCGACATCTATACGATCGGGCGCACCCTCGTGGTGTTGATGATGGAGTTCCGGGGATATCAGAGCAAGTACGCCGCGAGTCTCCCGCCGGTCAATGAGACGCCATTGTTCGCCACCCACGACTCGTTGTACCGGCTGCTGGCAAAGGCCTGCGCGGTTGACCCGGCGGATCGCTTCGCCTCCATCGACGAGTTCCGGGTGCAAATGCTGGGAGTGCTCCGGGAGGTGGTGGCCCAGAAGACTCCTGGTACGGCGCTGACTTCGGCTGCCTCGGTGCTGTTTGAAGCACCAGCGATCACCAGCGAAGCCCTGGAGTGGGATGAGTTACCGGCACTTCGGGCTGATACCAGCGATCCGCAGTACGCCTGGCTGAGCAACATCGCCGTCGAGGACCCCGAGGAGCGCATTGCCGACCTCCAGAAAGCGCCCGTTGCAACAGCTGAGGTGCGGCTGGCGCAGGCACGGGCGGCGTTGCAGCTGCGACGCCGGGACTTCGTTGATCAGATCGTCAATGACATGTTGATTGAGGATCCCTGGGAATGGCGTGCGGTCTGGGTCGGTGGCCTAGCGGCTCTCGATGACGGCGATTTCGCATCCGCTCAATCGTCCTTCAACGCCGTCTACGGCCAGGTGCCAGGCGAGCTGGCCCCCAAACTGGCATTGGCGTTGGCGTGCGAACGTGGCGGCGAAGGAGACCTCGCCGAAGGGCTCTATCAGACCTGCGCCAGCACCGATGCGAACTATGTTGCGCCCGCCGCCTTTGGAATGGCCCGCATTCGTGCCGCTCGCGGCGATGTGGCAGGAGCGGTCGCGGCGCTGGATCTGGTGCCATCGACCAGCCGCGGTTACCCCGAGGCGCGTCGGCTCCGCGCACTGCAGCTCTACGAATCCGGCCAGGGGCTACCGTCGCTGTCCCAGGCGATGGACAGCATCAACGGAGTACAGCTGGATCAGCGGGAGCGCGGCCAACTGACCGCGCGAATTCTCGAGCGGGCGATTTCGGAGGTCAGCAAGAACGGCGCCAAGACTGATGTCAGAATCGGGGCGTACCAAGCGCAAGAAGAGAACCTACGCGACGGATTGGAGACGACCTATCGCCAGCTCGCCGGAATAGAGACCGACGAGCGCCGCCGCTATGAGCTGGTCGATAAGGCAAACGCGGTGCGAAATTGGACGTTACGATGACCGATCACATGACGCAGTCCGCTGTCCCGGTGCCACCCGTCGCGATCCGGCAACCTGACGGAAGCCTGACCTGCCCGCACTGTGGTGCTGACGTCGCCGCTGAGGAGGCGTTCTGTGAGGCATGCGGCGGCCGCCTAGCGCCAACGGAAGCCGGTCAGGCGGAGGCGTCGGACGACATGGCGGCACCAATCGACCTCACCCGGTCCATTCAGACCGAGCCTGAGGACGAAGACACCGTGGTCATTGCCCGTCCGTGCGCCAACTGCGGCGGCGTCATCGGGGCGGACGGCTATTGCGAGAGCTGTGGCACCAAGGCACCGACCGAGCGCGACCACTACACCGAACATCCGGCGTCGTGGGTTGCCGCCTGCTGCGACCGTGGCATACGACATCCCCGCAATGAGGACGCGACCGCAGTCGCTGCCGACCCCACACCAGGCGCACGCGCGGTGCTCGTGGTGTGCGATGGCGTGTCCACCTCGCTCGACTCCGATGTTGCCAGCTTGGCTGCTGCTCGTGCTGCACGGGACGTGTTGGTCGCCCACCGTCCCGAGGGTCTCGGTACACCAGCCAGTCGGGTGGCTGCGATGTCGAACGCTGTAGCGAAGGCGGCCGCATCAGGCAATGCCGCAGTAATCGACAACACTGCTGTGGGCAGTGAGAACGCCGCCTCCTGCACCTTCGCCGTAGCCGTTGTGGAAGGCGACCTCATCGTGTTCGGCAACGTCGGCGACAGCCGCATCTATTGGATCCCTGATCATGACGGTGCGGGCGAACCGAAGGAACTCAGCGTTGACGACTCGGTCGCGCAGGCACGAATTGCTATGGGGATCCCGCGCGAGGAGGCCGAGCACGGCCCGCAGGCCCACGCCATCACCAAATGGCTCGGACGCGACAGCCCTGACTTCTCCCCGCGTACCGGCTCGCTCACCGTTGGCTCGCCCGGCTGGGTCTTGGTCTGTTCTGACGGCCTGTGGAACTATGCCTCGGAAGCCCTTGCGATCCAGTCGCTGGTAACCGAGCTCAACCCGCCGGACTCCGATCCGCTGGCGCTGGCAGTGGCTCTTGTCGACTGGGCGAAGGAGCAGGGGGGCAAGGACAACATCTCGGTAGCACTTGCACGCCTGTGATCTCCCGCTGAGCCGCCTGTTGGGCCGCAAGGCATACTGAACCGACCAGCCAGGATTCGAAAGGGACGTTGATCATGGCCGAGTTCACCGCCGAGGTGTACCAGAACGAGTTCCTCCCCGAAGGCGGCACCGATGTCAATGCCATAGTCACGGTGACCTGCAGCGGAGCAGGATCAGCCGGACAAACTGGTTCCGGCGATGCCGGCGAGATCATCATCGTCGACACCTCAGGCTCGATGGGGCGTACCAAGCTCGAAGCCGCCAAAGTGGCGGCGTCGGCGGCAGTGGATCAGATCCATGACGGCACCTGGTTCGCCGTCGTCGCGGGCACGCATCAGGCCTATCTGGCCTTTCCGCTGGTACGCGCCGGTAAGGGCATGGTTCTGATGGACAGCAATGCCAGGCAGGCCGCGCATCAGGCCATCAGCCAGTTCCGCTCCGACGGCGGCACAGCTATGGGAACCTGGCTCACGCTCGCTAGCCGGCTCTTTGACTCCGTGCCGGAGCTGGTGCAGCGGCACGCGATCTTGTTGACCGACGGTGAGAACCACAATGAGACGCCGGAGCAGCTGACTAATGCGATCATGGGTGTAACCGGCAAATTCCAGTGTGATTGTCGTGGCGTCGGCGTGGACTGGCAGGTCGCTGAGGTACGCCGAATCGCACAGGCCCTGCTGGGCAGCGTGGACATCATCCCCGAGCCAGACCAGATGAGCGAGGTCTTCGCCGAGCTCATGCAACAGTCCATGAGTCGCGGCGTGGCGGATGCCCAATTGCGAGTATGGGCGCCGCAGGGGGCACAGGTGCTGTTCGTTCGTCAGGTATCGCCGACGGTGGAAGATCTGACGTCCCGCCGGGTCGAAGTCAATCCGCTGACTGGCGGTTATCCCACCGGATCCTGGGGCGATGAATCCCGGGATTACCACGTCAGTGTGCGACTCGCGGCAAAGGCCATCGGCCAGGAGCAGCTTGCGGCACGTGTCCAGCTTGCGGTAGCCGACCAGGTAGTGGCTCAAGGGCTGGTCAAGGCGAAGTGGTCTGATGACGAGGGCTTGACCACCCGGATCAATCCCGAGGTGGCCCACTACACCGGCCAGACCGAGCTTGCGCAGGTGATCCGGGACGGCCTGGCAGCGAAGGCTGCCGGCGATGACGAGACCGCCACCAAGAAGCTGGGACGCGCTGTGCAACTGGCCGCCGAAACCGGAAATGATGAAGCGACGACTCGACTGCGCAAGGTGGTCGACATCGACAATTCCGAAACCGGTACCGTGCGTTTGAAGCGTGCTGTGGACAAGGCCGATGAAATGGCCTTGGATACCGCGTCGACCAAGACGACCAGGATCAGGGGATGATCGCTCCCCTCGAACAGGAGAATTCGCGATCCATGATCTTTCTCTCAGCCTCTGCCCTTAGCCCTACGTCCTCGGGCGGCCGCCGATGATCGCCGTCTGTCCAGCAGGTCACTCATCCTTGGCCCAGGACTATTGCGATGTCTGCGGTCTGCCCATTAACTCCGCAGCAGCGCCACCCACTACTGCGCCGGCGCCAAGCAGTGCCGCCTCGCAGCCAGCACAACAGCCCTGCCCAAACTGCGGCGACAACAACTCTGTCGATGCCTTGTTCTGCGAGAACTGCGGCTACGACTTCACCACCGGAACCATGCCGCGATCACTCCTCGGCTCAGCGCCGAGTGCAGCTTCGCCCAGTCAATCGCCGGCACCGCAGTCGGTCGACGTGACCGTGGGCAATGGCAGTCAGGCTCCCGAGACGTTCGACTGGGTCGCGGAGGTATGGATCGATCCGGCCTGGTATGAAGCCCAGCAAAGCCCCGATCCAATGCCGTCTCCGGGCCTTCCAGTAGTAGTGCCGCTGCATTCAAAGTCCATCTTGGTAGGGCGTGCCTCCCGGAGCCGGAACATTCACCCGCAAATCGACTGCGAACCCGACTCCGGGGTCAGTCGGCGTCAGACCCAGCTGACCACCGATGGCAGCCGCTGGTGGGTCGAGGACCTGGATTCCGCCAATGGGACATTCGTCGCTGCCGCCACTGATCCGATTCCCAGCAACCCGATTCCGGTTGGTGTCAAGCATGAGCTTGAGCCCGACGATCGAATCTATGTCGGCGCCTGGACCCGGATCGTCATCCGTCAAGCAACCGAGGACGAGAGAGCAAGTCTGGGTTAGCTTCTCTTCCTACAACGCTCTGCGCGAACACCGCAGGGCATTACGTCTTTGGTGTGGCACCGTTGCTCCAGTGCCACCCTGCGGCACGTCAGCTCTCACCAGGAGGAAAAGTGGAGGTCAAGGTCGGGATTCAGCACGTTAATCGAGAGATCGTGGTGGAGAGCACCGAGTCGGCTGCCAACATCGAGAAGGAATTGCTCAGCTCGATTGCGGTCGGTGGCGATGGAGTTTTCACGCTCTCTGACGAGCGCGGGCGAAAGGTGCTGATACCTGTGCACAAGATCGCTTACGTGGATCTGGGTGAGGAGAACGCCCGGCACGTTGGCTTTGGAGCGGTGTAGGGCTCATCCCCCGCTCTAGGACTCATCCCCGCTCTAAGAGTGGTCAGCGGCAACATCGGCCTAGCCGCAACCGATGTCGTTTGCGACCAGCTATGCCGGAAGCTTTCCCTAGGCTTGAAGGCCGAGATTCGCCATGCGGCGAGTGTGATTCTCCACCAGACGAGCGAACATCCGACTGATGGCAGCGAGATCCATGCCGGGACGGTCCACGGTCCCAGTCAGCAGGTGGGTGAGGGCATCACGGTTCGCTGCCACTCGCTGAGCCTGGCTTAGCGCCTCCCCCACCAGCCGGCGTCCCCAGAGCGCCAAGCGACCCGCTACGCGCGAATCAGCTGCGATCGCCGCGCGTACCCTTTCGACCACGAAATCCGCATGCCCCTCATCGGCAAGCACGTGATGCACCAGGGCCCGAGTATCGGAGTCGACAAAGGCTGCAACCTCCCGATAGAAGTCGGCGGCGAAGCCATTACCCACGTACGCCAAAACCAGGCCCTCTAGCCAGTCCTTCGGTTTGGCATGAGCGTGAAACTCGTTGAACGGAGCGTGGAACGGCTTCATCGCCACCATGACGTCAGCATCTAGTTCAGCCAGACGCGCGCGCACCGTGTCGAAGTGGGCGATCTGCAATGCAGCCAACGACGCCATGTACACCTTGTCGGCCAAACTAGGAGCCCGGCCGGCGTCGTCAGCCAAGCGATCGAAGGCAGCCAGAGCCCCGTACGCCAAGACGCCGAGCAGGTCGACGACCCCTTGCCGGTACTCCGGCTCCGATACCCAGGGTTCAGCCGCTTGTCGAATTGTCTGAGATTGCTGCGACGCATCGCTCATGGCCGCAGGATACGCATTGGTGACATGGTCAGTGCTCATGGTGGATCGGGGTTCGGCTGAGGTAGTGGTGGCCGGTGGCTGTGGTGATGATCATGGTGTGGGGTTTGTCGAGGTGTTCGGCGCTGCTGGTATGGCGCTGCTGGGGTCCAGCAGCGTCTGCATCAAGACCGCCATGGTGTCCGGTGCCGGCCGGATCCCGACCCGACGATGCCGGCGCTCGGTGCGCCCGCGCTGCACAGAGCCGTCCCGGTCTGCCTCGTAAGCGATCTTGCGGATAGCGGCGGTGGCAGCTTTAAATCCCATCCGGGTTGGCGGCGACGTTCAGCTGGTCATCGACGTGGCGGCGCTTCTGAGCATCCAGGTGCCGGGTTTCGCTCACCACCGTTTCGGCGACCCGCTCGTGCAGCTCGCCGGCGACAAGTTGGCTGTAGGTGTTCGGCAGCTCACACCACAACGCCCGCGCGGTATTCAGCCGGCGTGCTGCGCTGGCCGGTGAGATGCGGCACGCCAGCCCGATTTGTTCCGCGATGCCGCGACCAATCTGCTCCGGGTGCACATTGGCGGCCAGCTGCTCGGCCACCTGGGATTGCGCGAACCGCACCGACTCTGCGACCTGCAGCGCCGCCGTGGACCTGCGCGTGTGGCTTCTCCAAACGGGTGATCCGATCAATCCGAACCGCATCCGACCCGATGCGGGTGTCGGCGACCGCGGAGGCGAAATCATCCAAGATCTGATCGAGGCGTGCCACCATGGCATCCCCGGCTGGCGGCTCGATCGCCTCGTGATCCTGAACCTCTGACATGTGTCAAACGCTACGGACCGCCACTGACAAAAACGCACAGGTGTTCGACGGGGACACGCTTTTCCACGGTGAGACAAAGATCACTTACGGACGGATAAATCCCGGCTCACCGAGCGCCTTTTTCTACCGCACGTAGCAGCCGGTAAAATGTTTCGAGTTTGCAACGACGGCAGTCGCGGTGCCGAACACCGTGATAGCTGTTGACCGCAAGCTATGAACTTGATTGAGGCGAATTCTGACTATAGAACCGAATCCTGAAGCGGCAGCACAGCCGAGCATTCAGACCGAGAACGCTAATGGGACTTTTGCCGACCTCGGCGTTTTGCATCCCATCGTTCAAGCCCTCGACGATGTTGGCATCTCAACGCCATTTCGCATTCAGGCGCTTGCGATTCCTCTTGCCCTGACCGGCACCGACATGATCGGCCAGGCCCGCACGGGTACTGGAAAGACCTTGGCTTTCGGCGTTCCCTTGCTGCAGCGGATCGTCGTGCCTGGTGAACGAGACTACGCTCAGCTCTCCAAGCCGGGTGCCCCACAAGCCCTCGTCGTGACACCCACGCGCGAGCTGGCAAGCCAGGTGAGTTCCGATCTGTCCGCCGCGTCGACGCATCGACACGCCAGAGTAATCACGGTTTACGGTGGCATCGGCTATCAAGATCAACTCAACGCATTGGAACATGGTGTTGACGTCGTCGTGGGAACGCCGGGACGGCTAATCGATCTTGTCGAACGCGGCGCTCTTGATCTTGCCCACATCAAAGTGCTGGTGTTGGACGAAGCCGACAAGATGCTCGATCTTGGGTTTTTGCCAGACGTCGAACGGATCTTGGCGCAGACTCCAGAACTGCGTCAGACGATGCTGTTCTCCGCAACCATGCCGGCGGCGATTGTCTCCCTTGCGCGGCGCCATATGCGTCATCCTGTCAACATCCGCGCGGAGTCGCCCGCTGAAACGACGACCGTGCCGACGACAGCCCAGTTCATTTATCGAGTTCACGAGCTCGACAAACCAGAAATTGTGGCTCGCATTCTGCAGGCCGAAAACCGTCGACGCGTGATGATCTTTTGCCGAACGAAAAGGTCAGCGCAGCGACTAGCCGATGATCTCATCGACCGCGGCTTTGCGGCTACGTCGATCCATGGTGATCTGAACCAGCTGGCCCGGGAGAAGGCGCTGCGGCGCTTCCGGGAAGGACGCATCGATGTCTTGGTAGCCACTGATGTGGCCGCACGAGGCATCGACATCGAGGGCGTCACTCACGTGATCAACTACGAATGCCCGGACGACGACAAGGTGTACCTGCATCGCGTCGGCCGGACCGGACGAGCGGGAGCCTCCGGAATTGCGATCACCTTTGTTGACTGGATAGACGAGACACGTTGGAAGATGATCAACAACGCCTTGGACCTGCCGTTCGAAGAGCCAGAGGAGACCTACTCCACCTCAGCAAATCTCTATCACGATCTTGGAATTGACCCGGCCGTCAAGGGTCGGATTCCTCGCCTGGCTTCGGATACTGCCCAAGCCGAGTCTTCCAAACCCGTGAGCGCCCGCAGGCGTACCGACAGTGGCAGAACTCGACGGCGACTGCGCAATGGCATACCTGTTGAGCGGGATGCCGCAAGATCATCACGTGATCTTCGCGGAACAGCATCGCCAGAGGGCACGCGTTAGCGAGCCAGTCCGAGCGGTCTGCCAACCACTACAAGATTGCTGTCGTAGCCGCCGCGGTCGCGGTGGAAGTTGCCTGTGCACGTAACCAGCACAAGGCGATGCGGCCCTTTTTGCTTGAGCGCCTGATTATCGGTTGCAAGCGCCTTTTTCGCTATCTTCCTCACCGACGTCACTCGGTACTTGAGCCAGTGTGAGTCCGCCCGGAGCGTGATCGTGTCACCGACCCTGATCCTGCGCAGCCGCGCAAAGAAACCGATTCCCTCTGTGGCCGAGTCGACGTGGCCTGCGATCACCGTGGCACCAAAGGGCTCGCCTGCCCGCGCGCTGCCATCCCACCAGCCCACATGCTGCACGTTTTCGGGCACCCGCAGCACACCGTCGACTGTGACGGCCGGCAGCACTGCCGCGCTGGCATGTCCGGGAAGGACGAGACGCTCAGGAATGAACTCGACACGCTGACTGGCGGCGGGCCGACCCCGCCGTGCCGGGGCGACCGACGACTGGCCGTGTGGCCCATCAGCTCCGGACGAGGAACTTCCCAAGCTGGCCTGTGCAGTACAGCCGCACAAAAACGCCAGCAGGCACAGTACGCCCGCTAAGGAATGACGCAGTCCCGGTCGACGCCGCTGCGTGCGCCGGATCCGGGACTGCCAAGACGATCGCGTCAACGCGCGAGGTTCACCTCCAATGACGGGCCTTTACCGACGGCCTGACCACCGGTTCCAGTGTTCACCTCCGACGGTTTTCCGGATCCCGTGGTAGTGGCAGTGATGACGTGAACAGCGACGTTCATGGTCTTCTTCTCTGGATCCCCGACAGCGTAGACCCGGTTGATCGCCTTGCCTTTTACCGTCAGGCTGACCGGGCCGAAGAAGACCGGCTTGGTCGCTCCGGTCGGCACGATGGACACCTTGTACGTCGCGACTGGCACCATCAGCTGCAGTGACTCACCATTGGCAATGTTGGCGAAAAGCACCTGGTCATTCACCCGAATATCGGCTGGCGGCACAGCCGCTACGTGCGATACCACCAATAAAGCTTTGCCATTGGGCACCTTGACGTCGTCGTATTTGTAGACGGTCACCAAAGGATCACCTGATGAAGAAGCCGGCAGATGTGCGACGACATCAGCCTTGGAGCCTTCCTTGATCGAGAAGGAGTTCTCGAGCACCGTCTTGCCGTTCTCGCTGAAGGTCACCTTGCGGCTTCCGGGCTTGACCTTGAAGGGACCAGCCACCTCCGCGGTCTTGACACCGTCAGCGATGGATTCGCCGTCTACCGCGACGTCGAGGTCCTTACCCGGCAGACCTTGCACGATATAGATCTCGGTGTCATTGGCTGCATAGCTCGGACTTATTGTCAGTCCAGCCAATGCCAAAACCCCTGCAGCCAATAAAGCCAGCTTTGACCATCGTGCTGCGCGCATGGTGATCACATTTGCACCCCACTCCCCACTCGTCGTTCCG
>Ga0170475_116151713_pt1 | contig 21643 bp, 24 predicted proteins | sample Soicark_Litter_5_FD_111474 | JGI IMG/M metagenome (GOLD analysis project Ga0170475, IMG submission 111474) | Avena fatua rhizosphere microbial communities from Hopland, California, USA. Combined Assembly of 48 SPs
CGTCTTCACCCCTAGCGAATCGCAGATAAATCGGCCTCCCGGCGTGAACAGAGGGGTTCACAGCTGTGGGGGCTTGTGTGCTTTGTGGACTGGTGTCTCACACGAGACATATACTTCAAGTTCCAGTTGTCCCTGAGTGAACCCTTCGCTGCCGCGTCGCCCCGCGGCACACCCTGATTGACCTGTCCCGCTCGTCGTTTCGTTTTCTTGTCGCGTCGTCGCCGCGAACAACGGAGGTGTGAGTAAGCCCATGGCGCTCGCAGAGGCTCGTCCTGTCTCCCTCGCTCTAGCAGACGGTGCTGCCCGGCACTCGTTCGCCCGAATCACCGAGGTCGCGCCCATTCCCAACCTGATCAAAGTTCAGCGCGACTCCTTTGAATGGTTCCTGCGCGAGGGACTCAAAGAGCTCTTCGCCGAGATCTCGCCCATTCAGGATTTCACGGGCCGCAATATGGATCTTGAGCTCGCCGTTCCTGGACCTGATCCCAGCGAGCCTGGCTACTCCTTTGGCCAGCCCAAGATGAGTGAGGACGATTGCCGCGAGCACGACCTCACTTACGCGGCGCCGCTCAAAGTGCGCATCCGGCTCAAGATCAAGTCCGGCGAAAACGCCGGTGAGATCAAGGAGCAAGACATCTTCATGGGCGACTTCCCGCTCATGACCGATAACGGCACGTTCATCATCAACGGCGCCGAGCGCGTCGTCGTGTCCCAGCTGGTGCGCTCGCCTGGCGTCTACTTCACAGTTGAAGAAGACCCCACTTCAGGCCGCGACCTGTGCATGGGCAAGCTCATCCCGTCCCGCGGCGCCTGGCTCGAGTTCGAGACCAGCAGCCGTGACGTGATGTCCGTCAAGGTGGACCGCAAGCGCAAGATCCCGGTTACGACGCTGCTGCGCGCCCTCCCGCGCGTGGTGCCGGAATTCACGGCGGTTGCCAAGGGCACCGACGAAGAAATTCTGGCTCTATTCGAGGGTGTCGACGAAGGCAGCGACCACCGCTTCGTGCAGTCGACCCTGGACAAGGACCCGGCTTCCAATTCTGAAGAAGCCCTGCTCGAGTTCTACCGTCGCCTGCGGCCGGGTGATCCGCCCAACGCCGATAACGCCCGCTCGTTGCTCAACAGCCTGTTCTTCAACTTCCGACGCTACGACCTGGGCAAGGTTGGCCGCTACAAGGTCAACAAGCGCCTCGGCCTGCAGACGGACATCACCGTCCGCATTCTGACGCCGGCTGACCTGGTGGAGATCGTGCGCGAGATGGTGCGGATCAACCACGGCAAGGGCACGGCCGACGACATCGACCACCTCGGCAATCGCCGGGTGCGCGCCGTTGGCGAGCTGATCCAGAACCAGTTCCGCGTGGGTCTGCTGCGCATGGAGCGCGTGGTCAAGGAGCGCATGTCCATCACGGACCCCGCCACGGCTACCCCGTCTTCCTTGACGAACATCCGCCCGGTGGTCGCCTCGATGCGCGAGTTCTTCGGCGGCAGCCAGCTCTCGCAGTTCATGGATCAGACCAACCCGCTGGCTGAGCTGACCCACAAGCGAAGGTTGAGTGCGCTCGGTCCCGGCGGTCTGTCGCGCGATCGGGCTGGTTTTGAAGTCCGCGACGTGCACCACAGCCACTACGGCCGCATCTGCCCGATCGAGACGCCTGAAGGCCCGAACATCGGTCTGATCGGGTCGCTGGCCACCTACGGTCGGATCAACGAGTATGGCTTCATCGAGACGCCGTACCGCCGCGTGCTGCGCCAGGTTGAGAACTCCGCCGACGCGCTGGTCGGCAATATCACCCGTGGCGATCTCAAGTCCGAAGACGGCAAGGTTGTCGTCGAGGGCGGCACATACATCGACGAGAAGGTCGCCGAGAAAATTGGCAAACTGCCCGCGAAGTGGATCGACGTCCGCCCGCACGTCACGGATGAGATCCGCCACCTGACGGCCGACGAAGAAGATCGCTTCATCATCGCCCAGGCGAACGTCCACGTGAACGAGGACGGCACGCTGCCCGAAGAGCTGGTTTCAGCGCGGCACGGCGAGCGTTTTCTGACGGTCCGCGCTGAGCAGGTCGACTACATGGACGTCTCGCCCAAGCAGACCATGTCTGTTGCAGGCGCGCTGATCCCATTCCTCGAGCACGATGACGCGAACCGCGCCCTGATGGGCTCCAACATGCAGCGCCAGGCAGTGCCGCTCCTCAAGCCCTCGGCGCCGCTGGTCGGCACCGGCATGGAGGAGCGCACGGCGCGTGACTCGGGTCAGGTCGCCCTGTCCCCAGCTGATGGTGTTGTCGAGTCGGTCACGGGCGAGCAGATCGTCGTCCGCGACGACGAAGGCAACCTGCACGTGCGCCGCCTGCGCAAGTTCATTCGCACCAACCAGGGCACGTGCTTCACCCAGCGGCCGATTGTCGTCCGCGGCCAGCGCGTCCAGCGCGATCAGCCGCTGGCTGACTCGTCCTCGACCGACGCCGGCGAGCTGGCCCTCGGCCAGAACGTGCTCGTCTCGTTCATGAGCTGGGAAGGCGGCAACTTCGAAGACGCCATCCTGCTGTCCGAGAAGCTGGTCCACAACGACACGTTCACGTCCATCCACATCGAGAAGCACGAAGTCGAAGCCCGCGACACCAAGCTGGGTCCCGAAGAGATCACCCGCGACATCCCGAATGTCGGCGAAGACTCGCTGCGCGATCTCGACGAAAACGGGATCATCCGCGTCGGCGCGGAAGTCAAAGCCGGCGACATCCTGGTCGGCAAGATCACCCCGAAGGGTGAAACCGAGCTGACGGCGGAAGAACGCCTGCTGCGGGCGATCTTCGGTGAAAAAGCCCGCGAGGTGAAAGACACGTCACTGCGCGTGCCGCACGGCGAGCGCGGCAAGATCGTCAACGTCCAGGTCTTCGAACGCGACTCGGACGCCGAGCTGCCGGCTGGCGTCAACAAGATGGTGCGCGTCTCGATCGCGCAGAAGCGCAAGATCTCCGCGGGCGACAAGATGGCAGGCCGCCACGGCAACAAGGGCGTGGTCTCACGCATCCTGCCGCAGGAGGACATGCCGTTCCTGCCCGATGGCCGCCCGGTCGACATCATCCTGAATCCGCTGGGTGTGCCGAGCCGCATGAACGTCGGCCAGATCCTCGAGACGCACCTGGGCTGGGCGGCCGATCAGATCGGCGTCAAGTTCGCCACGCCGGTCTTCGACGGCGCGACCGAAGCCGATATCCGCGACCAGCTGCGCCGCGCGGGACTGCCGGAGTCCGGCAAGATCCGCCTGCGCGACGGCCGCACGGGCGAGCCGTTCGACCAGGAAGTCACCGTCGGCTACATCTATATGTTGAAGCTGGTCCACCTGGTCGAGGACAAGATCCACGCTCGCTCCACTGGGCCGTACTCGCTCATTACCCAGCAGCCGCTGGGTGGCAAGGCGCAGTTCGGTGGCCAGCGCTTCGGCGAGATGGAGGTGTGGGCGCTCGAAGCCTATGGCGCCGCGCACACCCTGCAGGAGATCCTGACCGTCAAGTCCGACGACGTCGTCGGTCGCGTCAAGACCTACGAGGCCATCGTCAAGGGCGAAGACATCTTCCAGCCAGGTGTGCCCGAGAGCTTCAAGGTGCTCGTCAAAGAGCTCCAGTCGCTGGGTCTGGCCGTCGAGGTCCTGAACGAAGAAGAGGAAGAAGTGACATTCGCGGAAGACGTTGACGGTGGCGACGTTCGCTCACTGGACATCAACATCTCCGGTTTCGAGCGAGGAGATATCAATAGATGCTCGAAGTCAATAACTTCAACGCCGTCCGCATCACGCTGGCCTCGCCAGACCAGATTCGGTCGTGGTCCCGCGGCGAGGTCACCAAGCCCGAGACGATCAACTACAGGACGCTCAAACCTGAACGGGATGGGCTGTTCTGCGAGCGCATCTTCGGTCCTCAGAAGGACTGGGAATGCGCGTGCGGCAAGTACAAGCGCGTCCGCTACAAGGGCATCGTCTGCGACAAGTGCGGCGTCGAGGTCACCCGCGCCAAGGTTCGGCGCGAGCGCATGGGCCACATCGAGCTGGCCTCCCCCGTGTCGCACATCTGGTTCGTCAAGGGCACGCCGAGCCGTATCGGCCTGCTCCTGGACATGACTCCGCGCACGCTCGAACAGATCCTGTACTTCGCCAAGTACGTGGTCATCGACGTGCACGAGAACCAGCGCCAGCGACTCGTCGGCGCCATTGACCAGGACACCGAAGCCCGCGTCAGCCGCCAGGAGCGCGCCAACCAGGAAAAGATCGAGGAGCTCACAGGCGACCTGAATGTCGAGCTGCAGCGCCTCGAAACCGAAAAGACGGAGCGCCTGCAACCGCTCGAAAGTCGCCGCGAGCAGGGCGCCATCATGGCGACCGAGCGAACGACGGCCATCGAAGCCCAGCTCAAGGAGCTCGAAGGCACCGTCCTCGATGAGGACATCACCTTCGAGCCATCTCAGACGCCCATTGTTCGCAAGGGTGAGAAGGTCGGGCCCGAGGCGCGTCGCGTCCTGATCGAAACTGCCAAGGAGTACATGGACCGCCTCGAAGCGGATACCACCTCCGAGCAGGAGAAGATCGCCGCCGAGTACGACTCGCAGATCGACAAACTCCGCTACGAGATCCAGGAGAAGGCGCAGAAGGTCGTCAACGATTCGGGTGGCGACCTGGACACGCTGCGCGCGAGCGCCGAGGCCAAGAAGAAGCGGCTCGAGTCGGTCAAGCCGCGCGACACCCTGTCCGAGATCGAGTTCCGTCAGTTGCAGGACGACGCCCAGCGCATGTTCCGCGCGGGTATGGGCGCCGAGGCGATCCGTGACCTGCTGCGCAACATCTCGCTCGACGAGCTGTCTGCCCAGTTGCGCATGGAGACGCACTCGACGAGCGGCCAGAAGCGCAAGAAGGCCACCAAGCGCCTGCGCGTCGTCGAATCGTTCCGCAAGAGCGGCAACCGGCCCGAGTGGATGATCATGACCACGCTGCCGGTCCTGCCGCCAGACTTGCGGCCGATGGTTCAGCTCGACGGCGGCCGTTTCGCCACGTCCGACCTGAATGACCTGTATCGGCGCGTCATCAATCGCAACAACCGCCTCAAGCGGCTGCTGGAGCTCCAGGCGCCTGAGATCATCATCCGCAACGAGAAGCGGATGCTGCAGGAGGCCGTCGACTCGCTGATCGATAACGGCCGCCGCGGCCGACCGGTCAGTGGCTCTTCTAACCACAAGCTCAAGAGCCTGTCTGACATGCTCAAGGGCAAGCAGGGCCGCTTCCGCCAGAACCTCCTCGGCAAGCGCGTTGACTACAGCGGCCGCTCGGTCATCGTCGTCGGCCCCACGCTGCAGCTGCACCAGTGCGGTCTTCCCAAGAAGATGGCGCTCGAGCTCTTCAAGCCCTTCGTCATGCGCAAGCTGGTCGAAAAGAGCCTGGCCCACAACATCAAGTCCGCCAAGCGCATCGTCGAGCGCGTACGGCCTGAGGTCTGGGACGTCCTCGAAGAGGTCATCCAGGATCACCCGGTGCTGCTCAACCGCGCACCGACGCTCCACCGCCTGGGCATCCAGGCCTTCGAGCCGATCCTGATCGAAGGCAGCGCCATCCAGCTGCACCCGCTCGTCTGCTCAGCTTTCAATGCTGACTTCGACGGCGACCAGATGGCCGTTCACGTGCCGCTTTCAGCCGCCGCGAAGCGCGAAGCCCGCGAGCAAATGCTCAGCGTCAACAACCTGGTCCAGCCGTCCAACGGCGACCCGATCGTCGCACCGACCCTGGACATGGTCCTCGGCGTCTACTACCTGACGACGTCGCGGCCCGGTGCCAAGGGCGAAGGCAAGGCCTTTTCGGATTTCGACGACGCGCGTCTGGCATACGACAGCGACCCACAGGTCATCGACCTGCAGGCAAGCATCAAGCTGCGCGTCCCGCCCACCGCGCCAGTCAATGGTGATTCCGACGAGGAAGCCGAGCCTGGCAGCCAGATCATCACGACCACAATGGGCCGCGCCATCTTCAACGAGGCCATCAATAGCGTCCTGCGCACGCATGGCCAGGAGCCGCTGCCCTACTACAACGAGGTTGTCGACCGCGCCGGCCTCAAGCGCATCGTGGCTGCGTTGATTCGTCGCTACGGCAACGAGGACACGGCCCAGGTGCTCGACGCGATCAAGCGCCTCGGGTTCCGCTACGCCACACAGTCAGGCACGACCATCGCCATCTCGGACATCGCCCAACCGACCGAGAAGGACAACATCCTCAAAGGCGCGGATGACGAGGTCCAGCGCATCGAGCGCGACTACCGACGTGGATTGATCACCGAGGACGAGCGCTACAACGAGGTCATCGAGGTCTGGACCAAGGCCAAGGATCAGGTTGTCAAGGCCGTCGCAGGCGTCCTCGATCCGTTCGGACCAGTCGCGATGATGGCCCAGTCTGGAGCGAAGGGCAACATCCAGCAGATTTCGCAGATGTCGGGCATGCGCGGCCTGATGGCTGACCCGTCAGGTCGGATCATCGAGCTGCCGATTCGTTCGTCATTCCGCGACGGTCTGACGGTCCTCGAATACTTCCTGTCGACTCACGGCGCCCGCAAGGGTCTGGCTGATACTGCTATCCGTACTGCCGACTCGGGCTACCTGACGCGGCGCCTCATCGACGTGTCGCAGAACGTGATCGTCTACGAGGAAGACTGCAACACCGAGCAGGGCATCTGGATCACCGATCTCAACGAGCCTGCTCGTCGCGATCTGCGATTGGCGCAGTTGCCGGGCCGCGTGCTGGCGTCGGATGTCGTGGATGAGGCGACCGGTGAGGTCATCGCCGAGCGCAACACGCTCATCGACGAGTACATTCGCGATCACATCGCCGCGGGCCGCGAGGTTCCCACGCTGTACCTGCGGTCGCCGCTCACCTGCGAGGCGCGCCACGGCATCTGCCAGCACTGCTATGGCTGGCACATGGGCACGCGGCGCATGGTGGCCATCGGTGATGCCGTCGGCATCGTGGCGGCGCAGTCGATCGGCGAGCCTGGCACGCAGCTCACGATGCGCACATTCCATACGGGTGGTGTCGCAGGTATCGACATCACTTCAGGTCTGCCGCGCGTGGAAGAGCTGTTCGAGGCTCGCGTGCCGAAGGGCAAAGCCATCCTGGCCGAGCTCGACGGCGTGGTCGAGCTGCAGCGCAACGAAGACAGCCGCATCATCAAGGTCATTTCGCGCCAGACGTACCGCGACGAGCACGACCTGCCGAGTGGCTTCCGCCCGGCGGTCGAGCAGGGCCAGTGGGTGGAAGTTGGCCAGCCAATTGCCATCCATGACGACGAAAACGAGTCGCCCATCGTTGCTCGCCTGACTGGCACGGCCGAGATCTCGGGCAAGAGTCTGGCGATCACGTCCGAAGAGCGCGAGGAGCGCGAGTACACCGTGCCCGCCTCGGCGCGACTCAAGGTGGAAGATGGTCAGCCCGTTCAGGCGGGCGACCTGTTGACGGAAGGCTCCAAGGACCCCGAAGAAGTGCTGCGCATCCAGGGCCGCGACGCGGTCCAGCGCTACCTCATCGACGAGGTCCAGGAGGTCTACCGCTCACAGGGCGTGAGCATCAACGACAAGCACATCGAAGTCATCGCCCGCCAGATGCTGCGCAAGCTGCGCGTGGATCAAACGGGTGACACCGAGATGCTGCCTGGCGAGCTGGTCGACCGCTTCGAGTTCGAGGACAAGAACCGCCAGGTGCTGGCCGAGGGCGGCGAGCCTTCCACGGCCCTGCCGGTGCTGCTCGGCGTCACCAAGGCCTCGCTGAACACCGAGTCCTTCCTGGCGGCCGCGTCCTTCCAGGAGACCACCAAGGTCCTGACCGAGGCGGCCATCTCTGGTAAGGTCGACAAGCTCCTCGGGTTGAAGGAGAACGTCATCATTGGCAAGCTCATCCCCGCGGGTACGGGCCTGGCGGCGCGTCAGCAAGCGCGGCGCGAGCGCCTGGCCGCCCAGCAACAGCTCATGCTCGAAGCAGGTCCGCTGCCGGCTGGGTTGCTGCTCGAGGACGGGCAACCGGTCACCATCGGCGCGCCGCTCGGTGAGGGCCTGGCCGGTGTCGGAGTCGCCGAGCGTCCGCCAACCCGGTTGGAGGACCTCGAAGATGACGACGATGACGAGGAGCTACTCGACGAGGAGGACGTCGAGATCGCGGACGTGCCCTAGCCGTTTTTCCTGACGAATGAATCGTTCGCCCCACCAGGGATCGGCCCTCGTGGGGCGAAATTGTGTACACTCTTCGATTGGTGTCCTGAGGAAGGAAGGGCTTTGTACTTCGTTGCCAACGATCAGCCAGCTCGTACGTAAAGGACGGGCAAAGCTTAAGAAAAAGACCGCCGCGCCAGCGCTGCGCTTCAACTACAACGCGCTGCGCCAGCGTCGCTACGCGGTGCCCAAGGGCAACCCGCTCAAGCGGGGCGTCTGCGTGCAGGTGCGCACAATGACGCCAAAAAAGCCCAACTCGGCCCTGCGCAAGATCGCGCGCGTACGGTTGACCAATGGCATGGAAGTGACGGCCTACATTCCGGGTGAAGGTCACAACCTGCAGGAGCACTCGGTCGTGCTTGTGCGGGGCGGCCGCGTCAAAGACCTGCCTGGCGTGCGATACCACATCGTGCGCGGTGCGCTGGACGCAGGCGGCGTCAAGGACCGCAAGCAGGGTCGGTCCAAGTACGGAGCGAAAGCTCCAAAGGCTCCCGCAAGGTAGCCAACAAGCGGCGGCCGTAACGGCCGAGACACATAGGTCCTGCTGCTGAGCAGGGTAATAGGCCACTGAGCCACCAGGTACTTGCACGAACACCGTATGGCGGTCGTCCTCTGTACCGCTTCCACAGGCTCGTTCTCACCGATTGGAGAAACCGTGCCCCGGCGTGCGCGAGTAATAAAGCGGGAAATGCCCCCGGATCCTCGATACGGGAGCAAGACCCTCAGCCGTTTCATGAACAAATTGATGCTCAACGGCAAGAAGTCCCTTGCCGAGCGCATCGTCTATACCGCGCTCGATTCAGTCGAACGCACCTCGCGGCGCAGTCCGATTGAGGTCTTCGATACTGCGCTGCGCAACGCAACGCCGCTGCTCGAAGTCAAACCACGCCGTGTCGGTGGCGCTACCTACCAGGTGCCCGTCGAGATTAAAGGCGACCGCAAGACGTCGCTGGCGATGCGCTGGTTGATTGCTTCGGCGCGCGGCCGCGGCGGCAAGAGCATGTCCGAAAAGCTCGCCTCCGAACTCCTCGACGCCTCGAATAACACGGGCGCGACTATCCGTAAACGCGACGAGACGCACCGTATGGCGGAAGCCAACAAGGCGTTTTCCCACTACCGCTGGTGACCATCAGCGCACACATATATGGCAAACCTTAACGACCTCGAACTGACACGAAACATCGGCATCATTGCCCACATCGATGCGGGCAAGACCACCACGACCGAGCGCATCCTCTACTACACGGGCCGGACGTACAAGATCGGCGAAGTCCACGAAGGCACGGCCACGATGGACTGGATGGAGCAGGAGCGCGAGCGCGGCATCACCATCACGGCTGCCGCCACCACGGCCGAGTGGAAGGGGCATCGCATCAACATCATCGATACCCCGGGCCACGTGGACTTCACTGTCGAGGTCGAGCGCTCGCTGCGCGTCCTGGACGGCGGCGTCGTCGTCTTCGACGCGGTCGCCGGCGTTGAGCCGCAGTCTGAAACGGTCTGGCGTCAGGCCGACAAGTACAGCGTCCCGCGCATCTGCTTCGTCAACAAGATGGACCGCACGGGCGCGTCCTTCGAGCGAACGGTCCAGATGATCATCGATCGGCTGGGCGCCAACCCGGTCCCTGTTCAGCTGCCGATTGGCGCCGAGGGCAACTACCGCGGCGTAATTGACCTGCTCAACCAGAAGGCGCTCACCTTCGGCGACAAGCCCAACGATCCCGTCCAGGAGGGCCCGATCCCGGAGGAGATGGCAGAGGCCGCGGCGCAGGCGCGTCAGGAGGCGATCGAGAAGATCGTCGAATTCGATGACGCGCTCCTCGAACGCTTTTTTGCCGAGGAAGAGATCGCCGTCGACGAGCTGAAGGCTGCCCTGCGCAAGTCGACCATCGAAGGCAAGCTGATCCCCGTCCTGGCTGGCAGCGCCCTCAAGAACAAGGGCGTTCGCCCATTGCTGGACGCGGTCATCGACTACCTGCCGTCGCCGCTGGATGTCCCGCCCGTTCACGGCGTCAACCCGCGCACGGACGCCGACGAAGTACGCAACTCCGATCCGGCGGAGCCGTTCTGCGCGCTTGCATTCAAGATCGTCACGGACCCGTTCGTCGGCAAGCTGGCATTCATTCGCGTCTACTCGGGCACGCTCAAGACGGGTTCGTACGCCTACAACTCGACCCGCGACCAGCGCGAACGCGTCGGCCGCCTGGTCCAGCTGCACGCCAACGAGCGCAAGGACATCCCCGAGGTCCGGGCGGGTGAGATTGCCGCCATCGTCGGGCCAAAGGGCACCATCACGGGCGACACGCTGTGCGACGAAGGCAAGCCCATTGTCCTCGAGGCGATTACCTTCCCCGAGCCGGTCATTCGGGTGGCGATCGAGCCGAAGACGAAGCAGGACCAGGACAAGATGGGCATCGCGCTCAGCAAGCTCAGCGACGAAGACCCGACGTTCCGCGTGTACTCGGATCCCGAAACTGGCCAGACGATCATCGCTGGCATGGGCGAGCTCCACCTGGAAGTCATCGTCGATCGTCTGCTGCGCGAGCACCGCGTCGACGCGAATGTCGGTCGGCCGCAGGTCGCCTATCGCGAGAGCATCACCCAGCCGGCCCGCGCGCGCGATCCGTTCAAGCGCCAGACGGGTGGTCGAGGCATGTACGGCGACGTCGAGCTGACCGTGGAGCCGCTGCCGCCGGGTACCGGCATCCAGTTCGAGTGGAAGATCGTTGGCGGCACGGTGCCGCGCGAGTACGCCGCGGCAGTCGAGGCTGGTGCGCGCGAGGCGGTCGACGGTGGCGTCATCGCGAACTACCCGATGGTCGACGTCAAGGTGGCGGCCGTCGACGGCTCGTACCACGAGGTCGACTCGAATGAAATGGCCTTCAAGGTCGCCGCATCGCAGACGGCCAAAGCCGCGCTGCGCAAAGCCAATCCGCAGCTCCTGGAACCCCTGATGGAGGTGGAGGTAACCACGCCGGACGATTTCTTGGGCGACGTGATGGGCGACTTGAACAGTCGCCGCGGACAGGTGGAGGGTATGGAGCCGCGTGGGAACGCGCAGGTGGTCAAAGCCAAGGTGCCGCTGGCTGAAATGTTTGGCTACGCGACCGATCTGCGCAGCATGACGCAAGGCCGCGCCACGTATTCGATGCAGTTTTCGCATTACCAACCAGTCCCACGCGACATCGGGACGGGCATTGCCGCCAAAGCGGGCACACGCTAAAGCCGGGAGAGGGTTTCAAAGAAAGACACATGGCAAAGAAAGTTTTCGAGCGCACCAAGCCACACGTGAACGTCGGCACCATCGGGCACGTCGACCACGGCAAGACCACACTCACCGCCGCCATCACCAAGGTTCTCGGCATGAAGGGCAAGGCGAAATTCACCTCGTTCGCCGAGATCGACAAGGCGCCCGAGGAGCGAGCCCGCGGTATCACCATCGCCATCGCGCACGTCGAGTACGAGACGGACAAGCGGCATTACGCGCACGTCGACTGCCCGGGCCACGCCGACTACATCAAGAACATGATCACCGGCGCAGCCCAGATGGATGGCGCCATCCTCGTCGTGTCAGCGCCTGACGGCCCCATGCCGCAAACCCGCGAGCACATCCTGCTGGCGCGCCAGGTCGAGGTGCCGGCCATCGTCGTCTACCTGAACAAGGTCGACCTGATGGAGGACGAGGAGCTGCTGGAGCTCGTCGAGATGGAGCTGTGCGAGCTGCTCAGCAAGTACAACTTCCCCGGCGACGACATTCCGATCATTCGCGGCTCGGCCGTGAAGGCGCTCGAATCGCCGAGCACCGATCCGGATGCCGACGAGTACAAGTCGATTATCGAGCTGATGAACGCCGTCGACGACTACATCCCGACACCCGAGCGCGCCATGGATCGCCCGTTCCTGATGTCGATCGAAGACGTCTTCGGCATCAAGGGCCGCGGCACGGTGGTCACCGGTCGTATCGAGCGAGGCAAGGTCAAGACGGGCGATGAGATTGAGATCATCGGCTTCGGCGAGACGCGCAAGACGGTCGTCACCGGCGTCGAGATGTTCCAGAAGACGCTGACTGAGGGCATCGCCGGCGACAACGTTGGCTGCTTGCTGCGCGGTGTTGAGCGCACGGATGTCGAGCGCGGCCAGGTGCTCGCGAAGCCGGGCAGCATCACTCCGCACACCCAGTTCAACGCCGAGGTGTACGTCCTGTCCAAGGAAGAGGGTGGTCGCCACACGCCGTTCTTCAATGGCTACCGGCCGCAGTTCTACATCCGCACGACTGACGTCACCGGCACCATCAAGATCCCGGAGGGGATGGAGATGGTCATGCCTGGTGACAACGTGCAGATGGAGATCGAGCTGATCACGCCAGTCGCCTGCGAAGAAGGTCTGCGGTTCGCGATTCGCGAAGGTGGCCGAACGGTCGGCGCCGGCGCGGTCACCAATATCATCAAGTAGTCGGCGCCGTCAGACAACGCTATGCCGAAGCAGCGCATCCGGATCCGATTGAAAGCGTTCGATCACAAGATCCTGGACCAATCAGCGCAGCAGATCGTTGAGACGGCGGAGCGCACGGGAGCAGTTGTGGCTGGTCCCGTGCCGCTGCCAACTCGGATCGAGCGATTCACCGTTATTCGCAGCCCGTTCATCGACAAGGACTCCCGGGAACAGTTCGAGATGCGCACCCACAAGCGACTCATCGATGTCCCGGAGCCGACCTCCAAGACGGTGGATGCGTTGATGCGCCTGAACGTCCCGGCCGGCGTCGACATCGAAATCAAACTATGATTCAGGCTCTTCTGGGTCGAAAGCTGGGGATGACCCGGCTGTTCGACGAAAACGGCGTGGTCACCGCCTCCACCCTGGTGGAGGCCGGACCATGCTTCATCACCCAGCTCCGAACGCAGGAGACTGACGGCTATGTCGCCGTTCAGCTCGGCTTCGGCGCGAAAGCGCGGCCTTCCAAGCCTCAGCGCGGCCAGCTCAAGAAGGCCGGGCTGCCCGAACGGCAGGGCCTCGAACACGTGCGCGAAGTGCCGGCCGACCACACGGACGACCTCCAGCTTGGCGCGCGCGTCGACGCCAGCATGTTTGCCCAGGGTGAGATCGTCGACGTGATCGGTACCTCGAAAGGCAAGGGCTTCGCCGGCGTAATGAAGCGGCACAACTTCCACGGCGGCCCAAAGACGCACGGCCAGTCCGACCGCTGGCGCCACTCGGGTTCCGTCGGCTCGGGCACCACGCCGGGCCGAACCTTCAAGAACATGCGCATGGCCGGGCATATGGGCGACGCGCGGGTAACCGTCAAGAACCTGCGCATTCTCTCGGTGGATCCCGAGCGCAACCTGGTCGCCCTGCGAGGCGCGATTCCCGGGCCGAAGGGCGCCCTGGTCGTCATCCGCAAGAAGCCGCTGGAGGAGTACTGAGCGTGAAAGCCAACGTGGTCGACCTCAGCGGCAGTAAGGTCCGCGACCTCGACTCGACGAACGCGTCTTCGGCATCAAGCCGAACGCCGCCGTGGTGCACCAGGCGGTCGTGAGCCAGCAGGCCAACGCGCGCCAGGGCACGCACGATACTCGCACCCGCGGGGAAGTCGCTGGCGGCGGCAAAAAACCCTACCGCCAGAAGGGCACTGGCTACGCTCGACAGGGTTCCCGCCGCGCGCCGCACTACCGCGGCGGCGGCATCATTTTTGGTCCGCATCCGCGCTCGCACGAGAAGGCGCTGCCGCGCAAAATGCGTCGGTTGGCAATGCGCTCGGTACTGTCGGCGCGCTTTGCTGAAGACGCGATCACGGTCGTGGAGTCCTTTGCTATCGACACGCCGAAGACTCGAGCGCTCCTGGATGCGTTGGCGACGCTCGGTGCTCCCGACGGCGCGCTGATCGTTCTGTCTGAGCGAACGGTCGGTCTCTGGCGGGCCGCGCGCAACCTGGACAACGTCCACGTGGTCACGCCCAACGGCCTGAACCTGCTCGACCTGCTGCGGCTCAAGCGCGTGATCCTGTCCGAAGGCGCCATCACCGAGCTCACCCGCACGCTGACCAGCGACCTGGGTCAGCCTTCGAGTGAGGTGGTCGAATGAGCGCCCGTGACGCCTTTTCGACTATCGTGCGGCCAGTCGTCTCTGAAAAGAGCACGGTCCTGGGCGACCAGGGCAAGTACGTGTTCGAAGTCGCTCCCACGGCCAACAAGATTCAGATCAAGCTCGCCGTCGAAACGGCCTTCGCCAACAAGAAGGTCCAGGTCAGCGAAGTCAACATCATGAAGGTGCCGGGCAAGACGCGCCGTCGCGGCAAGTCGGTTGGCATGACCCGGTGCTGGAAGAAAGCCATCGTTACCCTGCGGGCCGGCCAACGGCTCGATCTCTTCGAAGGGGTCTAGCCGAACATGCCAGTCAAGACGTACAAGCCCACCTCGCCAGGTCGCCGCGGAATGTCCGTGTCGACCTTCGAAGAGGTCACCAAGTCCAGGCCCGAGCGCTCGCTCACCGAGCCGCTCAAGAAGACCGCCGGTCGCAACAACAACGGTCGGATCACCACCCGACATCGGGGTGGCGGCCACAAGCGCCTGTATCGAGTCATCGACTGGAAGCGCAACAAGATCGGCGTCGCCGGCCGAGTGATCGCGATCGAGTATGACCCGAATCGCTCGGCGCGCATCGCGCTGATGCAGTACGAGGACGGCGAGCGGCGCTACATCCTGGCCCCGGTCGGGGTTCGAGTTGGCACGCGCCTGTCCTCAGGTCCCGAAGCGGACCTCTCGCCCGGCAATGCACTTGCGCTGCGCGATATCCCGGTTGGCTCGATCATCCACAACATCGAGCTCAAGCCCGGCCGCGGAGGGCAGATGGTGCGCGGCGCAGGCGTCGGCGCGCAGTTGATGGCCAAAGAGGGTACGTGGGCCCAGGTCAGGCTGCCCTCGGGCGAGGTGCGCCGGGTGCATGTGGAGTGCATGGCGACCCTCGGGCAGGTCGGCAACCCCGAGCACGCCACCATCTCGATTGGTAAAGCCGGCCGGACGCGGCACATGGGCATCCGCCCAACGGTTCGTGGCTCGGCGATGAATCCGCGCGATCATCCGCACGGGGGTGGCGAAGGTAAAGCCCCGATCGGTGGCCAGCCACAAACCAAGTGGGGCAAAGTCGCCATGGGTAAGAAGACCCGCCGCCGGAAATCGACGGACAAGTTCATCGTGAGGAAGCGCACGTAATGTCTCGGAGCTTGAAAAAGGGTCCCTTTGTGGACGCCAAACTTATGAAGCGCGTCGTCGCCATGAACTCAGGCGGTCGCAAGGAAGTGTTGCGCACCTGGTCGCGCGATTCGACCATCTTCCCTGAAATGGTCGGCCACACCATCGCCGTCCACGATGGCCGCCGCCACGTGCCCATCTACATCACCGAAAATATGGTCGGCCACAAGCTGGGCGAATTTGCCCTGACGCGCCTGTTCCGCGGTCACACCGCTCGCGGTGAGAAGGCCACGGGGGCGCGCTAGCAGCCATGGCTGACGTAGAAGTACGGTCCGTTCAGCGGCACATTCGCATGTCGCCGCAGAAGGTCCGCCTGGTACTCGACGTGGTGCGCGGCAAGAACGCGCGCGAGGCCCTGGCCATCCTGAAGTTCCTGCCGCATCGGGCCGCCCGACCCGTCGCCGCTGCCATCCGTTCGGCGGTCGCCAACGCCGAAAACAACTTCAACATGGATCCGGACGAGCTCATCATCACGCGCTGCGCCGCTGACGAGGGCCGCACCCTCAAGCGCTGGCGGCCGCGGGCCAGAGGCCGCGTCAATCAGATCCTCAAACGTTCAAGCCACATCACGGTGATCGTCACCGAGAAGGGAGCCTGAAGGGACACACCCTATGGGACAGAAAGTACATCCGATCGGCTTCCGCCTTGGCATCAAGGTAGGTGAGCGATCTGTCAAAGACTGGGACGGACGCTGGTTCGCCACGGGCAAGGAGTATTCGGATCTCCTGCTCGAAGACATCCGCGTTCGCGAGCACATCATGACCCGCATGGTCGACGCTGGGGTGGCCAAGGTCGAGATCGAACGCTCGGCCAACATGATCACCGTGACGATCCATGCCGCCAAGCCGGGCATCGTCATCGGCAAAAGCGGTGTCAAGGTGGAAGAGCTGCGGCGAACGCTCGAAGCCAAGACCGGCAAGCGCATTCGGGTGACGATCCAGGAGATCCGCCAGCCGGAGATCAATGCAATGCTGGTCGCGCGTTCCATCGCCGATCAGCTCGAAAAGCGGGTCGCGTTCAGGCGGGCGATGAAGCAGGCCGTCCAGCGCGCGCAGCGCTTCGGGGCCAAGGGCGTTCGCGTCCAGGTGTCGGGTCGTCTGGGTGGCTCCGAGATGAGCCGGCGTGAGTGGGACCGCTGGGGTCGCGTACCGCTGCACACCTTGCGCGCGGACATTGACTACGGCCAGACCGAGGCGCGCACCACCTACGGCATCATCGGCGTGAAATGCTGGGTGTATCGCGGCGACTTTACGCCTGACGGCCGCAGCCCTGACGAGGTCAATGCGGAGCAGCGGCAGCCAGACCGCCGCGGACCTCGAGCTACCGTGCGTGCCGAGGTCGCACCCGAGGCGGCGCCTGTCGAAGCACCCGCGCCAGCGGTGCCTGCCGAAATCGACTACTCGCGCGGCGGTGTGTTCGAGCCAGGTGAGGATTCGGGCGACATTCGGCCACGCGCCGGCCAGCCGGCCTCGGGTGAAACAACCGGTTCGGCCGCGCCCATGCCGCCAGCCGCGCCAACGCCGCCGGTGCGCCCGGCGCCAACGCCGCCTCGCCCGCCCACACCACCCTCTCCCCCACGGAGCGAGGAGTGACCATGCGAGATCTCTGTCTTCCTCTTCAGAGGGAACCCTCTGTGTACATGGGCGCGGTTTACGCCCGAACGCCCACCGCCACCCAGGAGGCACGCTGATGCTTCAGCCCAAGCGGATGAAGCACCGCAAGATGATGAAGCGCACCCACGGTGGCCTGGGTGGCGTCGCCATGCGTGGCAACACGATCGCCTTCGGCGACTACGGCATCCGCACACTCGAGCCGGCGTGGATCACGGCCCGACAGATTGAGGCGGCACGCCGAACCATCACGCATCACCTCAAGCGCGGCGGTAAAGTCTGGATTCGCATTTTCCCTGACAAGGTAGTCACGTCCAAACCCGCCGAAACCCGGATGGGCTCGGGCAAGGGCGCGCCTGATCACTACGTGGCCGTCGTCAAACCCGGTCACGTGCTGTTCGAAATCGGCGGTGTGCGCGAAGACCTGGCGCAGGAAGCCCTGCGCCTGGCATCGCACAAGCTGCCAGTAGCAACCAAATTCATGATGAGGGAGGGCCTCGAGAGTGGCGGAGAGGAAGCCGCGACAGCCGCGCACGCGTAGCTCGGAGCCAGCGCGGCGTCGCCAGAAGAAGACCACCGATCCCGTGGCCAATCCCGAGGCGCGCCTGGCGGAGCTCACCGAAGAGCTGTTCAAGCTGCGATTCCAGTTTGCGACCCGACAGTTGACCAACACGGCGCGCATTCGCACGGTGCGCAAGGACATCGCCCGGGTCAAGACCATTCAGCGCCAGCGCGAGTTGACCAATGCCTGATCCGCGCAAGCCGCGGCGCACCAAGATCGGGCGCGTCTCGAGCAACAAGATGGACAAGACCGTGGTAGTGGCGGTGGACCTGGTCAGCCGCCATCGCCTGTATGGTCGGACGCTGCGCCGCACCCGCCACTTCAAGGCTCACGACGCTGCGAACCGCTGCCAGATTGGCGATACCGTGCTCATCGCCGAGTCACGGCCAATCAGCAAAGAGAAGCACTGGGTGGTCCAGCAGATCCTCCGCCGCGGGACGGGTGAACCCGTCGAGATCGCCGAGGTCGAAGCCTGATGATCATGCCCCAGACCAGGTTGCGCGTTGCCGACAACACCGGCGCGCGCGAGCTGATGTGCATCCGCGTCGTCGCCGGCGGCTCGAAGTTCGAGGCGTCCATCGGTGACGTCATCGTCGCTTCAGTCAAAGAGGCCACGCCGGGAGGCTCGGTCAAGAAGGGCGAGGTCGTCAAAGCCGTCATCGTTCGCCAGGCCAAGGAGTACGGCCGTCCAGACGGCTCGTATATCCGTTTTGACGACAACGCGGCCGTTATCCTCCAGGACAAAAACAATCCCAAGGGGACGCGCATCTTCGGCCCGTCGCCCGCGAGCTGCGCGAACGCAACTACATGAAAATCATCTCTCTGGCTCCAGAAGTCCTATGACCCTCGCTCGCATCAAAAAGGGTGACGACGTCATCGTGCTGACCGGTAAGGAACGCGGCAAACGCGGCGTTGTCCGTCAGGTCATGCCCAGAAAAGGCACAGCCCTGGTCCAGGACATCAACATCAGCAAGCGGCACTTCAAGCCCGGCGCGCGCGCGCGGCAGGCAGGCATCGTCGACATCGAGCAACCCATTCATCTGTCGAACCTCGCGCTGGTCGATCCCAAGAACAGCAAGCCGACCCGCGTCCGCGCGCGCACGCTGTCCGACGGTCGGAAGGTGCGCATTGCCACCGCCTCCGGCGAACAGATGGCACGAGAGTAAGGCCCACGTATGGCTCGCAACCCTCAGCCCGCTGCAGAAGAGCTCAAGCAGACCGATACGCCGCAGGCGTCCATCGGCAAATCACGCCTGCACGAGCGGTATGACCGCGACGTCGTGCCTGCGTTGAAGCGCGACTTCAACTACCAGAACCCGATGCAGGTGCCACGCCTGGCCAAGGTCAGCGTGAATGTTGGCGTCGGCGAATCGATCGCCAACGCCAAAGCCCTGGATGCCACGGTGCGCGACGTCAGCATCATCACCGGCCAGAAGCCCATCATCAAAAAAGCGCGCAAGTCCATCGCCCAGTTCAAACTGCGCGAAGGCCAGAACGTCGGCGTCACGGTCACCTTGCGCGGTGAACGTATGTGGGAGTTCCTGGACCGCCTGATGAACGCGGCCCTGCCGCGTACGCGTGACTTCCGCGGCGTCCCTTCGCGCTCGTTCGACGGTCGAGGCAACTTCACTCTCGGCTTGCGCGAACAATTGATCTTTCCGGAGATCAGCTACGACCAGGTGGATAAGGCGCGCGGCCTGGAAGTTTCGATCATCACCACCGCCACGACCGACCAGGAGGCGCGGCGTCTCCTGGAGCTACTCGGGATGCCATTCCAGCGCGAGGGCGAAGCCGCTCCCGCCGCCCCCCGCCGCCCAACCGTTCGAAGACGTCGTTAACAGCCCCCCATAACCGTGTCGAAAGGCAACGCCCCGTGCGGGCGTTGAACCTCATACGGAGGAGAAAGACAAACCGTTGGCCAAAAAATCCATGATCGCGAAGGCGAACCGTCCGCCGCGCTTCAAAGTGCAGGCGCACAATCGCTGCCAGCTGAGCGGTCGCCCGCGCGCGTTCATTCGCCGCTTCACGCTGTGCCGCATCTGCTTCCGCAAGTTAGCCCTCGCCGGCGAGATCCCCGGCGTCACCAAAGCTAGCTGGTGATCACGCCATGACGATGAGCGATCCCATTGCGGACATGCTGACCCGCATCCGCAACGCCTCGCGTGCCCGGCATCCCAGCTGCGACATGCCGTTTTCGCGCATCAAGATTGCCATTGCCGAAGTGCTCCGCGACGAGGGGTACATCGACTCGTTCGAGGAACGCGGCGAAGGCATCCAGAAGGTCCTGCGCGTCCATTTGCGGTATGCGCCGGGCGGTCGCGGCCGCGATCCGATTCTGATGGGCATCGAGCGGGTCAGCAAACCTGGCCTGCGGGTGTATGCCCGCTCGACGGAAATCCCGCGTGTCTTCGGCGGCCTCGGTACGGCCATCCTGTCGACGCCGCAAGGCGTCATGAGTGGCACTCGGGCGCGTCGCCTCAAGGTCGGCGGCGAAGTCCTGGCCCACGTCTGGTAGCTGCACGGAGGACTGAACAAGCATGTCTCGTATCGGCAGGATGCCCATCACCGTCCCGACAACCGTCACCATCGATGTCGCCGAAGACAGCGTTCGGGTCAAAGGCCCCAGAGGTGAGTTGTCGCGCAGCGTGCCGCGCCAGATTTCGATCGTCACCGAGGACGGGACCTTGCGCGTTGAGCGAGCGTCTGACGAGCCGACGCACCGCTCGTTGCATGGGCTCACCCGCAGCCTGATCGCCAACATGGTGACCGGCGTGACCGACGGGTTCTCGCGACGCCTCGAGGTGAACGGTGTCGGCTACCGCGCGGCCGTCTCAGGCGGCAACCTCGTGCTGCAGGTCGGGTACTCGCACCCCGTGCTGGTGCCGGCCCCGCAGGGCATCACCTTCGCGGTCCAGGGCAACGCGATCATGATTTCGGGCGCGGATAAAGAGCTTGTCGGCGAAGTCGCCGCCCAGGTCCGTCGAGTGCGTCCGCCGGAGCCCTACAAGGGGAAAGGCATCAAGTACGCCGAGGAAGTCATCCGTCGCAAGGCTGGCAAGGCCGGCGCCAAGAAGAAGTAGGCCACTGGATCTGATGTTCAAACCTCTGGACTCGCGCGCCGCGCGGCAGCGCCGCCACCGTCGCATTCGTGTGATGTTGACCGGGACGACGCAGCGCCCGCGACTCAACGTCTTTCGCAGTCTGCAGCACATCTACGCTCAGGTCATCGACGATTCAACGGGCACGACACTGGCCGCGGCCAGCACCAACGAGCCATCCGTGCGCAGCGGCCTGAGCGGAACCAAGACTGAGCGAGCCCGAGCAATTGGTCGGGCGATCGCCGAGCGAAGCAAAGAAAAGGGCGTCAGCGCGGTCGTCTTCGACCGTGGCGGCTATCGATACCACGGACGCATCAAAGCGCTGGCGGATGCCGCGCGGGAAGCAGGGCTCGACTTTTGAGAAGCATGCCGAGACAGCAGGAAATCGGGCCTGGAGGTATCGCCCTCGAAGAGAAGGTTGTCCAGGTCAACCGAGTGGCCAAGGTCGTCAAGGGCGGTCGGCGCTTCTCATTCAGCGCCGTCGTTGTCGTCGGTGACGGCGCGGGTCACGTCGGTGTCGGCCTCGGCAAAGCCAACGAGGTACCCGATTCCATCCGCAAGGGCGCCGAGCGCGCTCGCAAGAGCCTGATTCGTGTCCCCATGGCTGGCACGACCATCCCGCATGAGATCGTCCAGAAGTTTGGCGCCGCACAGGTGCTGCTGAAGCCAGCCGCGCCAGGCACCGGCGTCATCGCCGGCGGCGCCGTGCGCGCAGTGGTCGAAGCGGCCGGCATCAAGGACATCCTGAGCAAGTCGCTCGGCTCGCCGAATCCAGTCAACGTGGTGCAGGCGGCACTTCTCGCCCTGACGAACCTGCGCGACCCGCAGGCGGTCGTCCAGCAGCGCCGTGCGCGCAGTGGTCGAAGCGGCCGGCATCAAGGACATCCTGAG
>Ga0170475_101686049_pt1 | contig 21639 bp, 18 predicted proteins | sample Soicark_Litter_5_FD_111474 | JGI IMG/M metagenome (GOLD analysis project Ga0170475, IMG submission 111474) | Avena fatua rhizosphere microbial communities from Hopland, California, USA. Combined Assembly of 48 SPs
CGGCGCCCGGCCGGGCCGAAGCGGCCGAGGCGGGCGAGGCGGCGGCCGAGAAGAGGGCCGCGGCGAAGAAGGAGGCCGCGCACACGGCCGGCGGCGAGTCGTCTTCGATCCGGGTGTCGGTCGAGAAGGTCGACCAGCTGATCAACCTGATCGGCGAGCTGGTGATCACCCAGGCCATGATCGAGCAGCGCAGCGGCGACCTCGATCCGATGACGCACGAACGCCTGCTCGGTTCGATCAGCCAGCTCGCCCGCAACACCCACGAGCTGCAGGAAGCGGTGATGTCGATCCGGATGATGCCGATGGACTTCGTGTTCTCGCGCTTCCCGCGCATGGTGCGCGACCTCGCCGGCAAACTGGGCAAGAAGGTCGATTTCATCACCCAAGGCTCCGCCACGGAGCTCGACAAGGGCCTGATCGAGCGCATCGTCGATCCGCTGACCCATCTGGTCAGGAACAGCATCGACCACGGCATCGAGATGCCGCAGGCGCGCCTGGCGGCCGGCAAGTCCGAAACCGGGTGCCTGTCCCTGTCGGCCGGGCACCAGGGCGGCAACATCGTCATCGAAGTGGCCGACGACGGCGCGGGCCTGAACCGCGAGAAGATCCTGGCCAAGGCGGCCCAGAACGGGCTGCCGGTGTCGGATTCGATGAGCGACGCGGACGTTTGGCAGCTGATCTTCGCGCCGGGCTTTTCGACCGCCGAGATCGTCACCGACGTGTCCGGGCGCGGGGTGGGCATGGACGTGGTCAAGCGCAACATCACCTCGATGGGCGGCTCGGTCGAGATCCGCTCGGCGCGCGGCTTCGGCACCACGATCTCGATCTCGCTGCCGCTCACGCTGGCGATCCTCGACGGCATGTCGATCCGCTGCGGCGACGAGATCTACATCCTGCCGCTCGGCTTCGTGGTCGAGTCGCTGCAGCCGGCCGGCGACGACATCAAGGAAATCGCCGGGCGCGGACGCGTGATCAAGGTGCGCGGCGAATACCTGCCCCTGATCTCGCTGCACCAGATGTTCGCCATCGAACCGCGTTTTACCGATCCGACCGAAGGCATCGTCGTGATCCTCGAGACCGAGGGCCGCAAGGCGGCGCTGTTCGTCGACGACCTGGTCGGCCAGCAGCAGGTCGTGGTCAAGAACCTGGAAGCGAATTATCGTAAGGTGGCCGGCATCTCGGGCGCCACCATCATGGGCGACGGAGGCGTCGCGCTGATCGTGGATGTGGCCGCGCTGGTGCGCTCGTCGCGCCAGCTGACCGACGACACGGTCGTTTTATAACTTGTTTGACATCAACCAAAGGAAGTGAACATGTCTACTGTACAGACCACCAAGACGACCGACGGGAATGCGCGCGAGAGCGTGGGCAGCGAATTTTTGGCCTTCACCCTAGGCTCCGAGGAATACGGCATCGACATCCTGATGGTGCAGGAGATCCGCGGCTACGAAGCGGTCACCCGGATCGCCAACGCCCCCGAATTCATCAAGGGCGTGATCAACCTGCGCGGCATCATCATTCCGGTGGTCGACATGCGCATCAAGTTCAAGCTGGGCACCCCGGTATACGACCAGTTCACCGTGGTGATCATCCTGAACATCGGCGGCCGCATCATGGGCATGGTGGTCGACAGCGTGTCGGACGTGACCACGCTCACCCCGGACCAGATCAAGCCGGCGCCGGAGATGGGCACCGCCTTCAATTCCGATTACATGATCGGGCTGGGCACCGTGGACGAGCGCATGCTGATCCTGGTCGATATCGACAAGCTCATGTCGTCGGGCGAAATGGGCCTGATCGACAAGTTGGCAGCGTAAGCAGACAGGCAAGGGCACGGAGCATGCCGCGAGCGCCCCTGCGGCGCGCCTGCGGCTCGATAGGGAGGGTTAGGCAAAGTGCCTCAATATAATAAAACCGAAACGGTCAAAGAGTTCAATTTCACGCGCGCCGACTTCGAGCGCGTGCGGACGCTCATCTACCGGCGCGCGGGCATCTCGCTTGCCGACAGCAAGGAGGAAATGGTCTACAGCCGCCTGGCGCGCCGGCTGCGCGCCACCGGCATCCAGTCGTTTTCGACATACCTCGATGCGCTCGAGGCCGGCGGCGAGGGCGATGAGTGGGAGTCCTTCACCAACGCGCTGACGACCAACCTGACTGCGTTCTTCCGCGAGGCGCATCATTTTCCTGTGCTGGCCGAGCACGCGCTGGCGACGCGCAAGCGCGAAGGCGGGCAACTGAGCATCTGGTGCTCCGCCAGCTCCACCGGCGAAGAACCTTATTCGATCGCGATGACGGTGTGCGAGGCGTTCAACACGCTGTCCCCGCCGGTGCGTATCCTCGCCACCGACATCGACACCAACGTGCTGGCGACAGGGAGCGAAGGCATCTACGGCATGGAGCGCCTCGACAAGATCGCGCCTGAGCGGCTCAAGCGCTTTTTCCTGCGCGGGAAGGGCAGCCACGAGGGCGTGGCGCGGGTGCGCCCGGAGCTGCGCCAGCTGGTCACGTTCCAACAATTGAACCTGCTGGCCGACGGCTGGCCGCTCACGGAAAAGTTCGACGCGATCTTTTGCCGCAACGTGATGATTTACTTCGACAAGGCGACACAGCGCAAGATCCTGGCGCGCTTCGTGCCGTTGATGAAGCGGCACGCGCTGCTGTTTGCGGGCCACTCCGAAAACTTCCTGTACGTGTCGGAGTCGCTGCGCCTGCGCGGCAAGACGGTGTACGAGCTTGGCGAACAACGGCACGCAGGCGCCGCGCCGCCCGCACTTAAACGGAGCGATCATGCATTCAAATAGCCATTTCGCCACCAATGTCTACTACGACCGCACGTTCGACTGCGACGCCGCGAAGATCCTGCCGGGCGAGTATTATTTCACCGGCCGCGACATGCTGATCGTGACCGTGCTTGGCTCTTGCGTGTCGGCCTGCATCCGCGACCGCGTCACGGGTCTGGGCGGCATGAATCATTTCATGCTGCCCGACAGCGGCGACAGCGGCAACCCGGTGTCGGCCTCGATGCGCTATGGGTCTTACGCGATGGAGGTGCTGATCAACGACCTGCTCAAGTTCGGCGCGCGGCGCGACCGCCTGGAAGCGAAGGTGTTCGGCGGCGGCGCCGTGCTGCGCGGGTTTACGGCGATGAACGTCGGCGAGCGCAACGCCACCTTCGTGACGAATTTTTTGAAAACCGAAAAGATTCCGGTGCTGGCCGAAGACTTGAACGACATCTACCCCCGCAAGGTGTATTTCTTTCCGCGCACGGGCAAGGTGCTGGTCAAGAAACTGGTGCAGGTCCATAACGATACGTTGGAGCGGCGTGAACTCGATTACGCCAAGCGGCTCAAGGTCGAGACGGTCAGCGGCGAAATCGACCTGTTCTATCCTTATAGGTAACTACAATGAAAATCAAGGTGTTGATTGTCGATGACTCGGCGCTGATCCGCAGCGTGATGACCGAGATCGTCAATTCGCAGGACGACATGGAGGTGGTCGGCGTCGCACCCGACCCGCTGGTCGCTCGCGAATTGATCAAAAGACCAACCCCGACGTGCTCACGCTCGATGTCGAGATGCCGAAGATGGACGGCCTCGACTTCCTCGAAAGACTGATGCGCCTGCGTCCGATGCCGGTGCTGATGGTGTCTTCGCTGACCGAGCGCGGCTCGGAGATCACGATGCGGGCGCTGGAACTGGGCGCGGTCGATTTCGTCGCCAAGCCGAAGATATCGATCCTCAGCGGGATGCGCGAGTATACCGAGCTGATCACCGACAAGATCCGCGCCACCGCGCGCGCGCGCGTCAAGCCGCGCACGCTTCAAGCGGGCGGGCCCGCCCAGACGCTGCCGTCGCTGCGCAGCCCGCTCATCTCGTCGGAAAAGCTGATCATCATCGGCGCCTCCACCGGCGGCACCGAGGCGATCCGCGAATTCCTGATGCAGATGCCGGCGGACTGTCCGGGCATCCTGATCACCCAGCATATGCCGGAGGGCTTCACCACTTCGTTTGCCAAGCGCCTCGACTCGCTGTGCAAGATCAACGTGATCGAAGCGGCCGGCAATGAAAGGGTGCTGCCCGGGCACGCTTACGTCGCGCCCGGCCACTCGCACCTGCTCTTGATCCGCTCGGGCGCGAACTACATGACCCGCATCGAGCAGAGCGACCCCGTGAACCGGCACCGGCCTTCGGTCGATGTGCTGTTCCGTTCGGCCGCGGAGGCGGCGGGCAAGAATGCGGTCGGCGTGATCCTGACCGGCATGGGCAAGGACGGCGCCGCCGGCATGCTCGACATGCGTCAGGCCGGAGCCCAGAATTTCGCCCAGGACGAGGCTTCCTGCGTGGTGTTCGGCATGCCGCGCGAAGCCATTGCGGTCGGCGCCGTCCACGAGGTCGGCCCGCTGCGGGAGCTGCCTGGCATGGTGCTGGGCTTTCTGGCAAGGCAGGGCGGGCGGGCGTTGCGCGTTTGATCCGCGTTCCGTGCTTTTCCTGTCCGTTCTATCGCCTCAGAGCAACAAAAATGCTATCCTTGGGGCTTCTTTTTGCAGCGCCCAAGTTCAATCTAAACCAGTAGAGAATCGACGGAGTAATTCATGGCTGATCCAAAGATGCGTTTTTTAGTTGTTGACGATTTCTCGACGATGCGGCGCATCGTTCGGAATCTGTTGAAAGAACTGGGTTACGCCAATGTCGACGAAGCCGAAGACGGCGTGATGGCGCTGGCCAAGCTGCCAGCGAGTCTTTCGACTTCTTGGTCTCGGACTGGAACATGCCGAACATGGACGGGTTGACCATGCTGCAGAATATCCGCGCCGATCCGGCCCTGGCCAAGCTGCCGGTGCTGATGGTGACGGCGGAAGCGAAGAAGGAAAACATCATCGCTGCCGCGCAGGCTGGCGCCAATGGCTATGTGGTCAAGCCGTTCACCGCCGCCACGCTTGATGAGAAGCTGAACAAGATCTTCGAAAAACTCGAAAAAGCCGGAGCCTGAAATGCCTGAGCATAAAGCCGATCAGGCTTCGCACGACGAGGTCCTGACTCGGATCGGGCACATGACGCGCACGCTGCACGACAGTCTGCGCGGGCTGGGACTGGACAAGCTGATCGAAAAAGCCGCCAGCGATATTCCCGATGCGCGCGACCGTCTCGATTACGTGGCGCGGCTGTCGGAGCAGGCGGCCAAGCGCGTGCTCGACGCCACCGATGCCGCGGGGCCGCTGCAGGACGGAATCGAAACCCGGTCCGCCGAGCTGTCCGCTGCCTGGCAGGCGCTGCTGGCCACGCCCGGCGGCGCCGATTGGCGCGCGCTGGCCGCGCGCACCGTGGCCAGTCTGGACGAAGCGCGCGCCGCCGCGGTGGCCACGCGCGCGCAGCTGATGGACATCATGATGGCGCAGGATTTCCAGGACTTGACCGGCCAGGTGATCGGCAGAATCACCGGAATCGCGCAGAACCTGGAGAAGCAGCTGGTGCAGGTGCTGATCGACTTCGCGCCGGCCGAGATCAGGCGCGAGCTCGACAATGGCCTGCTCAACGGTCCGCAGATCAATCCGGAGGGGAAGACCGAGGTCGTGGCCGATCAGGGCCAGGTCGACGATCTGCTCGACAGCCTTGGATTCTGACCGGCTCCACGCTTCACCCGCCCTGGGTCCATCCGCGCATGCATCACACTAATTTCATCGTTCGCGAGCCGCTGCTCGATCCGAAGCAGCGCGTGATCGGCTACGAGCTGTCCTGGCAGCAGCAAAACGGCAAGCCCGTCACCGCCGCCGATCTCGAAGAACTGATCGGCTTTGTCGCCGCGCACTTCAACGACGACGAACACGGCTGGCTGTTGCGTGAAAAAATCCTCTTCCTCGATGCCGTGCCGGCGATGCTGTCGACCGATGCGCTGCATGCGCTGCCGCCCGAGCGCACCGTGCTGACCCTGGACGCGGCGCACCTGGCCGATCCCGACATCCTCGCCGCCGTGCGCGGCTTGCGCGCCGGCGGGGTCGGCGTGTCGGTGCGCGGCGGCGACCTGGCGCGCCTGGCGCGCATCCTGGCGCAATGCGCCTCCTACGCCGAAGTGCGCTTTACCGGCGCCGATGTGGCCTCGCAGGCGCGCGCTTACGCGGCGGCCAAGCAGTCGGCGGTGCGCATGGTCGGCCGCCCGGTCACGACCTGGCCCGACTTCGACGTCTGCGCGGCGCTCGGGCTCGACGCCTTCGTCGGCAAGCTGCACTTGACGCCACGCCCCGGCAACGCGGTCAAGGGCTTGAATCCGACCCAGAACATCATCTTGCAGCTGATGAAGATGGTGCAGAACAACGAAGACGTGCCGAAGCTCGAAGGCGTGCTCAAGCGTGACGCGGCGCTGGCCTACAAGCTGCTACGCTTCATCAACTCGGCCGGCTTTGGCGCGGCGCGTGAGATCCAGTCCCTGCGCCAGGCCATCGCCTTGCTCGGCTACGCGCCGCTGTACCGTTGGCTCACGCTGCTGCTGGCCACGGCCAGCACCAGCGGCTATTCGCCGGTGCTGATGGAAACGGCGGTGGTGCGCGGGCGCCTGACCGAGCTGCTGGGGCAGAAATTCCTGGCGAGCGGCGAAGGCGAAAACCTGTTTGTCGCCGGCATGTTCTCGCTGCTGGACCGGCTGCTCGGGTTGCCGATGAAGGAAGTGCTCGATACGGTCGGCTTGCCGGACGAAGTCGTGCGTGCGCTGCTCACGCGCGGCGGCAGCTACGGGCCCTACCTGGCGCTGGCCGAGGCTTGCGAACTCAATTCGGACCTGGTCGCCTCGCTGGCAGCCTCGCTCGGCATCAGCCCGGCCGACCTCAACAAGGCGCATCTGTCGGCGCTCGCCTGGGCGCAGCGCGTCACCTGATGCCGCCATCGCCGGCGTCCCTTTTTATTTAGCCGCCCCGGCTTGCCACCAGCCGTTCCAGATTCTGCTTTACTTGCATCGAGATGTTGACGAAGCGGCAGCCGATCTGCACCTGGTGGCCCAGCAGGAAGGTATGGAACGGGCGCAGCAGCCGGACTTCCAGGTCGGCCATCACGACCAGGGCCCGCCCCAGTTCGAGCCGCACGCCTTCGAGCTTCTTGCCGACCCGTAGACCCTTGCATTGCTCGGGCGTGCCGCGCAGGCCGACGCCGCCCCACGAGAAATCATACAGCGACAGATCGTAGGCGCGCCCCAGCAGCGTGAACGAGGCCGTGTAGTTGCCGCCGACCGGAGTGCCGTGCCGCCGCGCGGCGCGGCGGTTGAGCACCAGGCAGAATGCCGGGAAGGTGGCCGGCACCAGGTTCGGTTGCTCCGGCTGGGAGCACCAAGCCTGGTTCAGTTCAAATTGCATCTTGGCGTTGCCGCCGAGCGAGGCCACGAAGGTGGCCGGACCCGCCGGCGGGATAGCGCCGTCGGCGAAGTCGAATACGAAATGCGGATGTTCCGGGTCCACCGAATCGATGCGCGCCATCAGCACATCCTTGCTGTCCGCCGGGTACGCTGTCACCGCCTCGCCCGTTTGCGCCAGCGCCGCCAGCGCTTCGCCGATGTCGAACGGATCGTGCATCTCATGCGACTGCACATTGCTGTCGATGGGCTCGAGCGCATCCGAGGGCTTGGGCGGGCCCTTGCGCGCTACGGGGGGGGGAGGAATGGTCACTGTAGCGGTCCTTTGCGTTAGAAATTATTTAACATTCCAGTGCCTTTTAGTATAAATCTACCCAGGAATTGTTGCACGGCGTAAATCAAATTCATTGATGTGCGGCAGCTTAGATGTGCGGCAGCTTAGATCTCCAGGTTGTCGATCAGGCGCGTGGTGCCCAGCTTGGCGGCCGCCAGCACCACCAGCGGCGTCCCTTGCGCCAGGTCGCCGGCCGAGGGCGGTTGCAGGTCGGCGCGTCTGCGGATCGAGATGTAGTCCGGCGCCCAGCCGCGCCCGGAGAGCCGGGCCATCGCCGCGTGTTCGAGCTGGAAGATGTCCAGGTGCCCGGCCCGCATTTCGCTGGCGACGGTGTGGAGCGCCTGGTACAGGGCGGGCGCTTCGGCCCGTTCGGCATCGGATAGGTACATGTTGCGTGAGGACAAGGCCAAGCCGTCGTCCGCACGGAAGGTTTCGGCGCCGATGATCTCGGTCGGCAGCGCGAACTGGCGCGTCATGTTGCGCACGATCATCAACTGTTGGTAATCCTTTTTGCCGAACACGGCCACGCGCGGCTGCACACATGAAAACAGCTTCGTCACGACCGTGCACACGCCGGAGAAGAAGCCGGGGCGGAACTCGCCTTCGAGCGTGTTGCCCAGGCCCTTAGGCGGCTGCACGCGGTATTCCTGGGGTTCCGGGTACATGTCCTTCTCGGTCGGCGCGAACAGAACGTAGACGCCTTCCTTTTCCAGCTTTTCGACGTCGGCCTGGAAGGTGCGCGGGTATTTCTCGAAGTCTTCGTTCGGCCCGAACTGCAGGCGGTTGACGAAGATCGAGGCGACCACCGGGTCGCCGTGGCGCCGCGCCAGGCGTATCAGGGACAGGTGGCCTTCGTGCAGGTTGCCCATCGTCGGCACGAAAGCGGTGCGCAGTTGGCCGCGCAGGTGGTCGCGCAGTTCATCAATGGTGGAAATGATTTTCATGGAGCAGTCAGTAATGCGGTGGATGAAACCGGCGTCAGGCCGGGGAGTAGGCAAGGCGCACGTAGATGGGCGCAAACGGTTCGGCCTGGGTTATTTCGATCAGGGTTTCCTTGGCCAGTTCGAGCATGGCGACGAAGTGTACAACCACGATCGGACGGCAAGCTTCGGCCGCGGCGCGGCGCCCCGCGAACAGGTCGCCGAATTCGACGAAGCGCCGCGACTGCAGCACGCGCAGGATGGCCGACATGTGCTCGCGCACGGACAGTTCCTGGCGGCCGATCCGGTGGCGCCGGGTCAGCTTCGCGCGGCGCAGCACGTCGAGCCAGGCGTGCTGCAGGTCGGCAAGGCCGACGCTTGGCCAGAGCGGCGCCGCGCTCTGTTCAACGCACAGCTGCGGGCGCAGGAAGTCGCGGCCCTCCTGCGGCAGCGCGCCGAGAGCGACAGCGGCCAGCTTGATCTGCTCGTAGTCCAGCAGGCGCCGCACCAGCTCGGCGCGCGGGTCTTCCATGTTCTCGGCCAGGTCGTCGCCGCGCTTGGGCAGCAGCATGCGCGACTTGATCTCGATGAGCATCGCCGCCATCAGCAGGTAGTCGGCCGCCAGTTCGAGGTTGTGCCGGCGGATCTGCTCGACGTACTCGAGGTATTGCAGGGTGACCTGCGCCATGGGGATGTCGAGGATGTTGAAATTCTGTTTGCGGATCAGGTACAGCAGCAGGTCGAGCGGACCTTCAAAGGCGTCGAGGAAGATTTCGAGCGCGTCGGGCGGAATATACAGGTCGTTGGGCAGACGCAGCAGCGGCTCGCCATACAGCCGTGCGATCGCGGCCACGTCCTCCGGAGCGGGCGGCAATGCGCCGTCCGCTGCTGGATCGGCCGGCGCCTCAGGCGCGGCCTGATCGGATAGCATGCGTTGGCCCTTAGACCTTGGTCTGGTAGGGGTAGGCTTGCTGGCGCAGGCGCGATTGCTTGGCGCGCGCCTGCTCATCGAGCGACAGCGGGCGGCGGTCCCACAGCAGGGCGGGCCGGCCAGTTGGCCCGCTTCGATGGCAGGGTTCTTGGCCTTGAGTTCCTTGATGAACTTGGTATGGTCGGATTCGTACGATTGGTGTTTTTTCGAAAAGATCATGGTGCAAACAAAAGAGTAAAGGGGCGGCGCAAAGGATTTTTGCTGTCTGCGATTTACCGGTGCAGCTCGTTGAGCCGGCGCGCGATGATGTCGTGGTTCAGCCACGTCACCGGCCCGATGTTTTCCGCCGCGCCGTGGAACATCAGCGGGCCGGTCGCTTCCAGCACGAGCGCGCTGAGGTGGTCGGTAATGAGCGCTTTGCGGTCCTTGTGCAGGGCCGTGATGCCTTCGGAGGTGCTGATCATGACTTCGGCCAGCTCGGGCGTGTTATCCATCGGCCAGGCGTCGAAGTCGCGGAAGTGCTTGCTGGTGGCGTCGTTGTTGTAGCGTTCGATCGTCGCGAGGATCGAGTCGAGCGACACGCCATCGGCGAGCAGGCTTTGGCAGACCGCCCATTGCTGTTCGGCCCAGGCGCCGCCGCCTTCCTTTTTCAGCGCTGCCAGCAGCGGGAACAGGGACAGCTCGACCCCGACGAAAATATCGGACGAGTTGGTGCGGATTTCCGGGCAGTTGAAGACGGTGGTCCGGATGCCCCGTGCCCAGGCGGCCTGGGCGATGTTTTCGAGGCGCTTCTTGGCGTAGCCCTGGGTGTAGTTGGTATAGGTCTGCCACTGGTATTGGCCGTCGATCAGGATTTCGGTGCCGTGGTAGCCGTAGGCGGCGTAGCGCACCTCGTTGCCGGCAGCAGTCACGCGCTCGCGGATCGCGGCGCTGGCGTCGATCAGGTATTGCAGCGTATTGGCCGTGACCTCGTCGAAATTCATCAGGATCAGCTTACCCAGGTCGCTATCGAGCAGGGCGCGCGAGGACATGAAGCGCTCGCCCCGGCCCTTGTAGATGCGGTTGGCAATGGCCAGGAAGGCCTTGATCTTCGGGATGCCCCCGGCCATCGTGTGGGCGAAGAACACGTTGGCGCCTTGCGGGATCAGCTTGTCGATTTCGCCCATGACCGCGGCGGCCGACTCCGTAAAGCGGCGCACGCCGATTGCCCGACAGCGCTCTTTCTTTTCCCAGTCCAGCGTATCTTCCTGCCAGCTTTTGAGCGTAATCCCGGACAGCAGCTCGGTCGGGTTCTGTTCGCCTTCCGGCGCATCCATGTCGAAACCGGCCATCAGCGGCACGTTGACGATGCGCCCGCCCAGCTTGGCCTCGGCTTCGGCATGCTCTTGCGCAGTGAGCGCGCGCAGCGCGCCGGATTCGTCGCGGCGGCCGACTGTGATGCCGACGATCGTCATGCCTGCCTTGCGCGCCTCGTCGATCAGGCCGTTCACATAGCCACGACCGAACAGTTCGCCGAATAGTACGAACACGTCGCCCTGGCGGAACACGTTGGTGTGCGGGATGTGTCTGAGAGAGGTCAATGCGGTCATATTGGCTACCAATCAAAAAAGTTTGAACGGGCGTATGGTGTCGAGTTTCTGAAAAAAAAGTTACATTATAACCGCCGCGCGGCTCCCGGAATTGATTTGCCGGAGGACGGTGGTGGACCTGGCGGTGCCCGCCTGGCGGGCACGAGGGCCGGGACGTCTTTAGCGGATACGCATGCCGGGGGTGGCGCCGGGCATCGGGTCGAGCAGGTACAGGCCCGGATTGGCTTTCTCATCGGCGCTCGAGGCGCACAGCACCATGCCTTCAGATAGGCCGAATTTCATCTTGCGCGGAGCCAGGTTGGCTGCCAGCACGGTGAGCTTGCCGATCAGTTGCTCGGGCTGGTAAGCCGACTTGATGCCTGAAAATACGTTGCGCAGGCGGCCTTCGCCGACGTCGAGGGTCAGGCGCAGCAGCTTGCCCGAGCCTTCGACGTGCTCGCAGTTGACGATCCTGGCTACGCGCAGGTCGATCTTGGCGAAGTCGTGGATCGTGATTTCGGGCGCCAGCTCCTCGATGTTGTCCGGAGCGGCCGGCGTTCAGGCGGCCGCCGTGGCATCGGCCGCCGGCTGATCGAACAGGTCTTCGACCAGCTTGGCATCGACGCGTTGCATGAGGTGGCTGTAGGCGCCGATGGTGCGCCCGAGCATGGTGCGGTAGACGGCGTCGCCCTGGGTGTCGGCCCAGGTAATGCCCGTCTCGCCCAGGAACGCGTTGACGCGCGCGGCCACTTGCGGCAGCACCGGCGAGAGCATGATGGTCAGTTGGCGGAACAGGATCAGGGCCGTGGTGCATACCTCGTGCAGCTCGGCCGTCATCGAAGAGTCCTTGGCCAGGAGCCAGGGCTTGTTCTCGTCGACGTACTGGTTGGTGAGGTCGGCGATCTCCATGATCTCGCGCAGCGCCTTGCCGAATTCGCGCGCCTCGAAGTTGGCCGCGATGCTGGCCTGGCGCTCGGCGCCGTCGACAGTCAGGGCCTTGGCGATCCATTGCATGGCGTGGCTGGACAGGCCGGCGGCGAGCTTGCCGCCGAATTTCTTGGCGATGAAGCCGGCGCTGCGGCTGGCGATGTTGACGTACTTACCGATCAGGTCGCTGTTACGCGCGCCACGAAGTCGTCGCCGTTGAAGTCGAGGTCTTCCACCTTCGCGTTCAGCTTGAAGGCGAGGTAGTAGCGCAGCCATTCCGGGTTCATGCCAAGGTTGAGGTAGCGCAGCGGCGAAATGCCGGTGCCGCGCGACTTCGACATCTTTTCGTTGTTGACGGTCAGGTGGCCGTGCACGTTGACCTTCAGCTTGTCGATGACCGGGTGATTCGCGAAGCGCAGCATCGCCGGCCAGAACAGCAGGTGGAAGGAGACGATGTCCTTGCCGATGAAGTGCACCTGCTCGGCCGCCGGGTCGCGCAGGAAGGCATCGAAATCGAGGCCCTTCTTTGAAAAGTGGTTTTTCAGGCTGGCCAGGTAGCCGACCGGCGCATCGAGCCACACATAGAAGAACTTGCCCGGCGCATCGGGGATCGGGATGCCGAAGTAGGGCGCATCGCGTGAAATGTCCCAGTCGGCCAGTTTTTCCCCCGATTCGCCGAGCCACTCGGAAACCTTGTTGACCATCTCGGGCTGCAGGCGGCCCGGCGTGTTCAGCCACTCGTTGAGGAAGGCGAAGCAGCGCGGATCGGACAGCTTGAAGAAATACTGCTCGGACGGCTTGAGCACCGGGGTGGAGCCGGTAAAGACCGAGAAAGGGTTGACCAGTTCGGTCGGCTGGTAGGCCGCGCCGCATACTTCGCAATTGTCGCCGTATTGGTCCTTGGCGCCGCACTTCGGGCACTCCCCCTTGATGTTGCGGTCGGCTAGGAACATGCCCTTGACCGGATCGAAGAAGCGGTCGACGGTCTTGGCGACGATCAGGCCCGCTTCGCGCAGCTTGCGGTAGATGTCCTGCGACAGCTCGACGTTTTCCGGCGAATCGGTCGAGTACCAGTTGTCGAAGGCGATGTGAAAACCGTCCAGGTACTGCTGGCGGCCGGCGGCGATCCTGGCCACGAATTCCTGCGGCGTGATGCCTTCCTTTTCAGCGGCGATCATGATCGGGGTGCCGTGGGTATCGTCGGCGCAGACGAAATGCACCTCGCGCCGGACCCCGTCGTCGTGCTGCATGCGTTGGAAACGGACCCAGATATCGGCCTGGATGTACTCCATCATGTGGCCGATGTGAAAGGCGGCGTTGGCGTAAGGCAGGGCAGTGGTGACGAACAGCTTGCGGGTCATGGTCGAAGCGTGAATGGTTGGATGAAAAAATCATTTTACCAGCGGATGACCCTTCCTGCTCAGGGGGCATTGCTCCGTTTTGCCATCCCGGCAAGGAGCCGTTTTGCGCTACACTTCGCGCATTGCATCCGGAGATTTACATGAGCATCATTCTAGAGGACGTCAAAGCGGCACTTTCGGCGGTCATCGATCCGAACACCCGGAAGGACTTCGTGTCCACGAAATCGGTCAAGAACATCAGGGTTGAAGGCGCCGACATTGCGCTCGACATCGAACTGGGCTACCCGGCGAAAAGCCAGGCCGAGGCGATCCGCGCGGCGGTGACGCAGGCGCTGGCCGCGTTGCCGGGCGTCGGCGAGGTGCGCGCAAACGTCACCAGCAAGATCCTGTCGCACACGGTCCAGCGCGGCCTGAAGGTGATGCCCAACGTGAAAAACATCATCGCGGTTGCCTCGGGCAAGGGCGGGGTCGGCAAGTCGACCACGGCGGTGAACCTGGCGCTCGCGCTCGCCGCCGAAGGGGCCAGCGTCGGCGTGCTCGACGCGGACATTTACGGTCCGTCGCAGCCGGTGATGCTCGGCATTAACAAGCGTCCGCGGAGCCTGGACGGCAAGACCATGGAACCGCTGGAAAATCATGGCGTGCAGGTGTCGTCGATCGGCTTCATGATCGATCCGGACGAGCCGATGGTCTGGCGCGGTCCGATGGTCACGCAGGCGCTGCAGCAATTGCTCGAGCAGACCAACTGGCGCGACCTCGATTACCTGATTGTCGACATGCCGCCCGGTACCGGCGACATCCAGCTGACTTTGTCGCAGAAAGTGCCGGTCACCGGCGCCGTGATCGTCACCACGCCTCAGGACATCGCGCTGCTCGATGCGCGCAAGGGCTTGAAGATGTTTGAAAAGGTGGGCATTCCCATCCTCGGCGTGGTCGAGAACATGAGCACCCATATCTGCTCGCACTGCGGCCATACGGAAGCGATCTTCGGCGTCGGCGGCGGCGCGAAGATGTGTGCTGATTTTGGCGTCGAATTTCTCGGCGCATTGCCGCTGACCTTGTCGATCCGCGAGCAGACCGACACGGGCCGTCCGACCGTCGTGGCCGAGCCGGACGGGCCGGTTGCCGCGATTTACAAGGAAATTGCACGCAAGATTGCGGTCAAGGTCGCCGAAAAGGCGAAGGACATGACCGGCAAGTTCCCTAGCATCGTTGTCAAGAACGACTAGCCAGCGGCCATCCGATGGCTTGCTGCCCTTGTACCAGAAGCGCGCGGGCTGCTTGACTGGGGTAGGGCGTGTCGGCTGCTTGCGCAAGGCATAGCCGACACGGCCACTTTGTGTTTTTAGCCGATTAGCCACAGCCGAAGCCATCTACGTTGGTGTCCGTTATGCGCAGTGGCTGCCAGAAAGGCTTTTGTTCAAAATCTCATTCCTTTATTTTCAAACTGAATTTATGATAGCGTTATTTGCCTTTGATCATGTTTAACTCTCTTTCGGGAAGACCAAATGGATCGCTTTTCGTACCTGAGTAGAATGAAGCTTCCTCAGAAGTTCCTTATTCTCAGCCTTATTGGATTGATGGTGGCGAGCATTCCGACGTATCTTTACGTTCGGGAGTCTGACAAGGCTTTAGCGGGACTGAGGAGTGAGCACCAAGGTCTTGATCCGGCTGCGAAGAGTTTGAAAGTTGCCCAGCTTACCCAACAGCACCGTGCCATATCAGCGCTGCTTCTCAATGGCGCCCCGAACTCGGAGGAGAAACAATCGGCAAAGCAGGCTGAGACAGACAAGGCGTATGCGGCGCTGGAGATCGAGGTTAAGACAATCGGCAGCAGAGAAGTTTCGACGCAATGGGATGTTGTGTGGCGCGATTGGCAGTACCTGCGTAGCGCAGTGTCCAGCAAATCGATTACGGGGCAAAAGAGCTACGAATTGCACTCGGCTCTTGTACCCGAAGTGATCAAGTTAACCGAGCTCATCGGTGACTATTATGGTCTGAGCCTTGATCCCGACCCTGACACCTACCAGCTGATTCAATTCATGTACTACCATCTGCCGGGTTTGACTGAGGAACTGGGCAGGTTGCGCGCGCAGGGTACGGCCCTACTCACCAAGAAGAACGCGTCTTCGGAAGAGCGCCTCGTCATGCGGGGGCTCATTGTCGGAGTCAACGGCCGCCTTGACCAGACTAGGGCTGCATTTTCCAAGGCGATGGCGAAAAATCCAAAACTGGAGGAGAAGCTTGGTGGGCAAATCAAGCCGACGTTCGATGCGACCGCCAAGATCTCTGCCTTAGCTGCTGCGGAAATCATCGCACCCGAGACGCTTAGTTATGACCCCGTCACTTGGGTAAGCGACTCCACAGCCGTGATTGACGCCCAGTTTACCGCGAACTCCGTAGCAAGTGCAGAGCTTGAAAAGATGCTTACGGAGAAAATCAATGAGTTCCTGTCGACCCGTTGGATGATGGGACTTGCTTGCCTGGGATTGATTGCGGTGGCGGGGCACTTGGCTATGTTGATCATGCGTTCGATCACGGGCCCATTGCACAATGCAATCACCGTCGCACAGAGTGTCGCCAGTGGCAATCTGATGAGCGACTTTGACGTCGGACCTGAAACCGAGGTGGGCCAATTGCTCAGGGCGCTTAAGGCAATGAATGACAGCCTGCGCTCGATCGTCTCCGAAGTGCGCCTAAGTGCCGATACGATCGACGCGGCCACTCGCGATATTGCCACTGGTAACGCTGATATATCGACGCGGATTGAATCGCAGGCTTCAAACCTGGAGGAGACGGCGTCGTCGATGGAGGAATTGACTTCCACCGTTCGACAGAACACCGAGAGCGCGCGCCAAGCAAGCGATCTGGTGCAGAGCGCTTCAGAGATTGCCGGCCGGGGAAGCAGCGTTGTATCCCAGGTCGTGCGGACTATGGGCGAAATCAACGACAGTTCGAGCAAGATCGTGGACATTATCTCCGTGATCGATGGGATTGCATTCCAGACCAATATCCTGGCATTGAATGCGGCAGTGGAAGCGGCCCGCGCCGGCGAGCAGGGACGTGGATTCGCAGTGGTGGCGGGGGAAGTGCGCACACTTGCGCATCGCTCCGCCACGGCTGCCAAGGAAATCAAGGAGCTGATCAATAGTAGTGTCGAGAAGGTGGAAGCTGGAAACCAGCTGGTCGGCCAAGCTGGTCAAGCAATGAACGAAATTATGATGAGCGTACAGCGTATTACCCAGATCGTCTCCGACATCGCCATGGCATCGACAGAGCAGGGGTCCGGGATCGAGCAGATCAATCAATCGGTCATCCAGATGGACGATATGACTCAGCGGAATGCAGCGCTGGTGGAGGAGGTTGCGGCTGCGTCGGCTAGCCTTGAGGAGCAAGCTGCGAATTTGGTTAGGGCAATTGGAATATTTGCCGTTGACGACGAAAACACGCGCTCCCTGTCTACAAAGACTCGGAAACCGCAGACCTCATTGCAGATAGTTGCTCCGCCTATTCAACGTCGGGTCGCCTGAACCTTGCTAAGGTGATGCCAAGCCCCGCCGCTGGGCTCATCCTCCAGTGGCGGCCCTGGCAGGTGCGCTAGCATGGCTGCTGCGATCGCGCCTCATTGTAGAACCAGAAGTAGGACAGCAGCTTCACGGCCTGCTCGGCCATCTTGGCGTAGCCCTTCAAGTACACGTCCTCGTGCTTGGCGTTACGTCATAGCTGCTCGACGAAGATGTTGTCCAGGTATCCACCCGCGCCCGTCGATGTTGATCGCGGCGCCTTCGCTCATTCGCCCTCTCATCCTTCTCCGCTATAGCCTTCGGATTCGGTCTGTCACGCAGATTGGTACAGCTCGCTTGCGGCAGCGCAAAGCGTGTAGACAGATTCTGTATTAGGCGCACCACCGGCCGCAGCGGCGGTTGGCATCGAGCGTTGAAATGGCGCGTCGTTCCGGCCCTCCATCCATAGATTTTCCGCAATCTTTCTGTCCGAAAATAAAGTCTGGCGGAAATTTCCTCCCTACACTGGACTTTGGATTGGCTTACCACGGCGGCGTAGCGCCGGAATAGGACTCCGATGAACAACAACTCGCAGTGGAGCGGCCGTTACCTGGCCGCAACTCATTGGTTCATACCGGCGCAGCTGCAGCAGGATGCAGCGCTGTTGACGCGCGCGGAGAACGTCGTCAACGCGGCGCTGCTGGCGGTCACGGCCGGCCCGTTCTACGCGCTCGCCTATCATCTTCTCGGCTTGAGCATAGCCGGGCTGGAAATTTTGCTGTGTTGCCTGTTCATGCTGATATCGCCGTTCGTGCTCAAAGTCAGCGGCAGCATTTTGGTCGCGCGCGAAATATTCCTGTGCGCGCTGTTTTTCAATTTTACGTGGCTCACCTATTACCTTGGCGGCATCGGCGCGCCCACCGCCAGTTGGCTCATCACGGGGCCAGTGGTGGCGATGTTCCTGGGCGGTATGGCAACTGCCGTCTTCTGGCTGGCGATGAGCTGTGCGGCGGCTGCCGCCATTTACCTGTTGCAGGCGTCCGGCACCGAGTTGGCGCCGCCGCCGATGATCGACATGGGCTTGCTTTATCTGGTTTGCAATATCGGGTTGTACGTCGTCGTTGTCGTGTTTGTGCTGCTGTTCGAGCTGACCAAAACCCAGGGCTTTGTCAAGCTGGAACAGGCGCTGGACATGATCAACGAGCTGGCGATTCGCGATGAACTGACCGGCAGCCACAACCGCCGCTACATGATCAGCCTGATTGAGAAGGAAAAGGAACGTAGCGACCGCAACGGCCGGCCCTTCTGTCTGTGTCTGCTCGACATCGACTTTTTCAAGCGCATCAACGATACCTATGGCCACACGGCCGGCGACACGGTGCTGCGCGCCTTCGCAGGCACCGTGCAGAACAGTATCCGTGGCACCGATGCGTTCGGCCGTTATGGCGGCGAGGAGTTCCTGCTGATGCTGCCCGAGACCACGCCGGTCGACGCAACGGCGCTAGCCGAGCGGGTGCGCCTGGCCATTGCGGCCCTGCGTTGCGCCGACGGCACTAGCGAGATCACGCTGACGGTGTCGATCGGCGTGGCCGAATTCCGTCTGGGCGAGCCGATCGCCCAGACCGTCGCCCGTGCCGACGAGGCCCTTTACCTGGCCAAGTCGAGCGGGCGCAATCGCGTAGTGTGCCACGGCGTGAACCAGGCGCCGGCGTGGCCGGCGGCACGCGCGGTCGCGCCCGATCCGCTCGATATGGGCGCAAGCGTGGCGCGCATGCTCGACGGCGCGCAATGCGACCAACTGACCGGCCTGTTGAACCGGCGCCTGCTGCGCGACCGCCTGCGCCATGCGATGGACCGCTCCGACCGCAACCGCCGCATCGTCGCGTTGCTCCTATTGAACATCAACAAGTTCACGGAGGTCAACGATGCGCTCGGCTATGAGGCGGGCGACGCACTCCTGGTCCAGGCCGGCGTCACGATCCGCGGCTGCCTGCGCGATTCGGACACCGTCGCGCGCTGGGGCGCCGACGAATTCATTGCCTTGCTCGAAGACCTGACTCAGGAATCGGACGCCCAACAGGTGGCCGAGAAAATCCTCGACCGGTTCGGCTTGCCGCTGACGCTGGGCGGGCGCAATTGCTTCGTCACGTTGTCGGTCGGGATCGCGCTGTACCCGGCGGCCGACTGCGACCTCGATGCGTTGCTAAAGCGCGCCGATATCGCGATGCGCTGCGCCAAGGCCAGGGGCGAGAATAATGTGCAGCGCTATTCGGCCGACGCCAGCCTGCCGCAAAGCGAGCGGCTGGCGATGAAGAACGGCCTGCGCAACGCGCTGGCCGATGGCCAGTTGTTCCTGGAGTATCAGCCGCAGGTCGAATTGGCGAGCCGGCGCGTGGTCGGGGTCGAGGCGCTGCTGCGCTGGCAGCATCCGGTGTACGGCCGTATCGATCCGGGCCGCTTCATTCCGCTGGCCGAGGAAACCGGGATGATCGTGCCGATCGGCGACTGGGTGCTGCGCACCGCCTGCCAGCAAAGCCGCGCCTGGCGCGACGCCGGCCTGCCCGAAGTGAAGATTGCGGTCAACCTGTCGGCGCGCCAGCTCAAGCAGAGCGACCTGGCGGCGCGCGTGCTGCAGGCCCTGGCCGACAGCGGCATCCCGCCGCACTGCCTGGACCTCGAGATCACCGAGGGTATGCTGATCGAGGACCTCGACGGCAACCGTGCGCTCATGAGCGAACTGCGCCGCGCCGGCGTGCTCGTGTCGATCGACGACTTCGGCACAGGTTATTCGAGCCTGAATTACCTGTCCGAGCTGCCGGTCGACATCCTCAAGATGGATGGCCTGTTCGTGCGCCGCCTCGGCGGCGGGCAGGGACGCTCCTACGTGATCGCCGAGACGATCGTCGCTATGGCGCACCGCCTGCAGTTGAAGGTCATCGCCGAATCGGTCGAAACGAACGAGCAGTTGGCCGACCTGCGCGCGATGCATTGCGACGCCGCCCAGGGTTATTTGTTCCACCGGCCGCTGCACCCGGACCAGGTCGGCGCGCTGCTGGCGCGCCAGGCGGCGCTGCTGGCCACGCCGACCCTGGCTTGATTCCTCTTATCATTGGAGAACATCGTGCATGATCAATCCGTTCTATTAGAGTCCGACGAGGATTTCGAGGCGATGGTCGCTTCCGGCGCGCTGAGCGGCACCGCCAGCCAGTTCGCCTATCCGTGCGGACCGGACTTGCTGCGCCGCAGCGCGCCGCTGGACGCCTGGTGCGCGCTGCGCGCGGCCCACGGAGTGTGGCAGTACGCGCGCGCGCTGGACGGCGCGCCCGAACCGCTCGCCACCGTGAGCGAGGAAGGCGGGTCGGGCGCGCGCGGCATCAATTTCGCCTCGCAGGATTACCTGTCGCTGGCGTCGCACCCGGCGGTGGCGCAGGCGGCGCTGCGCGCGCTGCACGAAGCAGGGCCGCACAGCGTCGGCTCCGCCGTCCTGCTCGGCAATACCAAGCTGTCGCTGGAGCTTGAGCGCGCACTCGGCGAGCTGCTCCAAAGCGCCCACGTGACGCTGTTCCCCACCGGCTGGGGCGCCGCATTCGGCGCCCTCACCGCGCTGCTGCACGGGCGCGACCATGTCGTCATCGACCAACTGGCGCATGCCTCGCTGCGTCAGGGCGCGCAAGCGGCGACCCAGAACGTGGCGCTGCACCGCCACCTCGATACCGATCACGTGCGCGAACTGCTGGCGATGATTCGCGCGCGCGACACCGTGAACGCGATCCTGGTGGTGACCGAGGGCCTGTTCAGCATGGACTCGGACAGCCCCGACCTGCCGCTGCTGCAGCACCTGTGCCGCGAGTACGGCGCGACGCTGCTGGTCGACGTCGCGCACGATCTCGGGGCGCTGGGGCCGGGCGGCACCGGGGCCATCGGAGAGCAGGGCATGCTGGGCAAGATCGATATCGTGATGGGCGCCTTTTCCAAGACCTTCGGCGCCAACGGCGGTTTCGTCGCGTGCGCCTCGCGCGCCGTCAAGCGGCAGTTGCAGTTGTTCGCCGGACCGTATCTGTTTTCCAATGCGCTCTCGCCCGTGCAGGCCGGCGTGGTGCTCGAATGCCTGCGTATTTCGGGATCGGCCGAGGGCCAGGCGCTGCGCGAGGATCTGCTGCGCAACGTGAACGCGCTGCGCGCCCTGCTGACCGAAGCCGGGTTGCGCTGCCTCGGAACGCCTTCGGCGATCGTGCCGGTATGGGTCGGCTGCGAGGCGGCCACGCGGCTGGCCGGCAAGCTGCTGGCGCGCGACGGCGTGTTCGTCAACCCGGTCGAGTATCCGGGCGTGGCGCTCGGCGGTGCGCGCTTGCGCCTGCAGCTGATGGCCAACCACAATTTGCCGCAGGTGCGCCGCGCCGCCGGCCTGATCGCGTCGGCCGTGGGACGTGCCAACGCCGCCGTTGGCGGGAGCGCGGTGCGCGGTAGCCGGACGCGGGAGGGCAAGCGTGGCTGAGCGCGGCCGCCATGCCCCAGTGATCCGCTGCCTGCACGCCAACGCACAGGCAGCGCCGCAGCGGATCGCCTACACCTTCCTGCGCGAGGACGGGCAGGTCGAAGATATCAGCTTCGGCGAGCTGGAGCGCCGGGTGTTGGCGCTGGCCGGCGCGCTGGCCGCGCGCACCGGACCGGGCGAGCGCGCCTTGCTGCTATACCCGGCCGGGTTGCCGTTCATCGTCGCCTTTTTAGCCTGCCTGTGCGCCGGGATCGTCGCCGTGCCTGCC
>Ga0170475_112412862_pt1 | contig 21592 bp, 21 predicted proteins | sample Soicark_Litter_5_FD_111474 | JGI IMG/M metagenome (GOLD analysis project Ga0170475, IMG submission 111474) | Avena fatua rhizosphere microbial communities from Hopland, California, USA. Combined Assembly of 48 SPs
CCGCGCGGAGATGGGCGTGGTCGAGATTCATTCTGCGTCTGAAGCCGAGGCGCGGAAGTTCAATCCGAAGACTGCGGCCATTCCCACGCGCGATTTGCAGACTTGAGAAGAGATGGCCACAGCGTGCGACAAGCTGATCAAGGACTGTGCGAAAGGTCGCAAGGACTCGATGAAGCTGCGAATCCAGTGCTCAACCAAGATCATCGTGCTCGGCGCGGCGGTGGTCACCTCAGGGGCGGCGGTGTCGGTGGCCGTGGCCGGGGGATTGTCACCGATCGGCATCTAAGGTGAGGCCAAGGGCTGTGTCGGCATCGTCCAGGAGATGGCCGATTACACGACGAAGTGACCCCGCACGGCCTGCTCAGGGGCGAGATACCCCCAGCAGCTCGTGCAACCGCGTGCTGGTCGTGGTGTATTGCAGCTGGATGCGCTGGTCGGGGTAGAGCCGTGAGGCAATGCCGAACGAGGCGAGCGCCGCTTCGTGGAAGGCCGACAGGATCAAGCGCTTCTTGCCGGGGTAGGTGACGATGTCGCCAATTGCGAACACGCCCGGCACGTTTGTCTCGAACGTGCCGGCGTCGACCATCACTTGCTTGCGATCCAGTGCCACGCCCCATTCCGCGATGGGGCCGAGCTTGGGACTGAGGCCCAAGCCCACGATGAGGCTGTCGAGTGGCACACGCAGTGACTGTGCGTCGCCATGGGTCACCTGCAATGCGGCAAGTCGGCCCTCAGGCGTTTGCTCCAAGCCGGTGGGCTGGCCGGGTATGAACCGCACCGCGCCGGACGCGATGCGTTCGCGCACGCGGTCGATCGTGGCCGCTTCGGCCTGGAACACGTCACGCCGGTGGAGCAGGGTGATGCTGGCGGGCCGTTGTTCGGTGGCGGCATCGAGTGCAAGGGTGGCGTCCAGCGCCGCATCCACACCTCCGGCCACCACCACGTGCTGCCCGGCAAATGCCCGTGCGTCGCGCAGGCCGTGGAACACCTGGGTGTCGAAGTACCGGTCGAGGCCGTCAAGTGGCAGGCGGCGCGGTTGAAATGATCCTACGCCCCCGGCAATCACAACAGCCTTGGCAACAAAACGAGTGCCGGCGCTGGTTTCGGCGGCCAAACGGCCATCGTCACGCCGGGCGATGGCGGAGATTTCCTGCCCAAGGTGCATCTGTGGTTTGAACGGTGCCAACTGCATCAGCAGGTTGTCGACCAGTTCACGGGCAGTGCATGCCGGCACGCCGGGAATGTCATAGATGGGCTTGTCGGGATAAAGCTCTGTCAACTGCCCCCCCGGTGCGTGCAACGAGTCGACGACGTGCGCGCCGATCTCGAGCAAGCCCAGCTCGAATACCTGGAACAGGCCCGCAGGGCCGGCGCCAATCACGAGGGTGTCCGTCTCGATTGGCGGTGTCATGAGAACTTCACCGGAACGGGCTGTTCCGCCCATGGGCCTTCGGCCCGGTGATTCACTTGACCAGCTCGGCCAGCTTGCCGGAGCGGTCTTTCCATTCGTCCGCGTCGGGCAGGGCCGCCTTGCGCTTCGTGATGCTCGGCCAGTTTTTTGCCAGATCGGCGTTGAGCTGGATCATGTGCTGCTGTTCTCCCGGCACATCTTCCTCCGGCATGATGGCGTTGACCGGGCACTCGGGGATGCACACGGCGCAATCGATGCACTCGTCGGGATCGATGGTGAGGAAGTTCGGCCCCTCGCGGAAACAGTCGACTGGGCACACGTCCACACAGTCGGTGTATTTGCAGCGGATGCAGGCTTCGGTAACGACGTGGGTCATGGCTGGAATGGAGTTTTGTACGTGAGTTGAGGCGTCGCTCGGCGCGAAACACCAGATTTTAGCGGGTGGGCGGCATCCCTGCGGCTTCAATGGCACCGGGCGAAGGGTCAAGTGCAGCGGCGCCCGCGCCCACCACCACCACGGCCGGACGGTCCGCGTGCATGGGGCTCGCGTTGTCGAGGGTGGCCACGGTGTGCTCGCTGTGCAGGCTGTCCGCCCAGCCGGCACGAGATACCACGCTCACGGGCGTGGTGGGCGGCCAGCCGGCTTCGATCAGCCGGATGACAATGCGGCCAGCTGCTTGCCGGCCATGTAGAACACTTCGGTGTCGGCCGTGCGGCTGGAAACCATGTCGCCGGTGCGCGTCATGGCGGTGGTCAGACTCAGGCTGCGGCCCACGCCACGCCGCGTGAGCGGGCGTTGAGCGACGGCGGCCGCGGCCAGTGCGGACGTCACGCCCGGCACCACTTCGCATGGAATGCCCGCTTTTGCCAGCGCCTCGAGTTCTTCCTCGAGGCGCCCGAAGATGCTCGGATCGCCACCCTTGAGTCGCACGACGTTGCCATGTTCCCGGGCATAACGCACCAGCAAGTCGTTGATTTCGGTCTGGTCGGCGCTGTCGGGGCGGAATCCTCGTTTGCCGACGTGGTGCCACGTGGCCAGGGGTGCCAGGTGTTGCAGCGCCGGATCGGTCAGGGCGTCGTACAGGACGACGTCAGCCGCCGCCAGGCGCTGCGCGCCGCGGACCGTGATCAGGTCCGCGGCACCGGGGCCCGCGCCGATGAACACGACAGTTCCCATGGCGCCTGGGCTTACGCCGGAGCTTTCACGAGCAGTGCACCACTTGTGCGGTTGCTCGCCGGGTCAACGATGATCAGCGCCCCACCCACGCGGTTCTGGCCAAAGGCCTCCACCGGGAGCGGCTGCTGGGTCTCGATCACAACGTGACCGATCTCGTTGACGGCGAGTTCATGAGCGTCGATGGCATCCAGCGTGTGGATGTCGAGGCGGCTTTCGATGCTCGCAATGCGCGCCTGCACCCAGCGGTTGCCGTGACGCACCCAGTATTTGCGACCGACGACGGCAGGTTCGGTGTCTAGCCACGCGAGCGTGGCGGAGAAGCGCTGCGTGTCCTTGATGGTGCCGGGCGTGCCGATCCAGTCACCCCGAGAGACGTCGATCTGGCGGTCCAGTACCACGCCGGCCGACTGGCCCGCGCTCACCAAGTCGACGATCGAGCCGGCGAGACGGACTTCGGCGACCGTGGCGTGCTGCCCGCTCGGGAACAGCTGCACGCTGTCGCCGGCCTTGACCTGCCCGTGGGCGATGCGGCCCCACAGCGTGCGCGGCTGGTTGCCCGTGCCTTCGCCTTCGCGGGCCACGTACTGCACCGGCATGAGCAGGTCGCCGTCCTTGCGTTCTTGCAGTGTGGGCAGGCTTTCCAGGACCTGCAGCAGCGACGGGCCGTCGTACCACGCGGCATCGAGTGGTTGCGTCACGTTGTCGCCGCGCAGTGCCGAGACGGGGATCACGCCCGCGACCTCGATGCCCGCATGTTGCGCAAACGCCAGCAGCGCCTCTCGCGTGGTGTTGAAGGCCAGCGCCGGATCTTCCACGGCGTCGAGCTTGTTGACCGCGAACACGATGCTCGGCACCCGGAGCAAATGAGCCAGCAAGGCATGGCGGCGCGTCTGCGGCAGCAGCACGACCGGCTTGGCGGCCACGTCGATCTTGGTGATGTCGACAAGCACGACGGCCGCATCACTGCCCGCGGCGGCCGTGACCATGTTGCGCGTGTACTGCTCATGCCCCGGCGCGTCGGCGATGATGAACTTGCGCTGCTTCGTGGCGAAGTAGCGGTAGGCCACGTCGATCGTGATGCCCTGTTCTCGTTCGGCTTCCAGCCCATCGGTGAGCAGCGACAGGTCGATCGGGGCACCGGCGGCACGCTTTTCGAGCGTGTCGAGCTGGTCGGCGAGGATTGCTCGGCTGTCGAACAACAGGCGGCCGATCAGCGTGCTCTTGCCGTCGTCGACACTGCCGGCCGTCAGGAAACGCAGCGCGCGATGGTCTTTGACCGCGGAATCAGCGGCATGGGGGGCGGTCATCAGAAATATCCTTCCTTCTTGCGGCGTTCCATCGAGGCGTCGGAGGTGCGGTCGTCCATGCGGGTGGCCCCGCGTTCACTGACCGTGACCTTCAGCGTCTCGGCGACGATGTCGGTGGCATTGGCGGCCGGGCTCTCGACCGGGCACGTGCAGGTCATGTCCCCCACGGTGCGAAAGCGCACTTCGGCAGTTTCGATCGTTTCGCCGGCTTGCGGCGGCGTAACTTCGGTGAGCGGCACGAGCAGGCCTTTGCGGCGGATGACCTGGCGCTGGTGGGCGAAGTAGAGGGTGGGAAGTGGAATGTTCTCGCGGGCAAGGTAAAGCCACACGTCCAGCTCGGTCCAGTTGCTGATCGGGAAGGCACGCATGTGCTCGCCCGGCTTGATGCGTGTATTGAACAGCGTCCAGAGTTCGGGCCGCTGCTCCTTTGGTTGCCATTGGCCGAAGCTGTCGCGGTGCGAGAAAATGCGTTCCTTCGCGCGCGCCTTTTCCTCGTCGCGGCGGGCGCCGCCCAATAGCACGTCGAAGCGATGTGCCTCGATGGCTTCGAGCAGGGCCACCGTCTGGTGCCCGTTGCGCGATTCGAGCGGGTGCGACAGGCGCACCGTGCCCCGCTTGATCGAGTCTTCGAGGTGACCGACCACCAGGCGTTCACCCATTTCCGCCACGCGGCGGTCGCGGAACTCGATCACCTCGGGGAAGTTGTGGCCGGTGTCCACGTGGAGCAGCGGGAAGGGCAGGCGACCCTTGAACTGCCCATCGGCGCCACGGGTCTTGAAGGCCTTCTCGGCCAGACGCAGCACGACGCATGAATCCTTGCCGCCCGAGAACAGCAGCGCAGGGCGTTCGAACGCGGCGATCGTCTCGCGCAAGATGAAAATGGCCTCCTCCTCGAGCCAGTCGAGGTGGGTGTGGTCGAGTTCGGGCAGCAATTGCTCCACGGTCAGCGGGGCGTTCATGAACGTTCTCCAATCAGGGAAGAGGCGACGGGCGTTGGTTGCCCGTCGTCGTGGACGTGCAGTCCGCACTCCTTGGCTTTTTCATCCTCCCACCACCACCGGCCGGCGCGGAAATCCTCTCCGACGGCGATGGCGCGGGTGCAAGGTTCACAGCCGATGCTCGGCATGAACTCATCGTGCAGCGGGTTGTATGGCACCGCGTGCAGCGCGATGTAATGCCAGACGTCGTTCCAAGTCCAGTCGGCAAGCGGGTTGTATTTCGTGCGGCCGTTGTCGTCCGCCTCGATGAACGGCACGTCACCACGGTTGCCCGATTGCTCGCGGCGCAGGCCAGTGATCCAGGCCGTGCGGCCGTCGAGCATGCGCGACAGAGGTTCGAGCTTGCGGATGCCGCAGCAGCCCTTGCGCAACTCGATGCTCTTGTACATGGCTTTTTCGCCGTGAGACTGGACGAAGTGGATCACGGCGTCGGCTTGAGGGCGATACACCTCGACGGCCAACCCGTACCGTTCTTCGATGCGAGGGATCAACGCGACGGTCTGTGCATGCAACTTGCCGGTCTCCAGCGTGCCGAGCGCAATGCCCAAGCCATGCCGGGCGACCAGGTCCGTGACGACCATGTCCTCCGCACCGAGGCTGGTTGCCTGCACGATGTGGCCGGCGTGGTCGCGCGCCGCATCCCGCAGCACTGCGACGGCGTGTGCGACACGGTCGTCGAAGCCGTTCGTGACGCGGTCGTACAGCGCAATGGCGGTCATACGCCCCTCCGTGCAAAGATCGGGTGGTTGTCTTCGACGTCACCCTGGTAGTGGCCAGGGAAGAACGTCAGTGCGCGTTCTGCGGCCGCGCGGTCCTGATCTGCGCGCAGCACCACGGCATCGAACCCGGTTCGCTTGAGCAGCGGCATCATGTCGACAAGCACTTCACCCGTGGCGCGCACTTCTCCGGGGAAGCGGTAGCGCGAGCGCAGGATGCGCGCCTGGCTGTACGCACGGCCATCCACCCATTTCGGGAAGTGAAGGGCCACGAGGGACAGGCGGGGTAGGTCGTCCTTCAGCGTTTCGATCTCATCGTCGTTGCCGAACGAGACCGCGACGGGTAGGCTGTCGGGCCATTGAGCGCGAATGGCGTGCCACTGCGCCAAGGTCAGCAGGCTGTATGGTGCCGGGGTCAACGTCACCATGGGGCCGTCCTCGCCCGTGATGGTGTGCCATTGGTCGTGGTGGGTGTCGATGAACTTCATGATCAGGCGGCCTTCGCGGTGGAACGGCGGGCGGCGTTGGCGGCTGACTTGAACGCGTCCAGGCCAACACGCTTGACCGTGTCGATGAACAGCTCGTTCGCGGCGCGCTGGTGGCGATAGGTTTCAATGACGGCTTCGATGACATCTGGCACTTCGTCGGCTGCGAAGGACGGGCCGATGACCTTGCCGGGCGTGGCCTCGCCGCTGATGCGTGAGCCGTCCGAGCCGCCGAGCGAAACCTGGTACCACTCCTTGCCGTCCTTGTCGACGCCGAGGATGCCGATGTGTCCGCTGTGGTGGTGACCGCATGAGTTGATGCAGCCGCTCATATGAAGGTCGATGTCGCCGATGTCGTAGAGCTCGTCGAGGTCGGCAAAGCGGTCGGCAATGGCTGCGGCGATCGGAATCGAACGGGCGTTGGCGAGGGCACAGAAGTCACCGCCCGGGCAATTGATCATGTCGGTCAGCAGGCCGATGTTGGGCGACGCGAACGAGGCGGCTTTCGCGGCGTCCCACAGCGCGAAGAGTTCATCCTCGCGCACCCACGGCAGCACGAAGTTCTGGTCGTGCGAAACCCGGATCTCGCCGTGGCTGAAGCGGTCGGCCAGGTCGGCGGCCTTGTCGAACTGGGCGTCCGTCGCATCGCCGGGGGCCTGGCCTGCACGCTTGAGAGACAGCGTGACGGCACGGTAGCCGGCCACTCGGTGCGCATGCACGTTGCGTTCAATCCAGCGCTTGAACGCCGCGGGGGCGTCGGCGGCCACGGGAAGGCCGGACGCTCGGGGCGCCACGCCCTCAGGCACGGTGAAACTCTGCGCGACGCGGTCCAGTTCGACCTGGGGAATCAGATGGGCGGTGCCATCCACGTCGTGTTCGAGGATGTTCCTGAACTCGTCCTCCACGTCGGCGATGAACTTCGGACCCTCGGCCTTCACCAGGATCTTGATGCGCGCCTTGTACATGTTGTCGCGGCGGCCGTGGCGGTTGTAGACGCGAACGATGGCCTCGATGAACACGAGAATTTGCTCCCAGGGGAGGAACTCGCGGATCACGGTGCCCACGACCGGCGTGCGCCCCATGCCACCACCGACTAGCACCTTGAAGCCGACCTCGCCGGCATCGTTCTTCAGCAGGTGCAGGCCGATGTCATGCCACGCCGTGGCGGCGCGGTCTTCCGTGGCACCTGTGACGGCGATCTTGAACTTGCGTGGCAGGAACGCGAAATCCGGGTGCAAGGTGCTCCACTGGCGCAGAACCTCGCAGTACGGGCGCGGGTCGACGATCTCGTCCGGCTCAATGCCAGCAAAGCAATCGGTCGTGGTGTTGCGTATGCAGTTGCCGCTGGTCTGGATGCCGTGCAGGTCTGCATCGGCAAGCGCGTCCATCACGTCTGCACTGCGGTCAAGCGGGATCCAGTTGAACTGTACATTCTGACGGGTGGTCAGGTGAGCGTAGCCGCGGTCGTACTCGCGCGCGATGCGGGCGAACGTGCGGATCTGGAGCGAGGTCAGGTCGCCATATGGCACGGCCACGCGCAGCATCGGCGCATGGCGCTGGACGTACCATCCGTTTTGCAGTCGCAGCGGGCGGAATTCATCGTCGCCCAGCGTGCCGGCGAGGTTGCGTTCCAGCTGGTCACGGTACTGGGCCGCGCGCTGCTTGACGAACTGATGGTCAAAAGGGGGGTACTGGTACATCGTGCAGTGGTTCGTTGATATCAGGTGCCCTGAGGCCAAGCGGTGGCGGGCGAATCACAGCTCCCGCACGCCATCGTGCCGTCAGGTGTCTCATTGTCTTCGTCAGCAGCGCGGCCAGCCGGCTCCGGTTCAAGCGCGCCATTGTCGCGTCTCCACGGCACAACAAAGCGCCTGGGCCGAACCAGAGGGGCAATGTACAGAGCCTCTATATATGCGAGAAGTACATTTTCGTTGATTGCTTATTCAAACGAGCGATGATTGCGCAAACTGGACTGCCTTTTACAATGTGGCGATGTTTCTGTCCAGCCTGCCCCCGATCCGATCCCGCGGATGGCGCGTTGCTGTAGCCTGGTTTCTCGTCACCGCAATGGCGGGGTGCCAGACCGGCCCGGGCGTCGTCCCGCCGCCGGTGACGGTCAATGCGCCAGCTGTGCCACTGCCCGATACTGTCGCAGTTCCCAAGGTGCCCAAGCCCCCTCGCATCGGTTTGGCACTGGGCGGCGGTGCAGCACGCGGGTTCGCCCACATTGGCATCATTCAGGTGCTCGAGGAAAACGGCATCAAGCCTGACTTGGTGGTGGGAACGTCCGCCGGTAGTCTGGTGGCGGCGCTGTACGCATCGGGGAAGAGCGGCATTGCGCTCGCCGCCACCGCCCAGGGCATGGATGAATCGATGTTCACCGACTGGGCTTTTCCGGGGCGGGGCATGATCCGCGGCGAAGCGCTTGCTCGTTTCGTGCGCGATCAAACCGGCGGGCGTTCCATCGAGTCGATGAAGGTGCCGCTCGGCATCGTGGCCACCGATCTCGACAGCGGCAATCCGATCCTCTTCCAGCGCGGCGACCCCGGTGTGGCAGTGCGGGCGTCGAGCGCGGTGCCCGCCGTCTTCCAGCCGGTGAAAATCGGCACGCGGGAATATGTCGACGGAGGGTTGGTGTCTCCCGTGCCGGTGCGGTTCGCCCGCCAGATGGGCGCTGACCTCATCATCGCCGTCGACATCTCTGCCGTGCCCGACGGCAACCCGACGGGCGATCCCATGCGCATGTTGCTGCAGACCTTCGCGATCATGGGGCGCAGCATCAACCTGTTCGAGTTGCGTGAGGCTGACCTCGTGCTGCGCCCCAAGCTGGCTGGCGTGTCGGGCGCAGACTTCACGTCCCGTGCCAAATCCATTCAGGCTGGACGGGCAGCGGCCACCGAGGCCTTGGCCGAGCTGCGCAATCGCATCGCCGCCAAAACCCATTGAGGACCGCTGGGTCTGGGGCGCCCAACAAAAAGGGGCACCACGTTGCCATGGTGCCCCCAAAGATACCGTTCGGTACCGAGAAGATAAACTTTGAGACGCCCGCAAGAAGGGATTGCTTGCGGGGCTGTCGGGGCGTGCTCCTCGGAGAATTGCTCCGGGCAGGGACCCTTTGTATGGATCAGGCGGCGCGCTTGGCCTTGGCCGTTTGCGTGGCCTTGACGGCGCTCGTGGTGACAGCCTGGAAGTTGGCTTCGGCCACTTCGGCGGCTTGCTTGGCGGCCTTGTGCACGCTTTCGTACGCGTTGTTCGCAGCGGCAACCGCCGACTTGACCAGCGCGACGGCATTTTCGGTGCCGGCCGGGGCGTTCTTGACGGCGTTGTCCACCACTGCCAGGAACTTCTTCTGGGCTTCGGAAGCCTGGAATTCGGCCGCCTTGCTGATGTCAGCGTTCGTGGCTGCGGCGATGTCGTAGATGTGGCGGCTGTAGGCGGCGGCCTTTTCAGCAACAGGTTGCAGCAGTCCGGCCTGCAGGGCCAGCAGTTCCTGCGCGTCCTTTGCGTTCAGAGCGGCTTGCGTGGTTTGAGCCACTTCACCCAGGGCTGCCTTGGCCACTTGCATGTTCAGTTCGACGAGCTTTTCGACGCCTTCGAACGCCTTTTCGGACAGGCCGAAAAGGGTCTCGATATTGGCTTTGTGAGCGGCAACCAGTTGTTCTGCGGTGAGCATGGTGGGAATCTCCAGTGTGTATCGTTCAGGGAAGTTGATACAGCCTTTGCTGCGCTGCACCATGATCCGAAGTATTGCGCAGGACCCTTCGCAAGGCAACCCCTAATTGCTGCATTGCAGCAAAATTTGGCGCAGAACCCGAATAAATCATGGCAATGGAACAATCGCACATGACCCGCACCTAGTGCTCTACAGGACCGCCTCGATGCGTTGACCAAATGAACGGGCGCCCAAGCGTACTGGTGGCCCGCGCCGTTTTCGACGACGTGGTCTAGCGGCTGCAGGCCCATTTCGACGTCGAAGTGAATTCCACCGACGTGCCCTGGCCGAAGCCTGAACTGATGGCCCGCCTGCAGGGCAAGCGAGGGGTGCTCACCAGCGGCAGCGAACGCATCGATGCCGAGGTGCTGGCGGCCAACCCCCAGTTGCGTGTCGTCAGCAACATCGCGGTAGGCTACAACAACATCGACGTTCCGGCTTGCGACGCCGAGGGCGTGCTCGTCACCAACACACCCGACGTGTTGACCGAAACCACCGCCGACTTCGGCTTCGCGCTGATGATGGCCACGGCGCGCCGCATGGGCGAATCCGAACGTTTCCTGCGGCGTGGGGAGTGGAGCAAGTGGTCGTTGACGCTGTTTGCCGGCATGGAGGTGCATGGGGCTACGCTGGGCATTCTCGGCATGGGGCGCATCGGCCAAGCCATCGCACGGCGTGGCGCGCGCGGCTTCGGGATGAAAGTGATCTACCACAATCGTTCGCGTCTCCAGACTGATGCCGAGTCGGCACTGAACGCGAGCTACGTGGGCAAGACCGAGCTGTTGCAACGGGCCGATCATCTCGTGCTGGTGCTGCCTTACTCCGCCGAGACGCACCACGCTGTCGGCGAGTCGGAGCTGGCGCTGATGAAGCCGAGAGCAACGCTGACCAATATTGCTCGCGGCGGCATTGTCGACGACGCCGCGCTGGCGCGGGCGCTGGCCGAGGGGCGTATTGCCGCGGCGGGCCTGGATGTGTTCGAGGGCGAGCCAGCGGTGAACCCGGCGCTGCTGGCCGTGCCCAACGTGGTGCTGACCCCACACATTGCGAGCGCGACGACCGTGACGCGCAGGGCCATGGCGAACCTGGCGGCGGATAACCTGATTGCGGGGCTCGGCTTCGGCCCGCACGCCGGCCATCCTCCCACGCCGGTCAATCCTGCGGTGCTGCCGTTGCGGCCTTGAGGTTCGGTGATCGGTGCCCATCACTGGCTGGACCAATACAAGCCGCCATTGGCAACGACGGGATTAGCCCGCTGGCAGGCTGCATGGGCACCGATGCTGGCAAACTCACGGAGCTACTCGAACGGGAACCCGCGATGCATCAAACGCCTGCACGCTACCTCGTGATCATCGACGCCGACGGCGCACGCACGGCCCTGCTCTTCACTGACAAGTACCAGCAAGTTGGAGAGTTCGACGCGTCGTCGGAGGAGGTGGCCGTGATGGTGAAGGGTCTGCGGCCCAAGCTGTCAGCGATCGCCTCTGAATGGGACCGAGCGCTCGCCGGCAGCAGCCGCCAGGATCGCCTCGCCGCTGAGGTCTATACCCTCGACGTCTGAGGCGGCGCGAACATCCGCGCTCTGGAAATTTGCCGACGGTCCGGGAGGCGTCAATCCCTCGCGGGATTGACGCGCCCATACTCAGGCTTCAACTGCGTTCAAGGTTGCTGCGTGAGCCGGCTCACCATCTTCACGATGGCCTTCATTTGCGAGCTGGACTTTTTGGCGTAGTTCCCGCCGGTGTAGCCCCACCAGTCCCAGCAACCTTGAGGGTTGAATGGCGTCGTCGACTTGTTGACCTGCGGATAGAGCACGAGGATGTTGTTGTTGTCGGCCCAGTTGTTGTAGCCCGTGTCGGTGTAGAACTGACTCCCCACCGACTCGCTGGACTGCATGCAGCCGTGAATGGCCACGTGCACTTTGCAGTGCGCATTGGATGCGGCGCAGCTCTGCGGCACGTACAGGTGCCCGGTGTCGGCCATGCCGGTCGTTTCGGGCGCGAAAGCGCGCTGATCGAAGCTGACGATTTGCCCGGTGGGCGTGTCGACACGGGGATTGAGCGTCCCGTAGATGTGCTGCAGCAGCGCCCCGGCTTGGTCGTAACCAGCGCTTTCGACATCGCAACGGCTGATATACGGGCTGGCATTGGCCGAACAGAGATTGCCGTAGCTGGGGGTGATCACCGCGTGGCCGGCCGGCACCTTGTTGACATACTTCAGGTTGTCTTGCGTGATGCCCACTTGCTGGAAGAACGATACCGTGGCGTCGACCGCCGGCTGCCGCACGACCGAGTCGTCGGTACCGCTGAAGACGTACACCCGGCGAGCGCTGAGGTTGCGGAGCGGGTCGATCAATCGCGCGCTGGCAAAGCTCTTCGCTGCGCTGACCATCAGGGTCGGATTGGGCGGGAAAAAGGGCACCTGGCCCATGCACACGCCAGCGAACGCCATGTTGTTGGCTGCGCAGTAGTACGGCCCACCGGCGACAACGCCAGAGCCGATGATCGAACGCGAGTAGGCCACCTGCAACTGCACGGCCATGAATGCGCCGGAAGACAGCCCGGACACCGATGTCTGCTGCGGGTCTGCACCGTAGGCGGGAAGGCTGTCAGGTGCTGCGATCGTCGGGCTTGCGACAGACCAGGCGAGCACGAAGCTGGCGAGGGCGCGGGACGTGTACATCGTTGACCTCCTCGAATGTTTTGGTGCTTGAGTCTGCGGGAGATCGGCACCGTGAGGCGACCATCCCTGGCGCAGCCGCGGGCATTCGTTCCAAACAGGCTAATGGCATTGCTGCACGGCGGCCGGGATGGCCGGACTCGCTTGGCTCAACGGCCTGCGTCCGCTGGAGATTCAGGAGCTCGATCACGTGGCTGTGAGCGCCCGCGATTCGTCCATGAGACGCGGACGGGCCATCACCCGGGATAATCCGTGCCTGACGGACCTTTTGCGAGAGCACTCGGCCGGGAATCGCAGAAGCAAAAAGAGCGCACCGGGTCACTGGTAAACCATCGATGAATACAGCTGAATCAACCGTTTGCAGCCCATGGCGGCTGTCCGTCGCCCCGATGATGGATTGGACCGATCGCCATTGCCGGTATTTTCATCGCGTGCTCACGCGGCATACCTTGCTCTACACGGAGATGGTGACCACCGGCGCGCTGCTGCACGGCAACGTGCCTCGCCATCTCGATTTCAACGGCGAGGAGCACCCGGTGGCGCTTCAACTCGGCGGCAGCGAGCCGGAAGACCTGGCCAAGTGCGCGAAGCTTGCTGCGCAATGGAACTACGACGAAGTGAACTTGAACTGCGGATGCCCGAGTGAACGGGTGCAGCGCGGAGCGTTCGGCGCTTGCCTGATGAACGAGCCGACGCTCGTCGCAGACAGCGTCAAGGCGATGCGCGACGTGGTGGACATCCCGGTGACGGTCAAGCATCGCATCGGCATCGACCGCACGGAGCACTACGGCTTCGTGCGAGATTTCATCGGCACGGTGGCAGATGCGGGCTGCGATGTTTTTCTCGTGCACGCCCGCAATGCCTGGTTGAAGGGCCTGAGCCCCAAGGAAAACCGCGAGGTGCCTCCGCTGCGCTACGAATTCGTCCACCAGCTCAAGCGCGAGTTCCCGCACCTCACCATCGTGCTCAACGGCGGAGTGACGACGAACGACGAGATTGCCGCGCACCTGGCACAGGTCGATGGGGTGATGCTCGGGCGCGAGGCCTACCACAACCCTTGGTTGATGGCTGATTGGGACGCCCGCTTTTTCGGTGAACCCGCTTCCGGCCGCACCCGAGAGGACGTCGAGGCGCAGATGGTGGAATACATGGAGCGCGTGGCTGCCACGGGCGAGCCGTGGCAGCGCGTGTCGCGCCACATGCTGGGACTGTGGAACGGGCTGCCCGGAGCCCGCAAGCGTAGGCAGGTGTGGTCCGATTCGAAGTACCGCGGCGCGGCGCCGCGCGACGTCGCGCAAATCGCGCGCCGGGCGTCAGGCGCCGTTGATGCGGATCCAGGTGGTCTTCAGCTCGGTGTATTTGTCGAACGCATGGAGTGATTTGTCGCGGCCGTTGCCGCTTTGCTTGAATCCGCCAAAGGGAACGGTGATGTCGTCTTCATCGTACTGGTTCACGTGCACGGTCCCGGCGCGAAGCGCCCGTGCCACGCGGTGGGCACGGTCGATGTGGCTGGTCCACACACTGGCTTGCAGTCCGTAGTCAGTGTCGTTGGCAAGGCGGATGGCTTCTTCCTCGGTCTTGAAGCGGATCACGCTCAGCACGGGGCCAAAGATCTCCTCGAGCGCGATGCGCATGTGATTGGAGACACCATCGAACACTGTGGGTTCGACGAAGCAGCCCCCGCTGGCGGCCCGTGCCTGCTGCCCTCCGGTGACGAGGCGCGCACCTTCGGCACGACCCGATTCAATGTACGCGAGCACGGTGCGAAGTTGCCCATCATCGACAAGCGCTCCCATCTCGGTGGCCGCAGACAGCGGGTCGTCGGGTTGGTACTTGGGGGCCTCGCGCGCAATTTCGCATGTGAACGCATCAGCGATGTCCTCGTGCACGAGGACGCGGGACGGCGCATTGCATGATTCGCCCTGGTTGAAAAACATGGAGCCGGCAGCGGTGCGTGCAGCGCGCGACAGGTCATCGACATCGGGAAACACGATGAATGCGGATTTCCCCCCGAGCTCGTTGAACACGCGCTTGAGGTTGCTTCGCCCGGCGTATTCCAGCATCTTGCGGCCCACTTGGGTGGAGCCGGTGAACCCGATGGCATCGACTTCCATGTGCAAGGCGAGTGCCTCGCCCGCCTCAGAGCCGAAGCCTGGCACCACGTTGAGAACGCCCTCGGGCAAACCTGCCTCCAGCGCCAGTTCGGCCAGCCGCATGGCCGTCAGAGGTGACTTCTCGCTGGGCTTGAGCACCACGCTGTTGCCCGCGGCCAGTGCCGGGCCGAGTTTCCAGGCGGAAGTGATCATCGGATAGTTCCACGGCACGATGGCGCCGATCACACCCGTCGGCTCCCGCGTGATGAGGGCCAGTGCGGTGCGGGGCGTGGGAGCGATTTCATCGTAGACCTTGTCGATGGCCTCGGCGTACCAGGCGATGCAGCGCGCGGTCGACGGCACGTCGACGGTTTGGCTGTACTGCACGGGCTTGCCCATGTCCATCGTCTCGATCAGCGCGAGTTCGTCCCGGGCTGCGAGGATCTTCTCGGCGAAACGCAACAGCACCCGTTTGCGTGCGGCGGGTGGCTGGCCGGCCCAGCGGCCGGTGTCGAACGCCGCGCGGGCGGATGCGACCGCGGCATCCACCTCGGCCTGCCTGCCTCGAGCCACGGTGGTCAGCACGCGGCCGTTCAGGGGGGACACGCAATCGAACGTCTCGCCATCTTGCGCGGCCACGCGGCGGCCGCCGATGACGGCACGGCCGTCGTAGCCTTGCTGCGCCGCGCGGGCATGCCAATCGATCGGGGGGGTGTTCATGGCGGTTTCCATGGCGGTTCCTGCAAGTCACGCCCAGCCGCGCTGGGTCAAGTCGGCGAGGGTCAAGTCGAGGCAGCGACGGATCAAGCTCGCCATTTCGTCGAGCTGGTCGATCGTCATCACGAGCGGTGGGGCGACGATCATGCGGTCGCCCACGGCCCGCATGATGAGCCCATTGCCGAAGCAGTGGCCGCGGCACACCATGCACACTTCAAGCGCCGGATCGAATACGGCGTTCGTCGCCTTGTCGTGCACAAGTTGCAACGCCCCCATCATTCCGCACGTCTGGACTTCGCCCACGAGAGGGTGGTCGGCAAGTTCGGTGAAATGCCATGCGAGGTGGGGTCCGAGCTGTTCACTCACACGCTCCACGAGTCCCTCGTGCTGGAGCAACCGGATGTTGGCAAGACCTACAGCGCAGGCCACCGGGTGGCCGGAGTACGTGTAGCCGTGCGCGAATTCTCCGCCGTGGTCGATCATGACGCGGGCGACTCGCTCGCCCACCATCACGCCGCCGAGTGGGATGTAGCCGGAGGTTACGCCCTTCGCGAAGGTCATCAGGTCGGGCTGAAAACCGAAGGTTTCGCAGCCGAACCACCGGCCGGTGCGGCCGAAGCCGCAGATCACTTCATCGGAGACGATCAGGATGCCGTGCTTGTGGCAGATGCGCTGGATTTCGGGCCAATAGGTGTCGGGCGGCACAATCACGCCGCCTGCGCCTTGCACGGGCTCGCCGATGAAAGCCGCTACGCGGTCGGCGCCCACTTCGAGGATCTTGTCCTCAAGCCAACGTGCGGCGATCAGGCCGAATTCATCGCGCGTGTGGCCCTGGCCATGCTCGAACCAGAAGGGTTGTTCAATGTGCACGATGCCGGGGATGGGCAGGCCACCCTGGCTGTGCATGCCGCTCATGCCGCCGAGCGAGGCACCAGCCATCGTGGAGCCGTGGTACGCGTTGCGGCGGCTGATGATGACATCGCGCTTGGGCTGGCCCATCACGTCCCAGTACCGGCGCACGAGGCGCACGACCGTGTCGTTGCCTTCGGACCCGGAGCCGCTGAAGAACACGTGCCTGAACTGCGGCGGTGTGACTTCGGCCAGCAGCTCCGCCAGCTCGATGGCCGGCGGCGTGGTGGTCTGGAAGAACGAGTTGTAGAAGGGCAGCGTCTGCAGCTGCCGCGTGGCTGCGTCGATCAACTCCTGGCGGCCGTAGCCCACGTTCACACACCACAGGCCTGACATCGCATCGAGGATCTTGTGGCCTTCGCTGTCCCACAAGTAGATGTTGTCGCCGCGCGTGATCACGCGCGAACCCTTCTCGGCGAGTGACTTGAAGTCGGTGAACGGGTGCAGGTGGTGCGCGATGTCGGCGGCTTGCCATTGCCGGGTGGTTCGTGTCATGTCGGCTCCTCGTTCAAACGTGCAGCAGCAGGTGCTCGCGTTCCCAAGGCGAGATGACTTGCATGAACTCGTTGTGTTCGATCTCCTTGATCTCCGAATAGACGGTGATGAAATCCTTGCCGAGCACTTGGTGCAAGTCGCTCTCATCGGCGAGCCAGCCGAGCGCCTCGCTGAGCGAACGAGGCAACTGGTACTCGGACAAGTAGGCGTCGCCTTTGCACTCGGGCGATGGATCGATCTTGTTCTTGATGCCCAGGTAGCCGCAGGCCAGTGTGGCGGCGAGGGCGACGTAGGGGTTTGCGTCGGCGCCGATCACGCGGTTCTCGATGCGGCGTGCCGAAGGCGTGGCCACGGGCGAGCGAATGCCGACCGTGCGGTTGTCGGTGCCCCACTGGATGTTGATGGGCGCGGCGGTGGATCGTGCGAGCCGCCGGTACGAATTCACGTACGGCGCGAACAAGGCCATCGCCGCCGGCGTGTAATTCTGGAGCCCGCCGATGTACCAGTAGAACGCCTGCGATGGTGAACCGTCTTCGTTGCTGAAGATGTTGCGGCCGGTCGTGGTGTCCACCACGCTTTGGTGCACATGCATCGCGCTGCCCGGTTCGTGCGCCATGGGCTTGGCCATGAACGTCGCGTACATCTCGTGGCGCAGGGCGGCTTCGCGGATGGTGCGCTTGAAGAAGAACACCTCGTCGGCCAAGCCCAGCGGGTGGTCGTGAAAGAAGTTGATCTCCATCTGACCGGCACCCACTTCGTGGATCAGCGTGTCGACGTTCAGCTCCATCTTCTGGCAGTAGTCGTAGATGTCCTCGAACAGCGGATCGAATTCGTTGACCGCGTCGATCGAATAGGCCTGGCGCGACGTTTCGGCGCGCCCGCTGCGGCCCCTGGGCGGACGCAGCGGCTGGTTCGGATCGGCACTGCGCTCGATGAGGTAGAACTCAAGTTCGGGGGCTACGACAGGGCTCCAGCCCTCGGCCGCGAAGAGATCGCACACATGGCGCAACACCGAACGCGGCGCGTATGGAATCAAGGTGCCGTGCCGGTCGAAGCAGTCGTGGATGACTTGGGCGGTGGGGTCGGCAGCCCAAGGCACGATGCGCACGGTGCTCGGGTCCGGCCGCAAGTGCATGTCCCGGTCGGTCGCGTCGATCACATCGTAGTACGGTCCTTCCGGCGGGAACTGCCCGGTCACACCGATCGCCACAATGGCCTCCGGAAGCCGCATGCCCCGGTCCTCGGTGAACTTTTCGCGCGGAAGAATCTTGCCTCGGGCCACGCCCGTGAGGTCCGGGACGAGGCATTCGATCTCGGTCACATGGCGGTCGTTGAGCCACTGTTCAAGGTCGCTGAAGGAGAAGTTGCTGTCATGGGCCACCATGGTTCACCCTTTGTTATCGTGCGTGGACCGGGAGTACGCCCAGGCGTGCGGCGAGCCAAACCGGGTGGAAGCTAACGATCCGGGGCCGGTTGGCGCCGCCGGTCGTGGTAGGCCTGGCACGCGGCACCAAAGGCCTTGAAGAGCTTCGTGGAGATGGGATTGTTGGGCGCCTGCCACTCCGGGTGCCATTGCACGCACAAATTGAAGGTGTTGCCCGGCAGCGAAAACGCCTCGATCAGGCCATCGGGGGCGCGGGCCTCCACGCGCAGCCCCGGCGCGAGACGGTTGACGCCCTGGCCGTGCACCGAATTGACCCTGAATACCGGCGCATCGAGGATCGATTCGAGCGTGCCGCCGGGAATCACTTCGACTTCATGCGCGAAGTCGTATTGGACTTCAGCGGGCCCCTCAGTTGCGCCTCGGTGGTCGTGCTGACCGGGTACTTCCTGCACTGCCTGGTGCAGGCTTCCGCCCAGTGCCACGTTGGCCTCCTGGAACCCACGGCAGATGGCGAACAGCGGAATGCCCCGGGACAAGGCCCGGGGGATCAGAGGAAGCGTCCAGCCGTCACGCACGGGGTCGAGCGGCAAGGTTTCGTCGTGCACCGCTTCGCCGAAATGGCTGGGATGAACGTTTGAAGGAGAGCCCGTCAGCAAGATACCGTCGGCCATGTCGAGGAGTGCGTCGATTTCATCGACCGGCACCATTGGCACGACGAGTGCGATGCCGCCGGTCAGGCGTGCGGCATCGACGTATTTCTGGCCCGCCACGAAAAAGGAGTGGTAGCCCAGCATGCGGTTGCATGCGGGAATCAGCACAAGGGGTTTGCGTTGGGTGGTTAGCGCGGTGTAGCTTGGAAGAAGGGCTTTCATTGGGCTTGCTGCACCGCAGTTATTGGCTGCGGTGCGTTGGGCTTGCTGTTCTCGCCATGTTGAGGACCGAGTGTGCCAGGGTGGGGCCATAAGTCAAATCACGCTGCCGATCGAATCGCCTCCGTCAGGGTCTTGAAGAGTTGGTCGATGTGGCTTGGTTCGATGATCAGCGGCGGCGACAGTGCCACCGTGTCGCCGGTGGTGCGCAACAGGACGCCGCGCTCCCAGCAGTCCAGGAACACCTTGAAGGCTCGCGCGCCGGCTTGTCCGTCGATGGGGGCCAGTTCGATGCCGGCCACGAGCCCCATGGTGCGAACGTCGATGACGTTTGGCAGGTCGCGCATGGCTCGCGCGGCCGCGCCGAACGGCTCGGCCATCGCGGTGCCACGCGTCAGCAGCTCTTCCTCGGCATAGGTGTCGAGCGTCGCGATCGCGGCGGCGCAAGCGAGCGGGTGCCCCGAATAGGTATACCCGTGAAAGAACTCGATCGCGTTCTCTGGGCCGGTCATGAAGGTGTCGTACACCTGCTGCTTTGCGAGCACGGCGCCCATCGGCACGAAGCCGTTCGTGAGGCCCTTGGCCAGCGTCATCAGATCGGGCGTCACACCGAAGCGGGTGGCGCCGAACGGTGCACCCAGCCGCCCGAACCCGGTGATGACTTCGTCGAAGATCAGGAGGATGCCGTGCTTGTCGCAGATGGCGCGCAGGCGCTCCAGGTAACCCTTGGGCGGCAGCAGCACGCCGGTGGAACCGGGACCGGCTCCACGATGACGGCCGCAATCGTCGATGCGTCGTGCAGCGCCACCAGACGTTCCAGGTCGTCGGCGAGTTCCACCCCGTGTTCGGGCTGTCCTTGGGAGAACAGGTTGCGAGCGTCATGGGTGTGGCGCAAGTGGTCGACCCCTCCGAGCAGCGTGCCGAACATCTTGCGATTGGCCACCATGCCCCCCACCGAAATGCCGCCGAAGTTGACGCCGTGATACCCGCGTTCGCGGCCGATCAACCGAGTGCGTGATCCTTCACCGCGAACACGGTGGTACGCGATGGCCATCTTGAGCGCCGTGTCCACTGCCTCGGACCCGGAATTGGTGAAGAAGACCTTGTTCAGCCCTGGCGGCGCGATGCCCGTCAGGCGCTCGGCCAGTTCAAACGATTTCGGATGCCCCATGTTGAAGGGCGGGGCGAAGTCCAGTTCGCCGGCTTGGGCGCGGATGGCCTCCACGATGCGGGGCCGGCCATGGCCGGCGTTGACACACCATAAGCCGGCTGCGCCGTCGAGCAGCTGGCGGCCCTCAGGTGTCCAGAAGTGCATGCCCTCGGCGCGGGAGATCAGACGAGGTGCCTGTTTGAACTGACGGTTCGCCGTGAAAGGCATCCAGTGCGCATCGAGCGCGGCCTGGGTCAACGGAACGGCGGGGCCGGTGCGGGCGGTCATGGAGAGCTCCCTGAAACAGTTCGATGCCAGTCTAGAACGTCCGAGCGGTTTCGTGTACCGGACGATGTGACTGCGTGACATTCCACATTCAGAAACGGGGCTTTCACAACGTGAAATGATTGGTTGCTGCACCGCGGCATTTTTTCGACTGTCAGTCGAATTGCGTTTCGCACTCAGGGATGGATCGCCTAAGTGATTGATTTCATTGGGCACGACTCCAGCTCTTGTATAAGACATAAGTCTTCCTGTGCCGAAAGTTCTTGTCTATGCTTGTTGCCATAGATTCTTCGAATTCAACCTGTCTCACCTTGGAGATCCACATGACGCAACTTACCCGAGAAAAACAAATCGCCGCCCTTGAGCAAGACTGGGCCGAGAACCCTCGTTGGAGAGGCATCAAGCGTGGCTACAGCGCCGCCGATGTGGTTCGCCTTCGAGGTTCGCTGCAAGTCGAGCACACCTACGCCAAGCGCGGTGCCGAGAAACTGTGGAAGCTGATCACCACCGAGCCCTTCGTCAACTCGCTCGGCGCACTGACTGGCAACCAAGCCATGCAGCAGGTCAAGGCCGGCTTGAAGGCGATCTACCTTTCCGGTTGGCAAGTCGCTGCCGATGCCAACAGCAACGGCGAGATGTATCCCGACCAATCGCTGTACGCCGTCGACTCGGTGCCCAAGGTCGTCAAGCGCATCAATGCCACGTTTGCGCGTGCCGACCAGATTCAATGGTCGGAGGGCAAGAGCGACATTGATTACTTCGCCCCGATCGTGGCAGACGCAGAGGCCGGTTTCGGCGGCGTGTTGAACGCCTTCGAATTGATGAAGTCCATGATCGACGCCGGGGCCGCAGGCGTTCACTTCGAGGACCAGTTGGCCTCCGCCAAGAAATGCGGCCACATGGGCGGCAAGGTACTCGTGCCCACCCGGGAGGCCGTGGCCAAGCTGGTTGCAGCCCGCCTGGCATCCGACGTGTCGGGTGTGCCGACCGTGCTGCTCGCGCGCACCGACGCCGAAGCGGGTGACCTGGTTACCACGGATGTGGATGACAACGACAAGCCCTTCCTGACCGGCGAGCGCACGGTGGAAGGATTCTTCCGCACACGCAACGGGCTGGAACAAGCCATCAGCCGTGGGCTGGCCTACGCGCCTTACGCCGACCTGATCTGGTGCGAGACCGGCAAGCCGGACCTGGCGTTTGCAAAG
>Ga0170475_115317688_pt1 | contig 21589 bp, 17 predicted proteins | sample Soicark_Litter_5_FD_111474 | JGI IMG/M metagenome (GOLD analysis project Ga0170475, IMG submission 111474) | Avena fatua rhizosphere microbial communities from Hopland, California, USA. Combined Assembly of 48 SPs
AGCTATGGCTGCGCTTTGCGCCTAGATCAGGTGCCTTTTGACGTGCTGCTCGGGCACGCTCGAGAAACTCTCAGCCTCTGAGTCGCAGCGTGTAGCCCGCGATCACACCATCGCGCTCCAACCTTGCCAAGCGATTCTGTATGGTGGCGCGCGCGACTCCAAGCTTCTTCGCCAGAGTCGCCACGGGCAAGCGTGCGTTCTCGCAAAGCATTGCGATGAGCTGAGCGTCGATGTCGTCCATGGTGGCAGCCCGCTGGCTTCGAGGGCCGCCAGTCTATCGACAAACCTTCAGGAACCTTCGGATCCGAAATCCATGGCGTGCCGGTTCGCTTCGAGGCCGTGAACAGTGAGGCCCGGCTCGCCGCAGGAAACGAGCTCTTTGAAACGGGGAGTGTGCAAACTGCCGGTGACAAGCGATGAGAGTGAGCAGTTTGCTACCTATGTTTTGGCTCAATATCTCGGGACAATTCTGTCGAGGCCACGCGCAGCGCGTTTGCCCAAGAAACAAGGAAATCAAGATGACCCGCTTTGTTGATGTTGTGGATCTCCTGCGTCTCGTCGACAACTGCGGCGTGACCTGCTTCATCGAAGAGCTCGCGCAAGCTCTGCGTGAAGACTTTATTCGCTGGCACGACTTCGACAAGTCGGCCCGCGTTGCCACGCATTCGCACGTCGGTGTCATCGAATTGATGCCGGTCGCCGACAAGGGCTCGTATGCCTTCAAGTACGTCAACGGACACCCCTGCAATACCGCGGCTGGTCTGCCCACCGTGATGGCGTTCGGGGTACTTGCCGATGTCTCCACCGGGTATCCGGTGCTGCTGTCAGAACTGACGCTGACGACTGCATTGCGAACCGCCGCGACGTCCGCCCTGGCCGCGCGCGCCGTGGCTCGCCCCGACTCGAAGTCCATGGCGCTCGTCGGCAACGGATCGCAAAGCGAATTCCAGGCCTTGGCCTTTCACGCATTGCTCGGCATCGAGGAAGTCCGCGTTTTCGACGTGGACCCGCATGCCACCGACAAGCTGGTCCGCAATCTCTCAACGTATCCCGAGTTGAGGGTCGTGCGTGCAACCTCAATTGCGCAAGCCGTGCGCGGTGCTGACATCGTGACCACGGTGACCGCGGACAAGGCCTACGCCACGATCCTGACGCCTGAAATGATCGAGCCCGGCATGCACATCAACGCCGTGGGGGGCGACTGCCCCGGCAAGACCGAGTTGCATCCGGACATCCTGCGTGGTGCGCGCGTGTTCGTCGAATTCGAGGCGCAAACCCGCATCGAAGGTGAGATTCAACAGCTTCCCATTGACTTCCCGGTGCAGGAGCTGTGGCAGGTTCTTGACGGCTCGGCCGTCGGCCGCGAGAACCCGGAGCAAGTGACCGTGTTCGATTCCGTCGGTTTTGCGCTCGAGGACTACACGGCGTTGCGGTACATCCACAAGATTGCCAAGGAACAGAACGTCGGGACCCCCATTGCGCTGGTCCCCGAGCTTGACGATCCCAAGGACCTCTTCGGCCTGACCGCCAACGGCCGCCGCCGCGCCGTTCTTCGTCGCGTCGCGTGAGAGCACGGTCATGCTGATCTATCACAACCCGGCGCATCGCATGCATGCGGGCCGCCAGGAAATGTTCCGCGGCCGGCTTGTTCCCTGCCACGAAGCGCCTGAACGGCTTGACCACGTCTTGGCGGAGTTGCGGCGCCGCTCAGTGGGCGAGTTGTGCACACCAGTGGTCGCTGACATGGACCTCGTGCGGCGGGTGCACACCCCCCGCTACGTGGAGTTCTTGACGCACGCCTGGGGTGAGTGGGTTGCGCAGGACCCGGCCAACGCTGAAGTCGACGTGCTGCCCTCCGTGTGGCCGGTGCGGGGATTTCGGCACGATGTCGCGCCGACCAACTTTGCCGCCCGCCTGGGACTGTTCTCGTTCGACAGCGGCACGCCTATCACGTCAGGGACATGGGAGGCGGCTATCACCGGGGCCGCATGCGCCATCGACGCCGCGCGCGCCGTCTCGTCCACGGGCGGACCACGCGCAGCGATGGCCCTCACGCGGCCTCCGGGACACCATGCCGGCACCGACCACTTTGGCGGCTACTGCTTCTTGAACAACGCGGCCCTGGCAGCCGAGACCTTGCGCGATGCAGGTGCTCAACGCGTGGCCGTCCTGGATGTCGACTATCACCATGGCAACGGAACGCAGAGCATCTTCTATGCGCGTTCAGACGTCCTGACCGTCTCCATCCACGGCGATCCGACCACCGAATACCCGTTCTTTCTCGGCTACGCCGACGAGCGTGGGCAGGACGCGGGCGAAGGCTTCAATGTGAACATGCCATTGACTTGCGGGACCGACTTCGAAGGATGGTCGCAGGCGCTCGGACAGGCGCTCGACACGGTGCGCCGTTACCGGGCCGATGCATTGGTGATCGCCTTGGGCGTGGACACCTTCGAAGGTGATCCCATCTCGCGCTTTCGGCTGCGCAGCGCTGACTATCTGCAAGTGGGGCAGGCCCTGGCTCTCGGGGGCTTGCCAACGGTGTTTGTCCTCGAAGGCGGCTATGCCGTGGCGGAGTTGGGAACCAACGTCGCGAATGTCCTGGAAGGCTTCTGCGGCTGAATTCGGGCCTTCGCGGTGGGACCGACCAACGTTGTTTGGAATTCGCTCAAGTCACGGATCGTTCTCGGAGCCTGGGCGGTCAACGCCCCGGCCTTGATGAGGAGGAAATCACTCACCGTTCAGATTCAGTCGATGTAGGACAGTGGCAGTTCCCAATTATTCAAGCGTGGGCACCGGCGGCTCGCGCCCGCGCGGCGGCCCAGTGCTGCACGCCTTGCAGGATGGGCTCGATCAGAACCGACACCTCCTGCAAGCGCGCGTCGACCGCTGATGCATCGCCGGCGCAGCACGCCTGCTCGAGTGCGAGGGCGGCTTGCCGCAGCCCATTCATACCGAGCGTGCCCGCGACCGACTGAAGGTCGTGCGCCATCCGCCGCGCCGCGGCCGTGTCGCCTACTGTCCGGGTTGAGGCGAAACGCGCCACGAAATCCCGGTCGGCATCAAGGAAACGTTGCAGCGTTCTCGCAAACAGGGATTCGTTGGAACCCAGGCGCTCCAGCGCGGCGGTCGCGTCCACTCCCGGCAGCGATCGGAAGTCCGCGCCGGTGGCGTTCGCTTCGGTGGACTGTGCCGCATGCGTGTGCGGCGCGAGCCATTTGGCCAGCGTAGCGAACATCTCGTCGATGTTGATCGGCTTGGCGATGTGGTCGTTCATGCCCGCCGCGAGCACGGCCTCGCGGTCGCCGACCATGGCGTTGGCCGTCATCGCGATCACCGGCAGCGCTCGCAACTGCGGCTGCTGGCGCAACGCCCGAGTCGCGGCGTAGCCGTCCATGACAGGCATCTGGCAATCCATCAGCACCGCATCGAAACGCTCGCGGGCCAGCATATCCAGCGCCTGCTGCCCGTCGCTGGCGACCTTGACGGCGACACCTGCGCCATTGAGCAGATCGACCGCGAGTTCCTGGTTGATCGCGTTGTCCTCGACCAGCAGGATGTGGGCTCCGGCCAGTGCTGCCCGATGGTCGAGCAGGGCCTCTTTGCGGCGCACGTCGCGGATGGGAGCCAAGGGCGCGCGTCCGAGAGCCGTGGTGCAGGCATCGAGAAGCGCGGAGGGCGTGACCGGCTTGGCCAGCAGCGCAGCGACTTGCAGCTGCTGCTCCACCAGGCGCTGCCGCATCTCTTCCCGGCCAAAGGCCGTGGTCATCAATACGACCGGTGCGGGGTGCCGCAACGTCGTCCGTTTGGCCAGCGCCTGGACGCAGGCCACCCCGTCCATGCCAGGCATCCTCCAGTCCAGCATCAGCAACTGGTAGGGCGCGTCGCTCGCGTCGGCCTGCTCCACACGTCGCATCGCCTCTTCGCCGCCGGCGGCGGTGTCGACCCGCAGGCCCAGCACCTGGCTCATCGCGGTGAGCACGACGCGCGCGGTGGCGTTGTCGTCCACGACCAGCGCGCGGATGCCGCGCACCGCCTCGCCGCTCCACCGTGGCGGCTGCTCGGCGGAGCCCGGTTGCAGTTCGAAGTGCAGCTCGAAGTGGAAGCAACTGCCATGGCCGGGCGCACTCTCGACCGCGAGTTCACCACCCATCAGATGCACCAACTGCCGACTGATCGCCAGCCCAAGCCCGGTGCCGCCGTAGCGCCGGCTCGTCGAGGCGTCCGCCTGCGTGAAAGGCTGGAACAGCCGCTGCTGCTGTTTGAGGCTCATGCCAATTCCGCTGTCGCGCACCTCGAAACGCAGCCGGGCCGATGCGCCGTCCTGTTCGAGCACCTGCACCGTCACGACGACCTCGCCATTGTCAGTGAACTTAACCGCGTTGTTGCCCAGGTTGAGCAGCACCTGGCCCAGCCGCGACGGGTCGCCCACCAGTGCCGTCAGCGTCTGCTCCGGCATGTCGAGCAGCAGCTCCAGGCCCTTCTCCTCGGCCTTCATGCTCAGCAGGTTGAGCACGTTTTCCATCGCGGCGCCGAGTTCGAACGGAATCGACTCGATGTCGAGCTTGCCGGCTTCGATCTTTGAGAAGTCGAGGATGTCGTTGATGATGCCCAGCAGTGATTCGGCCGAGGCGTGCGTCTTCTGAATGTAGTTGCGCTGCTGCGCGTCGAGGCCGGTTTGCAAGGCCAAGTAGGACATGCCGAGAATTGCGTTCATGGGCGTGCGGATCTCGTGGCTCATGTTCGCGAGGAACTCGCTCTTGGATCGGCTCGCGGCATCGGCCGCATCTCGCGCCAGCAGAAGTTCCGCCGTGCGCTGCTGTACGGTGTCTTCCAACTGGTCCTTGTGACGAAGCAAAGCTTCTTGCGCCTGCTTGCGCTCGGTGATATCCATTCGGATTCCCAGCATCCGCGTCGCCTTTCCCTGCTGATCGCGTTTGATGCCGATTCCTTGGACATGCTGCCAGCGGTAGCTACCGTCGGCGTGGCGCATCCTCGCCTCATACGCATAGTTACCGAAATTCCCGGACATCACATCCTGCGTTTTTCTGGCAAAGAGTGCCCGATCATCTGGATGCAGCCGATCCACCCATTCCGCCCGATCTCCCGGCCCACCTTTCGGCTCGTAGCCAAGCATGGTGTAGTAGGTGGGGGAGGCCAACCATTGATCATGTTCCACGTCCCAGTCCCAGGTGCCGATGCCGGTCGCCTCGAGGGTCAGCCGCAGGCGCTCTTCGCTTTCCTGCAATGCCTCATGAGCCAGGGCATTCTCCAGCGAGATGGCGGCCTGGGAAGCCAGCAGTTCCATGACCGCCACCCGCTCCGGGGTGAAGGCATGCGTGACGAGATTGTTTTCGAGATAGAGCACGCCGATCAGCGCCGACTGCCGAAGAATGGGCAGGCACAGCACGGACTTGGGATGCCGTTGTGCGAAGCAAGGGTCGGCCGAGAATGGGTGTGGTTCGGCCGCATCCATCAGCAGCACAGGCTCCCGGCTGCGCCGCACGTAATTGAGGATGGCGGCGGGTAAGGATGCGCCCGGCGGCGTGTGAGGGGGATGCTGCTCCACCCGCACCGTCTGCTGCTCGACCTGCGCGTCTGCCACCAGCTGCAACGCTTCTTCACGGGCCAGCAGGAGGCAGCCGGCCTGGGCGCCGGCGTTCTCCAAGATGATGCGCATCAGCGTATCGATCACTTCGTCGAGCACGATCCGGCTGGAGATGGCTTGCGAGGCTTTCGTCACCGACAGCATGTCGAGTCGGGTTTCGCCTTCAGCCGGCCTGTCGAGCGCACGCATTGCGCGCGCGCGAAATTGCGGATGACGCTCATCGAGCTGGCGTACCTTTCCGTGGGCGCCCCAGCGCGCATAACAGTGACATGCCTGTTCCAGATACGCATTGCCGGGAGGCGCAAGCCCGCGTGCAAAATAGAATCCGGCGGCCAGTTCGCTGGCGATGGCTTCGTCCTGTACGAAGCCGTTCTCGCGGGCCGATTGAATGGCGTTTTCGTACAGATGCATCGCTTCAGCATCCCGCCCTTCGAGGCGGGCGATTTCGGCCGAGATCAGCGCAAATTTGTCGTGGGCCGTGGGCGCGCAGTTCTGCGCCCGTTCGTGCAACTGCGCCTGATGCTCCAACAGCAGTTCGCGCCATTCGCACTGCTCGTCGGTGGACGCACCCTCGTAAAGGGCCGCAGCGACCAGTGCGGCGTAGTACTGGTACTCGAGCAACAACACGGGCATGTTTGTCATGGTCCAGGACAGCGCTTTCGTCTTTTGAACCGCCTCGCGGGCGGCGACATGGTCGCCCGACAGGAAGCACCCCTGCATCTTGAGGAGCCAGTACTGGCAAACCACTCTGGGGGTCCTGCCCTCGCCCAGTCTCGCCTCGAACGCCGCCTCGTCGCACGTGCTCCCATCCAACGCGTCCGGTCCCGCCCGTACATCGTCGAAGGAGGGCAGGCGTGCGGTTTTGCCTTGCAGGCTGACGATGAAGCGCTGCTGGCTGACGATCATGTCCACGCAATCCTGGTATTTCACCTTACGAGCAAATTCCAGGCCCTTTTCAGACTCACGCCATACGGCGTCGAGGGGAGCACCTTGTAGGAGATGTGCTTGGGCCATATTGACCCAAGCGTTGCAAGCGTAGAAAAAATCGCCCGTCTCGCACCCCGCGCGAACAGCCACCGCAGCCAATTCGATCGGCACATTGAGCGGTTGGGTCCACGGGGCATTGATCGCCGCACAGAGGTAGACCTTTGCCCTGTAGCTAGCGAAACCGTATTTGTCGACAAGTTCACAGCCGAGCTTGCCGAAACGATGGGCGTCGGCGTAACGGTGAAAGAAGCCGCAGTGCGCTGCGAAGCTGCCGCAAGCCCATGCGGATGCTCCGGTGATGCCGTGTTGCAGGCTAAGGTTCATCACCCGGCAAGTGAGCAGGGAAAACAATTGGGGGTCAAGAAAGTGTGTCGCGGGTGCCAGCACCGCGAGGATATCCATGGCGGCTTGGATCTCCGGACCAGTTGCCAGCGGCAAGTCGATGAGGCTCTCGATCGACCGCTCGCCGAGCGCTTGCCACACTTGCTCATACTCGCCCTGGGCCTGATCCTGAGTCGGATGCACCGGCAGGTCGATGCCGAATTCGCGCAAGCACGCCAGTCCACTTTCGATGGCTTGCGTGTTCTCCGCTTTGATGAGGTGCAGGTCGACTTTCAGCCGGTAGGCAGCCGCCTGGTCGAGCTTCGAGGTGGCGGTGCGCAGCAGCGTGGCGATGAATCGCTTGGCGATGTCGAAGTCGCCTCGCAAGAGTTCGCATTCAGCGCGCTCGAGCCAGAGGTCAAACTGCAGTTCATACCGGCCTTTCCAATCCGCCTCGTCGAACAAGACCATGCCGGCCGCCAGATAGCCGCAGGCCGATGCATATGCCGCGGACGCCTTGGCCTTGCGCCCGGCGCGCAGATGAATTTCGGCCACGCGCACCTTTTCGTCCGGGTCGCTCAGCAGCGCAGCGCCCCGGTTGAAATGGGTCGCGACATCGAACAGATGAACATCAATCTCGTCCGCCGTCATGCGGGCGGCCAGCGTGCGGCCGAAGTGCAGGTGGACTTCGGCACGGCGCGCTTCGGGAATCAACGCATACGCGGCCTGCTGAATCCGGTCGTGCAAGAATTTGCCATGCCCGTCGGCAAGCACAATCAAATCTTCATGGACCGCCGCCCACAGGCGCTGCCCGGTTTCGTCTTCGGCCAGTCCGCCGGCCAGCGCGAGGTGGCGCAGGTCGAACTTGTTGCCAAGGCACGCGGCCAGTTGCAGCACTTCTTGCGCAGGCTGGGGCAGCCGCCGCATCTTGCCGGCCATCAGGTCGGCCACATTGTCGGCAAAATCCCGGCTCTTGATTTGCGCCAGATCCCACCGCCACGCATGCTCGTGCGGATCGTGCCGCAGCACCCCTTCCTTGTACAAGGCATCGAGGAACTGGGTAAAGAAGAACGGGTTGCCCTCGGTGCGCTCGAAGATCACGCGTGTGAGCGGCGCGCAGGATGAAGATGGCGCATGCAGCGTGTCGGCGACCAGTTGATTCAGATCCAGGACCGACAGCGGCGCGAGCCGGATGTCGATCACGGCGCCGCCATGGCGGATCGCTTCCAGCATGGCCGTCAGCGGATGGACGGCATCCACCTCGTTGTCGCGGTAAGCGGCAATGAGCACCAGGAAACGCGTGTCCGGCTGGGTGAGCAAATGCTCAATGAATTGCAGGCTGGCCGCATCGGCCCATTGCATGTCATCGAGGAACAGCGTCAGCGGGTGTTCTGGACTGCTGAACACCGCCAGGAAGCGCTGGAACATCAGGCGGAACCGGTTTTGCGCCTCGATTGGCGGCAGCGCCGCTACCGGCGCCTGCGGGCCGATGATGAGTTCCAGCTGCGGCAGGACATCGACGATCAACTGGCCGCTGACGCCGACGGCGACCTGGATCTGCTGGCGCCAGGCGGCGACCCGCTCCTCGCTCTCGGCCAACAGTTGCTGCACCAGATCGCGCAATGCCTGCGTGAGGGTGGCGTACGGGATATCGCGCTGGTACTGGTCGAACTTGCCGGCAATGAAATAACCCCGCTTTGCCACGATCGGTTGCTGCAATTCACCGACGAGCGCGGACTTGCCTATGCCCGAGTAGCCCGACACGGCGACCAGCACCGGTTGACCGGTTGCCACCATTCGATCGAACGCGGCCAGCAGCGCCGCCCTTTCCTGACCTCGTCCGTACAGCTTGCGGGGAATGTGAAAACGATCGGACGCATCTTCGGTGCCGAGCGGAAACGAATCGATGCATCCGCATGCCTGCCATTGCAGCAGGCACCGCTCGAGATCGGCCTGCAGCCCGTGTGCGCTTTGGTAGCGGTCTTCTGGCAACTTGGCCAGCAGTTTCATGACAATGTCCGAGACTGCTTCAGGGATCGGCGCCATCGTGCAGGCTCGCGGCGGCAAGCGTGCAATATGGCAATGTGCCCATTCCAAGGGGTCGTTGGCGGAAAACGGCAACTCCCCTGTCAGCATGCGATAAAGCGCGATTCCCAGCGAATAGAAATCGGTCCGGTAGTCCACTGGACGATTCATGCGCCCGGTCTGCTCAGGCGACACATAAGCCCAGTCGCGGCCGACTGCCGTGCGGGGGAAAGCGTCCCCGTCGCGGGCCATCGCGCGGCTCAGGTCCGCCAGTTTCAGCTGCACCCGGTCGTCGGCCTGGGCCAACAGAAAGTTAACTGGGCGCAGGTCGCCATGCACGATACCGGCCGCATGGAGCGCCGCCAGGGCGCGGGCCACCTGGAGGGCCAGGGTCAGCACCACCGGCAGGGAGAGAGGCGGCGAATGCGCCAGCACGGCGTCCAGGCCCTCGCCGGCAAAAGGCTCCAGGACCAGGGCCGAGCGCGCACTTTCCTCGAGCAGGGCCATCGGTTTGATGATCTCGGGCACATCGAGGGATTGCAGCAAGACATATTCCTGCCGCAGGCCACCGGCGGCGTTCTCGTGTGCGGGGAGCTTGAGCAGAGCGGTGGTGCCGCCAGGCACCTCTCGGGCAAGGTAAACGGGGCCGCCGGCTGTCACCCCTATCTGCTCAAGAATCTGATAGTCGCCTATGTTCATCAGACTGGCACTTTCTCAAGGGGCTTACAGGCAGACTTCTGATTCTTCGCGCTGCTCCATCGCGGCCTAACCAGCCATCGCCTTTGCCTGACCCCCGTCAGGATGACTATACACACGGGTAGCCGTGTGCCCAATCCCACCCATGTGCACGCGGCCTCGGCTGAACTCGATCCGGGTCCACGGACCTATTGCCCCCCAACAGAGTCAGCTTTGCGGCTTGCAATTCGATGACCTGACTGACAGCTGTGGGTCGGCACCTGCCCCCTCGGGTGGCTCGAGGCGCAAAGCTAAGGACCTGGCCCAAAACAATTTTGCGTTTTGGGCCATGTCTTAATGAGCCGCGTTCTTCTTGGCGGTTTGCTCGATCCAGTCGGCGAACGCCGCGATGAACTGATCCACGAACTTCTTCGTCTCGGGCTTCTTGATCGCCCCCGCGTCATCGAACAGATCGCCTGCGCCGCCGATATAGGCCTCGGGTTGCTGCAGCGCCGGCATGTTGAGAAAGACCAGAGACTGGCGCAAATGCTGGTTAGCGCCGAAGCCGCCGATCGCGCCTGGCGAAACCGAGATCACCGCAGCCGGCTTCTCATTCCAGGCGCTTTGTCCATACGGCCGCGATGCGATATCAATCGCGTTCTTGAGAACGCCGGGCACGGAGCGGTTGTATTCCGGCGTCACGAAAAGCACCGCATCGGCCGCGGCGATCTTGCGTTTGAACGCCGCCGAGGCTTCAGGTGGGTGGGCATCGTCGTCCTGGTTATAGAGAGGAAGCTGCCCGATCTCGACAATCTCGAACGAAAGCCCCGGCAGCGGGCTGGCGACAAAGGCCTTGGCAAGTTTTCGGTTGAAGGAGTCCTTTCGAAGACTACCGACAACGACGGCGACACGGCGTGGAGTGGCCATGGAATTCCCTTCAGAGGTGGTGCACGGCAAGCAAGCATGATCCTCCACCGCCCGGGCGTGTATAGGCTACCCCTGCAATAAACGAGGTTTTCACCAGCTGCGTCGAAGGCTGGCATGGGCTTTTGGATTCGACGAGGTAGCCGCAGCGCACGAGGCTGTCGCGTCTTCCTCTGGCAACATGGATCGGATGAACCTCCAGAAGGCGATCGCGCAATCTGTAAAGGCTTCCAGCTCGCAGCTCCGCTGGGGAAGCGCAAGAATTCCCGCCAGCGTAGGCTGGCATTCAGGTCGCGCACAAACATGCGTGCAGGCATAGGATCTATTCACTTTGCGCGCGCCGAGATGTCCAGTTCGAAAGGAACACCCTTGGTCGATTCATTTGTGAGCGGTTCCTTGCCGCTCGACTCCGCCGGACTGCAATCCGCAGTCGACTCCCTCGGTGTGAAGGTCCCGGAGTTCTGGGCAATCCTCACCGTCGAAACCTCCGGCTGCGGCTTCCTGCCCGACCGACGACCGAAAATTCTTTTCGAGCGGCACATCTTCAGCGAACGCACCGGCCACAAATTTGACGCCGGCCATCCAGACCTCAGCAACAAGCAAGCCGGCGGCTACGGCCAGGGGGGCGCCGCGCAATACAAGCGACTGGCCGCGGCCATTGCGCTCGACCGCCGCGCCGCGCTGGAGAGCACATCATGGGGCATAGGCCAGGTGATGGGCTTCAATGCGGTGATGGTGGGTTATGGCGACGTCGAGAAGCTGGTGTCCGACATGTGCGCTCGCGAATCTGCTCAAGTGATCGCGATGGCCGCCTTCGTCAAGGCCAACAAACTTGCCGGCGCGCTGCGCACGCACGACTGGGCGCGCTTCGCGGCGGGCTACAACGGCTCGGACTATCGGATCAACAACTACGACACCCGGCTTGCATCCTCGTATGAGGCGCTGGATCGAGGCGCGCTGCCTGATCTGGACGTTCGCTCGGGGCAGATCTACCTGACCTACCTGGGCTTCGACCCGCGGGGTGTCGACGGCATGATGGGACGCATGACGCGATCGGCCATGAACGAATTTCAGCTTGAGCACGGGCTGCCGAGAACGGACTTCTTCGACACTGCAACCTTGAGTGCATTGCGCATGGCGATGAACTGAAGGACGAGGTCGCCCGTGCACGCTACGGCCATTGATCCGCGCTACTTCACGTACATGACCCGCTTGCCCAGCAGCTTGCCATCCGCGCGATCGAGCACATTCACGGTGGTCTGCCTGGGCTTGAAGCCCTCGGGCAAAGGCAGGCTGCCGCGCACGCTCTCGTAGGCGCCCATGGAGATGGCGACCGGCTTCAAGCTGGTCGTGGTGTCAAGGCCTCGTGCAGACGTGCCCGTGAGCATCAACTGCATGACACCCGTCAAAGGTGTGTTCCCCGCACGGTCGCGAGTGAGTACCACGTCATAGGCGAGAACGCCCCCTTCCACCGAGAAGCGCGCGGCGCGGACTTCGACGTCGCCGCCACGCGGATCGGGCGGCAAGGAGGCCACAACTGACGAGACGACCTGTTGCAATCTCTCACCGCTCTCGCGGCTGGCAGAGAGTTCGTCGGCCAATTTTTTCTTGTCGTTGAAAGCAACTTCGAGCCGCTTCGTCGTGCTATCAAGCTCGCCTTTCAAGTGCAAGCGCTCGTTTTCGGCCTTGTCGAAAGAGTCGCGCAATTTCTCAGACTCCTCGGCGGAAAGGCGCGGCGGCAGGTATCGTTGCTGAACCAGCACGACCCCACCGGCGCCAATGGCGGCACCTGTAAGCAAAAGAACCAGCCAGCGCGGCATCAGCCGGCGCGAGCGCCGACGGCCGTAGGGCTCGAAGGCCACGGGTTTGAATGTTCCGAACATGCAATGTCTGTACGCAGTGTGTTTGCTACAGGGTACAGCTGACCGGCACAGCGACTGCAACATGATGTGGCAGGCGCAGCCCCCGTCCAGCCGCAGCCGGCTCAGAGGCTGAGATTTTTTCGATCATGCCCGCTCATCACGCCAAAAGCCCCCTGCTCGTCGTTGCAAATGCTCGCCATAGCCAAGCTATGGCTGCGCTTTGCGCCTGGATCAGGCGCCTTTTGACGTGCTGCTCGGACACGTTCGAAATACTCTCAGCCTCTCAGCGGAGATTTCCCCGTTCCCGTCAGCGCGACGGTTCATACTCTGTCCATGTCTCAGCAACCTTTCTTCCACGATGCGTCGGGTACGGTCCGCTTCTGGGTCGCCATCGACGACATGCTTGTCGGCGCGAGCATCGGCAAGGAGACCCTGCACTACCGCTACCAGCCGCAGAGAACCGACGACGACCCACTGGCGACCTACACGGCGAATGCTGCAGAAATCGATGCTGCCGTGCGTCGCCGGGTGGCCAACGGCTCGCGAGAGCCGGTGATGCTTCGAGATCCGGACGTGCGCGCAAAAGCCCCATAGCGCTTCAAGGAGTAGTATTCGCCCCGTAGGCATGCACAAGGCCGTCTGTCCTGAAGTTCTCCTCTGTACCCCGCCGTCTCCTCCGGCAGGTTCCGGTCGATTCCCCCATCGATGATTTTCTTGGCGTCTCTGCACTGCGCAGCATGTGCTTCGCATCACTCGAAACCAAAGGAAATCAATGGCCAAGGAAGAACTCATCGAAATGCAAGGCGTCGTCAACGAGATCCTGCCGGACTTGCGTTGCCGCGTGACGCTTGAGAATGGTCACACACTGGTGGCTTACACCTCTGGAAAGATGCGCAAGAACCACATCCGCATCCTCGCCGGCGACAACGTGTCGCTCGAACTGTCGCCCTATGACCTGAGCAAGGGCCGCATCACATTCAGACATCTGGATCGTCGCGGTCCACCGTCGACGCAGCGCCGCACCTAGATCCCCGGCGTCCCTTCAAACCACCGCCGGTGCCTCCATCTTGAGCACCGCCACGGCGTCGACCAGATGCGCACCGCGCGGATGGGCAATAGTTTCCGTCGTGAACATCGTCGCCTTGACGCCGGCCCCCCCCTCACCCCAACCCTCTCCCCCGAATACGGTGGAGAGGGAGTGCTGAAACGGTGAAGCAGGTGGACGTCGAGCGGCTCGTCGAAACTGTCGCCCGAATGAAGGTGGAAGGGGCTAGACGAAACTCCCTCTCCCGCTGGTGGGAGAAGATTCCAATCGCGCCCACTTGGACTTGGGCCCCCTGGCTAGACGAAACTCCCTCTCCTGCTGGTGGGAGAGGATTCCATCGCGCCCACTTGGACTTGAGCCCTCTGGCTAGGCCAGACGAAACTCCCTCTCCCGCTGGCGGGAGAGGGTTGGGGTGAGGGTTCTGCATCACATCAAGATCTCGCCGACGCAGAGGTACTTGATCTCGACGTAGTCGTCGATGCCTTGAGACCGCAGAATGCGGGTCGTCCTTGCTCGCTTTGGCATGTCTCAGAGAAACAAGGTCTTCATGGCGGTTCACCTCGCAACGCCTCTGATCCATTCGAATCCAGCAGCGCAGTCTCCTCGCCCGTCAGACACTGACCATCCCTTGCAGATAGTGATCCCCCAACAGCAAGGCAAACAACGCGAAGAGATACACGATCGAAAACCGGAATGTCGGCATCGCAAGCTTTGAATCACTTCGCAATCTCCACGCGAACCAGATGAACCGCGCGCCAAGAATCAGCGCCCCGATGAAATAGGGCCAGCTGCTCATGCCGATAAAGAAGGGCAAGACCGTCACCATCACCAGACCCACCGTGTACCAAAGGATCCGCCCGCACGTGAACGCCACCCCGTGCGTCACTGGCAGCATCGGCACTTCAGCCCGCGCATAGTCATCGCGCCGATGAATCGCCAGTGCCCAGAAGTGCGGCGGCGTCCAGATGAAGATGATCAGGAACAGCACCAACGCGCCGGGGTCCATCTGCCCGCTGACGGCAACCCACCCGAGCAAAGGGGGCGCGGCCCCCGCCGCCCCGCCGATCACGATGTTGTGAGGCGTGGCGTGCTTCAGGAACATGCTATAGACCACCGCGTACCCGACCAGCGATGCAAAGGTAAGCATGGCACACAGCGGGTTGGTGAACACCGTGAGCAGCGCCATCCCCGCAAAGCCCATGACGGTCGCAAACGCAAACACCCTCGCGCCGTCCAATGCCCCACGTGGCAAGGGCCGTCCGCGTGTACGCGCCATGATGGCGTCGATGCGCTGGTCAACCAGGTGATTGATAGCAGCCGCCGCACCGGCCACAAGTGCAATGCCCAAAGGTCCGAACACCATCACGCGCCATGGGATCGCCTCCGTTGTCGGCAGCAGCATGCCGACGACGACCGTGAACATCATCAGCGCCACGACCCTGGGCTTGGTCAACTCGACATAGGTTTTCCACCTCGGGCGAACGGTGGCAAGTGCGAACGGTGTGCTGATGGTGCGCCCCTTCAGAAGCTGAGAGTTTTTCGAGCGTGCCCGAGCAGCACGTCAAAAGGCGCCTGATCTAGGCGCAAAGCGCAGCCATAGCTCGTGCAATGGCCGAGCATTTGCAACGACGAGCAGGGGCCTTTTGGCGTGATGAGCGGGCATGATCGAAATACTCTCAGCCTCTCAGTGGAAGAACGACAGGCGTGTCAGGAAGGTGTAGTCGGCCTCCGCGAACATCAGGCCCACCAGTACCAGCAAGGCGCCCGGCGGCAGCAAGATGGCACAGATCAAGGCCAAGCGTTCCCACGCCATGTGCATGAACACCGCAACGATGAGGCCGGCCTTCAGCAGCATCAGCGTGATGATGAGCCCCCAGCGCAAGTAGCCATGAAAGTGAAAATAGTCCACCAAGTACGAAAAGGTGCTGAGGACGAACAGCAGGCCCCATACCTTGAAATACAGGCCGATCGGATGCTGTTGCTGTGCCGTACCATGTGCCATGGTCACCTCACCAGAGGTAGAAGAACGCAAAGATGAACACCCACACCAGATCCACGAAGTGCCAGTACAGGCCGACGATCTCAACGATCTGGTAGTTGCCGGTGCGGTCATAGTGACCGCGCAATAGTCGTATGGCGATGACAATGAGATAGATCACCCCAGCGCTCACGTGCAGTCCGTGGAAGCCGGTGATCATGAAGAAGCTGGAGCCGAACTGCGCCGCACCCATGGGGTTGCCCCATGGCCTCACACCTTCGAGGATGAGCTTGGACCATTCGAAAGCCTGCATGGCCACGAACATCTCGCCGAAGCCCGCCGTCACGATCATCAGCGCAGCGGCATTCACACGGTCGCGACGATAGGCGCAGTTCACCGCCATCGCCATGGTGCCGCTGCTCGTGATGAGCACAAAGGTCATGATGGCAATGAGGACCAGCGGCACTTCGGAGCCGCCCACGTTGAGCGCGAAGACATGGCTCGGGTTGGGCCACGTCACGGTGGTCGACGTGCGCACCGTCATGTAGCTCGTGAGGAAGCAGCCGAAGATGAAGGTGTCGCTCAACAGAAAGATCCACATCATCGCCTTGCCCCAGGCGACGTGGAAAGCCTTTTGATCGGACGACCAGTCGGCGATCAATTGCCGCAAGCCGCCGGGCCCGGCGTCCGGTGCGTCGTGTGGCGCGGAGATCGTGGTCGAGCTCATGGTGTGCGCCCTTTTGTATGTCGTGGCGTCAGAGGCTGAGAGTTTTTCGAGCGTGTCCGAGCAGCGCGTCAAAAGGCACCTGATCTAGGCGCAAAGCACAGCCATAGCCCGGGCTATGGCGAGCATTTGCAACGACGAACAGGGGTCTTTTGGCGTGATGAGCGGGCATGATCGAAATACTCTCAGCCTCTCAAGCCGTGCGGCAGATGATGCGCGCCACATCGGGCGTGATCCAGCTGAAGCTGGCGAACAAGGCCAGCCACACGAGAAGCAGGAAGTGCCAGTACCGCGCGCACAGTCCGATGCGCCACGGGGCGGCGGCCAGGGCAATGTCGCTGCGGGTCGCACGCGCAGCAAGCAGCCAAGCGACGAGACCGCCCGTCACGTGCATGGCATGCAGCGCGGTCAGCAGGAAGAAGAAGCTGCCCGCGGGGTTGCCCACCGGCGTCACCTGCCGGCCGAGCAAGGCCCACCAGCCCCAAGCTTGCGCGCCAACGAATGCGATGGCGCAGATGCCGCCTGCCGCCAGCAGCAATCGGGCGCGCTCCGGCTGCGCCGCGGTCGATGCCACCGAGGTCGCGGATTGCAGCAATATGCTTCCAAGCACCAGCAAGGCGGTGCCGAGCCACAGTTGCTGCGGCATCTCGATGGCCACTGCATCGGCACCGCTCATCCGCATCACATAGGCCGTGAGGAAGAGCGAGAACAAGGTGGTGGCGACACCAATGAACACCCACAGGCCGACACCGTAGATTGCCTGCGGGCGCTTGCGTCGACGTGCCGCCGAAATCGGAATGACCGGGTGGGCGCCGTCGCTCCCCCCCGCCGCGGTGTGAAGCGCGCCGACACTCATGCCGGCACCTCTTTCGTCGGATACGCTTCGGGCTCGGCCCCACCATCCGCCGCCGGCGCGTTCTGTGGAATGAAGTCTTGCTTCGCGCCCGGCACGCTGTACGCATAGGCCCAGCGATGAACCACCGGCAGCTTCGGCCCCCAGTTGAGGTGCTTGGGCGGCGAGTCCGGCGTGAACCATTCGAGGGACGCGGCCCGCCACGGGTTGCTGCTGGCCTTGGCGCCGCGGAAAGCGCTCCACACGAGATTGAAGACGAACAGCAGTTGCGCCGCGCCCACGATGAGCGCCATCACGGTGATGAACACGTTCAAGGAGAACGCCGACGGGGGAATGAACTGGTAGCCGTCCCAGTTGTAGTAGCGCCGCGGCATGCCCAGCACGCCGAGGTAGTGCATAGGGAAGTAGATGGCGTAGGTGCCGAGAAAGGTGACCCAGAAGTGCAGCTTGCCGATGCGATCGTCGAGCATGCGGCCGGTGATGTTCGGGAACCAGTGGTAGATGGCGCCGAACACGACCAAGAGCGGCGCCACGCCCATCACCATGTGGAAGTGCGCGACCACGAAGTACGTGCCCGACAGCGGAATGTCCACGCTCACGTTGCCGAGGAAGAGCCCCGTCAGGCCGCCGATCACGAAGGTGCACACGAACGCCAGCGCAAACAGCATCGGCACCGACAGGTGTATGTCCCCTCGCCACAGCGTCAGCAGCCAGTTGTAGACCTTGATGGCGGTGGGCACGGCGATGATGAGCGTGCTGGTGGCGAAGAAGAATCCGAAGTACGGGTTCATACCGCTCACGAACATGTGGTGCGCCCACACGATGAAGCTCAGGACACCGATGACGACGATGGCCCACACCATGGTGCGGTAGCCGATATCGCCTTGCGCGCATGCACGCTGATGAGGTCTGACACGATGCCGAATGCAGGCAACGCGACGATGTAGACCTCGGGGTGGCCGAAGAACCAGAAGAGGTGCTGGAACAGCAGCGGGCTGCCCCCGCGGTAGCCGCTGATCTGCCCCATCGAGACGAGCGCCGGCATGAAGAAGCTGGTACCCAGGGTCTTGTCCAGCAGCATCATCACGCCACTCACGAAGAGCGCCGGGAAGGCCAGCAGCGCGAGGATGGTGGCAACGAAGATGCCCCACACCGACAGCGGCATGCGCAGCAGCGTCATGCCTTCGCAGCGCGCCTGCAGCACGGTGGTCACGTAGTTGAGGCCGCCCATGGTCGTCGCGACGATGAAGATCACAAGCGACACGAGCATCAAGATGATGCCCCAGTCATGGCCTGGCGTTCCGGGCAGGATGGCCTGCGGCGGATACAGCGTCCAGCCCGCGCCGGTTGGGCCGCCGGGCACGAAGAAGCTCGCCATCAGCACGAACACCGAGAGAAGGTACACCCAGAAGCTCAGCATGTTCATGTACGGGAACACCATGTCCCGCGCACCGACCATCAGCGGGATCAGGTAGTTGCCGAAGCCACCGAGAAAGAGCGCGGTGAGCAGGTAGATCACCATGATCATCCCGTGCATCGTCACGAACTGGTAGTAGCGCTCGGCGTTGATGAATTCGAACTGCCCCGGAAAGCCGATCTGCAGCCGCATCAGGTTGGACAGCACCACGCCCACCAGTCCGACCAGAATGGCGGTGCAAGCGTATTGAACGGCAATGACCTTGTGATCCTGGCTCCAGACGTACTTCGTGATGAAGGTGTTGGGCTCGTGATGGCCCCCATGGTCGTCGTACGCCAAGGTGCTTTTCGTTCGCCTGGGGAATTGCGGGTCGGCGCTCATCGCTTGGATCCTTGAACGGTTTGAACTGGCGCGCCCTGTCCGGTTTCTCCTGCTGACTTGATATAGGCCGTGAGCGCTGCAAGCTCGTCGTCGTTGACCTCGATGGTCGGCATGATGGGCGCGAATCCCTTCACGATGCGCGCCTTCGGCTCCTGGATTTCTCGCTTCAGGTAGGCATCCTCGACCACCGCGGTTGAGCCGTCGGCGAAGGTTTCAGTCTTGCCGTACAAGCCTTTCCAGGTCGGGCCGGCGCCCAGGCTGCCGTCGATTGAATGGCAAGCCACGCAGCCCTTGGAGCGTGCAAGGGCCATGCCCTTGGCGGCCGCCGGGTCGGAGGGCCCTGCGCTCGCGGCTGCAAAGGACGCGGCAAAGGTCGGCTGCTTCTTCAGCCACGCAAGATACGCGGCTTCATCTTCCACCACGACGTAGCCGCGCATGTTGGGGTGCCCCATGCCGCAGAGCTGTGCGCACATGGACTCGAAGCGTCCGGCCTTCGTCGGGGTGAACCAGAACGAACTCACCATGCCCGGCACGATGTTCATGCGGGCGCGAAATGGCGGCACGTAGAAGTCGTGGAGCACGTCCTGCGAACGCAGCAGCACCTTGACTGGCTTGTTGATGGGCAGGTGCACTTCGTTGCCCGTCACGAGGATGTTGTCGGCCGAGGCCGGGTCCTTGGGATCGAGCCCGTAGGGGTTGGCCGCTGTGACGAATCGCGGATCGCTCGCGCCCATCTTGCCGCTCACGCCGGGAAAGCGGAAGCGCCATTGCCACTGCTGGCCCAGCACCTCCAGCACCATCGATTCGCGCGGCGGCTTGACGTAGTCGGCGTACACGACAAGCCAGGGCGCCAGTAGCGCGACGATTCCGACGGTGCTGACACCGATCAGCCAGTGTTCGAGCTTCTTGTTGTCGGGCTCATAGGCGGCGCGCGCGCCCTCGCGGTGGCGGTAGCGAAACACCGTGAATGCAAGAAACAGCACGATGCCGACGAAGAAGATGCCCGTGATCACGAGCGTGATCGTCAGCGTGTCGTCCATCTGCTTCCAATTCGATGCCAGCGGCGTGGTCCACCACGGGCTGACGAACTGAAACACCACCGAGGCGGCAACGATCACGAGAAGCGCGATGGCCATGCCCATATGAACTCGTCCTCGCGGCTGACAGGCCGCAGCAGAGTGCGACAACACTACTCCGTCGCGGATTCATCCACAAGACATCACCGCCTCGGAGCAGTGGTCAGCACACTAACGAGCAAGCAACTACTGATTCGTCTCTTCGCGCCCTTCGAGCCACTGATAAGTCAACACCACGGTGAGGCCGAAGATGATGTGACCGATGAAGGTCGACCAAGCTCGCAGGTCGGCGATCCATGGGAAGAAAACAGCCATGCCGTAAAAGTTCAGCAGGTACAGCACAGTTCCGAACACCACGCCGAGCACCTCCAGCATGCCGGTGTTCTGCTCGTAGTGAAACCCGGCAATGATGATTGCCAGGACAAGGCCGAAGACAACGCCCAGGACGTAATGCGTAGCCAGCGCAACGGCGACGATGCCGATGTTGAATGTTGAAGACTCCAACGCCTTCTCGCCCATCACGATGGCAGCCACATGGTGCGAGGTGCTCCACGGGCTGGATCCGCTGACGGTCACCGTCCACAGCATTTCCAGCACCATGAGCAGCGCGCCCGCCACAAGGCCCGCACAGACGGCGCGCGACCAGTCCGGCATTCGGCGGTGCCACTCATGCGAATGGATGTGAAGTTCCATGGTGATCTCCTCTACAGCAATCGTCACTGCAGGTCGGTGCCCTGGTGTCAGATGCTGAGCGCATTAGTCACACCCGTCTTTGCCACACCGAGGCCTCAGACGTCAGGGGAATGCAGGAATGTTGGGCTCGACGCCTTCGAGACGTGCTTCGGGATGCTGCGCCTGCAGCCGCGCCTCAATTTCATCGACGCGTGAGCGAGGCACATCCACCATCAGGAGGATCTGGCCCTGCTCGATCGCTGACTCGAATCTCTTGAGCCGGTGGCTTGGCGTGGAAGCTCCGATCATGCTCGCGGACCATGCGCCGAACGCACCTCCGAGCATGGCGAGAACCGCCGCAATGCCCCATTGAGGCTGGTCGCCGACGATGGGAAAGTACACCGCCGCGACGATGCCCAACAGCGCTCCGACCGCACCGCCGAGCACGAGGCCCATTTGCGCCGCGCGGATGAGATCGGATGTCTGCAACAAGTTGGCTGCGTGCAACCCGGTCATGTCGGCGTCTTCGCGTGCGACGAAGTGAATGTGTCGTTCGCCGATGCACGCAAGAAACAGGTCATCCATCGTTCGCTTGGCGCTCGCCAAGTTGGGAAGCAGCCAATAAACCCTTCTACGCATGGAATCCTCCTTGAGGAAATGCAATCTTGGGATCGACTCGATGTGTTTTTTGTACTCCTTTATGACAGGCGCGGCAAGAACCGCAAACACCATCGGGGTGAACCCGACCCGGCGTTGTGGGTGTTCGATGGGTGGGGTTGCTTATTTCCTGCGGAATTCGACCGCGAATCAGCAACCCCATCAACACAGGAATGACGGCAGGCGGCTCAAGCCGGCGACCCGACCTGAGAGGCTGAGAGGCTGACGCCTGAAATGTCCTGAGGTACCGATGGGGTCAGCGGCTGAGAGTTTTTCGATCATGCCCGCTCATCACGCCAAAAGCCCCCTGCTCGTCGTTGCAAATGCTCGCCATAGCCAAGCTATGGCTGCGCTTTGCGCCTAGATCAGGCGCCTTTTGACGTG
>Ga0170475_102788683_pt1 | contig 21564 bp, 12 predicted proteins | sample Soicark_Litter_5_FD_111474 | JGI IMG/M metagenome (GOLD analysis project Ga0170475, IMG submission 111474) | Avena fatua rhizosphere microbial communities from Hopland, California, USA. Combined Assembly of 48 SPs
CTTTCAGCAATCGACAACTTTCTTGAAATTTATGAAAGAAAGCGCTGTGATCTCACGTAATGGTTGATGTGCAGCATGATCGCGGCAGTAAAGATGAACTTTTACCCACGAGACGCAGTCTGCTCAGCAAATTAAAGAATTGGGAGGATAACACCAGTTGGAGAGAGTTTTTCGAAGCGTATTGGAAGCTCATCTATAATACGGCTCGCAAAGCGGGCTTGAAGGAACATGAGGCTCAAGATGTTGTGCAAGATACTCTCCTCCATGTCTCCAAAAGCATGAAAACCTTTCAGTATCGAAAGGAACACGGCTCCTTTAAATCGTGGCTTCTGCAACTGACCCGTTGGCGTATCGTGGATCAAGTTAGAAAACGACAAAAGAATATTGCTCAAGAGGCAGACATGAGCGGAGCAGCCACTTCAATTAACAATGTGGAAAACGTCGCCGATCCGGCTACTCTCGATTTAGATAAAAATTGGAATGAGGAGTGGGAGCAGACTTTGCTCAAAGCGGCGATTACGCGGGTTAAAAAGAGAATTGATCCCAAACATTACCAGATATTTGAACTCCACGTTGTTCAACGGTGGCCCGTCTCGAAAGTCGCCAAGGCTACCAACTGTAATCCCGCAAGGATTTATCTTATCAAACACAGAGTGGGCCGTCTTATAAAAGAGGAGGTTAAATACCTAGAGACAATTGATCTCTTTGCAGCCTAAGACAACCGTATGAATGAAAAAGCCTTCCACAAATCAACGTTTTTGCGTCCGTCTATTTTTAGTAGGATACGTCTAGTTAAGAGCAAACAGGCAGAAAGTGAGCTGGAGGACCATAGAACCCGCCGCGCAATACTCCGAAATGTAAAGGGGCGGCTGTTTCAGGACGCCCGGGCTTTACTTCGTGATCCTCGTGCTTGCTAAAAGCAACCTCTTCGCTTAGCTATGCAGCTGCGGAGATTCCAAAAGAACTGTTATGTCTAAATTAGAAGTAAATGTGGTTGAGCGAGGATATAGTCCTAAACCGAAGCGCTTGAAACAAAGACCGGAGCAACAAGGCGAGGGGTCGCCGACTGAGAGTCCTTATCCATTTACCGAAAGTCCAGGAGCGTACCTAGGTCGGCGTCACCTTGCTCAGCGTAGGGCCTTGCGCTCGTCACGAAGCCTCTAGGAGGCGCGTGCCTTTTAAGGTCAGGCCAGAGCATGACCAACGTCATACTCGAGTGTAATCTTGCGCCCGGAGATGTCGTGATGCTCACTGCGGCAGTCCGGGATCTGCACAGACAATACCCAGGAGAGTTCGCGACCGATGTCCGCACTTTGTGTCCCGACCTATGGTTGCATAATCCACAGATAACTTCTCTCAACGAAAAGCATGACAAGGTGAGGCGGATCCTTTGTTCGTATCCTTTAATCAACTATGCGAACACGGCGCCGTATCATTGCCTCCATGGATTTACTGAGTTTCTCAGCGAACAATTGGGTGTTGCTGTTCAACCCACAGAATTCAGAGGAGATATTCATCTTTCAGCTCAGGAGCGAGCCTGGTTCTCACAGGTACACGAACTCACGGGTGAAGATACGCCCTTTTGGGTTCTTTCGGCCGGCGGCAAGTACGACCTCAGCGCTAAATGGTGGGATAAGAAGCGATTTCAAGAAGTCGTGGACTATTTTCGCGGCAAAATTCAGTTCGTTCAAGTGGGACACGTCGCACATTACCATCCGAAGTTGAATGGTGTCATCGATCTCCGTGGCAAAACGTCCCTACGTGAGTTAGTGCGACTTGTTTATCATGCTGAGGGGGTTCTCAGCCCAGTTACGATGTTGATGCACCTCGCAGCGGCAGTCCCTGGCAAAAAACAATCTGCCGGCCTGCGTCCCTGCGTGGTTATTGCAGGCGGCCGTGAACCGCCTCACTGGGAACACTATCCTGGCCACCAGTTCATTCATACTGTGGGCGCGCTTCCATGTTGTGCGACGGGGGGATGCTGGAAGGATCGGGCTGTAAAGTTAAGGGATGGGGACAACCGTGACCGTAAGTCGAATCTCTGTACTAACCTTGTGGGGAATCTACCACGCTGTATGCACATGATAACTTCGGATGAAGTCATCAGGCGGATCGACACGTATTATAAAGGTGGCCAGCTCGCGTATCTGGACTGCTCACAAAACCAAGCCGCTACGCTTGGTGTTCGCAAGACGCGCCGAAACACAATATTCCCGGAAGAACTAACAATTCACAGCGCCGGGATTGCTCTCGATGAATTTGTGTCTAGAATTCCCTCTCCTTCAGCCCAATTCTTCGGACGCGGCATAGTTATGTGCGCTGGCGGGCTGCGGTATTTCACAAATGCATGGGTTGCTCTAAAACAACTGCGCACCTTGGGATGTCGTCTTCCTGTAGAGCTATGGCACTTTGGCCCGCAGGAAATAAGTGCAACCATGAAGGCAGCCCTTTCTCAGATAGAAGGTGTGACGTGTGTTGATGTTAAACAGTTAAAAAAGAAAAACCCGAGTGCGATAAAGACCGGCTGGCAACTGAAGCCATACGCCATGCTCTTTTCGCGATTCCGTGAGGTGCTCTTGTTGGATGCTGATAACGTGGCCGTCGCTAACCCAGAATACCTATTTGATCAGAGCTTATATCTCAAAGCGGGTGCGGTTTTTTGGCCCGATTATCCGCGGTCGGCCAAACCCAAAACCGTCGCTGTATGGCGAAGTTGCGGGCTCCGGGTGCCGCGTGAGCCCGAATTTGAAACTGGACAGATCTTAGTGGACAAATCTAAAACCTGGGCTGCTCTAAGGTTAACCCTCTGGATGAATGAGCATTCAGGTTTCTATTACCGATATGTTTATGGAGACAAGGAAACCTTTCATCTCGCCTTCCGGAAGCTCAAGCAACCGTATGCTCTCATCCCTTGGCCTATCCACAGATTAGAAGGCACTATGTGCCAACACGATTTCGTGGGCAGGCGTCTTTTCCAGCACCGCAACACTGAAAAGTGGGATCTCTTCGGAGACAACAAGAAGGTTCCAGGTTTTTTATTTGAGACCGAGTGTCGCAGGTATTTGCACGAGTTGAAGGCTCTGATGGAGAGTGGCACGCCAACACATCTCCAAAATAGTCCAATTCATCATCGGCAAAGCAGCCTCTTAACTGAGCGTGTCAGTTGAAATCTGACCATTGTGCTTTTCGTGTTGACTGTAAAAGCATTGCAGCGCTATGACCGAATCCGTTAAATCTTTACGGCATTCGTGGCCACCAGTGATTTAGCTAAGGCTCCAAGCGGAGGTGCGGACACAGAGACAGTCCGACGCCAGCTCCACATTCCGGATCATCAATTGTTGAGGCTCATTGGTCGGGGCAGTTATGGTGAGGTCTGGCTCGCCCGAAACGATTTAGGCTTTTTGCGAGCGGTCAAAATCGTGTATCGTGCGTCCTTTGATCACGAAGGTCCCTTTAAGCGCGAACTCGCCGGCATTAAGAAGTTTGAACCCATCTCGCGAACTCACGAAGGATTCGTTGATATCCTGCACGTAGGCGTTAACGAGGCAGGGGGCTATTTTTATTACGTAATGGAGCTTGGGGATGACCAAACATCCGGGCAGAACATCGATCCAGTTACCTATGAGCCACGAACGCTGAAAGTGGAAATTGACCGACAAAGACGGTTGTCTTCGCAAAACTGTCTTGAGCTTGGAATTGCCCTTAGTTCAGCTCTCGCGGCGCTCCATAAGCAGGGTCTCGTTCACCGAGATGTTAAACCTTCCAATATTATTTTCGTCAGCGGGATACCCAAACTGGCAGATATAGGCCTCGTTGCCGACTTGGGTGAGGCGCGCTCGTACGTTGGCACAGAAGGTTTTATTCCGCCGGAAGGGCCAGGCCGCCCTCAAGCTGACGTTTATAGTTTGGGAAAGGTCTTGTATGAGGCTTGCACTGGGAAGGATCGCCTAGACTTCCCGGACCTACCGAGTGAACTTGAGGATCTCCCCGACAAGAAACGTTTTTGGGAGCTGAATGAGGTAATCCTCGCTGCATGCAAGACAGATCTGAAGGCGCGATATGGTTCAGCCTTCGACATGCATGCAGACCTATTACTGCTTGCGAACGGTAAATCGGTAAAGCGATTGCGGCAACTGGAGCGCGTCTGGGGCTTAGCCAAGCGGACGGCACTAATGCTTTCAATCGTACTCGCCCTCATCGGAACAGCTTCGTTCGTGTTTTGGCGTGAGCACAAACATCGCTTAGAGCGGCAACAACAAAAAATCGGAGAAGACCTCGCCTATGGAAATCAGGCTCTGAATACAGGCGACCTGCTCGGTTCGCTTCCCTATTTTGTCGATGCTCTCAAGTCCCAAGACCGGGGCGGTGAGCCTGCAAAGATGCTTCGCTTGAGAATAGGCGCTATCTTCGCGCAAGCCCCAAAGCTTACACACATTTGGGCCGAACCAAAGGAGGTGCGGTCCTGTGAGTTTAGCTCCGACGGAAAACAAGTGCTTGTGGCGCGTTACTATGGTGAGGCAAGAGTTTATGATCTACAAACCGAACAGTTGATTACCAGTGGCCTTGCCTCTACCACTCGCCTCGCTCAGGCTGTTTTCAGTCCGGATGGTGATTGCATAGCTACTGCGGGAGAGGCTCGAACTGCCGACGTGTGGAAGTCGAAAACGGCGAATCACGTTGCGTCCCTACGTCATCCAGGACAAGTGCTTTCAGTGTGTTTTAGCCCAGATGGGGCGCTACTCGCTTCGGGGTGCACAGACGGCCATCTCCGCATCTGGAAATGGGCGAGTGGTGAACTGATTAGAGAGCTAGAAGGCCACAAGGCTGCTATTCGGTTTGTTAGGTACAGCCCCGACAGAAAATATATCCTTACAGGTAGTATGGACCGAACGGCACGCATTTGGAGCGCCGACGGAGGAACAAATTCCCTCGCTATTCTCAAGCATGGCCAAGCTGTGCTTTCGGCAGCATTTAGCCCGGATGGCGAACGCCTTCTGACCGCGTCAACGGATCACCGGGCGCGATTATGGTCGGTAAGCTCGGGAGCAAAAATCTTGGAATTGCCCCATCGCGACGTAGTGACGGCTGTTGATTTCAGCCCAGATGGGCGATTCATCCTTACGGCTAGTTTAGATGGGTTGGTGAAGATTTGGTCCGCAGTCACTCTCCAGCCTGCCATGGTAAATTCGTTACTTCGTCATCCGGACCGCGTCATGGCTGCGAAGTTCAGTCCGGATGGCAGGCAGATTATATCAGCGTGTGTTGATGGCTCGGTGCGGGTATGGGATTTCGCACATAGTTGGTGTAATCCTCCAGTGCGTCGATTGACATTCTCCAAAGACGGGCGGCGTTTCCTTAGCAACGATGTCTCAGGACTTCGATTGTGGAACACTAAATCAAACCAGATTACATCGGCACTTATGACGCCAATCGGCGTTCTGATCCATTCGCAATTTTCTGAGGATGGTAGGCATGTGCTTTCGATGAGCGAAACCGTTGATGGAGCGAAAATGATGCAGGTCTGGAATGAAAGCGGGATATCCGTTTCCGAGCCCATACTGGCCACAAGTCCTGCTGCGGGCGCAGCGTTGAGTTATAGCGCGCAGTACGTTGCGAGTTGGACATCTAATGTGATTTCGGTAATCAAGTTGCCCAGCCGACAAGTAGTAACTGCCTTCCACGTGACGAATGGAGTCATTACTCGTTGTGTAATTTCGGAAGCCCGCGGACAGGTGTACTTCAGTGCGGGCTCCCTGGTATTTGCGTTGAACCTCGGGGAAAATGATCTTCGGTTTCCTCCTTTGCCGCACATTTGCCCGGTCTCGAATCTGGCGCTAAGCCCTGATAGCAAGCGCTTGGTTACCTGCTGCAACGACGGGACTCTGACTAAATGTTATGCTCAGATTTGGGATGTCGAAACCGGGAAAGCATTCGGGCCACGCTTGCTCCACGATGACGGCGTCCTAGCTGTCCAGTTTTCTCCCGATGGCTCACGAATAGGAACGGCGGGTGAAGACGAGAAGGCATACATTTGGGACGTCAATACGGGACAAAGGTGCACTCCGGCGCTTGAGCATCTCAGCCAGATTCAAAGAATATCCTTTTCTGCGAATTCAAAATTGATCGTTACAGCAAGCTCTGACCGAACTGCCCGGATTTGGGATGCTCAGAGTGGTGCCCCGCTTACGCCTCCCTTATCACATCCGCATTCATTGTCAGACGCTTTTTTTGATGGTGAATCGAGCAGGGTCATATGTGTTGATTCATATACAAACACCTTTGTTTGGTCGCTTCCGCAGGAAACGAGGACCGTAGCTCAGCTCGAAATGCTTTCAGGGTTACTTAATGGAACCCCTGTAAAGGATGGCACGATCTCCTCGGGTAGTCCCATTCCTCTGTTTTGGATGAAGCTAAGAGAATCTAATCCCGCTGAATGCGTTACTTCCCGCTCTGAAGCAATCGCCTGGCACTTTGCACAGGCTGCGCGTTGCGAAGCGGATTCCAATTTAGACGCACTTCACTTCCACCTAAACTGGATTCTACGATATAGCCCCAATGACGAAAGCGCTATAGCGCGCCTTGCAACTAAAATCAAAAAAGAACATCAGTAGGCCATACAAATCATTTTTCTTGCCCTTTCCTCCGCGTGGGTCCTTCATTCAGGGAAGGTATGGACTTTCTACTAGCTGTCGGTGGAACTTGGCTAAGCCATGATGCAATAGATCTCTTGATAAAGGGAATGGGAGCTATTGGCGCCCTCGTCGCGTTCGTCCTCGGCTTGGGTCAATACCGCAAAGGTCAACACTGGAAGCGTGCAGAGACTATCCTCGGCTTGATAGATGGCTTCCGACGAGATCCATATATTCAAGCCGCTTGTCTGATGTTGGATTGGGACGAAAGGCTGATCCGCATTAAGGACGGACCTCAAATCGATTTTCAGAACTCAATGTTGAAACGCGGACTGCGGATCTTGTGGATGAACGAAGACAAAAATATTCCCTTAGATGCTGCTCCTGTGACAGACAAAGAAGGGATAAACTATTTCACGGCTGAGGAGGTGGTAATTCGCGACTGTTTTGATGTTTTCTTTGATTACTTCGATAAAATTAACGCGTTTCGCAATTCGGCTTTGGTTCAAGTTCCAGACCTTAGCTATTTTAAATACTGGATTAATCTAGCTTCAAACGTCGGTGAGCAAAAAAACGATCCTGACATAAAGAACGTCTTCGATAATTATATTGAAGTCTACGGTTTTCGGGGTTTTAAGGAGCTTCAGGCAGCGTTCGCGGAGAGCATTTCAGCCAACTCCTCTTTCAATTATCCTCCCTAAGACGGTCTTGACATAGCGAGCCTACAAGGCACATTTCCCCTAATGAATTCTCTCGTATCGAACATTACATCTGATGATCTGAGAAAAGCTGCTGCTATAAGAGATAGAATTGATGAACTACAAGCAGAGCTAGCTCAGATCCTTGGAAGCAGCTCCGCAGCGGTCAGTGGCTTTAGCGTGAAGCCCAGAGGCCGTGGACGACCGCGAAAGTCTGATCTTGTGCAAAGAGTGGCGACCACAAACGTTGGCAAAAAGCAACGCGTTATGAGTCCCGCACACCGAGCCAAGATTGCTGCCGCTGCTAAGCTTCGCTGGAAGAAATCAAAGGCAGCCGGTAAGAACCATCTCTAAAGTCCTGTTTTCGGCGCTAATGGCCAATTAAAGTCGTAAGGTGCTTCTTTAGAGCCTCGATCTCAGCCTTGATCTCGGCAGCGCGCCTCTTTTTCTTTGGTGTAAGTTCCTTCTGTGACGCGGGTTGCCAACTTGTCCCCGCGAGCACTTCCCTTTCTTGGAATCGCATTAGCATATAGCTCAGAAACGGTTTTGGCCTTCAAAAACTGAAAGGCTTATATGCTCTTACGGAAGCTCGGGGTTGGATCTTTCAACAAAATTTCAGTCTCACTGGTTCCGGGAGGCCGCTAAAGGATCGTCGTTGCAACTTCTCTTGCTGCGGGCCTTCTTGTAGCCTTCCTTTTTGAAAGAGCTGCTCAAACCACTCACCTAGTCGATTTTAATCTTGGTGAGTCTTGCACACGTGCAACTGGCATCTCCACCGCCCAAGGTGCTTTTTTGTAGTTGTTTATAAACGATGTTCTAGTAAAACCTCTACTACAATTGATTGAAACACACTATGAGGAATATTTATTACAAATTTAGATTAGTACTTGGATTATTTGGCTTGATTGGCCTATGTGGCTGCGCACCCGTGACGACTCACCACGAAACGCGTGCGGCGCTCGGAAGCCAGGTTGGCAAGCAGGCTGGGCCTAGTCCCGCCGAAGCCAAATGGATCTCTGAAAACTGTCCACTAGGAGTACCGAAGAAGATGGCAGGCATTGATTTTGGTTTCACGAAAGTCATTTCTCGCGAAGGTTATGTGCTGGAACATAGCGCGAAAGATAAAATTCCTTTGTGGGTCTGCGAGAAGGTGACCACAGCACAGGTTAACGGTGCGTTGAATCGCCCTAAACCGGAACCCTTTGCTCCGGACCCGGCTCTAAAAGGAGCACAGCGTGCCGAACTCAAAGATTATCGCAGATCGGGTTACGATCGTGGACACCAGGCGCCATCGGCCGATCAGAGCGTCAGCAAGCAACTTCAGGCAGAAACATATTTTTTGTCTAATATGTGCCCACAACGCGGTGAACTTAACCAACGCATCTGGAAGGCACTTGAAGAGACCGTACGGGATATGGCAACAGAACATGAGACTGTATTCGTTGTAACTGGCCCGATCTTTTATGATGAAGCTGAAGATGACAAAAAAACCGCGGACGGACTTGTGGAACATGAAGTAATCGGGGACGGGGTTGCTGTTCCTACTCACTTTTACAAGATTATTGAGTGGCAAACTCAGAACGGAAAATGGCAGGGGGCAGCCGTTGTAATGAAGAATCAGAAAACCCCATTTACAAGGCCTTATCATTTTAACAACTATGTTAAGTCCATAAGTTGGATTGAGGAGCATACTGGCTTTAACTTTAACCCCGACCTTGCCGGCAACGAGACTGACTCCGTTGAGCGACATGCGAATCTGATTTGGAATTAGGGCGCGTGGCAGGTCCCCAAAACCATAGGTTAGCTTACCGGCCCCTCCGTGGCGGCATTGAGATTTACAATCCGAGGGTCGACGAAATTGGATCACTGGGTCTGGCAGTCCGCGATTCTTTGGGTCGTCCGGGCGTTTGGCTTCTTAGCTGTTATCACGTTTTAATCGGAGGTCCTAATGATCTCCCCAACGCCGCCGATGTTGTTCATCAACCATCCGATGGCGCTAACACGATAGCCACTATCGACGCAACGCGCTGCGAGGTTGGACTAGATTGCGCTACAGCGAAACTCAATCCGGGGGTTATGGCGGTACCGCAGATTCTTGGTATCGGACCCTTTGGGGCGGTAAAAGAGCCTGCGGTTGGTGACTTCGTTGTAAAATCTGGTGCAATGACGGGTATCACAGAAGGCATCATTGATGACGTACAGGGGGATACGATTATCATAAAGATCTCAAATTCGTTTGATGCAAATTATGACTTGTCCCTTCCAGGCGATTCAGGCGCAGTATGGTTGCGTCGGGACGATTTAAGTCCAGTAGCACTGCATTCGGGGGAATTAAACGATCTGCAACGACGCGTGAAAGCCAGTCGATTGTCCAGCGTGCTCCAAACGCTTAACTGCCAGTTATTATGATCACTGCAGCTTCAAAAAACGTCGAGCATTTCCTACGAAATACTCTTCGTAATAGGGTTTCAGTTTGGGATGCAGGAATGCCTTTTGGGTATATAGCAGTACAGATCCCGGTTTTCCTTGGTCGGGCAGCGGCCAATCCGTTCCGTAGAGGAGCTTGGTATGAAACGGATAGGCGGACGTAGTGGATTTAGTGAACAGTGTCGCCAGCCGATCCACCAAGAATGCTTGTGAGTTCGGCTGAATCAATCGCTCGCTTGTGGTTACCTCACAATAAACATTCGGATATTTAGTGCATATTTCGTAGCATCGCTTTCCCCAATCTGCATGGGATCCGACGCCAAAATAGTCCTCTCCGCCAGCATGGCCAAGACAAAGGCGTAGCTTGCACGGGTTTCCTGGTGTGCTGTGTGACTCAAGGAATTCTTGCCAGAATATTGGATTCGCGTGGTACTCGCCATACCCTTTCCGCGCTTCGAATTCTCCGTATCCGGAATGCGTGAGCACCGGGACATCTTGTCGAATGCACCACTCCAGCAACCTATTCAGTTCCTGATCTAACTTGTTGTTTTTGTCATGTCCCAGATTCCCATAGCGTGCGTCCCACTCACGGCCGGGAAATGATGAAAACCACGAACATGGCCGCCCCTTAATCTTATTGTGTGAAGGCCGATAGCCCGAAGGCGGGTATAGTTTAATACCTATTGCGCCATGATTTTGAACCGTATCCTGAACAAGGTCGAGCGCAGCACATGGGGACGCATTACTCAAAAAGCTTCTGTATGGATTATAAGCGACGAAATACATGAGGTCAGAACCCGAGGTCTTTACAAAATTCTCAACCCGGGTGACTTGCTGGTGCTCAAAGTCTAAAAGCGTCTCCCCGTCGGCAATTTGGTCGTAGACGGGACCGAGATCCATCATCTGTGACACCATTGCTATGTGACCCGCCGCGGGAGCATCTGCATGCATCATTCGGTACAAATTTGGGAGATCAGAATCTTTCTGGGTAAGAATCCAAACAAATCTTGCCGCTGCTTGAGAGCCACTAATAGTATCCTCCGTTTCGGTTCCCCCTTTAGTATGGTCCCCCATCCCCATCATTTTCGCGGCAGTTTTCAAGGCGAGCTTTTCTATCGGTGACATGCGAGTCACGAGGTTATCTAGCGTTTTAAGCTGTTCTCGACCGTTCATTTTTGGGTCCCAAACCCCGGCCGCGATGGCTTTTTTGATTATCCCCAGAAAAATAGAGCAGATCAGGCCTGGGCAGGCGTCTGCGCTGGTTTGACCCGAAAGATCACGCGAGATACCGCGTTCATTGCCTGAGGAAGACAACTCCGTGCAGTCAATGATTGCTTGAGCTATTGTACCAGCGCAGCGGTCCGAGATGAGAGTTGTTATTGGAACGAAGGCGTCCCTCTTGCCGAGTAGTATTCCGCGCAAAGGCAAATACCTGGCATTGAATGTGTGAGTATGAATATCGATGATAGGTGTAGCCTGCGGCAGAGGCTCTAAACGCGGATCCAGGTCTCTCAGTTCCGTCCGGATTTTCCTCTGTGCTTTGTTCAGGCAAGGCTGCTCCGCATTTAGTGTTATCAAATTTACTGTGAAGACGAAGAACCCCACAATCCATAAAGCTTTTGCTAATGAGTGTTTCATGGTCACCACGAGAGCATGTTTTGAATGGGCTTTTATGGGGCGGTCATTGCATTAGTCGCTAGCTTGCGATTATGAAGTCGTACCCCGTAGCGTGCAGAGATCCCGGCTACTACTATGATGCCTAACAGCCCCACAAGAGCACTTCCTGTTAAAGTTCTTATAAATTTCTGCTGGGGCTGCTTGGGATTCATCGAATCGGACAGGTTTCCTATTGGCAGCACAATTACTAAGCCAAGTAGCACAAGAACTGCTACCCCTATCCGTAACCGGCAGTTGCTTAGAGCGAAAAGTGCGATCGCGCCCACTACCACCACGCCGATACATAATCCCGTTGAGATACTCTTCCACACATTTAAGTGAAAGTCAGGCGTGGCAAGGGCGTCCCTGTCAGGCGCATCCGGTACCTTATATGTTCCGAAAGTCGATCCCGGTTTTGAGTGCTCCATGATTTCGGACGCAGTCCAACGTTCCGCGAGATACGGGAAGTTTAAACGGAACGGTTTATCATTCACCGTTGAACGTGGAAATTGCTTCGATTCAGCATACGAGAGTTCCAGAAGCAGTGTTTCTCCTGCATCCGCCAGTGTTTTGGCTACATCATCGGCGAGCCACCGGCCATTAGGGAACCGCGGTACTTTTGTAAGATCGTAAATCATCACATCAGGGACACTGTCATAGTGTCTGTGGGCTTCGAGAGGCGGAATAAAAGTAATGAACACGTTTTCAAGGAGATTTGGGTTCGCGTGTACACGTGTTATTGCAGCCAGGTGTTTCCAAGGAGGAAGTTCGTTCAGGTAGCCAAACCTAGGAAGTTGAGTGCGTAAAGATCTTCCTACGTGGTCGCTTTGCTTGCCGTCCGGACGATGTGTTGTTGCCCAAAGAAAGACCGGACCATCCTTCACCAGGGTTCCGTCTGGCCGATGGAGCTTTTTTAAAGGGATGCTGACCACAATGCCCACAACATTGGCACGAAAGAATCGCGGAAATATGAATGGATCATCAAAGATTCCGCACTGAATATTGATCGCGTCCGGCCTCCACGGAGAACTCTTAACTAGCTCTCGCGCCCCATCTGCAGATCTACGGTTTTCGGCGACAATGTTAATTGGACCTGGGATCCCCTCAATTCTAGTCTGCTTTTCGTCCAAGCTAACGTCGGAGTTTTCCGCGTCTGCCGCGAACTTTAGACGAAAGTCCAGAACCGCGTCTTCCGCGATGGTCTCCGGATTCTGGATAATTCCTCCATAGAGGGCCTGCATCGAGTGATCAAACTCATGATCTGAGATGAGCTGTCCTCTTTTCTGCATTTGACTCCTAACGTCTGCCAACTGTTCGGGGAGCGCACCTAGATTCGCGATTTGGTTGTTGAGCGATTTTAAGGTGTCTTGGTAGTCACGACCGTCCCGGGTCCTCTTCTCATCGAAAAAACGTACCTGAGGGTTTAAGGCAAGATGGATTCTGAAGGCATACTTCGAAACGTCACCTTCTAAGCTAGCTATTTGGTTCGGGAGCAGCCGCCTTCTTACACAGAGGCTCAGGACGAGTTGATCGCTCTCGGCTAGCCGTGACTCCTCCAGAATAGGCTTACGGTCTTTATCAACTACAAACGCATGCAAGTCGGTGAGGTTGGCAACTGGATCGTCCTGTAGCATGAACGGATTCAGCGTGTTCATTGGATCCGCATGGTCCGATGAAAACGTAGTCATTCCCATGACGTGAAAAGCTACAAGTGTGGCAATCAGGCGCGATGGCTGTGTTTTCATAGTTTAAATCAGGCAATGACGTTAAGAGCTATGGCGTGACCCAGTTTTCTGTAGCTTTCCCATTGTTCGTCGTCATAAATCTGGTCCGATGTCGGGTCTTGCGGATACGCCTTGTTTGACTGTGCATATGATCGTACGTCAAGGGGTTGCGCGAGAGTGATGCTTGCCTTTAGCAGGAGGAGCCATCCCTCCTCGCCATTAGGATATCGGATTTTCGCGATCGCTCCATGCTTAGATCCCGGACCACCAGAGGATGGATTGCCTTTGATTTCATTGAGGCTTCCCAAAGAGTTCATGTTTACCCAAGAACTGATTTGTCTGGGCAACTGAAGCCCAGCAAGATTGTCCTCCCAAATAATTTCGGTATCGAAGTCAACACGGACAGCACGCTGAACATTTGCGAGTGCCTCAAATGCATAAAAAGGATCGAAAGTTGCGTCTGAAAAGACGATGAATGGCAATCGCCTCCGAATCAGTTCGTAAAGTCCGGTGTTATCGACGTGTCCTCCGTCGGTCAGATTCCAAAACTCGTGGGAGGGGCCGTCGAAATGAGCCCGCCATTCGGAGAATAATAAGGCTTGAACGCGAAACAGCTGTGCTGGCAGTTCTTTAAACCGTCTCCAGACATTTGCTGGGAATCGTCCAGGACGCTCTGTGGCGCGTATTCCTGAACTCCACCAGTATCCCAACCTGATATTAAGCAGTCCCATGAAAAGTGATTGGAGAGGACTGGATGATCGACCGAGTCCCGTCGAAAAAGCTGCTCCCGAAATGCCCGTTAGCTGCCCGAGTGACAGGCCTTCAACCAACAAGAGATCTTGGTCGCGACGCGCTAAGGGATGGAACGTCCCCGGATCTTCGTTGAAACGAATTGGTTTAATGGGCGTTAAGGAACCTGAGTCACCCGTGACCCCCTCCAAAAAACGACGAAACCGCAACCATGATGGAACCGGAATAGCTGCGTCCGAATTTTCCCAAGTCGCAAAATATTGGCGTCCCACGCTGATCCCGAAAGATCCAATGGTCATGATAAGTCCCTTTCTTTCCCTAATTTCCCTCTGCGAAGCGTGGTCCACTGTTTCGTTTACACAGACGGATATGAGATGAAGTGGTCCTCCTCGCATTTCTGGACGGTAGTTACGATGAAGCAGATCGTCCTCCGAGTCTGCAATCTGAACGTCGGCCGCGACATTACTCGTGCGCTCAGTGCGAACCGGATTGGAAGCTCCGAGAAATGTCCTTACGAGTCGAGCGGTGTAGTGGGAAAGCAAGGAACTCAGGTTAAGAAAGTCAAACGCACGGCCTAGCACCAATGAGAGCACATAGGCGAATAAGACCACTCTCCAACCCCACCCCGTTCCGTAGAACTGAAAGAGTTTGTGAGCTAAAAGATCAACTATGACGACCAGAGCAGACGCGAGAATCGCCGCGACGATCTTTAACAAGAGCCCGCTGTCTTCGCGATTCCGGAGCAGCTTTAGGCCCCACGATCTAAGCATCTGTAAAAGCGGCGCAGAGACAAGTATCCCCGCAAACAGTACTTTTACATGCACCTTGTTAGCAAAGGATGCAGCAACAGAATCAAGAATCACCCAAAGGAAACTTCCGAATAAAATCAAATAGCCTTCTCCCAATGCTCGGGTAAGTCTGTTTCGCACGACCAAACCTTCTAATCTACTCTCCTTAACCCCTTCTTCTTTGATGCCGGAGCGCGCAAACTCTTGGTAAAGCCATGCCAGTGCGAGAATGATGAGGATTGTTCCAGCTATTGTGCCTTTATCGGGAATCCCCAGACCTATTGAAGTGCCTGCTATCAGCAAAATCCAAGCCGCCAGTGCGTAAGGCGGATGTGATCTGTACGAATGAAGTTTGGGGGCCAACCAAAAACCTAGCTGAATCGGTGCGACTAACAAAACAACAAGAGCGATAGGCAACCACCACCACAAGGAGATAGTGCCCCAACGTGTAGTGCCAAATGCCGACAAGGCCGGCTCCTTGTAAATCGATAACTCGCTGATGCCCTTCAATGTTCCGAAAACTGCGAGAAGAAAAACGGCGATAACCAGATGAACAGTAAATAGATTCCTGAAAACAATGCCTATTGTCATTAACCAGTCGTCCGTTCCACTCGCGAAGAGGTAATTTGCCTGTGTGCGCAACCACCGGATCGGACCGCTGCGATTGTTTCTGAGAATCTCTTGTACCCGAGCGCAAGGGTCTGGCACAGCACAACGGTCACGAGTGAACAGCCGACCAAGAAACGACCCTGTAAATGCGCCGCCAGAGACAGTCGAAAGGAAATCAACATGACGCAATCTATCTTTTTCTGCCAATCCTTGGAGAATTCCTAAAGCGAATGTGGAACTACGCACACCTCCTCCCGAAAGAGCTAAGCCTACTTTATTTGTCAAAGGCTTATTTGGCTCAGGAGGAATCGATCCTGCTACGGAGATTTTGCGTTCATCCGGTTTTATGAAACTATTGTCCTCAGAAACACACGCCTCCTTTCGCCTGGCAGAAATCGCACCTTCTTCGCGCTCACGCACTGTTTCTGGATAGTTTTCATTTTGCGCTTCAAACAACAGCGTATCTGCTGCTTTTTCACTGGCCATGAGAATGGGCGCTAAAATGAAATACCCGGGAATTTTAGGAAATACTGATGCGTCAACCACCCGAAGTCGTTGAACGCCATGAACTCGGAACTTACTGTCGAGCACTGCGAACTTGTCATCTAGATCTTGAGGCTTGGCCTTCCAACGATCACTCCCCATCTTGCATGTTCCTGAGGCGTGGTGCCCCCAAGCCTCATTTTTGATCCAATCACTAACTTCCCACTTGGGTAACCCTTTAGATACCCTGTCCTGGTTAGTTTGTTCCAAAAAAAGGTCCGGCTGGAGTTCGCGAGCAAGTGGAGACCCGGCGACGGCGTTGATCTTCCGCATCGCGCTAACGGCTTCCTCAAGAGCTGCCAAGTCCTTTTTCCATTGATCGTCTCCTCCCTCTTCAAACGAATGAAAACAAATTTCGGGTGTGGAAAGTGGATTGCCGTTACGCAATCTCACGAACCCTCCATTGTTATGGGTATACGCTTTAAGTATTACCCAGGTCCATAAATTTCTCTGATCCGTTGGAAAACCTCTTTCTTTGCGCAAGAGTTCGCGAGACCAGCCCCAATAATAGCCTCTGAATGCAGCCGGTGCGCCGAAGGCGAAAATATCTGGCTCTGGGCCGTCTGCAGCCTTAGTACGGTGTAGGATAGCGATTGTACCACCGTTGCTTGTGTACAGCCCCTCTCTGGTCGCTCTCCACTCAGCGAGAAGCTTATCCTCGTTATTTGCAGGATCAAAACTGAGCGTGGCCAGCGCTTTTAGCTCTTCAGTAAGCTCGCTAACAACACAGACCTCGTATCGGTCCTGCAGGTTGCGCCCGAAGCCTGCCAAGTCGGCACGAACTTTTATATCAAGAGGCTTCAGGTCGCTTTCTCTTCCGATACCACTTAACATGAGGAGTTGTGGAGTGTTAAACGCACCACCGCAACAGATTATTTCCCCCCCAGGCTTCACAAAATAGTCTGTGTGCCTCTCGACTTTACTGAAGGCGTGTCTTGGGCTCGCCTCGTAGAGATGGGCTCCCTTCAACGTCGAGATTCCGATGGCTTCTGGCGGGCTTTTTGTATCATCGAACAGGATCTCGGTTACGTGGAAGCCCGTTAAAATGCACAAGCGCTCCGGATGCTCTTTTTGAGTCTTGAGCAGAAATTCTCTAACCCCGGCGCGACAGCCTTTCAGTGACTCCCCCTTCTCATCTGTTTCTTTTTCTCCGCCAACCCCGGTTGGAATTAGGAATACACCGCGTCCTTCCGTCTCAGCACGCGTCGACAAATCGTTAGGGTCAAATGAACGCACGAAACCCATGGTGAGCAACACTCGTTTTAGAAATGCAACGATCGTGGAGTCCTCACGGATTACTTTAAAAACAGAGTTTATAAGAACCTTGGTGAACTCGTTGTCGGTATTGAAAATGCTCTGAATAATGCCCGGTGAAATAAAGCGCGTTGGCTGCCATCCTTTGCTACCATGTCCGCCGCTATCTAGGACCGCCCTTGGATTGATAAACTTCAAAAGAGCCAACCAAAAGCGATACAAGTAGCCGAAAAGTCGGAGAAAAAACTTATTATATTCTTCGATGTAGAGGCATTTCTCCAGTTTTGCAAAATATGGCTGCATGTTCCGAGCTCGCCACGAATCGTCGTTTGTTAAATCCGCGATGTGATCCCAATCACGATCATTGGGCCGAACAACGATCATCGCATGGTGAGCCGTGCATCCACCCAAGCCTGAGCTCCTTGGATAAAAAATGCCTCCTTTGCTTGAGGTTGCGGCGGTGGGTGAACCGGGCAACGAAGGATCGTGCAACCGACTGGAGGGATCTCGACTGGCGTCATATTTGTGATCCGACCTCTGTTTGTCATCGTCCTTATAATGCCGCACTGAAAACTGCCAACTTAGCTCTTCGTGTTCTGTGGAACGGCCATGAAACAATGGTGCCTCATGAATTTCACCGGCGACCTTCGGATCCCCGCCTGCTTCAACTACCAAGACTCGCTTCTCTGCTTTAACTAAACGACAAGCTAAAGGGCCGCCCGCGGCACCAGCACCAACAATAATGTAATCGAACTGTGACGTTTCGCGTCGAGTAGCGCCAAGGGACGCGGCGAAGCTTTCAGGGTCCTGGTGCGGCTTTGCCTCCGAGATCATGGGGTCCGGGTATATTAAAGCGTTTTTAGAAATGCGATGAGATCCTCTTTGCTCTGATCATTTTTCTCTCGATCAGGATCGAGTGTTTCTCCGAAAAGGTGACCACGGTCTAGAACGAAGTCAGGGCACTTGCTCGCATCCATAAGCGCCTGTCCGGCGCGTTGTTCTAACACGCCCCATGCCGTCTCACCAACAAACCCGTGTTTCTTGATCTCCGCCATTGCCAAGATCAATGACACTAACGCTTTCGGCGTTTTCGAAGATTCGGGATCCAAATTCATAACTAAATTAACCGGCGTTCCTCGAGGGATGGGGCCGGTTCGCACGTTAAGCGGGCCAATGGTGATATTGGCAAGAGGGATATGGATGAGCGGGCGACCATAGATAAATCGATTTGTCACGTAACCCCCAACGGCGGTTAGAATTGCAAGGGTCAAAAAGAAAGCCCGAGAGAAGCCGGGTAAAGTGGGCTTCCACCATTTCCAGATTGCTAGACCTATTAATACAGCAAGAACTGCGAGCCATAAACTCCGGCTGAGCATGGCCACTAAAATTATCGTTCCTATCAGGAGAGCTCCAAGCAGCCATTGAGCCGTTGATCGACTTTCCGGCTTAGCTTGTATAAACACGATGCCCGCTGCCGCGAGTGCTGCTACGATGAGCCACCATTTCAACGAGCTTAGTTCCAAGAGGCCAGAGGCGCCCATAACAAGCACGCCGGCAGTGCTACCGCTTCCCGTTAAACCACTCAATGCAATGACCGCCGCAAAAACAACCGCGAAAGCGATTAGCGTTATCCCTAAGTACCTAGGCTTGTGCTCGACCGACAGAAACACGAACCAGACGATTAACAAGGGCCAGATCCAAATAGATAAGATCGCCGTCAAAGCTTTTCCAAGAATCCCCGCGACGAGAGCATGGGTATACGCCGCAGGAAACTCGACCATGGTGTCTTGAGGGAGCCTATATATGAACCCTGGATCATGTGATGCGGCGCTAGAGTCTTGGCGCAAGTCACGTGGTCTTTTCACGGCTATGCCAGTCACCGTAACCGCGTTATCAGACAAGCTTTCAAGCCATTTAAGTTCCTTTTTCGAGAGAACGACGTTGGGATCACTTCTCTTTTCCTTCCATAACATACGGCGAATGCCGTCACTAAACTGAATTAGTCTACCCTTCATAGAAGGATCGTGGAGATACACACCTAAACCATTATTGTGAAGATACGGTGCAGTGGCCCAGAGCGAAATGTGAGTAGCTGGTCGATAATAGCCACGTCCACCGCCCGGTGCTTCGAAAGATTCTTCTTTTTTCGATATGGGGTTAAAAAAACTAACTGAACCCACTGGCGGGAGATCTTTGTACGTAAGCGAAGTAAAATTATCCCAAACGTTGTGTTCGATGCCATTGCTCGCAAGTGCACGACCAGAAGGAGTGCCTACCAATGTCAGTGGAATACGAATGTCAGTCGAAAGGTAATTGTCCTTCCAGAATCCATGCTTGTCTGAGATGGGATCACCAGAAAGCGGGCCGGCAGTCTCAACTACTTTTTTCAATCGCGAGATGTACGCTTCAAAAGCAGGGCTTTGCTTGAAAGCACCCCAAGCACCCGCGTCCATTGGTAACGTGAATCTATTATCTTCTGGAGCGGCTTCGAGCTTCCAAGATTCACTAGGCTTGCGCACAAATGCCGCCTCAAATCCTTTCGGCTGCTTGCTTGAGTGGCAAATGGCGCAGTTGTTCAACCATAACTCACGTCCGTGCTGCCTCTGCTCCGCTGAGTCCAATTTTAAAAACGATTGGGCCACCTTGTTAGGGGTCGCGCCATCACTCTCCATTGCGGTTGCGAGCTTCATCGGATCTGTGCTCGTGTGCGGGTCCGCTGAGGGCTCAGTTACATCGCGATTTGCGGAGTAGGCTCCGGTGCGGCCGTATTTAAGCGTGAAAAAGGCGGCAAGATAATCTGTTCGGTATTGCTCGTTTACCTTCCAGTAGACCGAGTTCTTCTGGCACACTTCCAGACTAAAGGGTCGCTGTCGCTTCAACCCAATGATCGCATTGTGACAGGTGAGCCATTCTTCGTAAAAAGTTCCAATATTTAAGTAGACTCGCGCGAGGGCTCCAAATGCGCCGATCGAATCGGAACCATCCAGGAGCACCCGCGGGGTATGACGAAGGTCTTGATTGTTATGATGGATTATCGTGTCCGGATCTTCGATGCTTTTGACTAGGACATTTGCAATGCTTTGCCGCTCGGGCGGATTAAGAGAAGCTCGACTGAGCCGCGCGTTGATATCGAACACCGCGTTAATCGTGTTGGCGTTGTTGATCTGGTCTGAGCTTACGAGTGAGGTATCGACTGTGCCTGGCTGCTGGCTGGCTATGAAATGATGGAGGAAACTGTTGGGACTTTGAAGATTCGCAAATGCGGGCTGCGGTTTCCAAAACTGATTGCCGATGGTTGATGAAAGATTTGCCCAATCTGGCCGTTCTGGGTCGGATGGCGGATTTAGGGGATGAGGACCGACGTGGCAAAAGCCACAGGACATTCCTACCCGAAAGGGCCGTATTAGTTGCGGATCCTTAGTAATCGAAGTGTCTGAATAATAGCGGTCGTGCGTGTTCTCCACGCGTTCTGTCCAGTAGCGGCGTGCTTTATCTGGAACGGAGCCCTTGCCGAAGAAATCAGGATTCGGAAAAAGACGCAGACCAACAACACCGCTGGGATATCCGTAGATGGTATAATCGACTCCATCACCCATCGCGTCCAACTTTGCAAGGACGTCCTCGTACAGCGCCCGATCGCCTGGTTCGAATAGCTCATATCCTCCATGTGTCACTGGTGCTGCCTTCGGATGAATCCCCGAGTCCCACGCTGGAGAGTCCATGACATGTCCATAGCTGCGAAAGCCTTCAGGCAGATCTGAATTCCCAAGGTTCGCTGCAGCGGGCGCATCCAAATACAAACCAAGGATCCGTCGAGATGGATCATTGTTAGCAATGAACCCAGGCTGGTTCATTAAACCTGCGCGTTGAAAGCGGGACGTACGGGCACGTGAATCCAATAAAGCCAGAAAGTCGGTGATCCCATAGCCGTCCTGAGCCAACCAGTTCCAGAAGCCTTCATTTCCGCCCGCCCAAAGAATCCACGTGTTTCGTCCTCTAATTGCGTTTCTTTCCTTGTCGTCTATTTTACCGTCTCCGTTTACATCGAAATTCAACGGATGGAGTTTTCCGTCGTTGCCCGCGACCATATCCATCTGCCAAAACAGATCTCTTGGCTCTGCTGGAAAGCACTCCGGCGTTCGGGCCGTAATCCGGGTTCCCTTCAGTGTCTTTCCGCCCAGAGCTTCGTCCATTGGCTCGTTCCGAACGGACTTGGAGCGTAATTGCTCTATCTCCTTATAAATCCGCTTGCTGTGTGGCGAGGAAGAATAATTGCTTCCCGGAGTGACCTTGATTGGAGCAGAGGTTTCCATGTGGGCAGTAGCATTTGAAGTGTATGTAGCCGCTGCTGCAGGCACTCCCCCGCTTGTTATAAGAACTAGTAAAAGTCTGAATGAAACGAGATAAAAGTAGCGAAAGGATTCGTTCATAATAGGGCTAAGTTCGATGCAGGCACAGTCAGTTACCGATGAGTAACAGCGAGCCA
>Ga0170475_103299395_pt1 | contig 21551 bp, 11 predicted proteins | sample Soicark_Litter_5_FD_111474 | JGI IMG/M metagenome (GOLD analysis project Ga0170475, IMG submission 111474) | Avena fatua rhizosphere microbial communities from Hopland, California, USA. Combined Assembly of 48 SPs
CCAAAATTTTATAGTGAAAATGCCTTTATTTCCCCTTAAAATAGGCTTTCATGGGCTTAAAGTAGTGATCTTCCCAGCCCTTCCCGTATTTCTTCCCATCGCCTTTTTGCAGGTTATAATGGTATAAGCTAAGGATGGTCTTGCCCTTCTTTTCTTCGAAGGTTATTTCTAACGTGGAATCAGGCGCGTCTTTTTTGAATTCTTGTGTGCGCCAAGTTTGTTTAATGAATTTTCCTTCCTTCAGCTCAAGATTCATTCCACTGATATATTCATCCCAGGCGGTAAATTCACCATTCTCTCTCTTGCTCATGTGAGCGGCGCCACCCGTAAAAGCTGTATGCTTTTTACTATCAAGCCAGGCATCGTATAATTCACTTGCACTTACAGGTAGTGTAACCGACATTTTTATCTTTTCCATAGCCTTTGATTTTATACTCTAATATAGCAAAAAAAATCCCGAGTGTAAATCTCGGGATCAATTTTATTAATGGCCTCCGCCATCGTGCTCGCCGTCCTCAAGCGGTATTGTTTGCGGACAGAAATCTTTTTCTTTTCCTGGTTTGCTATAGTCATATGGCCAACGGTATACTGTTGGTAATGCACCAGGCCAATTGCCATGGATATTCGCAACAGGCGTTGTCCACTCCAAAGTATTTGAATTCCAAGGATTCTGTGGAGCTTTCTCTCCGCGGAATATACTGTAGAAGAAGTTGAATAAGAAAACTCCCTGCGATAGAGCGCCAATGATAGCTGCTATTGTAACTATCTCGTTAATGTCAACCAAATTGTCGAACATTGGAAAGTTACTATTCGTGTAGTAACGGCGAGGCACCCCTGCTAGCCCAAGGAAGTGTTGAGGAAAAAATACGCCATAAGCGCAAATTAGGGTTAACCAAAAATGTACATATCCTAATTTCTTATTCATCATTCTTAAGAATAACTTAGGGAACCAGTGATATACCCCGGCAAACATACCGAAGATAGCCGACAGACCCATTACAATGTGGAAGTGAGCAACCACAAAGTAGGTATCGTGTACGTTAATATCTAAAGTAGAATCGGCCAAGATGATACCGGTTACACCACCTGTGATGAACGACGATACCAATCCGATAGAGAATAACATCGCAGGAGTATACTGGATATTTCCCTTCCAAATTGTGGTAATGTAGTTGAACGCTTTTACCGCTGAAGGGATTGCGATCAATAATGTAGTGAACACGAATACAGATCCTAAAAATGGATTCATACCCGTCATATACATATGGTGACCCCACACGATGAAGGATAAGAAACCGATAGCCAGGATGGAACCGATCATAGCACGGTAACCGAAAATTGGTTTACGCGAATTAGTTGCAATGATCTCGGAAGTGATACCTAATGCAGGTAATAACACGATGTATACTTCAGGGTGACCCAGGAACCAGAATAAGTGTTCGAAAAGAATTGGGCTACCACCTACGTTATCCAACGGACGGCCGCCAATGTAGATATCCGAAAGATAGAAACTTGTTCCAAAACTTCTGTCCATAATCAAAAGCACAACGCACGATACAAGCACAGGGAAGGAAAGTACCCCCAAAACAGCCGTAACTAAGAAGGCCCAAATTGTAAGCGGCATGCGTGTCATGGTCATACCTTTTGTACGAAGGTTGATAACGGTGATGATGTAATTTAAACTTCCCAATAGCGAAGACACAACGAAAATGGTCATAGAGATCAACCACATGGTCATACCTAATTTAGAACCCGGGATAGCTTCAGGTACAGCTGAAAGCGGAGGATAAATCGTCCAACCTGCAGACGCTGGTCCATCATCAATAAAACAAGATGCAAGCATGATACAGCTTGAAATAAAGAAGAACCAATACGATAACATGTTCAGGAATCCTGAGGCCATATCGCGTGCTCCAACCTGGTAAGGGATCAATAAATTTGAGAATGTACCGCTCAATCCACCCGTTAACACGAAGAACACCATGATGGTACCGTGAATGGTAACCAAGGCGAGATACATGTTCGGGTCAAGGATACCGTCTTTTGCCCATTTGTCGCCAAGCAAAGCATTAACAAAAGCGAATTTCTCGCCCGGCCATGCCAATTGCATACGGAAGATCACCGACATGGTCATGGCTATAACGGCCATGATAACCGCTGTGATCAGGAATTGGCGTGAGATCGTTTTATGATCCTGGCTAAATACATACTTGGTTATGAAACTTTCTTCATGATCGTCATCGTGATGATGAACATGATCGTGATGAACCAAATGTTCCTTTTCAAGTGCAGAATTTGTAGTAGAGCCCATTTTATATCTATTTTAATTTATTACTTATTACGGTTTGTCTTGTTTTACAGCCACGGTCTTGAACATCTTTTGTTTTGCCAACCATGCGTTGTAATCTGCTTCGCTTTCAACGATTATAGTTCGTTGCATATTAAAGTGTGATGCGCCACAGATCTTGTTGCATAACAACAAATAATCGAATTCAACAGGTTCGAGATTGAATTTATCGCGTTGCTTGTTAATGCCGGCCATCATTTGTTTTACGTACGGATCTTTTCTCATTTCAACGGTTGTTTTTGTTGGAACGAATTTGAAAGTTGTGATCATACCCGGAACGCAGTTCATTTGCGCACGGAAATGCGGCAAATAGGCGCTATGAAGTACATCACGAGAGCGCATGTATAATACGATCTCTTTATTAACCGGCAAATGGATATCATTCTGAACGATGATATCATCGTAGCCCGACGCGTCGGCTGTATCCTGGCCAACTGAATTACTTCCCGAGATCTGGCGGTAATCGGTCTCACCCAATTTACCATCCTTACCCGGATAGCGTGCGCTCCATTGAAATTGTTGCGCGTATAATTCTACCACTACTTTATCTTTATTATCGGACTCAGACATGATCTCGTTCCAGTATTTCAAACCGAAGATGATGATAAATGCTAAAGCGAAAGCTGGAACAATGGTCCAAAGTAATTCCAATTTATTATTGTGCGGGAAGTAAACTGCTTTGGTGTTTGCCAAGCCGCGGAATTTAAATGCGAACCAGAAAAGGAAGAAGTTGGTGATGAAAAAAACAGGTACAACCACATAGTTCATGTTGGCATCCCACAGCACATCGATCTTAACGCCGTGCTCCGACGCAGCTCCAGGCAAAGCGCGTTCGTTCCAGCGCGCAGCTTGCCAAATGAAGAAAAGGAAAAATCCGATCATAAACACCAACATCGCTTGTCCCATGCGATTGTTATCGGCAGCCGTTACTTGCCATTCAGTGGTCTTTTTTAAACCCCTGCTTAATTCGATGATACGCAATAATTGGTGACCTGCGATTATCAGTAGAACGATGGCTAATAGAACTAGTAATTTCATTGTATATAATTTAAATTTTTAAATTCTCTTTTTTCTTTCTTCACGTAATTAGGTTGAGTGATGCAAACTTTCCTGAAGGAAAGGATGATTCTTCACTCTCAATGGAGCTTTTGTCAACGCATTCAATACAACATAAATAAATAATCCAAGGAAGAAGAAGAACGTTCCAAATTCCATCCAGCTCAATCCCGTCCATGCATGTCCAACTGTTCCGGGCATTACGATCATGATCAAGTCCAAATAGTGACCCATAAAAATGATCGTTCCTACGAACATCAGGAAGAAGAAATTACGTTTGCAATCGCGGCTCATCAACATGATCATTGGGAACGCGAAGTTCACAAATAATACGGTCCACATTAATGCTTTGTAACTTTCCCAACGTGTTTGGAAATAGATAACTTCTTCGGGGATGTTTGAATACCAGATCAACATGAACTGAGAAAAATACAGGTATGTCCACAAGAACGAAATAGCGAACATCCATTTACCCATATCGTGGATCGTACTTTCCTGTACATACTCAAGATATCCTAATTTCTTTAACCAGATTACTAATACCGTGATCGCAACCAAAGCGCTGATCCACATTCCGGAGAAGATATACCATCCGAATAACGTAGAGAACCAGTGTGTATCGATGCTCATTAACCAATCCCATGAAGCAGTAGATGATGTTACAGCGAATAATACCATGAACCAAGCGCCTAACTTCACGTTCTTCCAGTGATAACTATTGTTCACATCGATCTCTAATTTATCCGCATCAATAGAGTTCTTACGTAATTTCAATGTGAAATAAAGCCAACCTGCCATGTAAAGAATGGTACGCGTCCACCAGAACCAACCAAAATAGCCCATTTTGTTGGAAATAATCTCGTCATAATTTGCACTGGCAGGATCGGAGATGCCTTCAGCCATCCAGTGATACATGTGATGAACATGGAATTGGCCAAGTATGAATAATAACATCATTAGACTTAATCCCCACGGAAGGTACATGGTTACTGCTTCAATAACGCGCTTAATGGTAGTAGACCAACCAGCTTCGGCAGCATACTGCAAGCCAAGGAAGAAAGCCGCGCCCAACGCAAGCGCCATAAAAAAGAACGAGCCGGCAAATACGTTTGACCAGGCGCGCGTGGCGGCATGATAATGTTCTTCTTCATTTGCTTTGTCCATCATAAACATGCAAATGATAGAAACCAATCCAATACCCATCAGAATGAAGGAGGCCATTTTGGCTCTAGAAGGTATTACAAAATTTTCTGTGTTCATATCTTGATTCGTTACGTTTTAATATTTAGTGTTTTGATCCGTGATCTGCTCCTGCATGTGTTGGCGGCATTGTTGATGTAACAGCGGCCATAGTTTTAGCAGTTGAATCGGCACCAGCTTTAGGGCCAACTAATTTGTGAACATAATATACCAACTGCCAGCGTTCTTCAGCGGTTAACTGACTTGCGTGCGATCCCATTAAACCTTTTCCATAGGTGATCGAGTGAAATATTTTTCCGTCGGTAAGGTCGGCAATACTGCTATATGCAGGCGGCGGACCAGGAAGTTTCGTTCCCACTTTTCCATCGCCTTCGCCACTACCGCCATGGCAGTGTACGCAGTATTTACCATATAATTGTTCTCCCGCTTTTTCATTCTTCTCGCGATCGCCCAATGGATTCTTTAAGTTTGCAATGGCAGCCTTGTAACCGGCATCGTTATTTTCGTACTGGTAAGGCATGTAGCCGCGTGCAATGGTACCCTTTACCGGCAACATGGCGCTTTGAAGCGTGTCGCCCTCCACTACATGCACGCTATAGTTCTCCACCGAAGGAGAGCGATACATATCAGGCATGTATTCCACACCCGGCGTGTTTTCGTCTCTTACACCGCAAGAGCTTAAACCAGCACACACCAGTGTAAGTGCTACACCCGCGATGGCTAATTTTATAGTTTTATGATTCATGTTCATATAAAATATCTTCTTAGTATTTTGGTTCAATGTGTAAAGTTCCTTTGAAGTTCACTTCTTCAGCGTGTGTTTCTCTCAAAATAGCTTCAGCTTTTTTAGCTTGCTCTTCTTTCAATTCCAAATAAACCATGAATTTATCGTCGGTCGTACGCGGATCCGGGTTCTTAGGGCGCGCACCCGGAATTAACCAGCAACGTAACAAATACGTTAAGGCCATGCCGTGAGCGGCACAGAACACAGTTGCTTCAAATGTAATTGGAATGAAAGCCGGAACGGCCATATAATAGGTCCATGTTGGTTTACCACCAATATCATTAGGCCAATCGCTTACCATCATGTACCACATCATCAATGTTGCCAATGATGTTCCCGTGATACCATAAATGAATGCACAGATCGCAATTCGCGTGCGGGGTAAACCTATAATACCGTCAATACCGTGAACAGGCATTGGTGTATAGACATCTTTTATACGGATACCCGCAGATCTTAATTTTTTACACGCTTCCAACAATGGAACCTCATCGTTGAATATACCGTGTATTATTTGTTTAGTTGCCATATGATATAATTCTCTTTAAATATTAGTTATGTTGTACTGAAGCATGGTGTTCGTGCTGCGCAGCATCTAATTTTTGTTGTTGACCAGAAGCCTTCAAAATTGTTTTCAATTCGGCCTGTGCGATAACAGGGAAGAAACGCGAGAACAAAAGGAAGAACGTTCCGAACATCCCGATGGTACCAACGAAGATGCCGATATCGATGAACGACGGTTGGTATGTGTTCCATGTTGATGGAAGATATGTACGCAACAACGTTGGAACGATGATCACGAAACGCTCGAACCACATACCGATATTTACAACGATGGATAAAATGAACGTAGCTAATACCGACGTACGAATCTTTTTGATCCAGAATAATTGCGGCGATAATACGTTACAACTCATCATGATCCAGTAGCTCCAGGCCAAAGGACCGGTTGCACGATTTAAAAACGCATATTGTTCCCATTCTACACCTGAATACCAGGCCACGAATAATTCGGTTAAATAAGCTACACCTACAATAGAACCTGTCACGATGATAACGATGTTCATGTACTCGATGTGTTTGATACGTAAGTACGCTTCCAATTTGTAGATCTTACGAACTACCAACATCAGCGTTAATACCATGGCGAAACCTGAGAATACAGCACCGGATACGAAATAAGGTGGGAAAATTGTTGTGTGCCATCCCGGAACGATCGACGTAGCAAAGTCGAAGGATACGATGGAGTGAACCGAGAATACGAGAGGAGTTGACAAACCTGCCAGAACCAAAGATACTTCTTCAAAACGGCTCCAGTGACGAGCGCTTCCGCCCCAACCGAATGAAAGTAAAGAATACATTTTCTTTTGCAATGGTTTTACCACGCGGTCGCGGATCATTGCAAAGTCAGGGATCAAACCGATATACCAGAACACTAATGAAACTGTGAAGTAAGTTGATACCGCAAACACGTCCCACAACAACGGCGAGTTAAAGTTAGGCCACAAACTACCGAATTGATTTGGCAAAGGGAACAACATATAATCCAACCAAGGACGACCGGTGTGTAATGTTACGAAGATGGCTGCGCACATTAGGCAAAGATGGTCATCGCTTCAGCAGAGCGGTTGATAGCCATACGCCATTTTTGACGGAACAATAATAATACGGCAGAGATCAACGTGCCGGCGTGACCGATACCGATCCACCATACGAAGTTGGTGATATCCCAGGCCCAATCTGCACCGTTGTTACTTCCCCAACTTCCGATACCAACCCCGATAGTATAACACAAACAACCTATTCCCCATAAAAAACATAGGGCGAAAATAGTGGTTAGCAAATACCAACCTCTGGCTGCTTTACCTTCAATGGGCGCGATAATATCGTCGGAGATCTGGCGATAGGATTTATTTCCTTCTATCAGCGGTTCCCTTATTTCTGATTCTGCGTGCATAGTATATATTAAATAAGTTTAGTGATTATGAATGTTTTTCTTCTTTTTGCTCTTCGTGTTTTTCGCCGCCTTCGTGTCCACCTTCATGACCACCTTTGTGTCCTTCTTCGGCGTAGAAAGTTACTTGCTCATCCACGTTACGTACTTTCAATAAGTAAGAAACTGTTGGTTTCACTCCTATTTCCTCCAACAAATAATAGTTCTTATCATCTGCTCTCCATTTAGTGATCGCTGAATTCTCATCATTGCAATCGCCAAACATGATAGCGTTTGTAGGACAAGCTTGCTGACAAGCTGTTTTGATAGAACCATCTACCAAAGGAGCTCCGGCTTTCTTGGCAGTTAATTTACCTGCTTGTAAGCGCTGAGCACACATTGAACATTTTTCCATTACCCCGCGTGAGCGAACAACTACATCCGGGTTCAATACCATGCGGCCTAATTCCGACTGCGTTGGATTATTGGTAAACATTGGATTCTCGTTATAGTTGAACCAATTGAAACGACGGACCTTGAACGGACAGTTGTTTGCACAATAACGCGTACCGATACAACGGTTATAGGTCATCATATTCAAACCTTCTGTACTATGACTGGTAGCAAGTACCGGGCACACAGTTTCGCAAGGTGCGTGATTACAATGCTGGCACATCATTGGTTGGAAAGTTACTTTCGGATTAGCCGAAGGTGTTTCCATATCCAAATAAGCCTGGCGTGTATTCATCAAACCGCTTACCGGTTCTTTTAAAACGTTAGCCTCCGAGCTACAGTAACGATCGATGCGCAACCAGAACATATCACGCGTTTTGGTAACTTCTTCTTTACCCACAACTGCAACATTATTCTCGGCTGTACACGCAACCACGCAGGCCGCGCAACCGATACAAGTATTCATATCGATGGTCATACCCCATTTGTGACCCATACGATCGTATGAATTCCAAAGATCGACCTCAGATACATGTTTCTTTCCACCACCATGTACAGTTAACATGGCAGCCGGATTGTAATATTCTTTTTCTTTTGATTTGTACTCACCAATAGATGTTTCGCGAAGGATATATTCTTCACGACCCATAATAGTGTGCTGAATCTGCGTTGCGGCAAAACGATGTTCACCTTCTGCTTTGGTAACCGTTACACTTCCAACGATAGGTTGGAAAGTATTATTGGTCCACGACATAGCAGCAAATGCATTTACCCCTACACCATTAGCGATCTTCATCGATTCGCCCGAACGGCCATAACCCAATGCTAATCCAATTGTACCAGGAGCCTGACCGGGTTGAGGATAAACCGGAACGGTCATCTTCACGCCATTTGCAGTTAATTCTACAATACTTCCATCTTTATCCTGGCGCAACATTTCCATTAAGCCCATGTTCTTCACATCAATTGGACTCATGGTAATATAATTGTCCCAGGTAACTTTAGAGATAGGATCCGGTAATTCCATCAACCAAGGATTATTGGTTTGATTTCCGTTACCGATGCTGATCTTCTCGTAAATAAATAATTCCATTGTGCCGCCTTTTGTTCCGGTAGCCATTGAAGCGGCTTTATTATAATCCGGCGTAGGCATTGTTTCAACAACCGGCATAGCCTTTGGATCCGCTTTAGGGGTTTCCTTTTTTGTAGAATCCATTGTTTCCATTGCTGCAACACCATTCATCATCACACCAGTGCTGTCGTTGATCTGAAGCGGTTGCTCCACTGCTGGAACTGCTTTGTGAAGATTGATCTTTACAACACCATCATGCAATGCGTTGTTCCAGAACGATTGGAAATCCATATGCTTTCCTTGATTAGGGAAAATACGATTGTTCCAAACACCTTGGAGATAAGTTAAATAATCTGTCTTTACACCCGACCACTTCAACATCGAATCCTGGAATTGACGCGTACCTTCGTGACGAGGTAAAGCAAAAATAGGATTGATAGCTGGTTGCTGTAATGAATAATGTCCGTGTTTTGGATTAGCGTCGTTCCACGATTCCAAATAGTGATGATCAGGACAAACAACATCTGCCCATTGCGCTGTTTCATCCAGTGTAGAAGCGAAAGATACTTTTGTTCCTACTTTCTTATACGCCTCCGCAAATTTCAATGCTGCAGGAGCTGTATAAACAGGATTGCAGGCATAGGTCATCAACACGTTCACTTTTCCTACTGCCATATCAGCTACCAGATCGGCAAACGCTTTGTCATCACCCTGCTTTAAATTATAATGCATCTCAACATTTACAGTTTTCCCATAGTTGTCGAGCATTTTATTGATACCATTTACTAAGGTTTGGATACCTTCGTCGTTAACACCGCTAACAACCAGGGATTGTCCTTTGTTTTTCAAAAGATCTTCAGCAACAATCTTGATCGCTTTTGCTGCTTCAGGATTAGTAGATGCTTTTTCATCTCCACTTGCTTTCGAATTTCCTGTTGCGCCGGCGATCTCGTTGAATAAAGCCAATGTAACTTTTCCTAGCTCCGAACCCTTAACCCAAACGCGATGATCGGCATTTGCACCGGTTAACGACATGTTAGCCTCAAAATGATAATGTTTGCTCATTTCAGGTTTTTCCTTGGTAGCGCGACGATTCATAGCGTATTGTTTGGCGAATTCTACCGGGTTTAACCAGTTACCCAAGAAATCGCAAGCGATACCAACTACCGTTTTTGCTTTAGAGAAATCGTATGATGAAATAACAGATTTACCGAATACATTATTATTAGCCAAACGTAAAGCATTATAAGAAATTGCATCATACGTTACATGCTGTGCCGATGGATATTTAGCCATAAACGCCGCAAGAACTGCTTTTGTAGAAGGCGAAATAATTGTAGATGTCAATAAACGGATAGTAGCGCCGCCTGCAGAAACTGCAGCAGCAACTGCGTCATCGGCAGCTTTCCAGGTTGAATCTTTTCCTTTAACAACAGGGCCTCTTAAACGGGCATTATCATATAAACCTAACACCGATGCCTGAACGCGTGCAGTTGTCCCGCCATGAGACACCATGGAAAGATCGTTTCCTTCAATTTTGATAGGACGACCTTCGCGTGTTTTCACAAGGATAGAAGCATAATCATGTCCGTCATAGAACGTTGAAGCGTAAAAGTTGGCCACACCTGGCGTTACTTCTTCTGGTTTTACCACGTAAGGGATAGACCTGTTCACCGGTGTTTCGCAGGCAGCTAAGGCCACCGCAGCCGTTGAAAAGCCCATTACTTTTAAGAAGTCGCGACGCGAAGTTCCTTTACTTTCAGAATCGTCGTTGTTTAAAAACTCATCGATGGGAAGAGGTTCAGAGAACTCATTTTTCAATTGCTCCTGAAATTCCGGACTGTTATGTAGTTCGGGCAGACCTTTCCAGTATTTTTTTGACATAGACATTAGTTATTTCGTTCTTAATGTGTTCGTTTAATTAATAGTGACATTTTTGACACTCCAATCCACCGATCTTATCTACGGTGAATTTTACGTCGTACTGACCTTTATATTTTTCCTTCAAGGCTTTGTGCAAACGATCGTAATAAGCGTTGCCTTCCATTGCCACCTGCGTGTTGCGGTGACAATCGATACACCATTTCATGGTCAAAGGACTTTTTTGTTCTGCAACAGTCATTTCTTTTAGATTACCATGACACGTTGCACACTGGATTTGACCAACTACCACGTGTTGCGAGTGGTTGAAATAAACGTGATCAGGAAGCGAGTACACACGGATCCATTTCAAAGGATTTTGCTGACCTGTATATTTTTGATTGGTCGCATCCCAACCGGCCGCGTTATAGATCTTGGCGATTTCTTTTTCCTTATAAACCGGGCCAGACTTGATCCCTTTGTGACAATTCATACAAATGTTTACCGTAGGAATTCCGGCGTGACGTGATTTTTCAACGGTGCTGTGGCAATACTGACAAGCGATCTCGTTGTCGCCGGCGTGTAATTTGTGAGAGAACTTAATTGGCTGAGAAGGCTTATAACCTTTTTGTGTTTTCCAATCGTAATAAACGCCGATGCGGAAGCAAGCGTCCCAACATGATTTCATTCCGCCAAAAACAAGAACGAGGCCTATAACACCAACCACACGGCGGTGACCGGTTACCCATTCTTTTGCTTCAGCAACAAAAGATAATTCCGGAGTTTCAGCTTTGCCTGCAGCTTTATTGGCTGCGTTTTGCATAGCGTAACGAACACTGCGTAACGTGTAAAGTAAAATGATCAAAAGAACTGTAGCACCTAACCAGATGTAAACCGGTTCAACTGCAGGACCAACTTCAACTGTTTCACCACCTGGACCAGTTGGACTTTGATTATCCGTGCTAATAACAGGAGGGTTCTTAACATACTTCAAAATAGCCGCAACGTCTTTTTCGGTCAAATTCCCTTCAAAAACGGTCATGGTTGCCTTATTAAATTCGGCGTAGATCTTGTTAGCATAAGGGTCTCCACTCTTAATAACTTTTTGGTTATCGAGTATCCACGCGGTTAGCCAGGCTTCGGCAGGTTTTGGAACCCTGTCGAACACGCCCTTCAATCCGGGACCGGTTAATTTTTGATCGGTTGTAGTGTGACAAACGGCACAATTCTTCTTGAATAGCCCAGCTCCGTCTTGCGCAGATAATTTAAAACTGAAAGTAAGAAGGAGAACAGCTGTTAACAAGATCTGGAGGGAGGTACGACACTTATTATTTTCCATATTTTGAATAAAAAAAGAGGTCTAAAACATTACAGATTATGACAAAATGATGACATAAACCGGCAACAAATTTAGCAGGATATTGATAACCGGAAACAGATTTTTTTCATTTTTTTAACAACGAAACATATTTATAATGATTCTAAATAAGCGCTGCTCTCCCACGGAAAATTGGTGGGTCAAAAAATGGAGTTTTGTCGTTTTGAAAAGGGTGGTTATTTGTTCTTTGCCCAAGTACTTGCCTGCTTTCGCGAGAAGCGAAGTCCGAGCATAACCTCGTGTGTACCTGTTGAATACTTTTTAATATTGGTGGCGCAGAAGTCGTACGAATAGCCAAACATCAGATAATCTTTGTACATATACCCTACCATAGCGGTGAATGCTTCGCTATTTACACCATTTACTACCCATGTTCTGTAGCCGGCTCCCAACCAAACTTGTTCCTGATAAATTCCGCGCACGGCCAGGTCAATGATCAAAGGCGTACGGGCTGCATATTTCGCAAGAAACGACGGCTCCACTTTAAAATCATCGTCAATATCAAATTTATAAGCGCCATTGACCTGCAAGTGTGTTACGATCTTACTATTGTTTGGCGAATTGGTATAGAGTTTTATCGGAGCTTGGTAAATTTGAGGTAAAGCTACGCCAAAATAAAAACGATTTCTTTTATAGAAATAGGCGCCAGTACCAAAATCGGGCACTGTCGTTGTTTTGTAAGCGTTCAACAGGTTCGCATCGCCTTCGTCGCGCAAATAAAGTTTGTGCCCATCGATTCCCCATTGCAAAATACCGGCGCTAAGACCCATTGAAACGTATGTATCGTCGTCTACTTTCAAATGGTAGGCGTACGCAAAATTCAATCCCGTGCGACGTGTTGGACCAACAATATCAGTGTACAAATTCATACCAAGTCCCATGTTCTTTGAACTGATCGGACCATGCGCTGTGAGCATATACGTACGCGGTGCATCGGTAACGCCTACCCATTGGTAACGGTTGTTTGACCGTATGTCTGTGTATTGTTCTCTACCCGCCACAGCCGGGTTTATCGCCAGTTCATTCAGCATAAATTGCGAAAACTGCGGCAATTGCTGCGCCTTGCTGCTAAGTGAACTCAGCAACACAAGACCTAATATGTACCTCATCGCTTTCATGCTCTATCTGAATATAGTTAATGGTCCCGTAAACGGTTTAGGATATGCTACGTGGTGGAAATTTATGATATAATAATAAGTTCCAACAGGCAGTGGTTTCCCATGGTAAACACCGTCCCAAGGCTTTGGATAACCCTTAGGTGATTGAAATAATAATTCACCCCAACGGTTGTAAACCTCAATGGTACATTCGGTGAATTGCTGGATATTATCAATGACCCATGTATCGTTCCTTCCATCTTCGTTTGGACTGAATCCATTTGGAATTTTCACATCAGGATAAATGAAGATATCAACTGTAGAACTCGAAACACATCCGTTAGCATCCATCACAAATACGGTGTATTCTGTATTTACCGTAGTTGATGTAACCGGGTTTGCGCTATTAGGATTATCCAGTCCGAGTGAAGGTGTCCATGTATAGCTGATACCAGTACCTGACGTTGGATTTCCGCCGATAACGGTACTTGAATAAACAGACATTGTTTGTGTTGGTCCAGCATCTACAAACGGCAATGGATTCACAACCACCATTACTGTATCATCATCAAAACAAGCCGCAATGGATGAGGTTGCCAATAACACATAGGTATTCGTTCCTACCGACGGTACGACACTTGTTGTAGCAGTATTTGCAATAGTATTTGTTGGCGCTAATTGCGTCCAATTATACGTTTGTCCATTGATCGAAGCGCTACCATCCAATGTGATCGGACTAGGCGTTGAACACAATGTCATGTCTGCACCGGCGTTTGCCAATACAGTAAATGTTCCGTTCACCGTAGCCGAATCTATTTTTGTACAACCCTGCGAATCAATGATCATTATTGTATATGTTCCCGGCAATACATTGGTTAAACTTTGTGTGGTATAAGTATTATGCGCCGGATCTGTCCAGGTAAATGTATAAGCCGGCGTAGCACCGCTTACAGTTGTAGTAATAGCACCGTCCGCCGCAGAGTTACACGTAGCATCCGTTACCTGCACGCTAAATGTATAAGGTAATGGATTAAGAATATCTACCGTGCGCGTTAAAATACAACCATTTGCATCGGTTACCACACCGGTATAACTTCCGGCACATAAACCTGTGTTAGGATTAGACGGTGTTACTGTGCTTGCCGGTATCCAGGTAATATTATAAGGTAATGCCCCGCCGCTTGGAACCAATTGAATGGCACCATTGCAATCGCCGTTACATTTGATCTGAGTTACCGTTGGCAAACTCATATTCAGTACAGGATTTTGCGTAATGGTAAATGTTTGGAAGGCTTTACAGCCCGCTGCATCGGTTACTGTGAGGGTGATCACGCCTGCACACAATCCGGTTATGCTATGATTTGGAACGCTAAGCGCCGAGTTTCCATTACTCCATACAAAATCATACTGCGCTGTACCAAGTGTTGGTGTCACCACGATCGATCCGGTGCATGGTCCTGTTACACATCCATTATTAGTTACGGTATAGAACAATGCCGGAGCCGTTGAGTTGTTCATGTTAATAGCTGTGGTTTGCGTACAATTTCCATCAAATACTGAAACTGTATAAATACCTGCAGGACCGGTAATAACTGTTCCAGCGCCCGCTGGCAACCAGGTAACGGTATAACTTCCACTGCCCCCCGTTGGAGTAACTGTAATAGTTCCAGAATTCGCACCGCAGGTAGGCTGTTGCACACTCGGATTGATAACGATCGTAGTAGCTGAATTCACAGTTACAGAACTTGTAAGAACACAACCTTGTCCATCCGTTATCTGAACAAAATAAATACCTCCGCATAAATTGGTCAATATACTATTGGTAGAAACAGGACTTACCCAGTTAAATGAATATGGAAGCGTTCCGCCATTTGGCGTTACCGTTACTTGTCCGTTGCAGCTTCCGGCACATAATTCGTCCTGAACCACGTGAACTTCCGTCATCGTAGTTGTGCTGCTTACAGGAATATTTTGAGTGGATGTACAACCATTTGTATCGGTTATCACCACCTGATATAATCCCGCGCACATATTGGTCTCAACCGATGTTGTACTTGTACTGGTCCACGAATATGTATATGGCGCAGTACCGCCATTTGTAGTTACTGAAGCCGAACCGTTGCACATTCCGCACGATGGCGATGTAACTGCTGGAACGGCATTAAGCGGATTAGGAGAAATGATACCCGTTGTAAATGTGTTTTGACAACCGTTATTATCAGTGATCACTACGCTATAATTTCCATTACAAAGATTATTCGAGATCAAGCCGCTTTGCGCGTTACTCCATGTGTAATTGAACGGCGGTAAACCTCCACCGGTAGCTGTAACGGTTGCACTACCATTGCAATTTCCTGAACACAAGTTGGACGTTGTTGCAATAGCGCTTGTTAGAATAGTTGTTCCGGCGACATTATATGACGCAGTGAACGTACAGCCAGTTGCATCGGTAATAGTTGCGGTATGAACTCCCACACACAAGTTAGTTGCAAAACTATTGGTTGAAGCAGACGGGTTCCAAACGTACAAGTAACCACCATTTCCGCCGGAAGGCGTTAATTGAATACTTCCGCTGCAAACTCCTATACAAAACGCATTTGTTATCGCTTCGTTATCATCAATAGGCGCAGGTTCGGAAATAGTAACCCCCTGGAAATAGATACAGTTATTATTGTCTTTTATCTGGGCCGTGTAGGTTCCGGCGCACAAGTTCGATTGTGGATTGACCGTGTTGGCCGAAGGCGGAGCAACCCAGGAGAATACATACGGAGAAGTTCCGCCGGAAGCTGATTGAACCGTTGCGCCGCCGGTACACTGACTGTTACAGTTGACCGAGGTTGTTGCGATAACGGCCAGCGTTGCGCCTCCTGTATTATTCACAGGGAAAGAGAGTGTATTGTTACAGCCATTATTGTCGGTTACGGAGATCGTATAAACACCCGCTGAAATATTTTGTGCTACGTTGGTATTACCGGCAACCGCTGGTGTCCAAACAAAGTTATAGGTTGGTGTTCCGCCGGCAGGCGTAACCGTTACCTGCGCATTAGCCGATCCGCAACTTGCAGCTGCAACCGACACGTTCACATTGAGCGCAGGAGGATTTGATAAAGTTACTGCTCCTGTATCTGTACAACCATTTCCATCTTGTATAAACACACTGTAAGTGCCCGAACATAATCCTGTTGCTGTAGAAGCCGATTGCGGTGGAACGGTTGTCCACGTATATTGCACCGGCGCCACTGTATTAACTGGAGTTGAAACCGCAACACCATTACAGTTGGCATTACAAAGCGGACTTGTGAATGTAACATTGGAAAGTAACAACGGTGGATTTGTAAGCGTGATGACAGCTATACCGGGACATAAGCTCGCATCGGTAATGCTTAACGTGTATGTTCCCGCGCACAATCCAGTTGGATTTGCGCCCGCACCTACCGGAGCCCATGAATACACATAGCCGGGATTACCGCCGGTAACGTTTGTTGTAATGGATCCATTACATTGCGCGTTACATTTTGGGTTAGTCGGCGTAGCAGTAATGCTAATTGCGGCAGGCTGCGTGATCGCAAATGTTTTACTTGAGATACAACCGTTGCCGTCTACAATTGTTCCAGTATAAGTTCCGGCACATAGCGCGCCAACCGATTGCGTTGTTGCAGCTAAACTCGACCAGCTGAATGAATACGTTGGCGTGCCGCCGGTAATAACCTGCGATGCTGTTCCGGTACAAGACGAATTACAAACCGCATTTGTTGTGGTGATAGTTTGCCCTATAACCGCTGGTTGCGTGATCGTAAAATTCCTTATTGTTTGGCAACCCATAAAATCGGTAATAGTAACCGTATAAATATTAGCTATTAAACCATTCACCGAACTGGCGCCTGATCCTGGGAAAGGTCCTATCGGCGTCCATGTAAATGTATAGGCTGGTGTACCGCCGCTTACCGTTAACGAAATTGCTGCGTTACTTCCTGAATTACAAGACACGTTGGTTTGTGTGGAAACAACCGTGAACGAACCTGGTGCAGTGATCACAAATGTTTTTGTTATGATACAACCGTTCGCATCATTCACATTTACCGTATAATTTCCGGGTGACAAATTCGTGATCGCCGTTCCAGTTCCTGCAGGCAACCAGTTGAGTGTATAGTTTGGCGTACCTCCGCTGACCGTTGCTGTAATTGAGCCATTGTTGGAAGCATTACACGATGCGTTGGTCACATTGGATGTAATGGTCATTTGCGTTGGCTGCAAAATATTTAATGTTTGACTGGTGATACAACCCGTAGCCACATCTGTGACGTTAATATTATATGTACCGGTGACCATACCGGAGGCCGTAGTTGTTGCACCCGCCACAGCGGAGGCCGTGGCCGGACTCCAGGTGAATGTAAATGGACCGGTTCCAACCGCAGTTGCCGTTGCGGAACCACCGGCTCCGCCAAAACAAACAATGGACGTTGATAGAACACTGACCGTTGGTCCAGCCGGATTTGATAATGTAGCGTTAACCGTATTCGTACAGCCTACACCGTCTTTAATGATCACCGAATAAGTTCCGGCTCCAAGATTTGTTGCCGTAGTGATATTTCCTGCAACAACCGAGGTAGTTGCCGGCACCCAAGTAAACGTATAGCCCGCTCCCGATCCGCCGGAAGCTGTGGCCGAGATCACACCATTGGAAATATTACAACCTGTTGGGCTCGTAAATGAGAATGCCGCAGTGAGCGAAGGATTAGTAGTAATGCTATAATTTACTGTAACGGTACAATTATTCAAGTCGGTTACCTTCACCGAATAACCTCCTATACACAAACTCGTCAGCGAAGTAGTTGTTTGTCCGCCCGGACTCCACGAATAAGAATAAGGACTGGTGCCGCCGGAGACAGTTGTTGTTATGATGCCACTACATCCTCCAAAACATGGAATATTTGTTTGCGATGAGGTAACCGTTATCGATGACGGTTGCGTAAAATTAATAGTTCCTGTATTAGAACATCCTATAAAATCGACAACCGTTACAGTATATGCTCCTGCACATAATCCTGTGGCCGTTTGCGTGGTTTGCTGCGGAACAGAGTTCCACGTGAATGTATACGGCGCTGTTCCACCGCTTGGATTAGCAGTAGCGGACGCGTTGCAAGCGCCGAAACATAAGATGGATGAGCCGCTGGTAACAACGGTTACGCTTACGGTATTCGCAATATTTACGGTAGCAGTGCGTGTACAACCGTTAGCGTCGATCACGTTAGCCGTATAATTTCCAAGACAAAGATTCGCCGCCGTGGTTCCGTTGGCAACAACAACCGGCACGTTATTGGTCCATGTGACTGTATAACCCGGAACTCCACCGTTCACAGTTACAGTAGCTCCACCCGTACAAATATTACAGGTGTTTTTTATACCTGTGATAGCTGCCGTTAACAACGGAGGCGAATTAATGTTGAACACCTGCGAGGTATTACAACCGTTCGCATCTGTTATTTGAACAACATAAGCTCCTGCGCACAATCCGTTGATGATCCCTGTTGTATTTGTTGTAACAGGAACTGTATTGAATTGGTAAGTGATCAAACCTGTTCCACCCGTTGCTGTAACCGTAGCCGATCCATTGCAATTACCTGCACACACGGTAGATTTGGTAACAATAGCAAGAGTAAACGCCGGAGGCGCAACAACACCTGCTGTAAATATTTTAATACAGTTGTTGGCATCGTTAACCGTTAAGGTATACACACCTGCACATAAATTTATGTTTGGATTACCGCCCGAGTTCGACCAGTTAAGCGTGTAACCAGGTGTTCCACCTGCGAGAATAGTTCCGATCTGCCCATTGCAACTGGTGTTACACGTTGGCGGTGTAATATTGAATGTGGACGTAATATCAGCCGGCTGATTTAATGTAAATGTTTGCTGCGCAGTACACGATTTAGAATCCGTCACAAAGAAAGTATAATTACCCGCACATTGATTAATGAGGTTACCACCGGCAACCGTTCCTGTTGGTGTAGCCCAACTTAAGGTGTAACCCGGCGTTCCACCGATGATACTTCCTGCCAATGAACCATTACAAGCATTGAAGCACGTGATAGAAGAACCCACAATGGATGGCACTAATGCCGGAGGTTGCGCAATATTAACTGTAGTACTGGACACACAATTGGAAACGTCTTTAATTGCCAAGGTATAAACACCTGCACATAAATTGGTGTAAGGTGGCGGTCCTACGATACTTGAAGGAATTGGCGTAAATAAGGTATATGTGTAAGGTCCGCCACTGCCGCCCACTGGCACGGCATTGACCGATCCAATACAAACTGCATTACAATTAAGCGAACCTGTTGTAATATTTGGCGTGATGCTGGCTGGCTGCGTAATAGTTATTGTAGTTGATGTAGGACAAGCCGACGCATCTTTCGCGCTTAGCGTGAAAACACCGGCACACATGCCTGAACCCGTAACCTGGGCACCTACAACAACAGATGCTGTAGCTGGCGACCACGTATAAGTAAACGGACCTCCGTTACCACCGGCAACAGTTACCGTAGCTGATCCGGCACAAAACGAGAAGCAAGTATTATCCGTTTTGGAAGCCGTGATCGTAAGAGCCGGCGGCTGCGTAATGGTGATATTGACCGTATTTGTACATTGGTTATTATCTTTCGTGACGATCGTGTAAGTGTTCGGACACAAATTGGATGCTGTGGTGGACGGACTGCTGACGACTGAAGTTGTTGCAGGATTCCAGGTGAATGTATACGGACCCACGCCTCCGGCCATAGATACGGTTGCGTTACCATTACAAAGTAAATTACAACTGACATCTTTTTTTGTAGTGGTAACGGTAATAGCTGGCGGTGAAGTAATGTTGAAGGTTTGCGTTCGCGGACAAGCATTATTATCCAATATGGAAACTGTTTGCGTACCCGCGCATAAATTGGTTGCATTACTTGCCGTTGACGCAGAAGGCGACCATGAGTAGAAATACGGCGGCGTACCGCCCGAAACACTTACCTCTGCTACTCCAATACACACGGCATTACACACAAGATTGGTTTGCGTTGGTGTGACCGTTAATGCAGGTGGCTGAGTAACATTGAAGTTGGTTGTTAGCGTACAGCCCTTGGTATCTGTTATCGTACTCGTATATGGGCCGGGACACAAAGTTCCTGCTCCGGCTCCGCCTGCGGCGGCAACCGCATAAGTTGTTGAGATCGGTGCGCCAAATGAAACCGTGTATCCGGCAGTTCCACCCGTAGGATGCACAGAGACAGAACCATTACAAGCGGCATTACACAATACGTTTTGCGTTGCAGCGTTCGCGTTTATTGCCGGAGTAACGCCAAATGTTTTTTGGATCACCGCCACACAACCGTCTTTGTCCGTTACGGTAAGCGTATATATCACACCGCCGCAAAGATTGGTGAGCGTGTACTGGACATTGGTTGTAAAGTTGGCGGGCGTTACAGTATTTGGCGTAACAGCAACCGTGTAAGGGAAACTACCAAATATATTTCCAGACATTTTTCCGTTGCACAAATAACTACAACTGGTGAGTGTATTGTTATTAGTGGCCGTTGCCGTATTTACGTTAAAGTTTACGTTCTGAATGAATGGATTTCCAAGGTTATCGAGGATCAAAATAAGGTAATTCTGCGGGCACACACATGCACCGGTAAAAGTAACTATGCTGGATGTTGCCGTATTGAACGTTCCGCTAAGCGTTGCCGTAGTGGCAGCGCAAGAAGGGTCGCCGTTACTTGCCGACACGCTGTAAGGATTATCAACGCAACCGGGAGAGAACGTGATGGTCATAACACCGGTACACGGTCCATTACACGAAGGAATTGTTGAGATCGTTAAACTACAAATAGGCATGAAGCTTACGATCGTGTTTGACTGAGAAGCCGTTAATGAAGCAGGTACAACAAATTTCTCTGGCGATTTATTATTGGCCGAGAGATACAATTTATTAGTGTTCACCGTTGAGTTCTGATCGATGCGAAATAAGCCGCTTGATTTAATGGTAGTTTGATCAAAATTGAAGACGGCGCTTGGACTCGCACTCAAAAAATTACCGGTAGATACGGCCGATCTGAAAAAGGTATATTTTCCATCGCCAAACGTAATGGAATTTTGATCTTCCATGATTACCGGCCTGAATGTATAATTACCGTGATTAAAGTAGAGATTACATTTTAATTTACTGATCCCAAATTCAATCAGATTCGTACTCAATGAAGCCGAGCTGAAGATCATTTCGGCCTCGGAATTGAACTTTACGGTGTAAGCTAAATAGATCCCTTCACTGATGTAAACAACATCCTGCTTGCTTCCTTCAAAACTTACATTGTTATTGGTTGACGTGGCA
>Ga0170475_110250058_pt1 | contig 21486 bp, 6 predicted proteins | sample Soicark_Litter_5_FD_111474 | JGI IMG/M metagenome (GOLD analysis project Ga0170475, IMG submission 111474) | Avena fatua rhizosphere microbial communities from Hopland, California, USA. Combined Assembly of 48 SPs
TCGGCGCAGCGCGCCAGGATGACGCTCGCCTGCGGTCTCCAAAAACCAGCACGATCAGGCATCCAAACGCCACCAATTCAACGCCGCATCTGTCAGGCGCCCGCTTTCACTTCACCGACCACACCGCTGCGCCGTCGACGCTCAATACCCGCAATGAGTTGGCCATCTTCCAACAACAGCAAGATTGGCGGCTGTTTCCGATTGAAGCCACTCGGTGAGCAGCTCGTGTTGCAGGCCAAATTCCAGCCTTCTTGTGCTGCTTGCAGTAGCCTCACCGGCCCCTTATTACCCCTGGAAGCCGAGGCAGTCGTGGGCGGGCTGGTCGTGGATTAAACGTCGGGCTCTTCACAAAGGGCGGATGCCACGTGCCTTGCCTGTCAAGGGATGCGTACCGCCCGCTGGCGAGTATCCCCTGCTTGGCAAGGTGAGTGCACGCCGTTTTGAGAGAATCGACTACGACGGTGTCGGAGGTCGCTAGCCCGAGCCCGTCGCCCGCAACAAGGAATATTCTCTGGCGGAGACTAGTCGCACTATCGGACTGGCCCAAGAATTCGAGCAACTCGACAAGCCTTTCAAGTTCATCTTGGGATAGCGGAGGCTGCTGCTGAAGCGGCTTGATTCTCAAGATATCTGATAGTAGCGAAGATGCGCGCCTGTCGCCATTTACGATTGAAAACTCTCGCGAGAAAGGCGGAATACGAGCACGATCCAGCGTATTGCCTGGCTCGGACGGGACCATCTGAACAGATCGCAACTCGTCCGCGGCACCCTTTACGGAAGCGAACCAGGCTTCAGGAGTTGTGACTACACCGCCTCCGGCGCGTGCCCAATGCTTGGACGCGTCAATTCCATCGATGATCGTTTTCACCTCAGCCTTCGCCGCGTCGCGCCAAGTTCCCGCATCCGCCGCGTTCCACAGGCGCTCCAATGTGGGTTCAAGTAACGCCCGCGACGAAACCGCAGCGACCGCTTCGGCCAACATGGAACCAAAGGCCTCTGCAAAGAGGACCACGATGGGGTCCTTCCCCGCGGCTTCCTTGAACTGATCGACAACGCGTGCCAGCAGTTCCTTGGTCAACTCCCGGCGTTCAGCAGACAGCTCTCTTGTGGAAGTTTTGTCCCTGGCGAGCATGTCCATAGCTGTCCGTTTTACGCGCTCGCGGAAACTCAAGGGCCCCTCTTCCCGACGGTCTGCATGCGACGTCGCGTCCATAGAGGTGCCCGAGGTAACAGCATCAACGACCTCGTCGGTGTCGATCGAGCTCGCGTCCGCGCTGATCTCGAGACCCAGGAGCAATGCGCGTTGCGCCGCCGGGTCACGCCTTGGTGTCCTCGAATACACATCGACCGCAGAGCGAATCGTTTTGAAGGACTAGTCGATGTCGCGCGCAAGCAGCGCATTGGGGTGAGTTGAATTCAATCGCATGGCGTTGATCGACTGTTCCACGAGTTCTGTGGCCAAGGTGGAGACGAGCAGGTCCGTGCCGGCTTCAAACCGGATTTCAGCCTGATGAATCTCGGCTCGAACGTCGGCATCCTCGTCGTCCAAGAAACCGTCACCGAAGAGTGTCAAGGCGCTAGCCGCAAACAAGCCACACGCCAACATGCTCACAACGTTGCTCCCGTCCCGCACTCGCGCGATCAGACGTTGCCAGAATTCGATGAGGCGCACATCCGGCTCTGCTTTCGCACGGACGCGCAGTGCTGCCAGAAACAAAGCGACTACGCCAACAACCGCCATCATGTACCACTTTGGCATCCATTTCGCGAAGGCATTGGCCCAATCCGGCACCTGCTGCTCAAGAACACGCAGCTCTTCGAGCGTCATTTGGTTGAGGTTCGCCGTAACGATCGGCAGCGAGAGCGCTGAATAGACCAGTCCCACTACCGTCACGGCGACGGCGGGCAGGAAGGCCGCATTGGCGAGTCGGTCTGCGAGCCCGGGGCTTGCACCGACGCGACGGATCTGCGTGACGCGCCATGCGAGCAACGCGGTCAGAACAAGGGCGATTGCGGTGGTAATGAAGATCATTTTATGGATCCAAACTTATGGCTCGACGCTGAAGGTTGATGAGAGGTAGGGCGATAGCGGCGGCCCACAGCGCAGCAGTATTGCCCATCCGCCGCTTTGATATCGCGGCCTCTCATTGAAATGCCGGCATTCCATAGCCGGGAAAGTGATTCGCGTGGGTCGACCAGGTGGCAGTCTCGACCGCAGCACGAATGACCGGCCATCTTGTATGGAACAGCGCCGCATCATTGGCGCCGTTGTAGCAAACGACGATACCAAGGCCATCGAGGTCGAAGCTGTTGGTGTTCTGCGAGGTCCACAAATAGCCGCTGTTGTCACAGCGAAAACTGTCACCGACGGGCACGACGCCATCGAAGCCATGGCCTGCGCGCGGCCGCCCTGAACTGGCCGCCAAGTCGAACAGCGCTTGGTGCTCCTGTCCGCTGCAGTGGTGGTATGCGACGAAGTCCATCTGAGGCTCCCAATTGGTTCAGCATGAATGTGAAGTGGCTGCCGGCGTGCCTTCGATCGCTTACAAGGCTTCAGGCGCCAGCCGGTAAGCAACTTCCAGAACAATGTCCCGCAGCTTTTGCGGATCAATGGCCTCGGTGTCCAACGCGGTCGCCAGCGGGCCAGCCTTCGTGATCTTGATCAGATAGTCTCCAATGAGCGCCGACGACAATCCGGGCGCTGCCGCCGGATTGGCGAGAACATCTCCACATATGAACTCCCGAATTTGATCGCCGGGGCCCTTGGCCGTCGGTACTTTTGGCGCATCCACCTGTTTAAAGACCTGCTGTTCGGGAAGCACCGCTTTTCGTCCTATCCCCAGGCTTGCACCCTGCAGCCCGGTCGCCGCCTTGAGCTCGCCGAGCGGACTGAGAATCCGCAACCATGCAGTGCTGGCTTGAAGCTTCCTTCCCGCCAGAAACAACGGAAAGTGCCGCGGCTCAATCGTCAGGCTCACTTCTGTATCTTCCCGGCTGGTGACGAGGCGGTGATACGCATCGGGAAACTCATGTCGCAAGCTGAACAGGCGTGTCATGGGAGGCTCCAGAGTCTCCGAGCCCAGCAACTCGATGAGCTTCTGCGCCGCACCATCCCATCGCGACTTCAGTCCTTCACTGAAGTCGGCGGTATAGCTGAGATGTAGAACGACGTCGTTGACGGATCCATAGTCGAAGACGCGAATCGTGTTCGGCAGCGACACTTGCCACGTGCCTATCGCACCTGCGCCCTCGAAGGGCATGTAACGCTCGTCCCGGAAACTGAAGTCGAATACGCCCGCGTCGTATTGCGCCTTGCTGGTCGCCATCGAGACCGTGTGCCGCAACGGTACCGGAGTCGGCACGTCAAGCGCTGCTTGGTCCGGGTCGGGCGGCGTCAAGCGGATACTGCTTTCTTCGAGCCGAAGGGTGGCGCCGACGTTCGCATAAGGGCCCGTGACACAAGGAATCGTCAAGCGGACTGCTTTGAGCCGGCGCCGATACTGGCCCGGATAAAAGAGGTCAAAGAACCACTCGGGCACCTTGAACCCGCATTCTCCGGTGCGCTGCAGTGTGGCCAACGCTTCCGGCGCAAACTGCGCCAAAGAGAAGCTCTGCTCGATTTCGAGCTGACGATAATTGCTTTCGATGAAATTCTGCTCGAGCCGCTGCAGGTCGACCAGCAGCCGTTCTCCCGCTAGCAGGCCGGCATGGTTCGCGTCCCAGTAGTTGCCGCTCAGCGCGCTGTCGTCATCCGTGCGTTCGGCCCTGAATGCCTGTTCGGCCAACTTGGCCACGCTCAGCGCGGAGTTGAACGCCATGCGATGCAGGCGCCGCAGCTCGTTCGACAGCAGCCGATAGCGGTCGATGCTGGTGAACTTCTCTCGGAAGAACTCGAACATTTCCTCGGTCTGCTCGATCGTGCGCTCATGGACCTCGAAGGAATGCAGCGCGATGTCTCTCCTGATCTCTGCAGCGGTAATGCTCTTTTCAAGCTGGGCGATCTCTCGCTTGGCTATCTCGACCTGATGCTTCCACTCCTCGTCGCGTCGCTGGTTGGAAGCCTCCACGCCGGCCAGCGAGGCCCCGACCTCGTTGAAGGCGGCGACGGCATTGAGTCCCTCGGCCATCGCCCTGCCCGCAGCGCCCAGCTGGCTGCCGCCGAACTTCATCGATGTCGGCGCGCCGACATCCGGAATGATGGTCAGCATGGAAGCGACCACTTGCGCGATGCCGGCCTGTGTCCGGTATCCGGACGCTTCGCGCTGCAACTGCTGCTGCTTGCGCTCGGACGGGTTCTGTCCGTTCTCGAACAAGGTGCGGAAATGCGTCTGTCTGTATTCGATGCCGTCCCTTTGACGCCTCAGGCCCTCGATGGTGTCCTCTGCCGCCTTGATCTCCAACTGCATCAGCTTGGTACGCATCTTGAGCAGGTTCTGCTCGTGCACGGCGCGCAAGTGGCTCAGTTCTTCTCCGTCGCGCTTCTCCAGGGCGCTCGACAACTGCGCGCCGAAACTTTGCAAGGTGCCTGCGTATTGCTTGGCCTTGTCGATGAGGTAGGTGAACCGGTAGGGCGGCAGGTTGCCCGAGGTGGAATTGAGCACGTCTTCCAGCGTCAGTCCTGCCTGCTTCATGCGCACCAGCAGGCGCGGATCGATTTCCGGGGCAAACAGCTCCACACGCCGCCGGACACCCAGGATGTCCATGCAGTTGCGGATCTTGAACAGCCGGTCCTCGACCCGGCTCCAGTAGGCAAGCAGGTCCTTGTTGGGGGGGATGCAGAACACCGCGTTTTTGGGCGGGACCATCTTCACCGGTTCTACGTCGGGAACGGGAATTTTCCGGCCCGGCCTGACGAAGTCGGGGCTGCGCGTGTCGTGCAGGTCGTGCTTGACGTCGATCTCGAAGCCGCGCGTCGGGTCCAGCCGACCGAAGGGCTTGAGCTGCTCGCCGCCGCGCACCCCGACCATGCCGCCGCCCGCGTCCTTCGGGTTGATGAAGTCGATGTCACCGCCAACGGCAGGCGGAATCGGCGGCAGGCCGCCGCCCGCATCAAGCGTCAAGCTTCTGCCGTCGCCGCTGGCGGCGATATGGGCGCTCTGCACCGGCGTGCCGCCGACGCTGGTCCAGTAGCCGCCGCCGGGATTTCTCAAGTCATTCGCCGCCAGTGGCGTCTGAATCGCCGGGCGCTGTGCAGAGACCACGGTGGGCGCCATGTCCAGCCGGTCTGCAAGTGCTGGCGCCGCGGTCGCGCTGGCTTGCGCGCTGGTGAGTATGCTCATGTTCTCGATCACCAGCACGACGTCCTTGGCAATGCCCACCACCTGCTTCCTGGATGGCGCCTCAAGCTCGATAAGGAAGTCGCTGACCTGGTTGAGTCCCGGCCGGATTTTGCGGTAGGTCTTGGGCACGACCTTGCCTTCGCCGCACGAACCCAGCACCCGGGGCCGCGGCCCAAGGATGTCCTGGGCCATCACGTACAGCATCGTGGCTTCGTTGATCGACTCCGTCGTGAATTGGTTGAACAGGCTGTCGCCCCAATCCAGCAGGTTGTCGATGTACTTCATGACCACCGACTTCTGATAGGCGCTCATGCGCGTGCGCGCGATGGCGTGCGGGTTGAACCGATCCTTGCGGTAGGCGTCCAGCGCGATGGGGTCGACCAGCATCGCGCGCAGCGTCTGGGTGACTGGATCCGGACTGCGGAATTCGCGATAGCGCCAGGGATCGCCCTGCGCCGCTGTCGGATCGAAGATGGTGTGGTACCAGCGCTGCGTTTCGGAAAAGTCCTGCTGGCTGTTGAGGTGGTTCGCGATCAGGAACGGGATGTGGAAGAAGGTTTCGCGGAAGTAGGTGAGGCAGGGGCTTTCGGGATGGAATGGGTTGGCTCTGGCCGGGTCGCCCTGACCGGCAACCGGGCTGATCTTCGAGCGGATCTCCTTCAGCTTCGTTTCCTGGAAGCTTGCGTCCAGCAGGCGGCTGGGACCACCCCGCCAGAATTCATTCATCAGCGTCGGGGTGAGGCGCGTGCCGATCCGTGTTCCTATGTACTTTGACGCCGGCGACTTGCGCATCCAGACGGAATCTCCCTGCGATTCGATGATGACCGAGTCGGTCTCGCCGTTGACGATCTGCACGTCCGACGTGGCAGGCGCAATCGCCTCGGTCGAGCCTGTCAGCAGCAACTGGTTCAGCCAAAAGCTCGCCTCGTAGAAGCGCTGGCCGGGATAGGCAGCATATGCGAGGCCGAAAGCGACAAAGTCCAAAGGGCCGGCGTTGGGCTGGAGGGTTGTGACCGTTTGCAGCTTGCCCTCGGACCAGTTCGTTTTCGTGGTCGCCGTCACGCCGCTGGGGGGACCGCCTTCGCTAGCCATCGGTCGAAGGACGGCCGGGTTCTCATCGTAGTCGCTCGAGCTCAGCGTCATGAGGCCGCGCATCGGAACCGGATCGTTTCTCGGCACGAGCATCAGGCGAATGGTCTGCGGCCCATTCGGCGGGCCATACACATCGGGATAGACGCGGTCCCACTCCCAGCCCTAGGGCTTGTAGCTGTCCAACGCCTCCTTATGATCCCGTTTGCTCTTGTCCCAGCGCACCAGGATTTTCTTGGTCCGCTCGTTCTGGAGCACGGTCATTTGGTCGGTAATCGAGCGCACCCGTTGCTGTGCTGTCGCGAGCGTGTCGTTGGCTATGCGTAAATTTTCGTTCGCCTCACTCTCCTCGCGGATCGCCTTGAGAAGGAGGAGCGAATGCCCGAACTTGAAATCCGCAAGAACCCTCTCCGCTGCGTGCGGCCCAAGGAACACTCCGGCGGCGATGGAAGCTGCAACTTCGGGAGGCGTCGGCGAATCGTCGAACTCCTTGCGCCTGACTCCCGTCAAGATGCCTGCCTCCGATGCGGTCTTTGCTATGGGACCCCGTTCGGCGATCGCCTCGGACTCGTCCTTCTGCCGCGCGTCAAGGTCGAGCTTCAGCCTCGCGAGCTCCGCATCGATCTGGTCCCTTCTCGTCGTATCGAGTGGATCTTCGACGATGCGGGACTCGCCGGTTCCGCCACTCTCGATGAGGCTGACGATCTTCGGCGGGCTCCAGCCACCATCGAGCTGCAGCGTCGAGTACTTGACGCGCACCGTGTGGCGATACCCGGAGAACGCGGAGGTGCCACCGGTGAAGCTGTTGACCGACCGCGTCGCCGTCTCGAGCCAGAACAGGTACATCCGGCCTTCCAGCGGGATGGGTGACACCTTGCGCGCGGGAATCTGCACATTGAGCTTGTGCCAGGCGGAGAACCGTGCAGGCAGCGGCCTGGTCGGCGTCGATTCCGCCTCGTCGATCTCCCGGTAGTAGTACACCGGCGCATCGTCCTGCGTCACGCCGAACAGGTGCAGCTTCTGTGCGGCCGCGTCGTAGTAGGACCCGGCGATCTTCAGGTGCGCCAGCTCGTCGAAGCCCGTCAGGTAATGGCTGTAGGCGTCGTGCACGTTGGACGGGTCAATCTCCTGCAGCAGCAGCGTGTCCTCGAGCTCCTTGAACAGCGGTGTCTTGTCGTCGCGCAGCTCCGGCTCGATGTAGTTCTCGGGATACAGGAAGACCTTGCGGTTAGCCTCCCACACTCGGAAGTGCTTACGCCACGTCCACTCTTCGCGTTTGGCGGCGTGCGTGAAGTGGGCAAAGACGCCCTTCTTCGGCGGAACGAGCCCATCCCAGTCGATGCTGCGCTCCAGGTTCATCAGAACCCGGTGGACGTAGAGCTGCACGCTGGAGATCGCGGCCACCACCAGCGAAGTGCGAGCGCAGCCCTGAAGCATTACGTCGATGAGAAAGTACTCATAGAGCTTGCCCGGGTCGGCAAAGGGCTCGGGCCAGCGTGTCACGAGATAGTCGACCAGCGCGTCTCGCTTGCGGCCGCGCAGCTTGTCCTCATACGGTTCGAGCTTGTCCCGAAGCACCTTTTCGAGCGGGTACTTGGCGCGAATTGCGGCCACGACATCCTCGGCAGCGCGCGACAGTACATTGAAATTCGCCGCGGCGTTCGATGCTTCGCCAAGCGACAGCGCGAGCGTCTCGGCGCCGACGCCGAGTTCCTTGGCGAGCGCCAGGGATCGCGCGATGAGATCGAGCGCGTCGAAAGGATCCGAGGGAAGCGATGGCAGGTGCGGCATCAGCACGCCGACGTTGGAAGCATCGGCCCGCAATGCTTTCGCAAGCGCTTCGGCGTTCGCCGCGCCAACACCCACCAGCACCGTGTGAAGGGCGACGATGTCCGCAGGCCCGGAGGCGGTCGTGAAACCTGTATCGGTCGGCGTGGCCAGCGCCGCATAGGCAGCCACATGCCGAACCACTTCAGGCGTCGGGATCCGCTGCGCGGGATCGGCCGCGAGGCCGAACACGTCGAGGTGGTCGCTGACGAATTGCAGGGCCGTCAGGTCGAACGCCTGGTGCTTGAAAAGCGCGTGGTAGCGCAGCGTTTGCGCGACCAGCCTAGTGAGGCGTCCCTGGTCCACGGCGCTGCCCTGCATCGCCCGGCCCACGGCGGTTGCATCAGCGCTTGTCAGTGGATCGGCCAGCTCGCGTAGCGCCTGCACCTGCTCTGGCGGCACGGCCAGGATGCCGCCGAGGGCGACGTCGAGGACGTGCAGCGGATCGTAACTTTGCAGCAGCGCCGCGAGCCGTGCCGGATCGACAGCGGGGACGGTCACGACCGGTCCCGGGCTCCCCGCCTTCAGCCGATAGCCGCCGTCCGGGCTGGCTTCGAACGGCTTGGTGCTGGCGCCAGTGCCGACCTGCGCCAGCACCGTTGCGCGCGACTCGCTCTCGGTCAAGCCCAGCTGCGTGAACAAGGTGTCCGCGAAAACCAGGCTGCTGTCCGCCTTGACCTTGTCGATGATGTCTGTTGCGAGCGTCGCGGGACTGCGCGGCCCTTCGCGCGTCGCGACCGCGGTCACGTAGTCGCCCGGGTCGGTCACCTGGCCGATCTGATCCAGGGTAAAGCCGCTCTTCTTCTGCCAGGCGGCGAACCGGATGACGCTCGCGACATCATCCAGGTCATTGAGGTAGCGCATCGCATCGTTCGGCAGCGATTCCTTGCGCGGCGTGAGCTTGAGCAGCTTGATGAAGTCGACGGCACTATAGCCGAGCAGGCGCATCACGCGCGCGTGGCGATACAGCGCACCGATCGACGCCGCGGACAGTGAGATGCTTTCGTGCTTGACATCGGTGGCGCTCTGGCGGTCGATGGCGGCGAGCGCCTGCAAGCCCGCGACGAGAACGACGAAGTCCTCGTCCGACAGCTGCAGGGCCGACAACAGCCGCATGTGGGTGTTGTCCGGCGGATCCGCGACACCGAGCGGGGAAGCAGGCGCGCCAGGCGCATGAAGCTTCTCCCACAACGGATGGGAAAAACGAATTTCTGCCGCAAGCGGCCACTTGGGATCGCGGCTCACCGTCGACGGGTCGTTGAACAGTCGATCGAACAGCGGCACCGCATGGCGCAGACCGCGGGTCGGAAACTTGTCGGTCATCGCCATGACTTCGTCGACCTGCAGCGACCAGGTCTCACCCAGCTCGAGCAGGTCGACGATCCGCTCGATCGTGCCCGGCTGTGCGGCGCCATGCGGCTCGATGCCTGCGGTCTGGCCCGCTCCGGCGAGCCGCGCCAGCACATGGTCGAGCTCATCGATGGTCCAGGGCAGCTGCCGCCACAGGCGTAGGAAGCGATGCAGCCGATCGAGGCGCTTCAAGCTCAGGTTGTTGATCACCTCCGAGTTGTTCTGCAGGTCGTCAGGGTTGCGCTTGCCAAGGACGATCTGGATCGCCGCGTTGCTCGATCCGTCCGCGCCGACGAAGGCCGTCTTCAGCGCTGCTGCCGCCAGGTCGTGCGCCAGATCCGTCGCGCGCAGCAGCGTCGCCATCTCCACCGCGGGGAGCAGCGCGTCACTCGATGCGGGACCGACCGGCGCCGGCAGTTTGAACAAAGCCCAGAGGAACGGCGCATCCGCCGCACGCGCCTGCGTAATCAGCTGGTATTGCTTGCTCGACAGGCGCAGGCGGGCCTGAGCCCGGATGTCCTGCGCCACGTCCATCGTCGTGGCGATGTCGTAGCGGCTCAGGCCGAAATGCCCGAGCATCGTCTCAAGGCGTTCCATCGGCAGCAGAAACGGCTGCTTGAACGAACCGTCCTGTTCGGCGAGATGCTGGTACAAGGCCGGCGTGCTGGCGAGCGGGATGACCTCGCGCAGGTAGGTCTCCAGGACCTCGTTCACGATGTCGAGATAGGGCACGAATTCGCTGGTGTTCTTGCAGCTGAGATCGAGGTCCCACAAGTCCTGGCGGCGCTTCTGCAAATGCAGGAGGTGGCCTTCCTGCCCCTTAAAACTGTCCGTGAGGATGTTCTCTTCGACGTAGTGCATCAGGTCGACGAAGTACGCGGCCGGGCTCAGCACCGATTGGCACTTCTCGCACTCGCACCAGGGTTGATCGTTGATCAGCGCCGCGAATCCCTGCAGCGGCTTGAAGAACTGCTCGCGCGAAGGGATGGATCGAATCGGCGTGGTCGCCCCGTCGCGCGCCTCGGTGTAAATGTCGAACCAGTACATGGCCGCTTCGTTCGCGCGTTCTATCGCCCGGGTGTGATAGGCGCTCGCCTCCGCCGGCGGCAGATCGGCGGCATCGGCGAAATCGGTCGCGCGCGTCAGGGCGATCGCCGATGCCGAATGAAAGCCCGCCTTCATCAGCTCTTGCGCAGGAACGGCGTTGTCGGTAACCGCATGGACACGCTGATGGCTCTTCAGATCGGCGAGCACATGCTCCTGGGCGGTTTTCGAGAGCGGCCCGAAGTCCACGGTGACCAGGTCCACACTGCCCGGCAGGTAGTCGAGATCGACGAAGGACAGATCGGGATTCAGATCGAAAACGGTGCGCAGCCAGCCGATGCGCTCGCCGGCGACCTGCGCCGAATCCGCGCTGCCGTTTGCACCGGAAAACACCGCATGCAAGCCCAGCCCCGGATGCAGGTTCGCGAGATCCTTCAAGGCGGTGTGCGCCTCTCGCAGCGCTTTGCGCTCGACGCCCGCGACCGGCGTCAGATCGAGGGCCTCGAACGGGACGGCGAGCGCGTCCTTGTTGCTGTGCAAAAGCGCCTTGACCGTCTCCAGTTGTCCATCGAGGTTCGCAGGCAGCCGTGCGGCTCGCTGCCGGAACGCGACGTCGGGGTAGGCGCTGGCCGCGTCCATAGCCAGCGCGCGTGCGTGCGCCTGACGCGACATCCCGGCGGGCGGCGGCACGCCGGAACGCTCCAGCGCAGGTTCCCATTCCGCAGGTTCCAGCAAGGCCAGATCGCGCGCATGCCGCAGTTTGCCGCTGCTCACCGAGACGAACTCGCTGTCCAGCATCGACGACACGACCGCTGCATCGCCTGCCGCCAGCCGATGCAAGGACACGGTCAGGCCGACACGCTCGGCCTCGGGCGCCGAGAGGGTCTTCTCGTCGACGAGCCGCTTGAGCAGCTGGTCGGACACAGACTCGACCGCGTCCATCCGGGTGAACGCAGCCTGAATTTTCTCGGGCGGCAACGATGCGACCTGGAGCAGGTTCGCCAACGCGGCGAACTCGGGGTTCGGCAGGCGCAGCAGGATGCTCTCGCCGCGGTCGTTCAGCCAGCGGGGAACGATGCTGGCCGCGACGGCCTCGAGCAATGCGGAGCGCAGCCGGCTGATCTTGACCGTTCGCAGGGCGTTCCACTCGGACGGCAAGCCCATCCGCAGCCATCCATAGAAGGCCTCCGGCGGGATGGCGTCCGCCTGGTCCACCGATACCCGCACACGCACCTCGACGCCTGTCGACAGGCCGCCGGCCAAGCTTTCACGGGCCAGCCTGGCGGCCTGCACCAGCCATGCGATGTGCTGGCGCTCGATGCCGGAATCGCCGGCCAGGAAGTCGATGTCGCGCTTCTGGTCTGGCGGCGTTCCGCCAGCGATGTCGAGCAGGCTCACGCCTTGCAGGATGCCCTCGAGCTCGGCCAGGTAGCGCTCGTACTCCGACGGTGCGTCGGGTTCGGCGACAGAGTCCAGCGTCAGGTCGATGGTGGTTATCGCCTTCGCGTTGTAGGTGATGTCGGACGACGCCAGCTCGCGTCCGTTGTCCGCACACACGGCGATGCGCAGATCGGCGCCACCCTTCTCGGCGAGTTGGAATCGTTCGGCGTCGTAGCGGATTTCGTAGCGATTCTTTTCGTTGAGTGGCGAGTCGCCGAGGAACTCTTCGCTGCGGAAGTCGCAGTCGTAGGCGCGCACGCGGTGGTCTCGTCGGCCGCCTTTGATGTGGCCGGTGATGATGTAGGACTGATTGTCGCTGCCGGTCTGTAGGCCGAGCGCGGCGAGGCGCTCGTTGAGCCTGGCGGCGGTTGCTTCGTCGACGACCCCGCCCAGGTGGTCGCCGAGGCCTTCCTGGATCTGGAAGTGGACCAGCAGCGTGGTCGTGGCTTTGCCGAAGAGCAGGAGGATGCGATCCTGCTTGAGTCCTTCGCCGAGGCTCATCAGGTCGGCGATCGTGGGCCGATCTGGGGCATCGAATGTCCGGATGAGGCTGCGTTCAAGGCCCCACAGGAGCGCGTCCTGGAGGTCGGCTACGGCGGCACCGCTCATGCCCGACTTCAAGGGTGCGACGATCTTGTTCATGGATGTCCTCCAAATCGGGGCTTTGGCTTCCCGATGTCAGGTTGGGAATGCATTCTCGATATCTTTGGTTCCGAGCAGATAGACTGCCTCGCCGACTTCGCAATGGTGTCGGTTCATAGGGCTGCATCCAATCCTGTGCGACGCGACTCGTCATCCAGCTTAACAACGCCGGGAACCAGCGCCACAAACGGCGCAGCCAGTGCGTTGACCCCGTAGAGCGCTCCGCTTCCATATGTCTCCAAAACTTCGACTGCCTCGCCTATCGCAGCCGGGATCCAATCCCATCTCTGCAAGGTTTCTCCCGACTTCACTACTTCCATCTGATTCACCAGGTCTTTGTCCGCCGCCGCCTCCTCCTCCGATTTCGCGGCCTTCTTTTGCTCTGTTTTGTTTTTCGGAACGTCGAGGTATGTGTACTCAATGAGGCCGGGAATGGGCCTTCCGTCCATGCCTGGAGGGAGACGAAGCCAGTACCAGCGGACAAAGTTGCCTTTGTCGAATGGCATGGGAACCGAGATCAGTGCCTTGTACTTTTCCAGGACCGTGCCGAAGTTCGCCTCGTAGACTTCGCCTGACCTCTCTTCAAAAGCGTCGTGGCGCAGGTAGTTCTGCAGTTGCCGGTCCCATGTGACCTTTGTGTTGTCACTCTTCAGGCGAGAATCGTTGTAGCCCGTGTACAGGTCCTTCAGCTCGTAAAAATGCGCGAACAGCACGGACGTGTGCTCTCCATCGATGTTCCCCGAGAATTTCGGCTCGAAGACGATGAGGTCGACACTCCCAGCCTGACCGGCGGAATTCGGGCCAGGCTTTGAGCCACCCGGCTGCGTCCGCACCTCCTCGCTCGCGCGTAGCGGAAAGGGAATGCTTGGCAGCATCGCTGTGGTCAGCAGAGCTGCGAGCCGCGGAAGAATGTCGCGGTGCGCCTCCGCACCGATTCTCTTGTTGAACACAGGCCTCTCCGTCGGCCGCTCCGGAACGGCAGCCAAGCCGCTGCGATCATGGTTTTGTATCGGGTTGCACGCGGCGAATACAAACAGGTCAATACCGTTGCGAATCCCGGACGGATCGGCGCTTGCCCAACGCCCGCCGTGCATGACGTAGTACGTCGCAGCGTGGTAGCTCAACCCACTCTCTTCATCCTTCTCCATCCGCGTATATCGATACCGCTTCGCCGGGCCTTCTATCATTGAACTTGCCATACGATATGCAGTCGTCCCATACGGGTGAAATTCTTCGCGCGAAATTTGACGTCCGTCTTCGTCCAGTTCGACCGCGATTGACTGAAGATGATTTCCGAACTGGTAGCGCCATAAGGTTTGCGTCCTCGCCACTTGCCCGTCCGGACGCGGATTGCGGGTCTTACACACATCATCCACCAACAACACCCGCTCCTCGCCTTCAAACAAATGATGTGATTCGATCTCTTCAACCGGCTCGTTGGGGTCGCTGGTATAGCGCCGATACAGCTCGTACCCGCCCAGGTAGATGCGATCCTCCTTGACGGTGCCGCCATTGCCGACCGTGGGGTTGCGCACCAGCCGCTTGCGCGTGCGCTGCTTGTCGATGCCGTAGTTGTAGAACGCATGACCGCCGCCCTGCAGATCAAGGGCGCGGATCATGTCGCGCCAGTCCCATCGCATGTCGAGCCCGGGCGCCGTGTTCGCCAGGTTCAACATGCTGCCGTGCGGGTCGTGACGATAGCCCACCGTATCCGCGACGTTGCTGCCATACCAGGTCCGATCGAGCCGATTGCTGTCGCCCGCGACCGTGTAGTGCCGGATCCAATCGCCATTGGGCTGGCCCGCTGGCCGCTGCGCGCGGTGATGCATCTGCGTGAAGTTGCCGACGCTGTCGTACAGGTAGGTCTGCGTGTAGCGACTGACAGCGTTCGGCGACGGCATGGGGCCGACGGGCCACTCGCCTTCGACGTGCGGCGGCGGCGCCGGCGCCGCCGTGTTCTCGCGGCCGGTGGCCTCGATCAACCGATAGAGGGCGTCGTAGGTGTAGTCGTTGCTCGCATCGACCTGCGCGTTGGCAAACCAGATCGTGTCCTGGGCATCGTCCTGAATGTGGGTGATGTTGCCGACCGGGTCGTGGCTGTAGTGCAGGTTCTGCACCCCACACGGGCGCGCGGGGCGCGGTGCGTCGGCATCGCCTGCGCAGTCCCCGGCGAACGTCGCGTTGCGGCGCGTGTAGAGATGGGTGAGTCGAAACGTCAGCGCATCGTAGGTGTAGCGCGTGACGCTGCCGTTGCCGAGCGCGAGGCTGGTCTTCTGGCCTTTCGCGTCGTAGATGATCGCCTTGATGGCCTGCCGGCTGCGCGCAACATCGGGCGTGGCGCTCACCCGGCCGGCGGCGTCGGTCGTCTTCGTCGCGCGCACATGCAGCCACTCCGAGTCCAGCACGCCGCGTGCGTTGTAGCGAGGCACATGGACCGCCACGCGATTGCTCTGCCCCGGGGTCGCCTGCTGCGTGCCATCGGCTTGAAAGCTGATGTCGCGGTGCCAGTTGTAGAGCCGGGTCACGCGGCCCAGCGCGTCATGCTCAGTGAGCTTGCGGAAGGTCTCGGCTTCGAGCAACGGCTGCCGGTCGGCGACGTTCCACGCAATGACAGCCGCCTTGACGTCGCTGATCAATGTGCAGGTGACTGCCGTGGCCGCGCCCTTGAAGTCGACCCTTTCCACCGTGCCCAGACCGCTCGGGTCGTAGTGCCGGACGGCCTGGCCGACGAGATTGTCGCTCTGCGCGGCATTCAGTGCGCCTTGGTCGATGGCGCCTGTCGCATCCTTGAAATCATCGACATCGAGATACTCGAAGGCCTCGACCAGAGCGGGCGCATCATCGTTGATCCGAAGCCAATGCGCGATCGGCCGATGCAAGCTGTCGTAGCGGGTGTGGAACAGCCTCCGTTCGGCCAGCGTCGTGCCATCGTCAAGCGTGCGTTGGTTGAAGTCCCAGGCCAGCATCGGCTTGCCGGCGGCGTCGGTGAGCATCCAGCGGTCACCACCATCCATGCTGTGCTGGTGCAGCAGGTTTCCTGCGATGTCGTAGCACGGCACGCTGGCGGCCGGCATGGTCTCGCGCGTGAGCTCGCTCGGCCGCAACGGGTCGGGCAAGGTGTCGGCCCAGCGTGTCGGCTTGGCCGGATGGATGGTCTGCATCACCAGGTTGCCCCGCGCGTCGCGGATCCACAGCGGCTTGCCCTCGGCATCGAGCCGGGTGTAGGTCAGCGGGAAGTCGTCTTGCCAGACGCCGGCGCTGTCGGGCGCGCGGTTGTGAGCGATCGCGACGACGTCCCGGCCGAGACTGTCGAGCAAGGTCAGCGCGGCGGTGCCGGCGTGCTGCGCGGCCAGCCAGGCAGCGCGCCGCTCAGGATCGGCAGGCCGGGGCGACGAAGCCGGAGGCGATCCGCGGTCCGCATACCACCGGCTCTCCAGCACCGTGTCGTTCTGGTCGAAGCGCTTCACATGCCACGGCGAAAACTCCACGCGTGCCAAAATGCCGTCAGCGAACTCCGTGCGCATAAGCCGCCCGACGGCGTCGTAGTACAGCGTGGGCGAGACGCCGAAAGCCTGCGGCAACTGGCAGCCGAAATCGCCCACGAAGCTCGGCTCGTACTGCTTCACCGGCTTGCCCTTGTTATTGAGCACGGTCAGGCCGTTGATGATCCAGCGCAGCGCGGTCTGACCGGGTTCCGGCTCGGCTTGCACCTTCTTCATCAGCACGTTGCCGGCGCCGTCGGAACATTCAAGCGCGATCTGGATCGGATTGCTCTTTTCGGGATCCGGTTCAGGATCGAGCCTGACCACGCTTGCGTGCCGCTCGCGCTGGATGCCGCAGGCACCAGCCATGCGCTGCGCCCATAGTCCGTTGGCTTCACCAAAGTGATAGACGAAGCGCACGCTGGCGTCGGCCAGCCAGGTGCGCGCCTGGCCCCGGTCAGCCTGGGTGGCGGCGCAAAACGCGGTGACCTGCTCGGGTGTCGGGTTGGCCAGGGCGAAGCTGAACCCGCTCAGGTTGTCGCCTTCCCACTGGCCATTGAACTCTTTGCCCTTGGTGGCAACTGCCACCACCTGGCCGCGGATGTCGAAGGCGGCTTCGGTGTGGTTGCCGTTGATGTCGGCAATTTCGCGCGGGGCGAGCACGCGAAAGTCGAAGCGCGTGACACGGACTTCGTTTTGTAGCGCGTCTTTACTGGACTCGACGAAGAGATCGAGTGCGTCGTAGCTCAGCTCGGTAGTGTTGTTGAATGGGTCGGTGTACCGCTCGGGCAAGTAGTAGTGCTGGGCGGCGTCGGCATTGAAGCCGGCGATACCGGAGCGCATCCGGTACTGGTCGGTGAGGGCGGCGTCGATCTGCGTACCCGGTATGTAGCCGCTGACGGCGGGAGTATCGAGCAAACTGCGGGCCGTGATGGCCGCTACCGTCGCTGTTGCAGGTTCAAGTTCCCAGGCCAATTTGTCGATGACATTGCCGGCTGCGTCACGCTCGGTGAATACCGCTTGCAGCAACGCGTTGGTCAGCGCGAGCTTGTAGTCCTCGTACTTCAGGCCACGCGGGCCGTGCTGGCCGAAAGGCAAAGCGGCGGTGGGTGTCTTCGGCTTGCCGCTACTGTCGTCGCCATCGTCGAAATAGCGCGTGCGCGCATGTTCGACGATGCGTCTGTGCGGACCAGCCGCCTTCGCTTGCTCGTGGTATTGCAGCGGCGTGAGGCCAATGGCCGACTGCGGCGGCAGCGTAGCGGGCACCACCGGCGGGTAGGTCGCGTCCTCGCACAAAGCGTGCTGGCGCAGGACGTCGATGTCGAAGTAGGTGTTGGCGGGTTTGGCCAGACCCGTGATCTCGTAGCTGCGTACCTCGCAGGGCAGGCGAAGGCGGTGGTGGCGGACGGCCTTCACTGTGCCCAGGGCGGGATCGGGAACGAGCACGTCGCGCGTGTAGCGAGTCTCGGAATAAGCGACGTGGACTTCGCCTTGAACCTGCGAGATGAAGTCGGGGCGAGGCAGCGTGCCGTGGTCACCGGGCTGCCAGCGGCCATAGCCGATGGCGATGGACTGCTGCGGATTACCGAATTCATCGTGCCGCACGCTCAGGGTGTGGGTGATGCGCGGGTCGGGCTCGAGCGGGCTGCTGTCTTTGGGCAGCGACAGTTCGTAGTGGTAACTCAGCGCCTCGCTCTCGGTGACCAGGAACACTGCGTGGCGGTTGTCGCCCCGGGCTTGCAGGCGCCGGATGTGGCAGTTGTGCGTGGCGGCGGAGAAGATGCGTACAGGGGTGTGCTGCGCAGGAATGGCCGCGATGTCATCCACATCGAGTTCATAGATTTCTTGCCGCAGCACCATACCCTTGCAGGCGCGCAAGGCTTCGCGCCATTCGGTTTCAGTCAGATTGGCCGGGATCTCGGGCTCGGGGAGCGCTCGTTCGTGAAAGGAATTGGGCGCATTGACTGGGTCAGGCATTCGTTCGGCGAAACGCCTCGGAAAATACTCGTTCTCAAAATGATTGAGGATGCGTTGCCGGTCTATAGATACGCCAGTGTGATACCAGGTGACAGTTTTGACCGGAGGTTGGTAGAGCGTCTTGTCTTGCGTGACATACGGGCTGGCGGCATTGTGTTCAGCGGACGTGCCGTAGCTCTCCACATCGACTTGCTCGACCCGGCCAAAACCGCGGAATTCGCGCTCTGCCCCGTCGAAGTACCCGTGGTGATAGCTATAGGTGCTGCTGAAGGCGGTGCCGCGCCACTGGTCGTGCACGGTGACCTTGCTGACGCAATGCACGGGAAAAGGCAGCCGGGTAACCCACGGCGTGCCGGCTTGCTGGTCTTGCAGGTAAAAGCGGGTGGACGGGGTGTATTCGATTTCGGTGATGCCGCCGAGGTTGTTGTTCACCTTGATGAGCAGGTGAGGCTTCTCATGTTTGCGGTGATCGTCTTGGGTCTCGTTGGCGCCACCCATCAGGTCGATGTAGCGCACGGGGTGGCGCGCATCGGCCGGTAAGTGCGAGTTCCACACCAGACAGGCGGTGCCGTTACCCAGCAGGTCGGCTGCCTGCACGGCGCCAAGGTTTTCGGTCGCGAGCGGCATATCGACCAGCAGTGCATCGCTCAGGCTGTTGCCGCTGCGGTTGAAGTAGAGCTGCGCGCCCTGGCGGCCGAGGTAGATGAGGTCGATGGGGCCGCTGCCGTCGATATCGGTCAACCGGATACGTCGCGGGTCGTAGAGGTCGCTGTGGTCGAAGCGCGGCGAGTTGCCCAGCGTCACCTTGCGGCCGAAACGTCCGTACCCCAGGTTGGGCCAGTAGCACACTTCGCCATTGCGGATGCGCACAAGAGCGGTCAGGCCGTCGCCGCACATGTCGGCAAGGAAGATAGTCTGGGTGCCGTCGGCGAACACGAGCTGCGGCCCAGCATCTTCGTCCCGCGCCTGACGTGTGCGTTCGGCAGCCGCGAAGCCGCGTTCGTCGAGGGAGGGATACCAGGTGAAAACCTCCTGCTCGGTGATGAGCGCATCGGCGTGGCCGTCGCCAGTCAGATCGACAAAGCGCAGATTCGGGTCTTGCCAGTCGATGTTGGGCAGGCTGGCGAAGGGGACATGGCGCTTCCAGCCTTCATCTCGGTCGCGTTGATGGAAGCCCGGCGTGGGTCCGCTGAAATCCACCACATCGATCTCGCCATCTCCGGCCAGGTCCATGAACTGGTGGCGGCTATCGGCTGCCATCACCATCGCGGGCTGCGCCGCGACCACGCGCATGGCGCCGAAGTGTCCGTCGCCCAAGTTGGGCTTATAGTACCAGCCACCGGACTGCTCGGCCAGCGCCCCGGACAGGCCTTCGCCGTCGAGGTCGATCCACTGGTAGCCGGGGCCTTGCGTCCCCACTGGCAGGTTGTCAAGCTGGCCGGAATCGATGGTGTGCACCGTCGGGCCGACCACCGGCTGGCTGTAGGTGAAGGTGACGGGCGGCAGGTCGCGCCGCTCGTAGTCGGTGTTGGATCCCGGCTTCCTCTGATAACTGCGATGCGTGACCGAGCGCAGCACCGTGTAGCCGGAGCGCGTGGCGTCCACGGGCGCAGCCGGCAACGCGTAGTCGAACTCGGTCGAACGCACAAGGCAATTGACGCCGACTTCCGGCGCACTGGGGAAATGGTGGAACATCAGCACGCGACGGCACAGCCGGTACGTGCGAACCTCGAAGCCGGCACGGTGGTTGGAAAACGCGTCTGCGCGTGCCGGCCAGGGATTGGCAGGGGTCGTGCGGTCGGGAGCTGGTGTGGGGAACTCCCGGCCGTGGTCGCCGTAGTCGAAGACGGCTTCGAACATCCAGTTGGTGGGCAGGGGAAGTTCATCCAACTCGGGCTCCAGCATTGGCAGGAAGGGCGTTGCACCACCGTACAGGATGCGCTTCAGATAGCGGTTGGCTTGCCGGGCCTGGGGCCGCCGGTTGGTTTCCCATGCGGCGCCTGTGTCGACACCGTGGCTGTCATCCGCGACATACCGGTAGATGGCCGCGTTGCCCTTGTCGTCATGCGTCTGGCAGTTCAACCATTGGAAGATGCGCGCCGGATCCTCTGGATCGAAGATTCGGCTTTCTTGATCGCGCCCATACCAAGTGGCGACGTTGTCGCGGCTGAGGGTGCGCCAGAAGGTGTTCTCCGGCTTGCCGGTTTCGCTCCAGCGTTCGATGCGTGCGAACAGGCCTTCGATGCGCGGGCGGTAGAGATGGACGCTGTAGTCCGCGCGCGCGAACCGGGTCGGCTGCACGACGCGCTCGCCACCGTCATCGAGAACGGGTACCAAGTCTTCCGCGCCGGACAACAGGAAGACATCGGACTCTTCGTCGTCCCGGTAGCGTGGCAGCCCCTTGTCGGTTTTGCGGCTGATGCCTGGCAAGGCGAGTTGCCAACCCATGGCGAACGTACCCTGGCCCGCTCCCGAGTCGTAGCTGAGCGCCAACTGAGGACCGAATCCGCTGCGACCCGGCGACAGCGCAATGGGGACTGACATCGAGCCGGTGCCCGTGACGGGGTTGGAACTGAATTTCTCGCCGATGCCGCGAATGGCGCCACCGCCTTTGGGTAAGGCAATCGCAGGAGCCTGAACCCTTGGCACAGATGTCGAGGGGCCGCGTTCGGGATTTGATTCTAGCGACATAGCTAATGTCCCTTCTGATACTGAACATTTTTCCAGAATGGGGCTTGACATCGTGAGAGTTGGCGCGCTTACTAAACTTCCCTAAGTACTTGACAGCGCTACCTCTGGAACATATCGTGCATCAAACAATCCCGCCGTCTCCCACTCTTTAGCGATGTAACGAATTGGTGCTGCCCAAAGCGCGCCTTGGACAGCGTTTTCAGTTGAATTCCGAGGTGCAACACGACATATGCAAGATCGCTTCAGCTTCAAATACTTGCCGTCCTGGCAGCGGCTTGCATCCGCTGCCAGACTTTGTAAAGCCATCCTTGGATGCTCGCAAAGCAGTTAAGATCACCGTTCCAATATATGGACAAACTAAGGCGTATCGATTGATATAACGCACACTTTCGAAATAAAGCTGGATGCCGTCCAACAGCGCGCGCCTTGTCTTACGTCAATGTTCCGAACAACCATGAACAAGCTCGATCAGTACATTCACGCGGCCACGCGCGACAATACCCGCAACTCATTGCGGGTATTGAGCGTCGACGGCGCAGCGATGTGGTCGGTGAAGTGAAAGCGGGCGCCTGACAGATGCGGCGTTGAATTGGTGGCGTTTGGATGCCTGATCGTGCTGGTTTTTGGAGACCGCAGGCGAGCGTCATCCTGGCGCGCTGCGCCGA
>Ga0170475_108143041_pt1 | contig 21339 bp, 24 predicted proteins | sample Soicark_Litter_5_FD_111474 | JGI IMG/M metagenome (GOLD analysis project Ga0170475, IMG submission 111474) | Avena fatua rhizosphere microbial communities from Hopland, California, USA. Combined Assembly of 48 SPs
CGACGGCCTTCGTTTGTCTCTCGGCGGCTCAAACCTCGTTAATGTCGCGAGGTTCCCGTCGCGAACATGGCGAAGCGACATTCTCGTGAGATATTGATTTGATGCTGATCGATTGGCGCGCGAGCCGACAGCTGGCGATGGTGACCGGTGCCCGACGAGGCTAGGCCTGCTCCAACCCGCAACACCCAAGTACGCCCCGCTTGAAGCGATTTAGCGCGGTAACGGGAACGAACACTCACCCTTGGAGTTTCAAAATGGAAAAATTCCTTGAAGGGCTGACATGACGAATTCTCACGGCGGTAAGCAAATTGTAGCCGGCGACTGGACGCGTCTCGGCGCGAACTTCGATGGCGATGGAGTGAACTTCGCGATATTCAGTGCGCACGCCGAGCGCGTCGAGCTGTGCCTATTTGACGAGACGGGAATAATAGAGACCGACCGCGTCGTGCTTCCGGAATTCACGAACGAGGTTTGGCACGGCTACGTGCCGGGTCTGAAGCCCGGAGCACTTTACGCGTACAGGGTCCACGGGCCTTACGACCCGGAGAGCGGCCATCGTTTCAACCCGAACAAGTTGCTGATCGATCCATATGCGCGCGAGCTGGTGGGGGACGTCGAATGGAGCCAAGCGCAGTTCGCGTATAAGTTGGACGCCGAGGAAAAGGACATGTCGTTCGATGAGACCGACAGCGCCCAGTCAATGCCTAAATGCCGCGTGATTGACCCGTCCAGTTACGACTGGCAAGGGGACACGAAGCCGCGGGTTGCCTGGTCGAACACGATCTTCTACGAGACCCACGTGAAAGGTTTCACCAAGCTCCACCCCGCCGTTCCCGAGGAGCTGCGCGGATCCTTCGAAGGATTGGGGCACCGAGAGGTCGTGGACTACATCCGCAACCTCGGGGTCACGTCCGTCGAGCTTCTCCCCGTCCACTGGTTTCCAGATGACGCGCACCTGCTCGACAAGGGTCTTAAAAACTATTGGGGATACAATTCCCTAGGCTTCTTCGCGCCAACTGCCCGTTACTACGGCCCGAAGGGCATTGTTGGCTTCCGGGACATGGTCCGCGCCTTCCATGACGCCGGCGTCGAGGTTATTCTCGACGTGGTCTACAACCATACCGCTGAAGGCAACGAACTCGGTCCCACGCTGTCGTTCAAGGGGATCGACAACTTTTCCTATTACCGCACGATGCCCGAGCAGCCTCGCTACTACATCAACGACACAGGAACTGGAAACACTGTTAACACCTCCCATCCTCGCGTCCTGCAGTTGATAACCGACAGCCTCCGATATTGGGCTGAAGAGATGCATGTGGATGGCTTCCGTTTTGATCTCGGTACTATCCTCGGCCGTGAACCGGAAGGCTTTGATCAACGAGGCGGATTTTTTGACGCGGTCGGGCAGGACCCCGTTCTGTCTCGATTGAAGCTTATCGGGGAGCCGTGGGACATCGGTCCAGGGGGGTATCAGGTTGGTGGCTTTCCGCCGGGGTGGGCCGAATGGAATGACAAGTATCGGGATACGGCGCGCGATTACTGGAAGGACACCGATGGCACCACGGGGGATTTCGCGGCGCGTGTGCTTGGGTCTGGAGACGTGTACGACCTTCGTGGCCGCAGACCGTGGGCCAGTGTGAATTTCATTACGGCGCATGATGGTTTCACGTTGAATGACGTCGTTTCCTACGATGAGAAGCACAATGACGATAATGGCGAAGACAACAAGGATGGTCATGGCGACAACCGAAGCCATAATCACGGCGTCGAGGGTCCAACGGATGACCTAGACGTGATAGATGTTCGAGAACGACAAAAGCGCAACTTCCTGGCAACCCTGTTCCTATCCCATGGCACGCCTATGCTGCTCGCTGGCGACGAATTCGGTCGCAGCCAGATGGGCAACAACAATGGTTATTGCCAAGACAGCGAGCTTAGTTGGGTCCATTGGGAAAACCTCCCGGTCTCCGCCGATAGCCTTCGGGGCTTCGTGAAGAGGTTGATCAGCCTGCGTCAGTCCAATCGAATTCTTCGGCGGGAGAGCTGGCGCGATGGTACCCTGGTGACGTGGCTTAATCCAGGCGGCGGCGAACAGACGCAAGAGCATTGGGCCGATCAAGGGAGCACGACCATAGGCTTGCGTCTGACGGCAAGTTCGGACACGGAAGGGATGAATGACGTCATCATTCTGTTCAACCCGCATGATGGTGACGTGGAGTTCAGCCTGCCCGAGAGTTCGGGCAAGGGCTGGGTGGTTACTTTGACGACCGCCGATCCGATCATTGGGGAACAAGATATCGGCGAGACGGAGTCCTATCTACTCTCTCCGCGCAGCCTTGTGCTGCTATCCGCCAAGGGGTGAACCCGGCAATAAGGGTGAGTGATTGGTTGACGGATGGAAACCACAATGGCCGTCAGCATGTTACGCCCTGTTCTCGCCTAAGCTTTACCGGTGACGGTTTAGCATCCTTGATCCCCTACGCCAGCGAAGATAAGGGAACTATTGCTCGAAGCAAAGGTTCGGGTGACAGGCTTGATCGATAATCCATACTCTTTCCTCGAGATTTCTCCGATCAAGCCTTTCGACACGCAACCCCCATGGAGACAACCATGTCCGACGGAAATCAAGGCCCTGCCTGGTGGTTCGCCTGGGTGGGCCATACCAACACCAATCTCGGCATGGCCCGATTTCTCGCGGTCCCCGTTAGCTTTGTTGTCATCCTCGGGCTCGTGGCATGGTCAATATGGCCGTGAAGCCTTGGAGGATTCGGGCAAGACCTGATTCGCGCTATATCGACGAAGCCACGGGCAACTTGCGTCATCACGTCATCTGGTGGCGACAGGTGATCGACCCTTCACCAGCCGTCACCAAGCGCGGCTGCTTGAAAAACCGATTGGTGTTTTTCCGAGTTCGATGGCAGTAAGTAAGCACCGTATTCGGCGGCTTGCGAGAGCCTCGGATCGCGGTGGAAACGGTGCTCGCGGGAGCCTGTCAAACCAGGCCCCGTGGGCGGTGCCCTGGTCCTATCGCATCTTTCCCTCATTTTCCTCCGCGGGATCGAAGTTGATGTCCCAATCCTTGACCGGCTTTCTTCCTGGAGGTGTCTTATGTTCGGTCGCGTCCTCGGAGCCTGTTATCACGGTGGGCTTAGCGCTGTGCACCCCCGTGGCCTTGCGATCAGCGACGGACTTGGCAAATTGACCCTTGGCGTCCTTCTCGATGTCCGACATGTCATTCGCCTTTCTGCTTAAGGCCATCGGAGATCTTCTTGACCTCGGGATCGGCGTTGGTTTCACCGTTGGCATCCTTGGCCGTGTCGGGATTGTCTTCGGCGGGAAGGTAGCCAGGCGGGATATTTTCCCGCGGTCCTTCCCATCGGGGCGATTGGTCGGTGGTGCCGGGAGCACCTTCACTTTGCTTGCTCATACCCATTGTAAAACTCCTTGTGGTGAATGGGTAACCTCGCAAAACATCACTTGTTCCGGGTTGATCATGATGTTTGGTTTGATCCGAGAGAGACAATCTAGTGTCTCGTTCCTTTTCCAGAAGCGATTGAGAGTGTCGCGGCCTTCCAGGTTTTCCACGATGGCGACAAGGCCATTTTGGTCGCGGGAGCGGATGGGGACTTGGCGGGGGGCGGGGCTCGCTCGCGCCATCAACCAATCTCCCCGCTTACGCGATGGCCACGAACCGAACGTCCCCAATTAAAGACGCCAGGACAGGAACGATCAGGCGACCAATAAGTTTAGTGGTCTCAACTCGCCAAAGGAGCACCATCAAAATGAGAACCGCCCTCGCCATCGCTGGACTTGCAATCCTATTTACTTCGCCCGTCCTCGCCCAATCCGCGGCCGAAAAGACTGGGGTCAACTCGGTCATGGGCGTTGCTCCAAGGACCGAGGACTTCGTCACCGAGGTGGCGAGCTCCGACATGTTCGAAATCGAATCCAGCAAGCTTGCCGTCGAACGCTCGCAGGACGCCGCGACGAAGACATTCGCCCAGCAGATGATCAGCGATCACATGAAGACGTCCGCGGAGCTGAAGGCGATGATCGATGGTGGCAAGGTCAAGGCCGCGATCCCGAGCGCGATGAGCTCGGCGCAACAGAGCATGCTGGACGATCTGAAGAAGCTCAACGGGGACGATTTCACCAAGCGGTACCACTCGGATCAGGAAGATGCCCATGAAGACGCCGTCGATCTTTTCAAACGGTACGGCGATGAAGGCGAGAACGCGGAGTTGAAGGCATGGGCCGCGAAAACCCGACCCGCGTTGGAACATCATCTGACGATGGCCAAGGACTTGAATAAGTAGTCTCGGATATCGGATTCAAAACGCCGTGGACCAGGAAATCCACGGCGTTTTGGTATCGACGCATTCGAGCGCGTTATTCGTTCAATCGCGACGCAGCGTTCGATGGTACAGTTCAACCTTCGCCTCCAGGCTCGACGCCGTTGGAACCGGTCCCTGGGAATGCCAGACGTGACGATGTGCACTCCGTCGCACGCGTGCCAATGATGTAGGTCCCGTTGAAGGCGAACCACTTCACGGAGGGCGGGTTGTCACCAGGACGCAAGCGGCCAGCGCGGCGGCGATCCGGGCATTTCGATTGGGCAAGCAGTCACTGGCTCCCTGGACCCTCGCCGTCTTCGACGGCTCCTTTCGCGGGCGTACCCAGCGCTTCCGACGACGGAGTTTTCCTCAAATCGCCCGTGGCCGAAGGCGCATCCGGATCGGCATCGTCTCCACGCATTGCCGAACGCAGTCCTTTCGCGGCTTTTTTCGCCAGCTCCTCGCGCCGCTCGTCGGCGCCATCCGAGACGCGCCGCTCGTCGGTTCCGGCCTGTTTCGATCCAGTCATCCTATGTCTCTCGTCTGTTTGAGGAGGGATGCATTGCAAACCGCGCTGGCATCCAAAGGTTCCGTCAGGCGTGGTCCGGCGCGCTTGCCCCTTCCCAATCGAGCCCCGAGAGCGGCAGCGACCAGGCCGGGCTCGGCCTCAGTACCATGGTCCGGTCAAGACCACTGACGTTGAACGCGGTCGACACTCGGACCGCGACGGGAATTCCTCCTCGGAAGGGCGTACTCGGCACAAAAGTTCATTCGATGTCAGATTCGGATGGCCCCGGTTTCAAAAGCCTGCCCGACGATTAGCGCGATAGGCGTCTTTTATTGGGAACAACACGAGGTTTTCGAGGTTCATGGGTTCCACAACGAAAGGAAACACCCTGTGCTCGGGGAGCCGGCTCCGGTGAAGGGCGACCCCGGCGGCAAGTCCCGCCGATCGTTGTGAGCGACTTTTCCAACCCGCCTAGAAATGTATAGGAAAGCTAATGAAAAAGGTTCGAAATCCGATTAACGCATCGCGACAGCGTTCTGGCCTGGAACGGCCGACAGAGGATCCCGGCGCGCGGGAAGGCCTGGCCCCCGCGCCCAATGAAGGGGAGATGACGTCACCTAGCGAGCCTAGCGTGTTCAACAGCGAGGATGAAACGGTATCTGTCCACGAGCGAGAGCGCGACGAGTGGATTAGCAAGCGAGCCTACTCGTTGTGGGAGCAAGCGGGCCGGCCCGAAGGGCGCCACGTCGAGCATTGGGAGCAGGCAGTTATCGATTTCAAGGAAAAAGGAAACGTTGACGGGGAAGACGCTCCAGACGGGGTTGGCGCGCCCGGCTCGTCAGGGACGTCGCGCGCCACATAGCAGCGACCGCCCGGCGGACGTTGCCCGGTCCGCGCCACCTTTTGCCTTGCGAGCGGCGCAACACCGGAGCCCACGTCGTTCAACTGGCGCGACGATGATCGCATCGCCGCGGATCGGGAGCGCTCCTCCCTTGGTGTCAAACGTATTGGAGAGTATCCTTGAACCATATCTGGCTTATCGCCGTCGCGGGAGGTGCCGCCCTACTGGGATTCGCGCTCGCGTTTGGAATGATGAAAGAGGATCCGAGACGTACGGCGTTTTCGATCGGCGTCGCGGTCCTCTTCGCGGTGGTTGCGCTTGGAGTTGCCCTTTTCGTGTCATCCTTCGCGACGGCACCGATCCGCGCCGCCGACAGGGAGCATTCCGAGGAAAAGCTGCCGGCCGGCCCCACCCATACCAAGGAGTTGCCTGGGAAGTAACGGTCTTTCCTCAATTAGGTCCTCGCGCCGCCCGCTCTTCATCCGGCTCAAGGCGCCGGGGGCGGGAGGTCGCTCACGAAGGTGTCGGCAATGAGGGTGCTTGGTGTTTTGGTATTGATTGCATGCTGCGCGGGCATGTGTACGACAGCCGCGTGGATCGCGACCTCACCCCAAGGGGAGTTTCTTCCTGGAGACCCTCGACTGGCCGGCCCAGGGGATATCCGTCGAGGAGAACAGATCTTCACGGCCGCGGATTGCTCCTCTTGCCACGCCACTCCCGGCCAAACCGACCGCCTTCACCTTGGAGGCGGGCTAGCCTTGGCATCGACCTTCGGTACATTCAGGCCTCCGAACATATCGGCCGACCCGATTGATGGAATCGGAAATTGGGACGTCTCGGACTTGGCGAACGCACTGGTGGCGGGGATCTCCCCCACCGGCGCCCATTACTATCCGGCCTTCCCCTACACCAGCTATACTTCGATGACACCGGGCGACATACGCGACCTTCATGCCTATCTCAGGACTGTTCCCTGGGTTAAGGGCCGCGCTCCACCGCATCATCCCAGCCTTCTCTTCGCGATCAGGAGGTCCGTCGGAGCATGGAAGCTTCTTTTTTTCAGTAAGGGTCGCTCCGCCGCCCCGCCAGCCAAGGCGGACAAGCTGCTTGCCCGCGGCTATTATCTCGTCGAGACGCTGGCGCACTGCGCGGAGTGTCATTCCAGTCGAAACGTCGTGGGCGCGATAATCCCGGAAACACGATTTGCGGGCGGAATTGATCCCCAAGGCACGGGCTACGTTCCGAACATCACGGCCGCTCGTATCGCGGATTGGAGCGAGGAGGATCTCGTGCGGATGTTGACGACGGGCGAGACGCCCAACCATGGCCGGGTCGGTTCCTCAATGTCCGACGTCGTGGAGAACACAGCTCGCCTCCCGGAAAGCGATCGCGAAGCGATAGCTCATTACATTAAAACGTTGGGAGCGATTCCCTCGCCGCGACCTTGAGCTTAGTGGGTATAAAGATAGGCGACCAGGTCCCTGGCTTCGTCGGGACTTATGCCACTCGCCGGCATCGCCGTTCCTTGAGCGTACTGCTCTGGCCCAACAATCCAGCGCCGCGCGTTTTCCGCGTTGTTGGGCAGGGTCCCGGCTATGTAAACGCGCGCCCGCAACCCCGACAGCGCCGGCCCAACCTGACCATCGGCGCCAGGCACGCCAGGGATCGTATGACAGCCAGCGCAACCGTAACGTCGAAAAATGGCGGGTGCCCGGTCCAGCTTTCCTCCGGTCATCAAAATCGCGGTCTCGCCTATTTCATGGCGCGTCTTGATGCGATTGACCATCAGGAACGACACTGCCAGCGCCGTGCACAGAAGGCATGTCAGCAAAGCGGGGTAACCCGTCAACCTACGCATTTTCGATCCTTGTGCTCGATTGCTTGATCCAAGCCGATAGGAGAAAAATCGCGGCTCCCGCATAGACCGTGCCCGCCGGGATCCACATTAAAAGCCCCGCCATTTGCTGATCTTGCAGGGGCGAAATTCCCCACTCGCGGGCGTCGGCGGTCTGAGCGACATAAAGAACACGCGGCGAGAGCGCGATCAACGCGCCCAACACGCTCGTATGCATCATCGTGACGAAGAGATGCCAAGCCGCGACACCCCGTTCGCTGCGCCAAATCATCGCCCACCAGAAGAAGATCGCCGTAATGAAAAACGCCAGATGCTGGGCCCGATGCGCCGTCGTGTCCGCGATGGAGGTGTCCAGCAGCACGGGTGCGTGCCAGACCCATATCGCCGCGCCGTGCAGCAGCGTCGCTAGCAAGCCGCCAGTTAGCGACGTCCATGCGACACGAAGCGGGGCAGCGTTGAACATCCGGCTCGCCGCCAGACGCCCGGCTCGCGGAAGCGACCACACCATAAATGCCGCCGGCCGCGAAAGGACGATAAGAGGCGCCGATACGGCCATCACGATCTCGTGCTCGATCATGTGCACGGCGAAAAGATGTTCTCCCAGCCAATGGATCGGCGATATCAAGGCGGCGGCCAGGGAGATGAGGCCGGCATGGAATGCCAGGATTCGAAGAACCGGCGAGCGCCTGTTGACGCAAACGCGTTTTAGCAATCGACGGCTACCTATCATGGACGCTGTCGCGGCCACGCAGATGGGGACGATGACCAGGGGGTCGAAGGTCCACGGATATGAGCGCGCGTGCGTTTCTCCCCCATGTGCGAAGGCATTGCCGGACACGGCGATCAGAACGGCGAAGGCAATCAACGTGCGCATGGGTCGACCAACATTATCGCGGCTCCCTGTAGACTGATCGCGAACATGAACATGGCCGCGAGAAGCTGGAGCGCGCGACCAACCTTTTCGCCAGGGGTTCCCAATTCTTGCCTACGCCCTAGACCGAAAATCGATCCGAAGGCGCTCAGGGCAATCGCCGCGGCGAACGAGACGAGCGTCCAGCTCGAACCCGCGGCGCAGTCGCGCCACGGAAGTATCTGTCCGAGCTGCGTCGTGGCGGCCCAGGCTATCGGCGCGACGGCAAGGCCAACAAATCGAATGGAGCTTGGGGTCATAGGCGTGGGACCCAATAGATGCAGCCGTAGATTGGCAGCCAAGCCACGACAACGAAGTTCCAGTACATGGCGTTGTCCGCCACGTCGTCATGGCGACGCGCGTTGTCCGAGTGCCTTGTGAACATCAAGCAAGTGAGAACCAAGGTTTCGGCGAGATCGGTTAGAACATGGCTGGTATGAAGACCTAGCAGCAACCAGACGATAGAGCCGTAGGCATTGCGATCCCATCCCACGTGCAGTGCTGGAAACTCATGAATTCTTATGAGAAGTGGCGCTATGCCGAGGCAAGACATAACCAAGAGACCAGCTCTTGCCTTCGGCAGGTCCCGCCGCTTTGCCCAGCGTGACACCAGGAAATTTGGAACGAGGCTGGCCAACAACAAGACGGTGATGGCGGTTCCCGCCCAAAGATCCGGTCGCGGCGCGTCAATGGGCCATGCGGGGGCAATGCTCATCAAATAGAGATACATGACGATGGCGAGCGCGAAGCCCGTGCCCTCGATCACCATGAATGCCAGGGTACCCCACCATGCGGGGCTAGCGGCTCCGCTTGCGTGCGACGTGAGCGTGGAAACGTCACAAACCACTCTCTCCTTCATGACTCGTCCTCCGGCACGCCTTTTGGCCAGAACCAGCCTATCAAGGCAATCGCGATGGGGATCGAGCCCCACACAACCGCCCACGGGGTGAATATCGACCAAACCAGAACCATGGATGCGGCCACCGCGGCAAGGAGCGGCCAAATGGAATCGCGCGGCGATGACTCCCTTGCTTGCGGCGTCGATGACGCCACGGTGCTGACGAGCAACTCGCGTCGATCGACACAAAGGCCCGTGGCGACACAAAGTTCCTCATCGTCCCAGAGGGGCTCGCCTGAACGCACGACCGGAATCCGCGCGAAGTTGTAAGGCGCCGGCGGAGAGGCCGTCGCCCATTCCAGCGTCGGGGCTCCCCATGGATTTGGGCCGGCGACCGGGCCGGTTCGCGCGCTTCGAACGACATCGATCGCAAACAGGAGAAAGCCGGACGCCAGGACCAGCGCGCTGAGGCTGATCATGAGGTTCAGACCACTCCAGGCAAGCTCGGGTTGGTAGGTGTATACGCGACGAGGCATCCCGGCCAGTCCAAGGACGTGCATGGGAAAGAAGGTGAGATGAAATCCCGTGAACACGAGCGCGAAGACCCAATGGCCCAAATTCTCGCTCATTGTCCGACCAGTGAATTTTGGAAACCAATAGTAGATCGCGCCGAGCAGGGGAAACACCGCGCCGCCCACGAGCACGTAGTGGAAATGCGCCACGACGAAATACGTGTCGTGAACCTGCGTGTCGAACGGCACCGAGGCGACCATCACTCCGGTCATCCCGCCGATCACGAAGGTTATGATGAAGCCGAAAACAAAAAGCAGCGGCGTTTTGCAGACGGGCCGCCCCAGCCAGATTGTCGCCAGCCAACAGAATATTTGCAATCCCGCGGGAACGGCGATCGCCATGCTGGAAGCGGTGAAAAAGCTCTCCCCTAACCGTGGCAATCCGGCAACGAACATATGATGAACCCATAGGCCGAAGGCCAGGACGCCTGTTGAAACCAGTGCCATCACCATTGACAGGTAACCGAAAACCGGCCGCCGCGTGAAAGTCGTCACGATGGTCGATACCATTCCGACCGCAGGAAGAAATATGATGTAGACTTCGGGGTGACCGAAGAACCAGAAGAGATGCTGCCACAGCAGGACGTCGCCACCCTCGGCGGGATTGAAAAACTGCGTTCCCACCAGTCTGTCGAGGATCAGCGAGGTACTGGCGATCATCACTGCCGGCATGGCGAGGATCACCATGAACGACGTCACCAGCATCGACCATACGAACAGCGGAACGCGGTCGAGAGACATGCCAGGGGCGCGCTGCTTGAGGATAGTGACAACGAGTTCAACGGAAACGGCAAGTGCCGACACTTCGGTGAAGGTAATCATCTGCGCCCAGATGTCAGCCCGCTTTCCAACGCCATATTGGGGGCCCGACAGCGGCACGTAGGCGAACCATCCCACGTCGGGACCGGCATCGATTATGAATGCAGCCCATAAAACAATTCCGCCGGCCAGGAACATCCAGTACGAGAACGCATTGAGCCGGGGAAAGGCGATGTTACGGGTCCCAACCATCAGCGGCACGAGATAGACCGCAATCGCTTCCATGACCGGTACGGCAAACAGAAACATCATGTTGGTGCCGTGCATCGTGAATATTTGGTTGTACCGGTCTGGTCCAATGAATCGCGCTTCGGCTCGCGACAACTGCAGTCTCATCAAGAGTGATAAAATTCCGCCCAGGAACAGAAACACGAACGCCGTCACGATATAGCGGCGACCTATGATCTTATGGTCGACCGTGGACAAGGCACCCCAGAAGCTCCGAGGCGTACGCCAGATCGCTGTCAGGTGCCGGTCGACGTCGGCCAGGTCAAGGTCGGTGTCACGAAGATCGTTCGCACGGTCATGAGCCGTCATTTGAGGCTCTCCAGGTAGGCCGAGACGGATCGCAACTCGTCGCTGGTGAGAGGGACCGCGGGCATGTTGTTGCCAGGTTTAAGTGTTTGAGGGTCGGCGATCCACGCGGCCAACGTACCCCTCGTCCGGTCGAATAGACCCGCGCCAATCGTCCCGCGGCTTCCGACATGCGTGAGGTCGGGGCCGGTCGTCCCGTCCGCGGTGGTCCCGCGAACGCGGTGGCAGGCCGCGCAAGGCTTTCGCAGGAAAGCAGCCTTGCCGCGCGCCAGCTCCGGCTGATCTGGCACGAGACTTTCAGCAAGTTGGCTCGCATACCACCGACGATATGAAGCTTCATCGTCGGCCATGACCAACAGCGCCATGTGGCTGTGCTGAAGACCGCAGAATTCAGCGCATTGGCCGCGGTAGACACCTGGTCGATCCGCGTGAATTGTCAGGGTGTTGGTTCGCCCTGGTACCAGATCCTGCTTGCCGGCCAGGCTTGGGACCCAGAAGGAGTGGACGACGTCCGCGCTCTCGAGTTGTAGCCGCACACGGGTGCCCACGGGAATATGTATCTCGTTCGCCGTTTGGAATGCCGATTGGCCATCTTGGAGATAGGTGACGCGCCACCACCATTGCTCGCCTCGAACGACCACCGTCATCTCCGGCTCCCCGATACCGTCGATCAGCCGCGTGGTGTAGAAGCTCGCCACCGTCAGGCCAGCGATAATCACCGCCGTGGCGACGACCAACGAGGTCACGATGAACCTGGCACGTCTGTCCGAGCGGGCGGCGCGGTCGATCGGAGAGGACCGATGATGAAGAACCGCGTAGGCGAGAGCCGCCACGACAATGACCCACACCGTCACGCCCACGAAGATGAGGATCAGCATGAGCTGCCTTAGGTGGACCGCGGGCTCGCCATGAACGTCGAGCGCTGACTGTGTTCCCGCGCAGCCGGCAAGTGTCCCGATGACAAATATGAGGGGTATCTTTCCATTCACGGGCTTGGCCCTTGCCGCGGGTGGACACCTATCGGACCCTCTTCGAACAACATGACCGCCGGCCCGCGGTTTTCCGCGGGCCGCGCATGCTTGGCGTCATCTCGTCCGGGAGCACTGACTTTCGGTGTGTAGGACCCCATGGACTGAACATAGCCGGCGAGCTGCCAGATCTGCTCGATCGGGATGCGTTCACGGAAAGGCGGCATGCCGTGCGGCCGTCCGTCACGGATTGACGCAACGATCGAAACCATCTCCGGGCCATAAAGCCACCAGCCATCCAGGAAAGACGGGCCTTGCCCACCTCGTCCGTCGCCATGACATGTGGGGCAGCCGAACCAAGTATAAAGGCGCTTGCCTTGGCTCAGGTTATAAGCGTCGTTTTCGTATGGTTGGCCGCGCGCGAAGTCTATCTCGGGCGGCGCTCCACTTATGCCGTTCGGCATCAGCCTGAAACCGTCCAGTTCGGAATTAACGGGCGGATCGAGCCGGAACCTTCTGCCTTCGTCGATCCAGCCCATCACGCCGGCGCCTACGATAAGCGCGGCGGCAACACCCGACCAAGAGATGACATGCGACCAAGTGACGGCATGCCGGATCGGCGAACTTTGATCACGACAGTCCACGGGTTGATCGCGATCGCCGCGTGGAGCGCGCGCCACGCCCGAAAATCCTCGGCGGGCTGGGCGCCACGTCACGAACAAGGCCACCCCAACCAGCAGCATCGTAAGCCCGTTTATAAGCCTGGAAGATGTTATGATCATCCTTCTTAATCTTCACGTTAGTCGCGAGGTGCCTCCGAGGATCGGGTGACCGTGACAGGAAGCAGCTTGTAGGACGGGGTTTTGGACCTTGGGTCATGGTGGTCCAAGGGAAATAGCGGGTTGGCCTCCGGAAAATAGGCGGCGCACGAGCCTCTCGGGATGTCGTACTCGACAATTCGAAACCCGTGGACCATGCGTTTGCTTGATGGGTCGATCGCGGTGACAAGATCGACCGACATCCCGTTCTCAAGACCAAGGGCCGCGATGTCGGCGGCATTCATGAATACAACTCGCCTCGTTCCATCCACGCCCCGAAAGCGATCGCTGTAGCCATACACGGTCGTATTGAATTGATCATTGGACCGAAGAGTGGCCAAGTGAAGAACGTCGGTCCGTCCCTGCGTTGACAGGTCCGGGAAAAGCCTCCGCGGCGTCAAGAAATTCGCCTTGCCGTTCGCGGTGACCCACTTTCGTTCGCGCGCCGGAACGGGTCGAGGAAATCCTCCCGGCTTGAAAAGCCGCTTGTTGAAGTCCCTGAAGGTTTCGGGATATGTCTCCTCGATCGCATCCCTGATCTTGGCGTAGTCGTTTGTCCACTCGTCCCAAGGAACGCTATCTGATCGCAACGTGGCCTTGGCCAGCCCCGCGATGATCGCGGGTTCCGAGAGCAGCTCCCCGCTCGCCGGTTTCATTTTGCCAACGGAGCCGTGGAAGTGAGCGATCGAACTTTCGATCGACACGGCCTGGGGACCCGTGGCCTGTTGATCGATCTCGATCCTGCCCAGGCAGGGCAAGAGGTACGCGATTTCTCCGTGGACGACGTGGCTTCGATTGAGTTTCGTCGCGATCTGCACGGTCAGTCGCATTTTTCGCCAGGCTCGTTCCATTGCGTCGGTTTCCGGCGCCGCCCTCAGGAAATTGCCTCCGAGACCGAGGAAGGCGCGCGCCTCCCCCCCCAAGATCGCCTGACAGGTCTCCACTGTCGTGCGGCCAGTCCATCGAGGCGGTTCGAAGTGGTAGAGCTCGGAGAGCTTGTCCAAGGGTACCAGACCTGGCTTCTCGGTTATGCCCACGGTTCGTTGCCCCTGCACATTGGAATGTCCCCTCACCGCGCATATGTTCGCGCCGGGCTTTCCGATGTTGCCACGAAGCAAGGCTAGATTGGCGACCATGTGGACCGTCTGAACGCCCATGAGATGTTGAGTGAGACCCATCCCGTAGACGAGTAGAACCGCCTTGGCGTTAGCGTATATGGTCGCGGCCTGCTCCATCTCTTGACGTGAGAGACCTGAGATTTTTTCCAGTTCGCTCCAGTCATGGCCGCGAGCCGCGGCGGAGAATTCCTCGAAGCCCGCCGTATGCTCCGCTATGAAGTCGTGATCCAGCACATGTTTCTTATCCACGGCCGCCATCGAAGCCGCGAACGCTACCATCGCGGCGTTCGAGGGATCGGCGGGTTGACCGTCATTTCCCGCCACTTTTGTGCTGGTTTCGGCGCGAAGGGCATCGTCCGCCTCGATCAAGGCCTTGCATATACCAAACAGCGCCGCGATATCTCCTCCGTTGCGCACCTGGTGGTAGCTCGACGAGATCTTGGTTTCAGGGCCGCCTAGCATTTGCGTCGGCGATTGCGGGTTCACGAAGCGCTCAAGCCCCCTTTCCCGAAGCATGTTGAAGGTCACGATCGGGACGCCTCGATCGACCGCGTCCTGCAGGTCATGGAGGAGCCTCGGCGACGATGTCCCAACATTCTGGCCGATGTAAAATATGCAATCGGTGTTTTCAAAGTCCGACAGGATCGCTGTCCCGACGGAGGCGCCGATACTTTCCGGCAGCGCTACCGACGAACTCTCGTGGCACATGTTGGAGCTGTCGGGCAGATTGTTGCTGCCATAGATGCGCGCGAACAACTGATACATGTAGCTCGCCTCGAGGGACGCGCGGCCCGAGGTGTAGAAGTCGACTTGCCTTGGCTCGAAGCCCCGGAGTTCCTTGCCTATTTCCGCGAATGCTTCCTTCCATGAAACCGGGACATACTTGTCCGTCGAAGGATCCCAGCGCATCGGATGGGTCAAGCGACCCTGCTCCTCGAGATCGTGATCGCGCCATCGCTCAAGCTCGCTCAATGTGTGGGATGCGAAGAATGCCCTGTCAGCTCGGCGATCGGTGATTTCCCATGCGGTCGCCTTTGCTCCATTTTCGCAGAACTCGAGGGGATGGGTTTTCGCGGGCTTGGCCCATGCACAGCTCACGCACATGTAACCTTGCGGCTTGTTTTGCTCCGATAGCCTTCTAGCGCCTAAGGCAACCTTGCGCTCCCGGAGCAATATTTCGGCGACGGATTTGGCCGATCCCCAGCCCCCGGCGGGTCCTCGGTAACGCTTGATCTTGGGTGGATGGCCTGGTTTCGCAGACATGGCGGTCCCTCTTTTGTCGGCAAACCACGAAACGTGCCGTTTGTTCCCGATGGTCATGGGGTGGTCCGCGTATCGAAGCCGGGGCGGCTCCACGCAGCCTCGCTCGATGGTAAGATTGGCCGACAGACGAGCGGGAAGCGTGCCTAAACTAACGTTGGGCCGTGGAACGTAACCACACCAGTCCCGTGGAACTATCCTTCATGAATGGTGTTGGGACTTGCCACGCCAGCGAAATATTTTCTTGGCTGCTGACTGTTTAACCACTGGAGAGAAGCCTAGTGCGACGGCCCGCCCTGAGACTGCTTGTCGGAAAACGTGTCTTGATCGTTGAAGACGAGTATTTCCTAGCCGATGAGACCCGGCGAGAACTGGAAAGCAATGGGGCGGTCGTCGTGGGGCCGGTGGGCACTGTCGGCGCCGCCTTGGAGTTGCTCGAAACGGAACAGGTCGACGCCGCCATACTGGATATCCATCTCGCCGACGAACTCGTGTTCCCGGTCGCCGAGGAACTTGAACGACGAGAAATTCCCTTTGTATTCGCCACGGGATACGACCCTTCGATCCTGCCCTTGAAGTTTACCGGTTTCGCGCTTTGCGGGAAGCCAACGGAACTCGGCACCATCGCCGAGGCTTTGTTCGGCAATGGTCCGGTGGACCTTCACTGACACCGTCTATCCGAGCATGCCGGCCAGGCGCGCGCGGGCGCGGCTCACCCTGCTCTTGATGGTGCCGACAGGAACGTCGCAACGCTCGGCGGCGAGTTCGTAGCTCATCCCCTGGATCAGCACCAGATCCACGACCAAGCGAAAATCTCGCGGCAGCGTGTCAATGGCCCGCTCCAATTCATGGGCTCGCAGCTTCCAATCCTGGGTCGGTGGTGACCAAACCTCGCCAGCGCAGTCATCCAGGCCGCCGACCTGTTCCCTCCTTGAGAGCTTGTATTTCGTGCAGAAGGTGTTGCGCATTATCGTGAAGAGCCAGGAGCGAAGGTTCGAACCGCGCTGGAACCGGTGCGAGCTCCCGATTGCCTTCGTCAAGGTTTCCTGAACAAGATCGTCGACGTCGCTCGCCCCCCGATGAAATCGCCGAGCGAATTGCTGTAACGCGGGCAGAATTGCCATGAGTTCGGCTTCAGTGAAACCAGTCGCGCGATCATCCAACATCGTTGCTCTCCCTTGTCGGATGAACATCCCTTGCGGGCAGTCGTTCCATCGACACGACGTTTCGTCTCCGACCGTACAGACAGGCACGCATTGTTGGTGATTTCGAGCGGTCATCGCGGGGTTGCCGGAGACACCGCCACGGCTTATTCGCGAGGCGACGATCTTCCAGCCAAGTCAGGGGTTTGATCGCCCCTCGCGCATCGCCTCGCAGATTTTCAATAGCAGGGGGAGCTTGGATAGCTGATCCAAATCGACAGACAGCTTTGGCTTCCAGTTCGGGTAACTGTCGCTCGTGCCGGGAATGTTGGTTGGGCGCTTTTCGTCAGTCATGTCGGCCAACCGAACAGCGGCGAGCATCGAGGAGGTCTTGGCGATGAATTCGTGCGCGCTCACGACCAATTCCTCCAACTTTTTGTCGTTGGTGGTCACCGCTGGCGGATCAGCGGGCGGGTGCGTGCCGGTAATGTCCAGCGCGTTCTTGAGATCCTCCCGTTCGTGACGCCGCTCCTCGACATGGGCTTTCGTCACATCCGGGGGGACGATCCCGTGTCGCAGTCGCGCTTGAATATCGGCGCCACGCCACCAGCCAGCCAACGTTTGATGATCATGGGTCGAAATGCACGCGATAGACAGCCGAGGATAGGCGTCGGCGGGCTTGAAGCCGTGCTCTCCACGCTCGTAGGACAAAATTCGGTAGGATAAAACTCCAGCCGCGGCCAGATCTTCCCGAAGGCCGTCGGGGAGCACCCCAAGATCTTCCCCGATGACGATACACCGAAACCTTTTGGAGGTCTCGGCCAGAATTCGCAGCAGTTCATCTCGCGGATAGTCGACGTAAGCGCCCTGATCCGGCGTGCATTCGATCGGCACGAGAAACAGACGTCGGAGCGCCGCGGCGTGATCGATCCTGATGGCTTTCGCGTAGCGCATCGCCGAGGACAGCATGCGCCGAAAAGGCGCCTCGCCTCCTGACGCCATGGCGGCGGGATGAAAGGCCGCCAGATGCCAATCCTGTCCTTGCGTCGCGAACGGGTCAGGGGGGCTTCCGATGGTCGCGTCGGAGATGTAGGCGTCGCGCTCACCCCAGGTGGCCGACCCATCGATCGCCTCGCCGACAGCCAGATCGAGATAGAGGCCAATCCGGAGACCCTCTTGGCGCGCGGCCCGCGCGGCAGTCATCAGTTGCCGATGCGCATGCCATTGCAGCCACATGTGAAAGTCGATTGTTTCGGCGTGTTCCTTGGCGAAAACGGCAGCCTCGGAGCTGGTGGCGCGCTGGTAATGGACCGGCCATGATTTCCATCCCGTACCCCGTCCGAGCCCGCCCATGTGGGACGACAGGGTTTCAAACATGGCGTGCCGTCGAAGACTTTCACCTCCGTCCTCGACGAAAGCGTCGAACTCCCGCCATTCATCCGCCAACTCGCCCCTCGCCGCCTGGAATTTTTTCCATAGATCACGCAACACCTTGATCTTCGTCTCGGCGACGCCGACATAGTCCACGAGGTCGGTTCGTCTTAGCGACTCCAACCTCGCGTCCAGTTCTGGGCTGCTTTCAAAACCCGTTATCTTGTCGGCCGCTATGTACAACGGATTGAGCATTTGCCGGTTCGATGGTTCATAGGGACTGCATCGATCCGGGTCGGCCAGGAACGGCGCATGCAGTGGATTAAGGCCGACGAAGTCAGCACCCTGGGAAGCAGCGATCGTGATCATTTGAACAAGATCGTCGAAGTCGCCCATGCCCCAGTTGCGCGCCGAGCGAAGCTCATAGAGCTGCAGGCTGATCCCCCAGACCCGCTTTCCCTCGAGAAAGCCGGGCAGAAACGACTTGGGAACGATCTTTTCCACCACTTGCCTTGGTGTGGGCTTGGGGGCGGTTTGGCGGGCGGGGTCGGTCTCGACCCCTAACGCGGCCAGAATTTTTCGCTTGGTGGCGTCCGTGATCGGCACCTCCACATTCTCCGGGCTCGGCCTTGTAAGGCTGATCCCGTGTTCTCGCGCAAGCTGGTCAAGATTCGGTTCCATTATTTTTCTTTCTGGAATACGCTCTCGCATCTCAAATGGCCGCCGGACTAATGTTGGCTGTCACGGCCCATGGCCCGAAAATCTCGTCGGTGGCCGCACCACGCGAGAAAATGACTTCGCCAGAGGGTGGTGATGGCGGTGTTCCTGTCTTATCCGAAAGGTTCGCGAGCAGACGTAGCGTTGACCCATTGTTCAGCACCCACTCGGCAACGGTCATGCTCCCATGTCGGTGGTGCCTTCCCACCCCGCCACCGGTCCCCTTGAGCAAGGGAACAATCCGTTGATGCCGCAGCGTGAGAAGTGACCGATAAAGCGCGAGCATTTCCAGCGCTTGTGGTTCGGCGAGCCTGGACCAGTCGAGCCTGGCCATTTCGAACGTCGACATCGCGGTCGGATCGAGAAGCTCATCGGTGTCGAAGCCGGGAAGACGAGACAGCTCCTTTCGGCGTCCCTCCCTCACCTTTCCGTTCAATTCTTCATTGAAATCACAAAAATATGGAAACGGCTCGCGCGCGCCCCATTCCTCGCCCATGAACAGCATAGGGATCTGTGGCGACAACAAATAGAGCGTCGCGATGGCCTTGAGCCGGTCGAGCGGCCGGTATGTGATCATGCGGTCGCCGAGCGCCCGATTCCCAATCTGATCATGATTTTGAATGAAGGAAACGAAGGCGGTCGGTGGTAGGTCGCGTGTCGGCTTGCCGCGATTTCCGCCACGATATGGCATATGTTCGCCTTGAAACACGAAACCCTGCGCGAGCGCCCGCCCGAGCTTGTCAGGCTCATCGGCATAATCCTGATAGTAGCCGAACGTTTCGCCTGTCGCCGCGATGTGCAGCACATGGTGCATATCGTCGTTCCACTGAGCGGTGAATAAGGTGGCGCGTCCAGTCTCGTCGCGCTTTAGGAGATCGCTGTCGTTGTCTTCGTTCTCGACGACGAGGTGAACATGCCGTTTGTCGGCCGCCCACCGAACACGGCGCGCAAGCTCGTGCAAAAGATGTTCCTCGCTGTCGTCCTTGATGGCGTGCACGGCGTCAAGACGCAAACCGTCAAGGCGAAATTCCGTAATCCAGAAAATCGCGTTCTGAATCATGAATTCCCGAACGGCGGCCGAAGCCTCGCCGTCATAATTAAGACCGTTACCCCAGGGCGTCTTGTGATGTTCGGTGAAAAGCGGCGCGTAATTGGGAAGATAGTTCCCGTCCGGCCCGAAGTGGTTGTAGACGACATCCATGAAGATGCAAATGCCGCGTTGGTGAGCGGCATCCACCAGCGCCATCAAATCCTCCGGGCGGCCATAGGTGGCGTCGGGGGCATAGGGGAGGACGCCGTCATAGCCCCAGTTGCAGCGGCCAGGGAAGTCACTGACAGGCATGATTTGAATGGCGGTAACACCAAGGCTCGCCAGATGGTCCAGTCTTTCGATAGCGGCTCGGAACGTCCCCTGCGCGGTGAACGAGCCGATATGGGCCTCGTACAGAACGACTTCCTCCCAAGGCCGGCCCGGCCATGAATTCGTGTTCCATCGGTGGGCCTTCAGGTCGACGAGTTCACTTGGGCCGTGAACGTCGTGGGGCTGATGGCGCGAGGCGGGATCGGGGACCGCCGTTCCGTCCGGTAAAATGAACCTGTAGAGGTCACCGGGTCCCACTTCAGCCACGCGGCATCGATGCCAACCGTCATCATCCCGCTCCATTCGCCAGGGCTCACGGCCGTCGACGCTCAAGAGAACCTTATCCATGAAGGGGGCCCAAAGCCGAAACTCGACGCCGTCGTCAAGAAACCGAGGGCCAAAGGAATAATCCATCACGACATCACCTCGTTATCCAAATACATGTTGAAACCGACGCGGCACTCCCGCCCGACGTTCGACCAAGGTGGGCGACCGGACGTGCCGAGATCCTTGAGACCCGAAAAGACGATCACGTCCTCACCGTCCTTGCCCGGCCGTGGCGCCGGTTCTTGACGGGTGACCGGCCTTCGGGCGACCGACGCGTCTCTCGGCTCCTTCGCTTTCCGGTGCTCGTGTTGGCGTCGAGCGTTGGCTGCATACTCCGCCAAACCCCGCAACGAGCTGTCCGATCGCTTCCGCCATCGCGTGCTCGTGCGAAATGTCCGCATGAAGCTGGATGGCTTGGCGCACACATCCCGGTCGCGCGCGAGTGCTCCGACCTTCAACCCTTCAGCGGCACGTGCCAACGCCGCGGCCCTCCCAATCGCCAGGCCGGCTCCGGTGACAAGCGCTGCTGGTGGCGTCATTTCTAGCCTCCAATAATGTAGATGGTCGTCAGGAACCCGTGACATTGATCCGGGTTCCCCGGCCGGGGGCGTTGGCTGGATGAACAAGACCTGATCCGTGATGCGACTGGAGCCGTTGGCGCGGCAGGATTGCGTTGAATGGACGGGCAAGCCCGGTTCCAAGTCGCGGGCCAGCGGCGATTGGAAAGTCAGCGCTTGGAATCCTCCGCGTTGCTGTCATGCAAGTACCTTGGCCACCACGGCGGCCTCCACGAATGCCCGTCGAGCGAGCTCCGGGCTGCCGTGGCGGGCGATGGCGTCCACGCAACGGCGCTTGGCGATCGCGTATTCCGGGTAAGTATTGGATGGCCAGCGGCGAAGAAGCTCCGAGAGTGCCGCGTCGGGCCCGTCTATCCGTTCGCGGAACCCTGTTCCTATCCTCACGAAAACGGGCGTCTCCCAGGTAACGTGGAAGTCCACGTCAATAATCCTTTCCATGAGGGGCTCCTTTCTTGACATCTTTGCCGAC